>OLRX01001779.1_pt1 | contig 15128 bp, 10 predicted proteins | sample 1672991 | NCBI WGS metagenome assembly OLRX01 (sample SAMEA3136744, study PRJEB25190) | human gut metagenome | biome: human gut; feature: human-associated habitat; material: faeces | place: Austria | collected 2013
TACCGGCTTGACGATTCTGAGTGGAGTGAGCAGATCCCCACAGCGAAAAACGCGGGGGAATACACTGTTTGGTATAAGGTTCAGGGAAACGCAGAGTACGCAGATGTGGCAGAACAGAACGTGACTGTGACCGTAGCGAAAAAGTCAGTTACCGTTACGGCGCTTGATAAGAGCGCCTACACCGGCAGCACCGCGCCCGATCTGAGCAGCCCGGAAGCAGATAAGGATTACAAGGTGGAAGGTCTGGTTGGTGCAGATACCCTGAGCGGCACGGTAACACTGGATTACGCACAGACACCGGATATGAGCAAAACCGGCAAAACTGCGATCAACATTACTGGTACGCTGTCAAATGATAATTATGCGATCACCTATGTTTCTGGAACGTTGACTGTTTCCAAGCAATCTTCCAGCGACGGCGGTTCCTCCTCTGGTGGTTCGGGCAGCGGTGGAGGCTCATCCTCCGGCGGTTCTAACGGTTCCGGAAGCAAGGATAACACCAACCAGCCGGAAGCCCCTGTCACCGGTGAAACCAAACCCATACAGCCGGATAAAAACGGCAATGCGGCAGTGGATAACAGCTCTGTCCAGTCCGCCATCGACAAGGCCAAACAGGATGCGAAAAAGAACGGCACCACAGAGAACGGGATTGGCGTTACTGTTCCCATCACCCCGGCGGCAGGCCAGACCTCTTTTAACGTGACCATCAAGGCGCAGACACTGGATCTGCTGGTTAAAGAAAACGTCCGGCAGTTTACCGTAGCAACAGACCATCTGGTTTCGGTTAATATCGGCCTGGATACTCTGAAGCAGCTGGATACCGCCTACGCTGGCGGGGACATCATTCTCCGGGCAGATAAGGTGGATGCACTGCGTTCCACCGAGGCCAAAGCCACCATCGGCACAAGACCGACCTATGACCTGTCGCTGGTCTACCTCTCCGGCGGCAAAGAAACACCGATTGCCAACTTAAATGGTCACACTATATCGGTGCGTTTGCCCTACACACCGGCAAATGGTGAGCAGACAGGTAATCTCTATGCAGTCTATGTAGATGACGCTGGCAAGGTGGAATGGATCACCAAATCCAGTTACAATGCCAGCCTGAAAGCGGTGGTTTTTGAAACCGGTCATTTCAGCGTTTACGGCGTGGGCTACAAGAACCCTGCCCCGGCCTTTACCGATATTACCGGCCACTGGGCAGCAGATAACATCCTCTTTGCAGCCAGCCGGGGACTGCTCTCCGGCACCAGCGACACCACCTTTAGCCCGGACACCGGCATGACCAGAGGAATGTTTGTGACAGCTCTGGGGCGGTTGGCGGGCATCAACCCGGACAGTTACCAGACCGGGAAATTCACCGATGTGAAAGCCGACGCTTACTATGCCCCCTATGTGAACTGGGCGGCGCAGACCGGCATTGTGGAGGGCGTTACCGCCACCACCTTTGCACCGGACACCAACATCAACCGGGAACAGATGGCGGTGATTATGAAAAATTATGCTGCAAAGCTGGGCTATGACCTGCCCCAGACCTTGAAGGCTGTGACCTTTGCGGACAACACACAGATCAGCAGCTGGGCGAAGGATGCGGTCAAGTCCATGCAGCAGGCGGGCATCCTGGCTGGGAAGAATGAAAATAAGTTTGACCCTAAGGGAACCGCCACCCGCGCCGAGGTCGCCACGGTTCTGCGGCGGTTTGTGGAAATCGTCATTGACTCGCAGGCCGCAAACGGCTGGCAGCAGAATGACAGCGGCCAGTGGAACTATTACAGAAACGGGGAGTCAGTGAAGGGCTGGCTCTCCGAGGATCAGAAGTGGTACTGGCTGGACAAGGTCACCGGAATAATGTTTGCCGGAGACTGGAAGCAGATCGATGGTAAGTGGTACTACTTCTATGCAGACGGGACGATGGCGGTGAATACCGCATCCGACAGATGAAAAATGACCCCGTAATGTAATGCAAAAATAATATCAATAAAGAGGGATGTGAACAATATGGGCAAGTTTCTGGTAATGTCGCTTACCGACCATGAAGAATATATACTCAGTAGAATTATGGAGATTATTGCGGTCGAGCCAGGATTTGACCATATTGTGACATCCCACCTTTGTAACACTCTTGTTTTTCCGGGCTTGGAGCTTCGGCTGAAGGAGAGAACAGCATACCGAAACGGTGAGTTGATTTCTATGACTCGTCGGGAATTTGAAACATTGGTATACTTGGCAAAACATCCATCCTGAGTATTTTCTGCCGGACAGATCTATGAAGAAGTATGGGGAGGATGGTGAAAATTGCGGAACGGCTGTTGCCTTCGTACCGAAAATCAATTCGAATCCGGTGTATAACGGAGGGTGAAGCCTGCTATATGTATGTAGCAATCATTATAATAACATAAAAGGCACGGCATAAAGCAATCTGATGTAAAATCTATCAGAATAATTTATGCCGTGTCTCTTTTTAATTTGATTGGATGTGGGATGGTTTAGGGAAATTAGTAAATCGTAAGCGATGAATAATCCATCGTATTGTCCACTGCCCCCTTGATATCCTTCGCCTTAAACAGGCAGTGGTTCCGCTGCATTATTCGATATTTCGCAACTTCCATCCTGAAGATAATTACGCAGTGTTTCTTTATGGTTTTTTGCGTATATCACAGCTTTTTCCAGCTTACTTCTTTTTACAGGATTGAGTTGTTCTAACCATGCATAAAAGTTTTCCCATATCGGCACTTCTGTTTCCAGACGTCTGTCTTTTCGCTCTTCCGGAGTAAGGTCACGGAACTGCTTTTCCAAAAAGAAAAGCTTGTTGCAGTATGCCAGACCAACTTCAGCCGGAATCATGCGGGGGATTTCTTCTTTCTTAGGAAGAAGCGGCTCTTTGATTTCTTCCTCGGAATTTCCGTTACTGGGCACGTATGCGTGAACAGTAACAGTACTCAATTTTGGGGATTGCCTATAAGCAGGAGAAAACGGTATAATTGAGGAAGGCAGTTGGATATAAGGGGTACAAGTGGTGGAGATGAAAAATATTGTGAAGACGGAAAGAGGGCGGTTGTCTGGGATATGGGATGATGCGGATGATCGATGCGGTGCATTGCCGTTTACATAAATAGATAGAGGAAATACGATGGAACTGAATTTAAGCGAACCGGGACAGAGCCGGTATCTGAGAGTATATGAATATTACAAAGAATTGATCGTGTCCGGGCAGATGAAGCCGGGAGCGAAGCTGCCGTCGATCCGCAAATGTTCCCTGCAGCTGCAGCTTTCACGGACGACGGTGGAGACGGCGTATATGCTGCTGGCGGCGGATGGCTATATCATTTCGCGTCCGCAGAGCGGGTTTTATGTAACGGATGCGGTGCTGGCGGCTGCAAACCGGGAGGAAATAGAGCATGGTGTGCCGCATCAGGAGGAACGCCCGGAAATCCGGTATGATTTTGCGTCTTCAAATGTGGATCGGGAGAGCTTCCAGTTTGATTTATGGCGGCGCTATGTCAAGAGCGCTCTGCGCCAGGATGAACGGCTGCTTTCTTATGGTGAACCGCAGGGAGAGCGGGAATTCCGGGAGGCGCTCTGTGCGTATCTGGGGCGCCACCGCAATGTGATCTGTACGCCGGACAGTATCGTAGTAGGGGCGGGTGTGCAGAGTCTCTTGCATATTTTGTGCCCGATGCTGCGGGAGCGGGACAGTGCATGGTTTTTTAATCCGTCGTTCCGGCAGGGACGCCAGATTTTTGAGGATTATGGGTTTCGGACCGGGGATATAAGAGAGTATTGGGAAAATAATGATAGGAGGATTGAGTCCTCAAAAAAGGATTTGTTCGGAATAGAAAAGCCAGATGTATGTGCAAGAGAGATGAAAACAGGGTTATCCGAACAGATGTCAGAGGCAATGAGACATACAGGGAAAAGTGTTTGCTATCTGACCCCATCGCAGATGACAGTCTGGGGCGAGGTCATGCCGGTGGGCGACCGGATGAAGCTTTTAAAGGATGCGGCGCGCGAGGATATGCTGATTATTGAGGACGATTACAACAGTGAGTTCCGCTATTATAACCGCCCGACACCGTCCCTGCAGGGGCTTTCCGGCGGGCGGGGCGTCGTGTATCTGGGGACATTTTCAAGGCTGCTTCTGCCATCGATCCGCATGAGCTACATGGTCCTGCCGCCGGATCTGCTGAAACGGTATCAGGAGCGGGGGCGTTTTTATAACCAGACGGCCTCCAAGGCAGAGCAGATTGCCCTCTGCCAGTTTATCCGGGACGGACATCTGGAAAGCCAGATCCGAAAGTCCAAGAAATTGTACGCGGCAAAGGCAAAGTGTCTGTGTGATGCGGTGCGGCGCATTTTTGGAGAAAAAGCGCGAACGCATCTGGGCGATGCCGGTTTTCTGGTTCTCATGGAGCTTGACAGCCCGCTTACATCGGTGGAAATTGCCGGGCATGCGGCACAGGCAGGCGTCGCCGTCCGCCCGGTGGAGTCGGTCGGGAGTCTTTTGGAAAAACAGGAGCATCATTTTCAAGAGGGATATCCGAAGCTCCTGTTGTCCTGTGCCTCGATGGGAGCAGAGCGGTATGAGGAGGCGCTGGAGGTGCTGAAAGAGGTAGTGTATAAGAAAGAAAAATAGAAGATAGATATAGAAGTTAAAATGTCCGCATAAACCACAGCCAGTACCCGGAACCATCCGGGCAATTGTGGGTATGCGGACATTTTATGCGACATTCTTACCCGTTTTTCTCCTCATGCGGCAGCCGGTTCCGGAGCAGCCGCTTTTTTAATTCACTCCAGTGAAATGGAATTAGCGGGTAAATATAACTTTTTCCGGCGATTGTCCGGTTAAAGACAAGGCAGCCGACGGCAATGAGTGTTCCTGCGATGAAGCCCCAGAGATTGAGGAAAAAGGTCAGAATCAGGAGCAGGACGCGCATGAATTTGAGTGCGTAGCCGAGTTCGAAGCTCGTCATCGAGTAGTTGGCGATCGTGACGAACGCCATATAGAGCATCGTCTCGCTGTTGAACCAGCCGGATTTGACCGAGTATTCTCCAAGCACGATACCGGCGATGACACTGAGCGGTGTCGTCAGCATGCTGGGGGTGTTGACTGCCGCGAGCCGCAGACCATCGATGGCAAATTCCAGGATCAGAAGCTGATAGATCAGCGCCACATGGATCTCGTCGGTGACACGGATAAAAGCGAGCCATTCCGGGATCCAGCCGGGATTCTGCATAAAAAGCAGCCACAGCGGTGTCAGAAATAAGGTCAGGAAAAAGATGACCGTCCGCGACAGGCGCAGATAGGTGCCGGTCAGCGGTGGAAAATAGTAGTCGTCGGCTTCCTCGATGATATCGAAAACAGAGGATGGCAGAATCATTGCGGATGGCGAATTGTCCACCAGAATGATGATATTTCCTTCCAGAATCGAGGCAGCGGAGGTATCCGGACGCTCTGAAAAACGAAATTTTGGGAACGGATTGAACCATTTGTGCGGATAAATACATTCGGCAAGGCTTTCCTGGTTCATCGAGAGGGCATCGACATGCACTTTTTGAATCCGGGTGCGGATGCGGTTTAAAAGTTCGGTGTCCACCCGGTTTTCCATGTAGCAGATGGCGATATCGGTGTGCGAACTTTCCCCAATATTCATGATTTCCATCCGCAGCTTCGGATCGCGGATGCGCCGCCGGATCAGAGCCGTATTGAACACAAGCGTTTCGACAAAACCATCGCGCGAGCCGCGCAATACCTTATCCTTTTCAGGTTCGCTGACTCCGCGGGCGGGATAGGTGCGGCAGTCTATTGTGAGTGCCTGTGCATACCCGTCGATCAGAAGAAAAGGAACACCGGAGAGAAGCTGGATAATCAGCGCGTCCGAATCCGTTTCCAGCCCGATTTCGCCGTAGGCGAGGTAGAGGGCGGCAAAATCGTTTGCATTGTCAGGCATCTGGGCGGTTTCAATGCTGCTCATCGCCTGCAGCACTTTTAAAAGCGTATCGTCCTTGGTAAAACCATCAATACAGTAGAGGCAGGCATCGCGCCCGCCGATCATCAGGTTCCGATCTACGACATCAAAACTGATGTCCGGTCGGAGCTTTTTTTGAAAAAAAGTCCGGTTATTTTCAATGGATGAAGAAATCTGCATCGTGTAAATCTCCTATCAGAGAAGCCAATATCAGTGACCGCGAAGGGACTGGAATGGGACAAAATGTTTACAGATGGAGTATGTGCGAAAAGGATAAAAATATACGAAATGAAGCAAACAGAAAAAAATTCTCAAAATATGTTTTTTTAAAATTCATGACAAGCGAGGCAATATCAGGGAAAAAGGCGGAAAAAATCGCTGCAAAATGAGACTTAACATGTGCTGAATGGAAAAAGAAATTTGCATGTTAGTTTTAGTAATTAAAAAACCAATGCTTTATTGAGAATAAAATTCAATTAAAAATAGATAAAAATTCTCATTTTTAAATAGATTTAAATAATTGACAGATTTTATTAGATTAGTTTATACTAACCTCCTCGGCTGCCTGAGTTAGGAATGCCTAATCCGGTGCGGAGAGTAAGATACTACAAAAGATTATATGGAGGAATATGTATGAAAGGTAAGGGAAGATCCCGGCAGGCAATTCTGGCAGCGGTGACCGTGTTAGCGGCGGCGCAGGCAGGTACTGCTTATGCTTCAACCGGACCGGCATCGGAGTCCGGAGTACAGACCGGCGCCTGGATTCAGGAAGGACAGGACTGGAAATATCAGGGAACGGACGGAACGCTTAAGACTGGATGGGTCAAGACCGAGAGCGGCTGGTATTATCTGGATCCGCAGAGCGGACGGATGATGACTGGATGGATCACCGTCGATGGACGCCGGTACTATATGAACACAACTGCCGATGGCGTGGAAGGACAGATGCGCCGCGGCTGGTGGAAGGACAATGCAGGAAAATGGTATTTCTTCAGCACTGCATCCGATGGAACGGAAGGTATGACCGTGACCGGATGGCAGTGGATTGATGGAAAATGCTATTATTTTGATAACTTGAGCGCAGAAAACTATGGTCAGATGCACACCGAAGGTCGGACGCCGGACGGCTACAGCGTCAATGCGGATGGACAGTGGGTCAATGAAAATGGAGAGGTCCAGACCCGTGCGGATAGAGGTTACGCGAGCAGCCCGGCAGCAGACGGCAACGGAAGCAGCGTATCAGGAGGCGGTTCAGGGAATTCCGGCAGTTCCGGCGGCAGCCATTCGGGGGGCTCTGGAAGCAACAGTAATTCTGGAAATAACAGTAATTCCGGAAATAACAGTAATTCTGGAAATAACGGTAATTCCGGGAATGACGGAAACCAGAATGGCGGAAATGCCGGAGATAACGGAAACACTGAAAATCCAGACAAGCCGCAGATGGTTTCGCTGGTAGATGAGACGAAGACAAAGCTTACCGAAGTAAATTCCCTGGGCTGGTGGCTTCCGATCGCATTTGATGAGGGATACAATGCAGACAATACGGTCGTTAAGGTCGATGGAAAAGACGTAACCAATCTTCTAACTCCGATCACAGATGACGGACGTATGGCAAAACTGGCGCTTCTTGGCACACCGGGCAAAGTAACCGTCAGCAGCAAAGAAGATGCGGCAAAGGAAGAGACGGTGGTTCTGAGCAATGAGAGCCAGGAAGATGCTGTATATGAGGAAAACGACGGCTATCTGCCTGAGAAGATTCTGACGCATGAGCCGGTTGCTTATTGGGACTATTATCTGACCAATTACGATGAAAACGGAAATCCCCGCATTTCTCCGAAAAAGACTACTTATAACTTGAACGAGGAGAAACAGACTCATCCGAGCTATTCGCCGGATGCGGTTCTTCCGGAAAATGGAAAAGCAGCCGTTACCATTCTGTTTAACTACAATACAGACGAGGAAAAAGAGTGGTTTGACGGCATCCGCAAGCTGGAACTGGTTAAATACGATGAGCAGAAGAACACAATCAATTCAAGCCTCGTATTTGACAGTGAAAAGAATGTGGCGCACGGACAGGGACGCGTTGGACAGCTGACTATCCAGACAGGACAGAGCAATTTCTACAATAATGGACGTTATTATGTGCGGGTTGTATCGTCGGCAGGCGGTTCTGCGCTCGTCCCGATTCATGTCGTCAATGAGACAGTACCGACGCTGGAGCTTAAGGAAACACCGCAGTCCGGTAAGAATCTCCATTTTGCAGTCAGCGATCTGGTATACGCAATTGAGACACCGATCGAGCGTGTGACCCTGGAAGATCCGAACGGAACAGTAAGCGACCTTAAGATGATCGATGACTGGTATCTCTACAGCCAGGATTTATTTGTTCTGTACAATGATAATACAGACCATCTGCCATACAAGGGCAACTACAAGATCACTGTATATGCAAATGGTTTCCGGTCATTCTCCAAGAGCTTCAAGGTGACAACGGACGCAGAGCCGGTAAAAGAGAAGGAACAGACCAATGGCCAGAAAATGGCGGCATACGGATTCGACGGTATCAGCACCGCATCGACCGGTTCCGGCGGAAGTGGAAGCTCCAGCGGCAGCAGCTCAGGAAGCTCTGCAATCTCTGCAAACCTGATTTTTGATTCAGATCTGCTTGTAAATGCACATCTCCTTGAACAGACCAAGATGGAAAATGATGCGTCCAAGGCAGTGATGGAGTGGTGGAACAATGCGATTCCGGATGCTGTCTTTGATACTGGAGATGATGATTTCTTCAGATGGGCAGACTACGTAAATAAGAGCGAGAATCAGAAATACGAAGAGAACAGAATGCTTCCATTTGCAGATTACCGTGAAAACGGAGCACTGGATCCGAACCATCCGGCAACGGCAAAAGAAGTTCTCGAAGATGGTCTGCTCGGCGATATCCAGTACAATGGAAACTTCTCCCGTCAGGATGCACCGGCGATTACAGTTGTACAGAACAAAGAGGGCGAGCCGGTAGTCCTGCGGACAGAGGATACAGAGTATATCGAGGCGGTTCAGAGTATCGTTGTCAACGGAAACTGGCAGGCACTCAGCAAGGACAAATATTCCATCGATAAAGAAGCTGGCACCATTACCATAGAGGCGGATGTATTCAAGGCTGGTGAGGAGTATAAGCTGACTGTCGATGCAACGGGATATAAGAGCCAGAGTATCGCATTTACATACGATAAGGTGCTGGAAAACGATTTATCGCTGAACGTTGATTATGCGGATGATAAAGAGGCGTTTGCAGCTGAGAAAAAAGAAGATTCTAATAAGACCTACTATTTTGCAAATGCTGAATTTACCGTTAATGGCAGCAAGGGAGATTTCCTGAAGAACCTGAAATCTGTTACCCTGCTTTCTGACGAGGAAGATGCGGTTGAGAGAAATATCTACACGAAAGGCGTGTCCAGCAGCAACGATGTTTACTATGAAGTATCCGGGGATGGCAAGAAGCTGATTCTCCATCAGGTTCAGCCGGGAACTTATAAACTGACACTTCGTTCGAATTACTACACAGAGGCCCTGAGATGTGAATTTGTGGTTGAGAAGGAAGAGGAAGAAATTCAGGAAGAGATGGCAGCTCCAGAAGTAGTGGAGTTCAGCAAACATAAAGCCAGTTGGTCATTTGATCCAGATTTTGGACGTGCTTCTTTTAAAGCTTCAAAGGGAACGAGTGTAAAAGATTACTTGGCTAAGATTACATCCGTGAAAGTTGGAAATAAAGAGTATACGAAAGCAACTTACAGCCTTAGTTCGTATAACCCTACATGGAAGATGACAGATGCAGATGATCCAGATAACAATGTACAGGATTTTGATTGCATCGATTTCACTTTAGACGGTTTCAGCACCGAAGAAAGCACCGATGTAACGATCCAGGCAGAAGGATACGAAGAGCTTACCTTTACAGTTACAAAGGATATGAAGTTAGCGGGTGACGAAGAGAAACTGCTTCCAGCACCGAAGCTGACAGGCAACACTACGGTTGATGAGGGAGAACCGCTGGTTCTGACTGGTGATGAAGAGTATCTGAAAGCAATTAAGTCTGTAAAAGTAACTGGCAATGATGAGGAGGAAGATGTTGCACTTGAATTTGCAGTAAATGGTACAACATTGACAATTCAGACTGGCACACTGGATAGTGGCTTGAATGAGATTGTGATCGAAGCAAAAGGTTACAAGAATCAGTCGATCACGGTTACAGTTGAGAGCCAGAAAGCAGATACAGAAATTGAGGTTTCCAGTGTTGTAAAAGAGAGTAGTTGGACAGGAGATTATTTACTGATCCGTTTCAATGGAGTTGAGGGGGAAAAGTTAAAAACTTTCTTAAAGGAGATTGATTCGGTTGCAGTAAATGGAACAGAGTATAGCAAGGCATCCGTTTCCTCGTTCCTTGGAAGTGGTGAGTTTGCACCGCATGCAACGGATACATCTTATAGCAATGATAATTATGATTGTTTAAAGGTTTCAGCGTCCGGATTAAGTGAAGAAGAGGATAATGAAATTCTTATCTACACTAAGAATAACGGAACGATTGAGTGCAAACTTGATAAAAACTGGAAATTAATCAAGGAATCCAAAACGCTTCTTGCCGACGAAGTCCTCCCAAGCGAGATCGTCACCACCCCAACCGAGGGAGTAACCACACCGGAGCAAACACCGGAAGAGCCGAAGACGAATGACGAAAACAAGGCAGATGTACCGGATGGCGATAAGAAGAACGAGACAGACGATGCGAACAAGGCACCGGAAGTAGACGAGGACAAGAAAGAGGATTCGGACGAGTCCAAGGATACTTCGGATGAGAAGAAAGACGAAACTTCAGATAAAGGCGATGCTGACAAGGATGATTCGAAAGATGAATCCGGCGAAACTGGTGACGATTCCAAGAAGAATGAAACGGACGAATCTAAGGACAATGATTCCAAGAAGGATGAGACCGGTGATGTAAAAGATGATACTTCTGATAAGGAAGAATCTGACGGCGGTAAAGGCGATGCTTCTGAGAAAGAAGAGTCTGTTTCCGAAGAAGAGTAGTTTTATTTAAAGGAGTAAAAATTGAAACAGAAGTGGTGGATTTTATTAACCCTGCTGCTGTGTGGTTGCGGTGCTTCATCGCAGCCGGATCAAACGGGGGCGGTCCAGAATGACCGTCCTCGTTTATCTGCGTCTATGGAAGAGACGGCAGAAAATGTGGAAGCAGTAGAAAAAAACAAAAATTTAGAGAAAAATCCCTCAAATTCAAACCAGAATCCGGGAGAAGGGCAGAATTGGACAGTGTTTGCGATGGATACTGTGATGCAGTTTGACGCCTACGGCGGAAGTGCAGATTTGCAGGAAAAAGTGAAACGGCGGGTGGAAGAGCTGGAAGGGGAGCTTTCGACAACGCAGGAAAACAGCGATATTTTTCATCTGAACCAGAAGAAAACAGCGGAACTTTCAGCGGATACGCGTTATCTGATGCAGGAGGCGCTGGCGCTGGGAGCAGAAACAGATGGTGCGCTCGATATTTCGATTTACCCGGTTGTGCAAAGCTGGGGATTTACAACGGGAAATTACCGGGTCCCCAGTGAGAGCGAGCGGGAAAGCCTGCTTAAATCGGTCGATTATCGTCTGGTCGACTTAGAAGCAGATACGGCATCGATCGAGCCAGAAATGATGGTGGATCTAGGCGGTGTCGGAAAGGGATTTACCGGAGATGAGGTGGTAAAGACTATGAAGGAGGACGGAGTGACGAGCGCACTGTTCAGTCTTGGAGGCAATATCCAGACGATCGGAACAAAACCGGATGGCGAGAAATGGTATGTCGGCATCAAGGATCCGGAGAGCGACGGCTATCTGGGCGGAGTCAGGGTGCAGGATGAGACGGTCATTACCTCCGGCGGCTATGAGCGCTATTTCACGGATGATGACGGAACAATTTACTGGCATATCATGGATCCGTCCACTGGGGCGCCGGCGCATAGCGGGCTGATTTCTGTGACAATCATCGGACCGTGCGGACTGCGCTGCGATGGGCTTTCGACCGCCCTGTTTGTCATGGGACGGGAAAAGGCAGCGGCACACTGGGCGGCGCATCAGGACTATGAGGCAGTCATGGTTGACGAGAGCGGCACGATCTGGCTGACGCCGGGCTTAAAAGACCGATTTATTCCGGTGGATCAGGGGGAGACGCGGGAGATTCGGATATTGTGATTCTGGAACAGATCTAGTATAATGAGCAGCGAAAAGTGCATACGAGTCAGATTTATAATTTATAACGAAGAGGTCGAAAATACCGTGAATGATAGATTGAAAAAGAAGCTTCTTTGCTTTGAGTGCGCTCTCTCCACATTGGAAGGATACGAGGGATGGATGATAGGCACAACTACACTTCATCTGGACTGGCAGCCCAAACAGGGGGAGAATGAGTTTTGCCATACCAAATTAACTCCAGAAATCATCAAAAAAGGCCGCTCGGCAATCCGGGTCCGCATAGCGGTAGCGGAGGAGGAAAAGGAACGGGAAAATGAGGAGATGGAAGTGCTGCTGGTAAAACCGCGCCAGAGCGTCCTTGTCCCGGAAAAAGAGAAAATGCCGCTCATGAAAGCAATTACGGAACTGGGAAGTGAGGATGATGATACGCTGGCATTTAGCCGCAGCCAGATGGAAGAATATCTCCGGGAGGCGGCAGATACCAATCCGATCCATCAGGGAGAAGCGGCAGTTCTGCCGGGGTTTCTTGTTATGAATGCCTGCCTGCTTCGTCTGTGGAAGAAGGGCTGGATGAAGGGACAGACCGCTCTGGAAGTACGTTTTCTTGCCCCACTTCGTCCTGATGAGGAGGTATATCTGTCGGATTCGGGGCAGGAGGGAAGAAACGCGGTGTATCTGAGAACGAAGCAAGAGGGAAAGGAAATTCTTTCGATTACAGAAAAATAGGGATGCCGATGATAAAGTGGGTGCAGAGGAGCTATGGATGCATATGTAAACCATTTATAAAAACAAGGTTGACAATCCTCTGAAATTCCGATATACTCTTTTCTAGCAAAGATTCTCTGTGTGTGATTCATAGGAAAATGCATTACACGGCTTAGAATTTTATCACTGAGGAGGTATATATAATGAGTTCAGAGACAAGTGCAGTGAACGTACACGGCGCATGGAGCGCGAAGCGGCTTACACTTTTGGCGATGATGCTGGCTCTTATCAGTGTGTCTTCGTATATCGCGATTCCGCTTCCGTTTTCGGATGCAAAGATCACAGCGCAGACGATGATTGTCAACCTGATCGGTCTGCTGATTGCACCACAGGATACCATTTTAGTTATGGCGAGCTGGCTGCTGTTAGGCTTATGCGGCGTGCCGGTATTCAGCGGCGGAAGCGCAGGACCGGGAAAACTGCTTGGACCGAGCGGCGGTTACTATATCGGATTTCTGGTTGTAGCGTTCCTGATTTCCCTGTTCTGCCGGAAATGGAAAAATGTTGCATTCCAGACAGCGTTCCTGATTGTAGTTGGTATTCCGGTGATTTACGCATTCGGTGCAGGCTGGATGAAACACGTGACCGGACAGCCGTGGGGTGCAGTTATCGTGCAGTCGATAATTCCGTTTATTCCGCTGGACATCGTTAAGTGTGTGGCAGCGGTAGCACTTGGAAAGGCGCTGAAGCGGACGGGCTTATTTGGAAATTAGATAGAAAATAAAGATGGGATGTGGTAGTGAACAGAATCAGCCTTTTAGTGCAGAAATGCAGCCAGGAGGCATGAGGAGTCCGTTGCCGCATCCCTTTAATTTTAATTAGGAATAGAAGAAAAACAGGAGAAAAGTATGAATCACGTATATATTCTGGGCGGTTTGCGCAGTTACATCGGGGTGAAAGATGGAATGTACCGTCATATCCCGGCGGAAAAGCTGGGGGCGGAGGTGCTGCGGGAGGTGGTTTCGCGATTTGAGCTTCCAACCGATGCGATCGACTATATAATAGGAGGAAATGCGGTCGGGGGAGGCGGCAATATCACGCGTCTGGCGGCACTTTCGGCAGGGCTTCCAGAGCGGATTCCGGCGGTTACTTTGGATCTGCAGTGCGGGTCGGCGCTGGAGGCGATCAGCGCGGCAGCAGCCAAGATTGAGAGCGGGATGGCGGATCTGGTCATTGCCGGGGGAATGGAGAGTTCTTCGGTACAGCCGTACCGCATGATGTCCCCGAACCATCCGGAGTATGACGGTGGAAAGGTGTATACGGTTGCACAGTTTGTGCCGGGAAAGCGCGGCGAGCAGGTTATGTTAGAGGGCGCGGAGGAGACTGCGATCCGGGAAAATGTCTCTAAGGAAGAGATGGACACCTGGGTGCTCCGGAGCCATAAGAGGGCGGCGCAGGCGCGCAAAGAGGGAATATTGGAGGATATAACGGTTTCCATCGACGGCAGCAGCCGGGATGAGGGAATCCGTCCGACAATGAGCCAGCGTCTGATCGACCGCCTGCCGTATCTGCTTCCAAATGGCACGAAAATCACGGCGGCAAATGCGTGCCTGATGCACGATGGCGCGGCATTTGTGGTACTTTGTTCGGAAAGGTTTTGCGGGAACAGGGACGGAAAGCAGAATGCCGTTTCCGGTTTGGTACAGCGATAGGGAATGATCCGATGATGAGCCCAAAATCAGCCGTCAGCGCTGCTAAGGCGATACTTGCAAAAACGGGGCATTCTTATCAGGAGATCGATGCTTTTGAGGTCAATGAAGCGTTTGCCGTTATTGATGTTCTATTTGAACGTGCATTTCCGGGGATTGAAGACCGTTATAATATCTGGGGCGGGGCACTTGCCTATGGGCATCCATATGGAGTCTCCGGCGCAATGATTCTGCTGCATCTGATGAAAGCACTGGAATATAAAAATGGGCATTTGGGAATGTGCTGCGTGGCAGCCGCCGGAGGGATCGGAAGCAGTATTCTGGTGGAGAAAGTAATGAAGTAGATGAAGACAGTGCTTGAATGATATAAAAAGTAAATGTGGTAAATTTAAAAGCTCAAATTTGGTAAAAAGTTCTATATAAAAATAAGTAAAAGACAGGAATTAATCATGAAACTATAAATGAGCAAGTTCGTGATTTTGCATAAAAGAAAGACACCTCGATTCCA
>OLRX01001780.1_pt1 | contig 15127 bp, 18 predicted proteins | sample 1672991 | NCBI WGS metagenome assembly OLRX01 (sample SAMEA3136744, study PRJEB25190) | human gut metagenome | biome: human gut; feature: human-associated habitat; material: faeces | place: Austria | collected 2013
CCAGAGCGAGCCCGGGACGAGTCTCAGGGCTGCGGGCTGGACGCTGGAGGCCGCAAAAGCCGGAAAGCCCCGATGGAACAAGGAACGATACGCCACCAAGCCCGTGCAGCTCTCTCTTTTTCCGTCAAAGCAGCCGCCGGCCGAGTACAAACAACGATGGGCGAAAGCCCTGAACCAGAAGGAGGACACACCAACATGAAAAAGGTTTACATCTGCTCCCCGTGCCGCGGGGACTACGAGAACAACATCCAGCGCGCCAAGGAGTACAGCCGCGCGGCTGTGGAGAAGGGCGTCATCCCCGTCACCCCGCACATCTATCTCACGCAGTTCATGGACGACAACGTCCCTGAGGAGCGTGAGCTGGCCCTGAAGATCGGCAGCGAGCTGGTGCTCGGCTGCTCCGAGCTGTGGGCCTTCGGTATTGACCACCCTTCGGCCGGTATGGCCGCGGAGATCGAGCTCGCCAAGGCGCACGGCGTCCCCGTCCGCAACGGTTTCGAGGCCATCAGCGAGCTAAAGCCCGACGAGGAGCCCGAGGACAAGCCTGACATCGGCAGCGTGACGCTGCACCTGCCCGCCTTCAGGGCGATGGCCGTCTGCAACCAGCACCTCGACCACGGCCCCATCAGCATCGAGCTGGATGGCAGCGTCATCCTCGAGCTCGCCGACCGCCTGATCTCCGATCCGGGCGTCCACATCGAGATCGGAGGCTGAACGCCGTGACGAAGTACGACCCGAGAAAGAACGCGGAGGGCTACAACGACCCGACGCCCTACGCAGCCGAAAAACACATGATGGCGCAGATCCGCGGCAAGCAGGCCAGAGTCGCCGGCGGCTACTTCGAGAATATCATCTCGGCCTCGTGCGACTACTACCTCAGCCGCGGCCTCGCCAAGATCGAAAAGACGCCGGAGCCCATGAAGCCCCTCGGCGCCAAGAACCGCAAGGGCCAGTTCCTCGCCTGCTATACCAAGCAGGCCCAGCCGGACTATGGCGGCACCCTGAAGGGCGGCCGGAGCATCTACTTCGAGGCCAAGCACACCGACGACGAGCGCATCGAGCAGCGCCGGCTCACTCAAGAGCAGCAGGACGACCTCGAGGCCCATCACAAGCTCGGCGCCATCGCCTTCGTGCTCGTCTCCGTGAGCCTGACGGACTTCTACCGCGTGCCGTGGCCCGTCTGGCGTGATATGGCCGAGATCTACGGCCGCAAGTACATGACGCACGCAGAGCTCTCTCGCTACGAAGTACCGGCGACGGCCGGCTTCATCAAGTTCCTGCACGGCATCGAGTCGGAAACGCTCGGAAAGGAGGACGCCCATGATCCCACTCCCTGACAAGAAGTACAGCATCCGATCCCCCGTGGAGCTATCAGAACCGCGGCACCAGAGCAGCAGCCTCCAAGCACTACGACACCATGACCATCGAGGACATAAAGAGCATGGGCGTCGGAGCTGCGGGGGGGGGGTATTGCTAACGAGGATTGCGTGCTTTTCATGTGGGCGACCTTCCCCATGCTCCGCGAGGCCCTCGACGTGATCGAGGCGTGGGGCTTCAGCTACAAGACCGTCGCCTTCAACTGGGTAAAGCAGAACAGAAACGGCACCGGCATCTTCATGGGGCTCGGAAACTGGACGCGCAGCAACTCAGAGATCTGCCTGCTGGCGACCAAGGGCAAGCCGAAGCGCATCAGCGGCAGCGTCCGCAGCGTCGTCCTCTCCCCGCTCCAGCAGCACAGCAGAAAGCCGGCCGAGATACGCGACAGGATCGTCGAGCTGATGGGAGACCTACCCCGCATCGAGCTTTTTGCCAGAGAAGCCGCCCCGGGATGGGACGTGTGGGGCAACGAAGCGCCGACGCCTGAAGTCAAGGACGCGCCAGTCGACAGCGTCGAGCTGGCCAGAAAGGAGGAAACACATGAACCAGACAACCAAAGAGACCCGGCGCCGCAGCTATGACGCCGTACTCCCCAAGCGGGCCGCCCGCTGCCGCCTGATCCTCGAGACCATCGGCAACCGTGAACTCACGGCCAGCGAGATCACTGAGGAGCTCGTCGCAGCCGGCCGGATCCCGTACTTCAACCGCAACTACGTCGCCCCGCGGCTCACAGAGCTGAAGGAGATCGGGATCCTCACGACGGTCGGCCGCCGTAAGGCCACCCGCTCGGACGCCACCGAGGCCGTGTGGGCCAGAGCGGAGCCTTCGGGCCCCACGGGCCAGACGGCCGCAGCCTACGCAGACAACCCGACCGAGGCCGAGCAGATGACGCTCGGATCGGCCACCTGAGAGGAGGGCCAGCATGGAACGTCTGACCCACGAGAGAGTCAACGGCATCAAGACGGGCTACTGGAGCGCAGCAACCAAGGAGGTGCTCGTCCAGAAGCTCGCCGCCTATGAGAACACGGGCTATGAGCCCGACGAGATCCGCGCAGCCATTGAACAGGCTGCCAAGAACAGCGAAACCAAGACCGCGACCATCATGGCCGAGTGCATCGCCGGAGCGATGAAGGACACGCTCGAGAAGTATGGCACGGCCGGCAGCGGAAAGAAAGGAGAAACCCCATGAACGAACAGAACCAGCGCGACAGCATCATGTCGATGGCCCGCGGCGCCTTCGAGGAGCGCGTCGACTATGAGATGGACAAGGTGATCCAGAACATCCTCGACCCCAACACGAAGGCCACAGCCAAGCGCAAGATCACCCTCACCATCGAGCTGACCCCGGACGACGAGCGCCGCACCATCGGCGTCTCCGTGACGGCCAAGTCTACGCTCGCAGCCACCAACCCCGTCGCCACGGCCCTCTATGTCACCTCTGACGGCAACGGCGAGCTCGTCGTCGCCGAGATGGTGCCGCAGGTGCCCGGCCAAATGAACATGGACGGCACGCAGCAGGAGGCCCCGAAGCTCCTGAAGCTCGTCCAGCACGGATAAACACCCACAACACAGAACAAGGAGGACAACACAATGCTCGCAAAAATGATCGACAAAATCGTCAGCCTGAAGGAGACCAAGATCTTCGAGATTAACGGCCAGACCTACGCCGACGCATCACTCACCCGCATCCCGCCGCACGTCGACCGCCCTGACTGCATCAGCGTCAGCGGACTCGATAGCATCTGCAAGCTGATCCGCACCGAGCTCGAGAAGGTCGGCACGACCATCATGGTGCAGGTCAAGAGCAACGAAACCGTCGAGGTGATGACCACCTACCTGAGCGACTTCTCCCGCAACACGCTCTACCGCGCCAAGGCTGACGCCCCGGGCCTGCGCACCGGCTTCAGAGGACGCGAGGTAGCTCTGATCGAGCTGCGGAGCCTCTGCATCCCCAACGAGGGAACGGCCTACCTGCTCGACCTGCTGAGTCGCATGACCAACGAGAACAGCGTCAGCACCAACGACAACGGCGTCACGCAGACCGTCGAGGCACGTCAGGGCGTCGCCCTCAACGCGGTCGTCGAGATCAAGCCTCGCGTCATGCTGCGGCCGTTCCGCACCTTCCTCGAGGTGGAGCAGCCCGAGAGCGAGTTCCTGCTGCGCGTGGATCCCGACGAGGGGATCGGCTTCTTCGAGGCTGACGGCGGCATCTGGAAACTCGAGGCGAAGAAGAACATCGCCGACTACTTCCTGAAGAACATGGGCGATCTGATCGACGCCGGCAAGGTCGTCGTCATGCAGTAAATGGAGCGCCGGGCGGGCTCCGGCCCGCTCGGCTTTTCTGAAAGGAGCAGCACCGTGAAAGAATACGAAACCCTCACCCGTGAGAAGGTCGACGTCGTGCCCTTCGGCTGCGGTATGCCGGAGACCCACCTGATGCAGGACTGGAGCGACAGGATGCTCGACCTGATCCTGAACGGGCCCACCATCAACGGCATCAAGAAGGACGAAGTGCGGGCCATGCTGCGCGAGACCTACACGGCCCTGAAGCAGTACGAGAAGATCGGCCCGATGGCCTCGCCCTTCATCAACGACCCGACAGCCATCGTGGCCCGGGCCTTCTCTGAGCTCTACCCCGGCGTCGAGTACGTCGCGCAGTACGTCCCCGACCTGCGGGACGAGACCAACGGCACCGCCTACGGCCTGACCATCTTTCCCGACGACGGCAGCACGCCGATCGTCTGCATCTCGGCAGAGGCGCCCATCAGCGCCGCCCCTGAGCTGCTGGCGCACGAGCTGGCCCACGTCGCCACCCCGGAGGACACAGAGCACGGCGAGAGCTGGAGCGCAGCGTCGGAGGCCATATTCAAGAAGTACAACGAGCTCCTCGGCACTATGATCCCCGACGAGCCTGAGCCCATCCTCTCGCCCCACCAGCCCGGAGACGGCGGGATCCTCACCATGCCGCTGCGCGATAACGTCCCGGAGCCTCCGACGGACGACTGGCAGCTCACCACCTGCCCCGTCTGTGGCGCTGAGTGCTGGCAGACAGACACGGCCCGCCGGATCCTCGCACTGGAGCCCGACGTCCGAACCGCCTGCACAGCCTGCGCGCTGAAGGGGCTCGGAAAATAATACTGGAGGTAATACATGAACAACGAAAGAAACAACACGACGGCCGGCGGGATCGGCTTCTGCGGCCTTCTCGCCGTCGCCTTCATCGTCCTGAAGCTCACCGGCGTCATCAACTGGAGCTGGCTGTGGGTACTGGCCCCGATCTGGATCCCGACCGCCATCACCCTCGCCATCATCGTGATCGTGCTCGTGGCCATACTGGTCAGAGAGCTGACGAAGGGAGGCCGCCCGTGATGACCACGGAGGAACGCCGGGCCCTGCTGGATCGTGCGATCACGACCTACGGCGCGCCGGCACAAATGGACATGGCCGTCGAGGAGATGGCCGAGCTGACCAAAGCCCTCTGCAAAATCAAACGGGCACAGGCTGGCTGCGAAGTGACCGCAGCGATCGGCAACGTGATTGAGGAGATGGCCGATGTCCAGATCATGCTCGACCAGCTCCGCATCATCTTCCACCGATCTACCGAGGAGATCGAGGAGGCGAAGCTGGAACGGCTGAAAAACCGTCTTGACGGCCGAAACAACTGGCGGGACTCCAGCCTCCACAAGTGGATTGAAAATCAATTCTCAGCAGGAGGTGACGGCCATGAATAAACCACAGCCGCAGACCGGCCCCGAGATCGAGGAGTACAGCACCACGGCCACGCCGAAGGCATACGCCGGCAGCGTCCCCGTGTTCTGTGCGCACGACGCCATCGTCCCGCTGAAGGATCTGCGGCCTAATCCCAAAAACCCCAACCAGCACCCGCCGGAGCAGATCAAGCTCCTCGCCTCTATCATCCGGGCGACCGGCTGGCGCGCCCCGATCACCGTCAGCAAGCGCAGCGGGCTCGTCACCAAGGGCCACGGCCGTCTCATGGCCGCGCAGCTCGACGACCTGACCGACGCCCCGGTCGACTATCAGGACTACGCCAGCGAGGCCGAGGAGCTGGCCGATCTGACGGCTGACAACCGCATCGCGGAGCTCGCCACCACTGACAACAAGATGCTCGCCGAGGTTTTCGCCGACATCGACACCGGCGAGATCCCGTTCATGCTCAGCGGCTACACAGAGGAAGAATACGGCAATCTTGTCACGGCTCTGTCCGAAGCTCTGCATGATGACGAGTCGGAAAAGGAGGACGGCGACACCGAGCCCGAGGCGCCGCCAGAGGAACCATTCACCGAACCCGGCGACCTCTGGCTGCTGGGAGACCACCGGCTTTACTGCGGTGACAGCCTGAAGATGGGCGACGTTCAGAAGGCAACCGACGGGCAGCGCGCCGACCTTATTTTCACCGACCCGCCATACGGCATGGGAAAAGAGAGCGACGGCGTCCAGAATGACAACCAGAACCAGAACGATCTCCTCGAGTTCAACAAGAAGTGGATTGCGCTCAGTTTCTCGATCCTGAAGGAGAACGGGAGCTGGTACTGCTGGGGCATCGACGAGCCGCTCATGGATATTTACGCCTTCATCCTTCGGCCGATGATCGCCGCGAACCAGATCACGTTCAGAAACTACATCACATGGGCGAAGCACTCAGCCTTCGGAGTCAACAGCGAGCTCATGCGGAGCTACCCGAGGGAAACCGAGAAATGCCTCTTTGTTATGTGCGGCGTCGAAGGCTTCAACAATAACAAAGACCATTTCAACGACGCATACGAGGCGATCCTCGATTATATGGTCGGAGAGGCTCAGAAGGTCGGACTCAAGGCCAAGCAGCTCACGGAGATCACCGGCGTTCAAATGTGGGGGCACTGGTTTAGCAAATCGCAGTTCACGCCGATCCCGGAGTGGCACTACAAAAAGCTCCAGCAGGCATTTAAGGGCCGAGCCTTCAGCCTTCCACACGATCAAGTGATGAAACTGCGCAGCAAGCCGTCCGAGGCATACCAGAGCATGAAAGCAGAAGCGATGGAGCTGCGCGCCTTCTTCGACAACACACACAACGACAGCGACGAGCATGACATAATGACCGATGTGTGGCGTTTCCCGATCACAAACACAGCAGAAAGAGACGACGCAGGCGGGCACGCAACGCCGAAGCCGATCGCACTGTGCGAGCGGGCCATTCTGAGCAGCAGCCGGCCGGGCGAGCTCGTGGTCGACTTCTTCGGAGGCTCAGGCTCGACGCTCATAGCCTGCGAGAACACCGGGCGAACCTGCGCCATGATCGAGCTCGAACCCAAATGGTGCGACGTGATCGTGCGGCGCTACATCAAAACAACTGGAGACAATAACGTGCGCTGCGTCCGTCAAGACCGAGAGCTACCGCGCGAGGAGATCGCTGCGATCTTCGAGCCTGACGAGGAAGGAGGTGAGCAGGAGTGACGCCCTGACATAATGAGCGAGAAGCCGATCACACAACGGATCAAGGACAGGCTCGCGGCCTACCCCGCCATGCTGAGGGACATCGACAACCAGCTCGAACGCCTCGACCGCATGGAGATGACGATGACCTCACCGCCCGGCCCTGATCTGACAGGTATGCCACGCGGATCCGGCACACCATCCGACCGCACCGGCATGATGGTGGAGCGGAAAATGGAGCTCGAGGAACAGATCGACCGGCTCAAGGCTGAGGAGAAGCAGGAGCGCAACGCCATCGAGGGCCTGATCCTCCAGCTCTCCGACCCCGACGAGCGCGCCGTCATCCGGCTGCGCTACTTCGACCGGGCTGACTGGGAGAGCACCTGCGGCGTCCTGTTCGGTGATCGGCGGGACTACGTCGACAGAGTGGACGCCTACCAGAACAGGACATACAAGATCCACGGCCGCGCCCTGCTCAACCTCGCCGCCGTGCTGGACGAGCTGGAGCCCCTGAGCTGCGGCAGTAAAACGCAGTAAAAGGAACAAAAGGGAAGTAAAAGGAATTGAAAAGCAGTAGCGACCCGTGCTATTCTATATCCTGCAAAAGACCGCCGGACACACGGGCAACGCCGTGACAATTCCGAGCGGCTGACCAGAGGAAAACCAAATAACAACCGACGGCAAGAGGCCGACGGGCGAACCAACGCCCGCCGGTCTCTTTTTGCATATTCAGGAGGTGACAACAACGGCAAAGGCAACCATCACCATGCAGGTCGAAAACTTCCAAAAGCTCATGGACACCGTCGCACAGATCGACGAGCAGGGCCGCAAGGCCGTGAAGGCCACCGTCCGCGACGTCAAGGCCAGAGCGCCGAGCTGGATCGCTCAGGAAGTCACATCGGTCTACAACATCAAGAAGGGCGAGATCACCCCGTCCGGCAAGAACAGCGGAAAGCCGAAGAAGATGGCCGGCAGCATCCAGATCACCGGCGAGACCATCGAGGAGCTCGCCATCACCTACAAGGGAAGGCTCCTGACTCCCGTGCACTTCGGCATGACACCGAAGGCCCCGCCCCGTGGCAAGAGCTACACGCTGAAGGCGCAGGTGCTCAAGGGGCAGAAGAAGGTAGTTGGCCGCTATTTGAACACAAGAACCCCGGGCGGCCCGTTCTCGCAGCGATCGCACAATATTCTCATGGGGACAGGCAACACCAAGAGCGACGGCACGAGCTGGATCCCATTCCAGCGAATGAGCAAGACCCGCACCGACATCAAGAAGCTGACCACCATCTCGGTGCCGCAGATGATAACCAGCGACCGCACCAACGAGGCCATCATGCTCCGGCTCAACACCGAGACCAGCAAGCGCCTCGAGCACCACATGAAGCGAGCCCTCGGCCTCTAAGCCAGAGCCCACCAGAACGCCGCACAGCGCGTCCACAGCCGCACCAGACACCGAGCCCGGCCCACACCGCCGGACGCGCACAGAGCGCGCCACAGCGCCGCACAGACGCCTCCACGTCCACGCACAGCGCCGCAAGGTACTGTGACGGGCCCCTCTGGCCTGCGGTGCTGGCGAGCCCAAAAAACGCGCAGCCGGGGAAAATTTTTTTCGGGCCGTTTCGTTTCGCCCGAGCGGCAGAAAGGAGGGAACGCCATGCCGAACCCAACCAACAACAAGCTCGTCGACAGCAAGACCATCGCGGCCCTGTTCGACATGACGCCCCGCCGAGTGCAGCAGCTCACCAAGGATGGCGTCATCGCCGCGGTCAAGGAAGGCAACGCCAACCGCTATGACCTGCTGCCGACGATCCAGAGGTACATCCGATACCTGACGGCCAAGGCCAACGGCCGGGAGCCGTCGAAGAAGGACAGCGAGATCGAGGGCCGGCGTCTGGAGGCCGAGGCCGACCTCAAGCGCAGCAAGGCAGACATCGCCGCCCTCCAGCTCAGTGAGCTCGAGGGCACCATGCACCGCAGCGAGGACGTCGAGGCTGTGATGACCGACCTCGTCTACAATATCAGGTCGATGCTCGTGGCCCTGCCGGGCCGTCTGGCCGTCGACGTCACCGGCGCAGCAACACCCGCCGAGGCGTCCGAGATCATCCGTACAGAGGTCTACAAGATCCTGACGGAGCTGGCCGGCTATAAATACGATCCCGAGGTGTACGCCCGGCGAGTAAGGGATCGGGAAGGCTGGAGCGAGCAGCTCGCCGATGACGCGGACGACTAAAAAAGCCGCCGCGAAGCTCAATACCGCCATCGCCGGAGCGGTCAAACGCTTCGCCCCGCCTGAGAGTCTGACCGTGGACGAGTGGGCCGACAAGCACCGCCGCCTCTCCCCGGAAAGCTCGGCCGAGGCCGGCCCGTGGCGTACCAAGCGCACCCCGTACCTCGAGGAGCCAATGCGGGCCTTTACGGATCCGAAGGTGCACAAAATAGTCATGGTGGCCGCCTCTCAGGTCGGCAAGTCTGAGCTCGAGCTCAACATCATCGGCTACATCATCGACCAAGACCCCGGCAGCATCCTCTACGTCCACCCGACCATCGACGACGCCCGGAAGTTCAGCCGCCTCCGCGTGGCCCCTATGATCCGCGACAGCAAACCCCTGAAGGCGAAGGTGCACGACGTCAAGGCCAAGGACAGCGGCAACACAATCCTCCAGAAGTCGTTCCCGGGCGGGATGCTCACCCTGACCGGCTCCAACAGCGCCTCGGCTCTGGCCTCCACGCCTGCCCGCTATATCATCGGCGACGAGCGCGACCGCTGGGCGACCAGCGCCGGCACCGAGGGCGACCCGTGGGCGCTGGCCGAAGCACGTCAGGCCACATTCTACAACGCCAAGGCGGTCGAGGTCTCCACCCCGACCATCAAGGGCAACAGCAACATCGAAACGAGTTTTTACCAAGGCACGCAGGAACGCTGGTGCCACCGCTGCCCCGAGTGTGGGGAGTACAGCGAGATCGTGTTCGACAATATCCACTTCGACCCGGAGGCCAAGAGGATCCGCGGGAAAAAGTCGTGGAGCCTCAAGAGCGGCGTCTCGTGGAGCTGCCCGGCCTGCGGCTGCCTGATCCCCGAGGACGTCATGCGAAAGCAGCCGGCCAAGTGGATCGCCGACAACCCGGACGCCTACAAGAAGGGCGTCCGTTCTTTTTGGCTCAATGCCTTCTCGAGCCCGTGGACTCCGTGGGAGAAAATCGTCCTCAAGTTCCTCGACGCCAAGGATGACCCGCAGCGCCTCAAGGTCGTCTACAACACCCTGCTCGGCCAACTGTGGGAAGATCGCGGCGACCTCGAGGACGAGGACACCATGCTCACCCGCCGTGAGGACTACGGCACCCGCCCGGACGGCACCCCTGTGGAGCTGCCTGACGGCGTGCTCGTGCTGACCTGCGGCGTCGACACTCAGGACAACCGCCTCGAATACGAGGTAGTCGGCCACGGGAAGTACGGCGAGACGTGGGGCGTCGTCAAGGGCTACATCATGGGCCGGCCAGACACCCCGGAGGTCTGGCAGCGGCTCGATGACGTGGTCGACCACGTCTACAAGTTCAAAAACGGCCGCGGCCTGAAGATCTCCATCACCTGCGTCGACTCCGGCGGCCACTTCACCCAAGAGGTCTATGAGGCGTGCCGGGCCCGCGTCGGCAAGCGCGTCTTTGCCATCAAGGGTAAGGGCGGCGACGGCATCCCCTTCGTCTCGCCCCCGAGCAAGGTGCCGATCCGCGACAACAAGCGGATCACCTGCTGGCTCTACACCATCGGCGTCGACGCCGGCAAGGCGACGATCATGGCTAATCTGAAGGTGCAGGAGCCCGGGCCAAAATACTGCCATTTCAACCGGCACCCCGACGCCGGTTATGACCTCAATTTCTTCAACGGGCTCCTCTCCGAGAAGCTGGTGCTCACGCACACGCGCCGCGGCGACCGCTGGGCGTGGGAGAAGCTGCCCGGGCACAACCGCAACGAGGCCCTTGACTGCCGCGACTACGCCAACGCCGGCCTCAAGATCATCAACCCCGACATGGACGCCATCGAGCGCCGCCTGCAAGGGCTGGAGGAAAAACCGAAGGCCCCGCAACAGCGACGGCAGCGGCAACGGCACAACCGGGCCGACGCCTTCGACGACTGGTAAGGAGGACACACCACAATGAGAAAGACCCGCGAACAAATCGAGTACCAGCTCTCCATCAAGAGGAACCGGCTGGAGCTCTACCTGAAGCGAGAGGCCGAGATGCTGGACGGAGGCGTCCAGAGCTACGGCATCGGCTCGCGCAATCTGGCCCGCTACAACACCGACCTCGGATCCATCCGGGCCGCCATCAAACAGCTCGAGGCAGACATCGAAGCCCTCGAGGCCGCACTGAACGGCGAGAAGCCGCGAAAAGCTGTGGGAGTAGTGCCCCGAGACTGGTGAAAGAAGCCCCGAAAGGGGCTTTTTTCATAGGCCGACGCCGGGAGTTTTCGCTCCTTTTCTCCCGACTCGGCCATCTTCACCATGAAGGAGGTGAGCACCATCAGCAAAAGAAAAAGCAGAAGCCGCCCACAGAACAGGCGGCAGCAGCCGCGCCCTGTGAATAAGGGCTACGGCGACGCCGGCGCGAGCTGGCACAAGAAGGCGACCAAGGGCTTCAGAGCTATGAGCGGCAGCCCGAAGGAGGACATCGACGCCAACAACTACACCCTGCGGCAGCGTGCCCGGATGCTTTACATGGCGGCCCCGATCGCCACCTCTGCCATCCGCACCAACCGCACCAACGTCGTCGGCATCGGCCTCCAGCTCAAGAGTCGGATCGACCGCGAGGCGCTCGGCATGACGCAGGAGGCCGCCGACGCATGGCAGGCTCAGGCCGAGCGCGAGTTCGCTCTCTGGTCTGAGAACAAAAGGGCGTGCGACGCCACCGGCGTCAACAACTTCGCAGCCATGCAGCAGCTCGCACTCTCCTCGTGGCTGGTCAGCGGCGACGTGTTCGCCGTCGTGAAGCAGTACGAGCCGACGCTGCTCACGCCCTACTCGCTACGCCTGCACCTGATCGAGGCCGACCGAGTCGCCACGCCAACGACCTCCGGCATCATCACCCCGATGCTGCTGACCACCGGCAAGGCGGCCAACGGCAACACCATCTACGACGGCGTCGAGGTGAACGGCGACGGCCAGATCGAGGCGTACCACATCCGCAGCACCTACCCCTTCGAGCTCGGCAGCACGACGACAACGTGGGCCCGTGTTCAGGCATACGGCGAACGGACTGGCCTGCCGAACATCCTGCACGTCATGGAGAGCGAGCGCCCGGATCAATACCGCGGCGTCAGCTATCTCGCGCAGGTCATCGAGCCCCTGCTCCAGCTTCGCCGCTACACCGAGAGCGAGCTGACTGCGGCGGTCGTCGAGTCGTTTTTCACGGCCTTCATCAAGACCGAGGCAGGCGCCGGCGACAACCCGTTCAACGAGGTCGGGAGCAGCCTGCCGGAGGTGAGCCGAGATCCTAATGAGTACGAGATGGGCCCCGGCCAGATCAACATCATGGAGCCCGGCGAGGACGTGACCTTTGCAGACCCCAAGCGGCCGGCCAGTGGCTTCAACACATTCCTGCGCGCCATCTGTGAACAGGTGGGCGCGGCACTCGAGATCCCGGCCGACCTTCTGCTCAAGAGCTTCAACAGCTCGTACAGCGCCAGCCGCGCTGCCCTGATGGAGGCGTGGAAGGCGTTCCGCATGAGGCGCAAGTGGTTTGTCGATGACTTCTGCACGCCGGTATATGAGATCTGGCTCTCTGAAGCCGTCGCCCGCGGCCGCATCAGCGCCCCGGGCTTCTTCGCAGATCCGGCGATCCGCGCCGCATACCTCGGCGCCGAGTGGATCGGCCCCTCTCAGGGACAGCTCGACCCGACGAAGGAGATCACGGCCGAGATCCTCGCCATCGGCGAAGGCATCACGACCAGAGAGCAGGCGACCATCCGACTCAACGGCGGTCAGTGGGACGCCAACGTCGACCAGCTCGCTCGGGAAAACGAGAAGCTGCGCGCAGCGCAGGGGCAGGTCGACCAGAGCACAGCGGCCAGCGGCACGATCTCCGCAGCTCTGCGGGAGGCGATCGTCGCCGAGGCCATCAAAAGCATCAAGGAAGGAGACAAGCATGAGAACGCATAACACTCCCCGGCTCTGCGCCGGGCCTAAGACTGCGGGCACGCCGATCAAGTTCTGGAACGTCGCCAGCATCGGAGACGACGAGGGCGAGATTACCCTCTACGGCGACGTCGTGAGCCGTCAGCCTGTGGACTGGTGGACGGGCGAGCCCGAGCCCGGCCTCTACATCGCGCCCGAGAGCTTCATGGAGGATCTCGCGGCCGTCAAGGGCAAGAGCAACATCACCATCAAGATCAATAGCTGCGGCGGCGACCTCTACACCGGCATAGCCATCCACAACGCCATCAAGGGCCTGACCGGCCACAAGGTCGTCGTCGTGGAAGGCATCGCGGCCAGCGCGGCCAGCGTCATCGCCTGTGCGGGCGACGAGGTACAGGTCTATCCCGGCAGCATGGTGATGATCCACGGCGTCGCCGGGCTGCTCTACGACTACTACACCCTCGCAGACCTGAAGAAGCTCCAGAAGGACTTCGACGCGAGCGAGCGGGCCATCGCGGAGATCTACCACGCCAAGACCGGCCTCGAGGTCGACCAGCTCCGCAGCATGATGACCCGCGAGACGTGGATGGTCGGGCAGGAGGCCATTGACAACGGCTTTGCCGACACCCTGCTCACAGACGAAGGCCCCGACGTCACCCTGAGCGCCGACAAGAAGGTGCTCCTCGTCGCCGGCATCCGGCACGACGTCAAGGGCTTCAGACACATCCCGGGGACGATCCCCATCGACAACAGCATCCACGCCGCCCCTGCGGCTGGAAATAAACACGCGGCCGCCAAGAACGACGGCCCCAAGAAGGAGGACAACAAGACCATGACCCTCGAAGAAATGAGAGCACAGCACCCCGACGTCGTGGCTCAGATCGAGCAGCAGGCGGCCGAAACTGCCAGAACGCAGGAACGCGCCCGCATCGAGGCCATCGACAGCATCGCCGCAAGTGTGGGCGACGCGCAGCTCGTCAGGGACGCCAAGTACGGCGAGACCCCCTGCACCGCTGAGCAGCTCGCGCTCAAGGCTATGCAGAAGCAGGCGGCCCTCGGTGCCAAGCACCTGAAGGACGCCAAGGCTGACAACGACGAGTCCGGCGCTGCCGGCGTCGGCGCTGCCCCTAACGGCGGCGAGGAAGGCAGCGAAAACGACGACAAGGCAAAGGTGGACGCCATCGTCGGCCTCTACAACTCCACCAAGTCTCAGAACGGAGGTAAGAAGTAATGAGCAAGAGACTGGACGAAAACCTCGGCAGCGTCGGCTATGACGGTCTGATTGTTGCCAACGAGCCCGTCGCTGACGTGTTCACCGTGACCATCCGCAAGGAGGCCACCGCCGCAGCCACCTATAAGCGCGGCACCGTGCTGGCCCTGTCTGCCGGCACCGCCGGCGACGGCAAGCTGGTGATCCTCGGCTCCACCGCGACCGCCAACGAAACCCTGACCGCCAACTGCATCCTCGCCGAGGACGTGGAAGTCGGCACCACCGCGGACGTGACCGTGCTGGCCTACCGCACCGGCCACTTCGCCCGCAACAAGCTGGCCGTCGCAAGCGGCTACACCCTGAAGGCGACCGACGAGGAGGAGCTGCGCAAGGTCGGCATCCTGCTCTCCGACGCCATCGAATACTAAGAGAAGGAGGACAACAAAATGCCTTTTAACTTCTACGACACCCACACGCTGCTCATGGCCGTGCAGCAGCTCACCCCTGCTGCGACCTTCCTGCGTGACCGCTACTTCCCCACCAACGACGCGAGCGACATCTTCGCCACCGACGACGTGCTCGTCGAGTTCCGTGACGGCAGCAAGAAGCTGGCGCCCTTCGTGGCCCCTCGCAAGGGCGGCGTCACCGTCCTGCGCGCCGGCTACAATATGGAACGCTACACCCCGCCCTTCGTGGCTCCCCGTCGCGTCCTGACCCTCGACGAGCTGCGCAAGCGTGGCTTCGGCGAGGCTCTCTACTCTCAGCTCACCCCTGAGCAGCGCCAGCAGACCCTCATCCTGCGCGACGCTGACGAGCTGGGCGAGCTCATCACCAACCGCGAAGAAGCAATGGCCGCCGAGACCATGCTGACCAACGGCTGCGTGATGAAGCACATCGCCGACGACGTCGACAAGGCCGACGAGATGGAGATCCGTTTCTACTCCGAGGCCAGCATATGTGACGGCAACCGCCTGAGCGC
>OLRX01001786.1_pt1 | contig 15092 bp, 14 predicted proteins | sample 1672991 | NCBI WGS metagenome assembly OLRX01 (sample SAMEA3136744, study PRJEB25190) | human gut metagenome | biome: human gut; feature: human-associated habitat; material: faeces | place: Austria | collected 2013
ACGTTGACTTCACTGTTGAGGTTGAGCGTTCCCTGCGTGTACTGGACGGCGCTGTAGGTGTATTCTGTGCTAAGGGTGGTGTAGAGCCACAGTCTGAGAACGTATGGCGTCAGGCTGATACCTACAATGTACCGCGTATGGCATTCATCAACAAGATGGATATCCTGGGTGCAAACTTCTATGGCTGTGTAGAGCAGATCAAGACCAGACTTGGTAAGAATGCTATCTGTTTACAGCTTCCGATCGGCAAGGAAGATGATTTCAAGGGAATTATCGACCTGTTCGAGATGAAAGCATACATCTACAATGATGATAAGGGTGAGGACATCAGCATCCTTGATATCCCGGAGGATATGAAGGATGACGCTGAGCTTTACCACACCGAGCTGGTAGAGAAGATCTGCGAGCTGGATGATGATCTGATGATGGCATACCTTGAGGGTGAAGAGCCGTCTGTAGATGAATTAAAGAAAGTATTAAGAAAAGCAACCTGTGAGTGTCAGGCTATCCCGGTATGCTGTGGTACCGCATACAGAAATAAGGGTATTCAGAAGCTCCTGGATGCTATCATTGAGTTCATGCCGTCTCCGCTTGACATCCCGCCGATCAAGGGTGTTGACCTGGATGGCAACGAGACTGTAAGACATTCTTCCGACGAAGAGCCGTTCTCTGCTCTTGTATTCAAGATCATGACCGACCCGTTCGTAGGTAAGCTGGCTTACTTCCGTGTGTACTCAGGTGTTATGAACTCCGGTTCATACGTACTGAATGCAACAAAGGACAAAAAAGAGCGTGTTGGACGTATCCTTCAGATGCATGCCAACAAGCGTCACGAGCTGGAAAAGGTTTACTCCGGTGATATCGCAGCAGCGATCGGATTTAAGTTCTCCACCACAGGTGATACTATCTGTGATGAGCAGCATCCGGTAATCCTGGAGTCCATGGAGTTCCCGGAGCCGGTTATCGACATCGCTATCGAGCCGAAGACCAAAGCTGGTCAGGACAAGATGGGCGAGGCTCTTGCAAAACTGGCAGAGGAGGATCCGACCTTCCGTGCTTATACAAACAAAGAGACTGGTCAGACAATCATCGCTGGTATGGGCGAGCTCCATCTGGAGATTATCGTAGACCGTCTGCTTCGTGAGTTCCACGTTGAAGCTAACGTAGGTGCTCCGCAGGTTGCTTACAAAGAGACCTTCACAAAGGCTGTAGATGTAGACAGCAAGTATGCAAAACAGTCTGGTGGTCGTGGTCAGTACGGTCACTGTAAGGTACACTTCACTCCGATGGATCCGAACGGCGAAGAGACCTTCAAGTTTGAGTCCAGCGTTGTCGGCGGTGCTATCCCGAAAGAGTACATCCCGGCTGTAGGCGAAGGTATCGAAGAGGCTGCTAAGGCAGGTATCCTCGGCGGATTCCCGGTACTCGGCGTTCACGCTGATGTATACGATGGTTCCTACCATGAGGTCGACTCTTCTGAGATGGCTTTCCATATCGCAGGTTCCATGGCATTCAAGGATGCTATGCGTAAAGGTAATCCGGTACTGCTTGAGCCGATCATGAAGGTTGAGGTAACCATGCCGGAAGAGTATATGGGTGATATCATCGGTGATATCAACTCTCGTCGTGGTCGTATCGAGGGTATGGAAGACATCGGCGGTGGCAAGCTGGTTAAGGCTTATGTTCCGCTGGCAGAGATGTTCGGTTATTCTACCGACCTTCGTTCCAGAACTCAGGGACGTGGTAACTACTCCATGTTCTTTGAGAAATATGAGCCGGTTCCGAAGAGCGTTCAGGAGAAAGTTCTTGCTGGAAAAGCTGAGAAATAATTAAAAATGTAACTATATTGCCTTTTCCGGGCAGATAACTGCCCGGAAAAGCAATATTAGGCTTGAAAAAACGGCTCTAATCGAATATAATTAGAGTCAGCCTAACATAAATTGAGATACCCGTATTGGGTGTAAATTAAGGAGGACGTCTTAAAATGGCAAAAGCAAAGTTTGAAAGAACTAAACCGCATTGTAACATTGGTACTATCGGACACGTAGACCATGGTAAAACAACCCTGACAGCAGCTATCACAAAAGTTCTGGCTGCAAGAGTAGCTGGTAACACAGCTGAGAACTTCGAGGATATCGATAAAGCTCCGGAAGAGAGAGAGCGTGGTATTACTATCTCTACTGCACACGTTGAGTATCAGACAGAGAAGAGACATTACGCACACGTTGACTGCCCAGGACATGCTGACTACGTTAAGAACATGATCACTGGTGCTGCTCAGATGGACGGCGCTATCCTGGTTGTAGCTGCAACTGATGGTGTTATGGCTCAGACTAGAGAGCACATCCTTCTGTCCCGTCAGGTAGGTGTACCTTACATCGTAGTATTCATGAACAAGTGCGATATGGTAGACGATCCTGAGTTACTTGAATTAGTAGACATGGAAATCCGTGAACTGCTGAACGAGTATGAGTTCCCAGGCGATGATACTCCTATCATCCAGGGTTCCGCTCTGAAGGCTCTGGAAGATCCAATGGGACCATGGGGCGATAAGATCATGGAACTGATGGATGCTGTAGATAGCTACATCCCAGATCCTGTTCGTGAAACAGATAAGCCTTTCCTGATGCCTGTAGAGGACGTATTCACCATTACTGGCCGTGGTACTGTTGCTACTGGTAGAGTAGAGCGTGGTACTCTGAACCTGAACGACGAAGTTGAGATCGTTGGTATTCACGAAGATACCCGTAAGACTGTTGTAACCGGTATCGAAATGTTCCGTAAGCTCCTTGACAGCGCTGAGGCTGGTGATAACATCGGTGCTCTGCTGCGTGGTGTTCAGAGAACTGAGATCGAGCGTGGACAGTGTCTGTGCAAGCCAGGTTCTGTACATTGCCATCACAAATTTACCGCTCAGGTTTACGTTCTGACCAAGGACGAGGGCGGCCGTCATACACCTTTCTTCAACAACTATCGTCCACAGTTCTACTTCAGAACAACTGACGTAACTGGCGTTTGCGAGTTACCAGCTGGTACTGAAATGTGTATGCCTGGCGATAACGTAGAAATGACTGTTGAACTGATCCATCCAGTAGCTATGGAGCAGGGACTTCGTTTCGCTATCCGTGAAGGCGGACGTACTGTAGGTTCTGGTAGAGTTGTATCTATCATCGAATAATTTTACAGAATTTATATATAAGTAATACAACATGTCTGAATGGACATTATGCTCAAACGATTTGGCTCCCGGAATTACTTCCGGGGGCTTTTTTTACTATGAAAGTGCTGCCAAGGAGCTATAGTGACATGTCTGTTACTACAAAAATGCTTCTAAGGGGCTGGGCCTGCGTGCCTGAAATAGTGTTTTGAACCAAAGGGGAAAGATATGTACGAAAAGATGATAGCAGTAACCAACCGGCATCTGATAAGAGAAAGTAATGAAAATGAGAAAATAAACGCAGGGACAGACTGGAGCGAAGCATATTTAAAACAACTCGCATATATTACTTCCCTTCATCCAAAAGCCATGGTGTTGCGGGAAAAGGATCTGACAGAAGAAAAATACGAAGAACTGGCAAAGGCAGTTATCAGATTATGCGAAAAGGAGGGGACTACCCTTATTTTGCATCGTTTTCCAGAAGTAGTGGAGCATTTAGGATATGATAAGCTGCATTTGCCTTTAGAAATGCTTAAAACGATGGGACGGACTGATGGGCTTACCCTTCTTGGTACGTCTGTTCATTCTGTAGAAGACGCAAAAGAGGCAGAGCATCTGGGAGTTGATTATATATTTGCAGGAAATATTTTTGAAACTGACTGCAAGAAAGGGCTGCCGGGGCGGGGACTGGAATTTCTTGAAAATGTATGTAAGGCAGTGAATATTCCTGTGTATGCCATTGGTGGAATATCAGAAGAAAAAATGCCCCAGATCCTTGGGACCGGGGCGGCAGGCGGATGTATGATGTCCGGGTTTATGCAATTAAAGGATCATGGAAGTAATCGCCAAAATGTTGCTTTTACAACGAAATGGTAATGATGATTTACTTTAGCGTTATTGCAGCAACTGTATATTTGCTAACTGGGCAATCTTGGCCTCATCCATGAGGGAAAGTTGGTCAATTAGCTCAATATGATAGGTTCCAAGGCCTTTTGCAGCATTGGCACATTCTCCGGCACAGTCTAACGTGAGTGCAGCCAGAACACAGGCTGTAAGGGCGTCTGTGACAGAAAGATACGTACCTGTAATGCAGGTAAGCATACAGCCGGTGCCGGTTACTTTTGCCATGTTGGGAGAGCCGTTATAGATGGCATAGGCAATCTCATTTTCAGGGGATGCTATGATATCTACTTCACCTGTGACCATAACTACAGCACCAGTCTCCTGGGCCAGTTTTCCTGCAATATAGGTCATAGATTTGACGGAATCAGGATTTTTTGCGCTGACAGCATCAGCTGCACTTACGTCCACACCGGTACCATGAAAGGCAGTTCCCGCTATAGCACGTATTTCGGAGCCATTGCCCTTAATGACAGCAGGTTCACATTCTTTAATAAAACGTTTTGCAAGTTCCATACGTAAAGAGCTGCATGTGATCCCTACCAGGTCGATCACAGAGGCTCTTTTTCCATTTTCAGTATTGTTCATTCTTTTAATGGCTTTTCCAGCCAGGAACATGGACTCAGCTCTTGCATCTGTAATATTTCCAAGACTGACTGTAAGGGCTGCAGCGCTGGAAGCAATGTTAGCCACTTCTGCTGGATGTTCAGCCATAATAGGACGACTACCAATGGCCAGAACTGCATTAGCACAGTCATTGATCACAATCGGGTGGGTGATGCAGTGGATCAGCGGCGCCTGATTACGGAGCTGGCTGCGGATCTGTTTTAAGCAGGAAAGAACAGGCTCATTCTCTATATTCGTAGTTTCATCTATTGTTTTATTTATATTGTCCATTAGATGCTCTCCTTAAAAATATATCTCAATATGTTTATATAATAAAAACGCCGCAACAGAACCATGCAGGCTTGTTACAGCGTTTGTTTTATCATTGTAGATATTTAGTACATTTATGTACATCAGGCATGTTTCTTATTTGTATTCCAGTATACCACTGCCACTGCAATAAAGGCAATGAGAACAATATATTTGATACTGCCTGCTACTGGTCCAGGTTCAGCAACGAATTGCTTTACAGCAACAGTAGCAGCCAGATAGCCGATAAAGCCTAAAAATGCGATGCCAAGAGAGTCATTCACAACGGTATCTGTATTATTGTAGACCTGAGAGCCTAAAGCTGCCTGGAATGTGGATAACATGTGTGCTTTCTGTAAATGTTTTAAGAAAATGAAAGCAAGGCTTCCTCCGATCAGTGTACCTGCAATAAAGGATGGTACATAGAAGAACCAGGTAAGTCCGGTACGTCCCCAGATCAGTGTCATTACAGGATAGGAAATAATAGCTCCGATGATGCCGGTTCCAATGACTTCGCCGATGAAAGCACATACCAGTTTGCCTTTGGAAAGGCGGTAGAGCATACCGGAAAGGAAAGCACCAAATATTGCACCAGTCAGTGCCAGAGGCGGGATGCCCATGCAGGCCATGCGGATAATGCCAATAGCCAGAGCGCATACAAAAGCGTACCAGGGACCAAGCATAACAGCACAGGTCACATTGATGAAGTGTGCCATAGGACACATTCCCTCTACACGAAGAATAGGGGAGATCACTACTCCCAAAGCTACCATCATGGCAAGGAAGACAAGTTTCGTTACGTGTGTTTTTGAATTTTTCATATCGTTTTCTCTCCTCATTCTGGCTGTATACTGGATGAAGATGTTTCATATGGTTTCATAGAAACAAGCAATAAAAAAACGCATCCATAGGGCGCGTTTGGCAAATCTCTGTTAAAAAATAGACATAGCGATGGCGCCTTTTTACAGCTGTAATTGGCGGTCGATGCTCACTAGCATCCTCTCAATCCGAAACACGGAGTCCCATCGCATCTCTTTTGTACGCAGTATAAGGGCGCTCCCCCTCATACCGTCTCAGCCCGCAGGCAGATACAAAAGGTCTAACAGTATTATAAACGGAGAGAAAAAAATGTCAATAGGAAAAGCTGTATACAGTGCGGGATAAGTTACAGGTCAGCCATTTCATCTTCTTGTTTCCATATTCATGAAAGCAAGAAGCATGGTGGGTTCACCATATGCTGGTTTGAATGAAAAAGTACTTATGCAAGCAAGCATGTAACATACTTTCTCATTCAAACTAGCGCATGGCTGAAATTTAACCAGATAATTAAGATAATGTAATAAAAACGTAATTGAAAATATAAGATAGATTATGTATGATGTAGGTTGTAAAAAAACTGACAGAATATGGGAGGCAGAAAGAATGAAAAATCATAAAATATCAGGAGCTGCAGGTTTTTTGTGTGCAGCGGTTCTGTTTCTTGGAGCAGGCATTTTCGCCCTTGGAGCCAGTGCATTTAATGTTCTGGCTGCAGAAGTTTCCGGACAGATCACATCCTGTAAGATAACCAGTGATAAACAGAATATTGAGATTGCCTTAAACAGCAGCGGCAGTACAGAAGGAACGGACGGTAAGGTGTATGTGTTTGAGCAGCCCATATATCAGGATGATCTGGGAAGCCGCAGTGACTATCTTGCTTCAGTAAATGCATCTGGTGCGGCTACAGTTACGGTTCCTTTTAGTAAGGGCAATGGATCAGACCGTCTTTACAGCAAATTTGTGCTGGCAGTAAAAGAAGACGGCACTTACAAGGCAGTCGGCGAACCTCATTATATTACCAATCCTGAGATCGCAGCAAAGAATAAAGAAGCTTTTAAGGAACCTCTTACAAAGAAAGGTTTAAATATTGAGCTGAATATGCTAAATGATGCCTTTGATCTGGGTGTGAAATATGTTACCACCAATATTGCGGTATCCAGGCTGATGGGATCAGGTATTGATTTCCAGTATGAGGGCAAAACTTATCATTTTAACAAAAGCATTGTAGAAGATTATGATAAAGTCATCAGCGCCTATTCTGGAAAAGGAATGGTTGTAAATGCGATCCTTTTAAATGACTGGAGCGATACTACTTCCAATCTGTTTATTCCAGGTGTGCAGAAAACTTCAGATGCTTATTATTATATGTTTAATGCTACAACCGAAGCTGGTTTTGAGCAGCTGAAAGCAATTTCTGCGTTTCTGGCAGATCATTACAGCGGAAAAAATGCTGATTATGGAAAAATTTCTAACTGGATCATTGGAAATGAGATCGAAAATCAGCAGTGGAACTATATGGGGCCTATGGATCTGACTAATTATGTAAAGACCTACGAAAAGGCATTCCGCGTATGCTATACAGCCATTAAGAGTACCAATGCAAATGACAGAGTCTATCTTTCTCTTAGTTATAACTGGATGAATGACATGGACGGTCAGTTAAAATACGGAGGAAAAGAGATCATTGATAGCTTTAACTCTATTGCCAACGTTCAGGGACAGATGGAATGGGGACTGGCTTATCATCCATATCCATGTCCGCTGGCAGATCCTGTATTCTGGGATGATGCTGAAACCACAGGACTGGTTAAAAAGGACTTTAATTCACCAGTTATTAATTTTGCCAACTTAAATGTGCTGACTGATTATTTCTGCCAGGAAACATTAAAGACACCATCTGGTCAGGTGCGTCACATTATCCTTACTGAACAGGGCTTTACTGCCTACAGTCCTACCAGAGGGGCTGTTCCAGAGCTTCAGGCAGCAGCCTTTGCATATTCATATTATCTGGTAGACAGTAATCCATACATTGATGCGTATACCTTAAGCCGCCAGGTAGATGCGCCTTCAGAAGTAAAGGATGGACTGAAATTAGGCTTATGGGAGTGCGATATGAGTAAGCCAGATCTGATCGAAGCTACAAAGAGACGAAAAATCTGGCAGGTATTTAGGGATATTGACAAAAAGAACTCTACTTTAGAGGCAAGTGAGTTTGCAAAATCTCTTATCGGTATCAATAAATGGTCTGATGTAATACCTGATTTTAAATGGAAAAATATGGAAAAATAACCACAGAAAAGTGATCAGGAAAAATGAAAGCACTGTAGGAGCATTTTGCTTCTGCAGTGTTTTTGCGTAAAGACAAATATTGTCATTTGTACTGGACAAGCGGACAAAAAAAGATTAAAATGAAAACTGACTCTTTAGAAAAATGCAGCTGTTTTATGCAGAAAAAGATACAGGAAGGAAAAGAAAAATGGGGTTGATCGTACAGAAATTCGGCGGTACCTCTGTAGCTGACACAGAGCGTCTTCGCAATGTAGCAAGGATCATCACTGATACCTACAAAGCAGGAAATCAGGTAGTGGTTGTGCTTTCTGCTCAGGGTGATACTACAGATGATCTGATTGAGAAAGCAAAAGAAATTAATCCGGAAGGCTCCAACCGGGAGATGGATATGCTGTTATCTACAGGAGAGCAGATTTCCGTTGCACTGTGTGCTATGGCTATTGAAGCTCTGGGGTATCCGGTGGTTTCCCTTACCGGCTGGCAGGCAGGTGTGCTTACAGATACAGCAGCTAAAAATGCAAGGATCAAAAAGATCGATACAGAGCGTCTGGAGGCAGAGCTGGACCGTAAGCGTATTGTGATCGTTACCGGTTTTCAGGGAGTAGACAGAAACCAGAATATCACTACATTGGGAAGAGGAGGTTCTGATACCTCTGCAGTTGCACTGGCAGCAGCTTTGGAAGCGGATCTTTGCCAGATCTATACAGATGTAGATGGTGTATACACAGCAGACCCACGATATGTAAAGGGTGCAAAAAAGCTGGATGAGGTTACTTACAATGAGATGCTGGAACTGGCAACTTTAGGAGCGCAGGTGCTTCACAACCGTTCTGTAGAGCTTGCGAAAAAATATAATGTAAAATTGGAAGTATTATCCAGTTTTACCGGTCATTCGGGTACAAAAGTGAAAGGGGTGGCAAAACGCATGGAAAAGACAGCAGTCAGCAGCGTAGCAAAGGATAAAGATATTGCAAGGATCGCACTGGTAGGAGTGCCAAATGAAGTAGGAACTTCTTTTAAGGTATTCTCCTTACTGGCACAGAATCATATTAATGTAGATATCATTCTTCAGGGCGTAGGTCATGAGGAAGGAAAGGATATTTGCTTTACAGTAGCAGAAGGGGATCTTAAGAAAGCGGCAGAGCTGTTAGCGTCCCATAAGGATGAACTGCGTTTTACAAGACTGGAGACAAATGCAGATATTGCCAAGGTTTCCGTAGTTGGTTCCGGTATGATCAACAATCCAGGTGTTGCAGCTAAATTGTTTGAGGCATTGTATGATGCACATATCAATATTAATATGATCTCTACCAGCGAGATTAAGATTTCTGTTCTGGTAGATAAGAAGGATGCAGACAGGGCAGTTCAGGCAGTTCATGATAAGTTTTTTGCATTCTAAGTTAAAAGAGAGCAGACAAAATAGGTAAAACTGTTATGTCTGCTCTTTACTTTTATGCAAAAATGGATACAATATAAAATATGATGTCAAAATTAAAAGGTCAGAAATCCTGTATCAGGAGAATAATAAAACTCGGAGGTCAGAAAAGATGTATACTTGCGCAAAATGTAATATATTAGCCTGCGGATCACAAGATCCAGCGGTAAGAGAGAAAATGCCGAAAAACTGTCCTATGCGGGAACAGGAGAAAATGAACAATACCTTTGAAAAATATGCATTGGAAGAAAATCATGAGTTCTATGTAAAATGTTCTGAGATTGAGGGAGAAGGTTATTGTCAGTGGCCAAGATTAAAGGAAACAGTGGAATTTTGTAAAAAAATGGGTTATAAAAAGATAGGACTGGCATTTTGCAGGGGACTGCGAAAAGAGGCACGTATTGTAGCGGATCTATTAATGGCTCAGGGATTTGATGTAGTTTCAGTGATCTGTAAGACTGGTGGTTTCCCAAAAGAATCCGTAGGGATACCAAAAGAAAAGAAGGTCAATGCTGATGCATTTGAGCCAATGTGTAATCCCATTGCCCAGGCAGAATTTTTAAATTCCCAGGAAACAGAGTTTAATATTGCATTGGGGCTTTGTGTGGGACATGATTCTATGTTTTATAAATATTCGAAGCAGATGGTAACAACGCTGGTGGCAAAGGACCGGGTACTGGCACACAATCCGTGCGGTGCTATTTACTGTGCAGAAGGATATTATAAAAAGAGATTACAGTAAAGCATCAGGAGTATTTCCGGGGAATCTGGATTTTGGAGACTTGAAAAGTGAGGACAAAATAAATGGAGTATATTGGAAATAAGAAGAAGCAGGGCAGTATTGTTGAGCTTTTGCGGGATGAAATATTGGCAGGAAATATACCTGATGGCAGTGAGATGACCCAGAATGAGCTGGCAGAAGGTCTGGGAGTATCCCGTATGCCAGTGCGGGAAGCGCTGATCTTATTAGAATACCAGGGACTGATCGACCGTCTGCCGAACAATCATGTACGGGTGGCTTCTCTTACAGAAGATTATTTCCGTCATATTTTAAAAAACGCTTGTAGTCTGGAAATCCAGTTTTTACAGAATTTAAGGGAAGAAGAATTAGAAGAGCTTCCTGAGGGGGAGTTAAACTTCCACAGGGAGATCTGGCAAAATTATCCTTACAGTCTTTTCAGAAAAAATCTGGAGACTGTAACCGAGATATACCTTTATTTTGTCATATCCAGACGTAACCCGGAATGTGTATGGGGAAATGTGCAGGAGAAGGCAGAGGAAGAGATATTATTAAGTAAGTGTATCGAAAGCTGGAAGTCTGGAAAGAAAGAAGAAGGAGCCGGACTATTAGAGGCATATTTTAGGAAAATGGCAGAAAAACTGGCTGCGCTCCATAAGGGACAGTAAACAGGTAAAAGATATATAAGGTAAAAGAAGGGATAGATATATATGGTTACATTAAAACCAATCAAATTGCTGCCTGCAAGGGAAAGAGTGGCTTCTGCGCTGCGCAAAGCCATTATTTCAAAGCAGATAAACGAAGGAGAGGTCATTACACTGGAGTCTACGGCCCAGCAGCTTGGTGTATCAGTTACACCAGTGCGGGAGGCATTTCAAATCCTGGCAAGAGATGGCCTCATTGACTTAAAACAGAATAAGGGCGCAACCGTTCTTGGCTTAAATGAAACAACCATAAGAGAGCATTATGAAATCAGAGCAGCTTTAGAAAGTGCGGCCTGTGTACTCTGCTGTCAGAGAAAAGCGGATCTTTCTGATATAAGAAAATGTCTGGAAATGGCAGATGAGGCCCTGGAGAAAAAGGATTCCAGCAGTTATTCTAACTATAACCAGTCTTTCCACTATGAGATCTGGACAGCAGCAGGAAATGAAAAGCTAAAAACAATGCTGTCAGAGATGTGGAACGGTCTTTCCATGGGCTTAAAGTCCACAGAAGAAGAGTATGCCAGAAATTCCCAGGAAGAGCACAGACAGATATTGGCAGCTCTTGAAAGCGGGGATCCGAAGCAGGCAGGTGAGAAAATGGTATTTCATATTATCCGAAGCATGAATGATGTACTGACAAGATACTAGTATAATCCACAATAATTATCCGCCCCTTTCACTTGTCTAAATTTCCATCTGCCGCGTCAGCTTCAATCGACGATGCTACCGGCATCGCCTCATTCAGCTTCCTTGCACATGAAAATTTATCCTGCGTGTAATGGATCGGTAATTATCGTGGATTATACTAGTAAAAAGATATGACTTCCCCGCAACCAGCGGGGATTTGTTATATATGCACAATAAAATATCAAAAAGAATATGCAGAACGCTGAATTGGTAAATTACTATTGACAATTACAGCGTTCTGTTCTATTATAAAAACACGAAATGGATACATTATTAAATATAAAATATCAAATACAAGATATAAAATAATAATGATCCAGGACAGCAGCTGCGAAACATAAGTGTTCTGACTGGCAGGCGGGACACCAGTTACAAAGTACCTTAAAAAATGAATAAGGTTTATACAGTTTTATAAAACAGAAGGGGGAGTTTATGAGTCCATCAACTATAACCATCCTGTTTCTCTTGTTTGCAATTGTAATGTTTGTAATGGAGAAGATCCCGCTGGGGGTAACATCCATGATCGTTTGTGTAGGTCTGATTGTTACTGGGGTTCTGGATGCGAAGACGGCATTTGCCGGTTTTATTGACAGCAATGTAATTCTCTTTGTGGCAATGTTTATTGTAGGCGGTGCATTTTTTGAAACAGGTATGGCCAATAAGATCGGCGGCATTGTTACAAAATTTGCTAAATCCGAAAGAATGCTGATCGCAGCCGTTATGATCATTGTAGGAATGATGAGCGGCGTTCTTTCAAACACCGGTACAGCGGCTGTACTGATTCCTGTTGTGATCGGTATTGCAGCAAAATCCGGTTATTCCCGTTCTAAACTATTGATGCCTTTAGTATTTGCGGCAGCTATGGGCGGTAATCTTTCGCTGATCGGTGCACCGGGCAACATGATCGCCCAGAGTGCTTTATCAGAGATCGGACTTAGCTTTGGATTTTTTGAATATGCCATTGTAGGGTTTCCGATCCTCATCTGTGGAACACTTTTTTACACCACACTTGGTATGAAGCTTTTACCGGACAGACAGCCAAAAGATGATGGGGCGTTTGATACCACAGCTGATTACAGCAATGTACCGGTCTGGAAGCAGAAACTGTCACTGGTGATTCTGGTGCTTACTTTACTGGCTATGATCTTTGAAAAAAAATTGGCATTAAATTGTATATTTCAGGATGCATAGGAGCTTTGGCATTGATCATTACCGGTGTTATCTCTGAAAAACAGGCATTAAATTCCATTGATTTGAAGACCATTTTCTTATTTGGTGGAACCCTTTCACTGGCAGCAGCCCTTGAAAAAACAGGCGCAGGTGAAATGGTGGCAGAAACAGTAATGAATCTGCTAGGTGAAAATCCTTCACCTTATGTTTTAACTTTTGCAGTATTTATGCTCTGCTGTATCATGACAAACTTCATGTCCAATACAGCAACTACAGCACTTTTAGTTCCCATCTGTGTTTCCATTGCACAGGGAATGGGAGCAGATCCAAGAGCCGTACTTATGGCTTGCGTTATCGGCGGTTCCTGCGCGTATGCAACACCTATTGGAATGCCGGCAAATACCATGGTACTTGGAGCAGGCGGTTACACTTTCTTAGATTATACAAAGTCAGGACTGCCGTTAATTGTGATCGCGACCATAGTCAGCATGATCATTTTACCAATTGCATTTCCATTTTTCCCGTAGCATACATGGGAACAGTTTATAAGAAGTGGAACAATGAATATCATGATGTTTGAGGATTGCGGGAATTGCATAGCAATGGAGCAATCAGGTTACATCAGTGAGTGGCAAAATTTACTTTTGACACTCACATCATATCATTACATGTTATTGATTTAAGGAGGCTTAAACATGAGCAGAACAGAACAGGTAGAGCAGCTTACCAATTATATGGCGCACTTTGTTGCCCATATCGGTAAGAAACTGCCAGACGACATCATTGTCAAGTTAGATGAACTGGCAGAAAAGGAAGACAGCCCATTATCAAAAGTAATTTATCAGACTATGAAGCGCAATCAGGATTTGGCAGTAAAATTAAACCGTCCTTCCTGTCAGGATACAGGTGTCCTTCAGTTCTGGGTAAAGTGCGGAACCAAATTCCCACTGATCGATGACCTGGAAGTACTGTTAAAAGAAGCTGTTGTAAGAGCAATAGTGGATGCACCTCTTCGTCACAATAGTGTAGAGACCTTTGATGAGTATAACACAGGCAAGAACGTTGGTAAGGGAACTCCTACTGTATTCTGGGATATCGTTCCAAACAGTGATAAATGTGAGATTTACGCATATATGGCAGGTGGTGGCTGTACACTTCCTGGAAAAGCAATGGTATTAATGCCAGGCGCAGGTTATGAAGGTGTTACCCGTTTCGTACTGGATGTTATGACTTCCTATGGTTTAAATGCATGTCCTCCACTGTTAGTTGGTGTTGGTGTTGCAACTTCCGTAGAAACAGCAGCTCTCCTTTCCAAGAAAGCTCTTATGCGTCCTTTAGGCAGCCACAATGAAAATGAAAGAGCAGCAAGCATGGAAAAGCTGTTAGAAGACGGCATCAATGAGATCGGCCTTGGACCGCAGGGAATGGGCGGAAAGTACTCTGTTATGGGCGTACATATTGAAAATACTGCAAGACATCCATCTGCCATTGGTGTAGCAGTAAACGTAGGATGCTGGTCTCACCGCCGCGGCCACATTATTTTCGATAAGGACCTTAACTATACAATTACAACTCATTCGGGGGTGACTTTATAATGTTAGAGATCAAAGATGGAAAGAAAATTTTAACAACACCAATCAGTGACGAAGATTTAAAAGATATCCATATCGGTGACATTATTTACTTAAATGGTAACTTAACAACTTGCCGTGACGTAGCTCACCGCCGTCTGGTAGAAGAACACAGACCACTGCCTGTAGATGTGAGAAACAATGCTATTTTCCATGCAGGCCCGATCATCCGTCCTTTAGAAAATGACAAGTTTGAAATGGTTTCCGTAGGACCGACCACTAGTATGCGTATGGAGAAGTTCGAGAAGGAATTTGTAGAACAGACCGGTGTAAAAGTGATCGTAGGAAAAGGCGGTATGGGACCAAACACTGAATATGCGTGTAAGAACTTTAAAGCTATCCATTGTGTATTCCCGGCTGGAAATGCAGTAGTGGCAGCAACAGAGGTAGAAGAGATCGTCCGAGCAGAGTGGCGTGACCTGGGAATGCCTGAAACATTGTGGAACTGCCGTGTTAAGGAATTCGGACCGCTTATCGTATCAATTGATACAGAAGGAAGAAACCTGTTTGAGGAAAATAAGGTTGTATTCAATGAGCGTAAGGAAAAAGTTTATGAAGAAATCTGCAAGCATGTAAGTTTTATTAAATAGCGTTACAGTTCAGCCATGACATCTTCTTGTTTCCATATTCATGAAAACAAGAAGCA
>OLRX01001788.1_pt1 | contig 15074 bp, 21 predicted proteins | sample 1672991 | NCBI WGS metagenome assembly OLRX01 (sample SAMEA3136744, study PRJEB25190) | human gut metagenome | biome: human gut; feature: human-associated habitat; material: faeces | place: Austria | collected 2013
GCCAGCCTTCGGGCTGGCATATCTTTTTCGGGAGGACGAGTTATTTACCATATACCTTCATAATATTTCCCTTAAAAAAGTTCTTGTTATATTATAAGCAAACAAAGCTATCTATTACTAGATAGCTTTGCGTTGTTTAGCTACTATGTTTCTTTGATGTTTTACTCTATTCGTCTTCTCACACTTATATTCGAATTGTGATTTCTACAATATATCCGCTAAATGTCCAATTTTATCCACTGCCTCATTAATTGTATTCCACTTAACAACATGGCAATTTCCCTCTTCCAGTAATTTTTTTGCCATCATAACTCCATATTCGCGTTGTTCATCATTATTTCCAGTCCAATGATGCCAATTCGGATAATTTAAATCCACTGGCGAATAAAAATTTACCGCCAGCAATTCTTCCATATCTTCTACCCATCTTTGTCTTTCATTTACTAAAAATATCGTATGCGTTAATTTTACCTCGCTACACTTTTGTTCAATCCCAATTTCATCGGCAGTACATTGGATTTTGACATTGACAGCATCCAACTCTTGATCGCTTAACTTTTCATATTTCTCCGGCAACATAGATCTTGTCTTACTGAAATCCCGCATCGTTCTCAACGTCAGATTATAATAATTAGGCCATCCATATATGTAAAAGCTTTGTTTTTCCGGCTTCAAAATAACGCGATCCCGGGATACCTCCGAACATCCATGTTCATAAAGAAACTTTAAAGATAAGGTTGTTTTTCCACTCCCCTTTCCTCCAATCAGCAAAACCCCTTTATCATTTTTCTTGAATGCCGCTGCGTGAACCATAACGCCGCCACTATCTTCTGCTAAAGCTTTTACAATATCTCGAATCACACGAATCCCATCTTTTACTAACGAACTTTTATCTTTATTAAAAATATTAATTTTTTTCGAAAGATAGTTTAACCGATACACACTTTTAGTTGCTTTATTATATATCATTCGAATATATCCATTCAAATACACTAACCCTTCTTCATGCACTGATGGTTTTTTGCTATTATGAATTGTAATGGGTACTCCATATTCCAATATTTCTGTCAAATCACTACTTATTTTCTCTACTAACGTTACTTCGAAATCTACCTTTGGAGCATATGATTCCTTATAATAATCTCCCAATAAACAATCCATTTTCCCCAAAATATCTTTTTCCGCATTTACTTTCCAATTAATTCCCATATACTTATACTGTCTCATCATCTTTTTATTCCTCTCTTTCAAGAATAGTTTGTTTATGTGATACAATCTCAACAATATTTTCAACACTTTCTTTTTGCTCATTTTCATAAGCAACAGACATCTTTTCAAAGCGTTCATCAGAAATCTTTCCTAACACATTCTGCTCAAAGAGCTTCATAATAATACCGTCAATTTCTTCAATACGTTTTTCTACAGTTTCTAACTCCTGCTTAAATTGCTGGATTTTCTTACTACCGCCAGTTTCGCTCAATTCTCGCATTTCTTCAATGAATTGGTCGCCTAACGCTTCCATATTTTTGATATGCTTTTGAATATCGCTCATAACAATCTTTTGTAATGCGTCATAGGAAATCGAATGGGTTGTACAAAGATTGCTGTTTCTGGCATAGGTTCTGCAACGGAATCTAGGTTCTTTTCCATTTGGATTTGAAAAAGCCATATTACGTCCACAATCTGGACACTTCACAAGTCCTACGAATATATTAGGTCGTCCTGTTTTATTTGGTCGCTTTTTTACACTGATGAATTTTTGTACCAGTTCAAAGGTTTCTTCATCAATGATAGCTTCATGGGTATTTTTTACAACAATCCATTCTTCTTTGGGAACAGGAACTAATTTCTTATTCTTAAATGATTTTGTCTGTGTCTTATGGGATACCATGTGACCAAGATAAACTTGATTCTCCAAAATCATTTTCACATTTTTACCAACCCAATCCGTAGGGAACTTAAATCCTGTGCTTGTTTCCAGTGTACCGTTTTTCATTGCACGATAGGCTCCCTACCTGCCATGGTTTGAGTACGAATGTTCTCTCGCTCAATTTCTGCAACAGCGGATAATACGGAAATCATCAATTTTCCGGCATCCTTTGAACTATCAATACCATCTTCCACACATATCAGATTCACTCCAAAATCCTGCATAAGCTGTAAAGAATTTAGAACATCTGCCGCATTTCTACCAAATCGGGAGAGCTTAAATACAAGAACATAGGAAACACCATCTTTATTCTCCTGAATGTCATTTAACATCCTCTGGAACTCCTGTCGCCCTTGAATATTCTTTCCAGAAAAGCCTTCGTCAGAATACTCTTCGGCAACAATCATATCTTCGTATGCAGCATACTTCCGTAGCTTATCACGTTGGGCATCTAAACTGTATCCATCTACTTGTACAGCAGTAGAAACACGGGTATAAATATAACATTTTACATTTCTTTTCAATCCACATCTCCTCCCGGTAATCTTGCCAATGCTGTATTATTGATTGCAGACAAGGTCTGCATCTGCTTAATCGCCAATTCTCTCAAAAGAATCAATCTTTCTGATTGTATTTTTCCCTGTTCAATCAGAATAGCATTATAACTTTCCATATTTGCCAATACTAATAACTGATTCAAGTTTGCTTCGTCACGAATATTACCTTTCTTTTCCGGATTCTCGTTACGCCATTGCTTTGCTCTTTTACCAAACAATGCCACATTCAGCAAATCAGCTTCACTGGCATAGGTATAAGAAATCTGTTCTGGTGTAAGCTCTGGTGGAACCAAATTTTCCTTTATGGCATCTGTATGAATACGATAGTTAATTTTTGCAATTTCACGATTAAGATTCCAATTCAATGACAAACGGCTATTTTCATCTTCTTTCAGTCGCCGATAGTCCTTCATAATATACAACTGAAACTCTGGTGAAATCCATGTTGCAAAAGCCATTGCTATATCACTATGAGCATATGTACCACCATAACGTCCTGCTTTCGATACAATTCCTATAGCATTTGTTGTTTCAATCCATTTTGTAGGTGTCATAACAAAGCGATTTAACCCTGCTTCACTTCTAACCGCCTCGAATTGCACACGGTTAAAATCCGGATTGTGTAATTCTTCCCATACTGCAAGAAATTCAACTGTATTTCGATTACGCATCCAGTTCTGAATTACAAAACGAGGGTCATCTTCATTACGATATTTTGCAATATCCGTCAATGAAATGTATTCATTTTGAAAATCAGATGTATAAATGCCAATGTCTATTCCTTTGGCATGAATCGTTTCCTTTACCGTTTTCTTAGCCATTTCATCCTCCTCATTATGTATTTCAAATATCCTCTTTTTCTATTTCCTCTTTTGATTTCTTTGTAATATTTTCCATGTGGATATAATATTCTAACAACCGTAAGACATATTCTGGTGCATGACGATTATCCAATTCCCACTCTGTGACCGTTCTATACGGAATCTGAAAATATTCACAAAATTCTTTACGGTTCATACCCGTCAATTCTCTTAATTCTTTAATTTTCGTTTTGCAATCCATTTTTCTCCTACATTTCCTCCTTATGGGAGAGTCTTATACTTGCTTAAATGTTTCCTTTTCCTATATCCTGTAAATTCGAATTTCAGGACAAAATTTCCATACTGATTAAGTTTTTCAGCATTTCATCTAAAACATCCTGTTTATCATTGAGTTCTGTTCCGTCACTATCGATAAATCTATTTCTGCCTTTTGACAAACTCCAATCTATTTGTTCCTTTTTACCCACAGGCATATTACCAATTTTGATTAAAAATTGCATTATCATTTCAGCAAAAATAATTAATTTCGAAATCTGCAGACCCCAATAACGTACATAGTAAATTAATCCGTTAGCATTTAAATAAAACATGTCAGGTTCGACATCTTCTTTATCCAATGCGTCTGTAGTCATGACCTTAAATAATAAATTCTCTTTATCCCCAAAAACAAGGCAAGTAGCACCATCATGAATTATAAAATCTCTATCTATCCGAATATTTTGAAACCACTCCATATTTAACACACCACTTGAATCTTCAATATTTTCAGCTACATATTTTAACAAAAATTTATATTTAGTGTGGGCTTTCTTTAGCTTGATATACTCATTTTTCTGAGTATCATTGAATTGAGGTGGAATACAAATTTCCATAATTTGCTGAATATATTCTAATAAAACACGATATTTTGCAAATAAGTATTCAATAAAGCACCCTAATTCTTCTGTTGCTTGCTCACTCATCATCGAAAAATAAGATGCATCAAATTCATCCTGCTGATATTTCAAATATGTTGTATTGATGGAGTTCATTATAACCAATATTTTAGCAAAATCCTGTCGAATAGCTTTTAACTTATAATCTAATTTGAGATGGTCATCTCCAGATACTCCATCCCAAATCGAATTTTGTAAATACATCGTACTTTTATGAAAAGTGTATTCATTCTTTATAAGAGAGTACGCTTGTTTAATAAGCTCGATATTATCCATCGTATTCATAAAATATACCTCCAATTTAGGTTAATTTTTTTAATAATTAGTTTCGTCAAATTCCCCACAACGAAAAAAATACCACGTTGCGTATTCATTATAGCATGGCTTTTTGTAAATACGCAACGTGTAATCCAACTTTTAAGCAGCCTTATCAATAATCGACTGCTTCTCCTCTCCCTGATGCTCTGTCATTGTCTGAACATCCTCTTCCTCTAAGACCTGATGACCGTATTTCTGAATCAATCGGGTCATTACATCCACACAACGGTCAAATGCCGCATTATATCTTGCATCATCATAATATTTACTCAATAGGCAATTCCTCCATTAAATTTCCATATCTCTTTTACGACTATGGGTTGGCTGTTTTCTTTCAGGTTCCATTTTTCCTCTTGCGAGGATGACAGAAAGAAAAGCCCGAACCTTTTCCGATGCAATTTCCAGTGCATCCAGATAAGGCTGGGCTTTTTCTTTCAGATTGATATATTTCTTTTTCCAAATATGGGCTTCTTTTGTTGCCTGCTCATATTGTTGCTTGTATTTCAGTTTCTCTGCTTTTTCTGCAAAGCTACTGACTGCATACTCTTTTAGTGTGCGGCACTCCGCCTGTGTCATAGTAATATTTCCGGTAAGTGTTTTCTTTCCCATGGATTCAATTTCCATGATTATCAAGGCTTCTTGCTTTGCTACCTTAGTCTTTTCTTCAAGAGCCGATAATTCTTTTTCTTTTTTCTCTTTGGCGGCATCCGCTTTTGCTAATGTCTGCTGGGATTTCTCCACCTGTGCAGTGATATCTTCCAATCGCTGTTGCTCCTGTGCTACCTTAAACTGTGTCACGGTCAAATGCTCCTCGGTACTGCCACGCTCCCCACGTTCCACATCGGTGTATCCGGCAGCACGCATCGCATGGAAAAAATCATCCTGCAACACACTATAAGAGGGCTTCAAAACCGTCTTTCCCTTTGCTGAAATCAGCGTTTTTCCTTTCTCATCCAATCCAGACGCCTTTAAGTATCTTTATCAAGAGCACAATAAAAACTTTTATCAAGATTTAGAAATCGAGCCATATACCTACAAAGGCTTTTTAGTTCTTGCGGCCGATGGATCAGATATAAATATTCCAACCACTAACGAAACTGTAGAAAAATATGGCAGTGCTTCGGTAAGGGGAGGAAAACCATGTGCTCAGATTGGATTAGGATGTATTTATGATGTTCTCAATCGCTTTATACTGGAAAGTAGTATTAATACTGTTAAATTTGATGAAATGCGAGTAGCCCAGGAACAGCTAAAGGGAATAAAGGATACTATAGGTGACAGATATCCATATTTAGTTGTCATGGACAGAGGATATCCATCCACACCAGCATTCTTAAGCTTCATAGACGAAGGCGCTCATGTCCATGTCGTCATCCACCATTAGCAGCTTGCTTTCAAGGTCTGCTCGGCTGAAACGGTTGTTTTCGCTCTTCTGGATCGGTGCATTTATCCATAACTGGATACCCGAAGATTTGATAGTCAAAATTCTCGGCACAGGCAATCCTTTTGGTGTTATTATTGCAACCATTGTCGGTATCCCGATGTACGCTGACATCTTCGGTACAATCCCGATTGCAGAAGCACTCTTGGCAAAGGGCGCAAATCTCGGTGTTGTCCTTGCTTTTATGATGGGTGTCACAACATTGTCCATCCCGTCAATGATTATGCTGAAAAAGGCAATCAAGCCGAAACTGCTCGGTATCTTTATCGGCATCTGCGCTGCCGGAATTATTATCGTTGGCTATTTCTTTAATGCGATTCAAGGCTTAATTTTATAAAAATATAGGAGGTTGTCATTATGGCACTATTTAATTTTGGAAAGAAAAAGGAAGAAAAGAAATCCTGTTGTTGCTCCTGCAGTTGTGAAGCACAGGAACCCGTTGAAAACACAAACTCTTGCTACGGTGAAGCCGTTGAGGGTATTTGCTGTATCAAGGTTTTAGGTGCAGGCTGTAAATCCTGCCACGACCAATACGAAAATGCAAAGACCGCAGTTGCCAATATGGGCTTGTCTGTTGAGGTTGAGTATGTAACCGATATGGAAAAAGTAATGGCTTATGGTGTAATGTCTATGCCCGCAATCGTGGTAAATGAAAAAGTTGCTGTGTTCGGCAAGTGGTGTGGTATAAAAAAGTTGACAGCTTATTCTCAAGGATTTCATAATAAAACCAAGAGAATAAGGAGGTATTCAAAGTGGCACGTAAATATGACCATGAATACAAAGTACAGGCAGTAAAACTTGCCAAAGAAATCGGTGGCGCTAAGGCAGCTAAAGAACTAGGAATCCCTGAAGGAACCATGCATACATGGCTGAAAGCCGTAAGAGCTGGTAAGTTGGATATTGGGGAAGGTTCTCATACCCCTGCCAGCGCAATGAGCCTGTCAGAAGAGATTACCATGCTGCGTAAGCGGGTTAAGGAGCAGGATAAAGAAATCCGCCGCCTGAAGGAAGAAAACGAATTTTTGGAGGAAGCCAGTGCTTTTTTCGCCGCCAGCCGTCGGAAGTCAGCAAAAACCAGAGAATGATCTTTCTGGCTTTGAAAACAGAGGACGGCAGGATGACCGGGAAAATTTCATTTTACTGCCGGATGCTTGGTGTCAGTCGGCAAGGCTTCTATAAATATCTTGCAAACAAAGACCGTCCCTGGAAGTACCAGGATCTGGCGGATGCCATGAAAGAGATTGCCAGCGAGGATGAATGTAACGATACTTACGGACGGCTCCGAATGTATCAGGCGCTGTGCCTGAAGCAGCCGGAGGGAGTATCAATTCCCAGCGAGAGAACCGTATACCGGGTTATGGAGCAGATTGGCCTGAGCCATCGGCCAAAGCGAAAACCGAACGGAATTACAAAGGCAGACCGGGAGGCTATGAAATCGGATGATTTGCTGAAGCGGGATTTTCATTCAGATGCCCCATTGAAAAAATGTATTACAGATATCACGGAGATCCCGGCATCCAATGGGAAACTGTATGTATCTGCGATTTTCGACTGCTTTGATCTTAGTGTCCTTGGTCTGGCAATGGAAACAACCATGAAAGCAGATCTGTGTATCCATACACTGGAAAGCGCCCTGACTGCTTATCCTGCACTGGAAGGCGCGATCATCCACAGTGACCGTGGAACCCAGTATACCAGTGAGGCCTACCGCCAGACCATCCGGAAGTACCACATCCATCAAAGCATGAACAGTGCCGGAGGACGCTGCCATGATAATGCCCGCTGCGAGAGCATGTGGGCCAGAATGAAGACGGAACTTCTCTACGGCCGTTATGACACAAAGCAGATGACGGTAGAGGAATTAAAAGTACTCATTTGGAGATATTTCCACAGTTACTGGAATAACCGGAGGATCTGCTCTGCCAATGGCGGGCTTCCTCCTATGATAAAACGCAGGAAGTATTATGAGGATTTGGAACTGGCAGCATAGTCAGTGATATCCTTGAGAAAAATGTGTCAACTAATATTGACAATATCAAAGGTACTGAAATCAGCCGAGGTTGAAACCCTTTTGAGAAAATATCTATGAGTGAATGTCCGAACGTCAAGGAGTGCATCTGTCCCAAACTGACCTGCCCCAACCACGGAAAATGCTGCCAATGTGTCATTAAGCACAGAGAAACGGACAGTTTGCCGTACTGCTTATTCCCCGATAATAACGGAGATAAGTCCAACAAAAATCATTACGAAACCTTGAAAAAGAGGTTTGAGAGCAAGTGAAAATTCCAGCTTTCTAAAGATTTTTTTACACACTGATTTTCAGAGAGGAGGTGCGCCGCTGATGTCAGAAGAACGCTTCTGGAATACCGATGAATATGCCAGCACAGCAAAATTCGCTGTACCCGAGGGAGCCATGACCATGCGGCAGGCAGGGCGCATCTTCCGTCTTGATCCTGTGCCGCCCATGGTGGAGAGCATCAATGATTACATCGTTTCCGCTATCCGTGAAAATGACCCGATCTACTTTACATACTTTCTGCATCACTACGAGCCGAGGCTGAACAAGCGAGTGTACCGTTTTCTGCTGACCGAGGGCATCGACCGATATGACCCATTGCGCTTTATGGATTACAAGCTCAGCGTCGTGCTTGCGCTCTTGGAATGTTTGCAGAATTACGATCCCGACAAGGGGGCGGATTTCCTAACCTATGCCCATCACTTCATAGGCAACACACTTTTGGATTGTCGCCGTTATGAAGAAACAGGCTCATTCAAATCGTTGGATGAATACAAAGCCGCCCGTGGCATTGCGTGGATACGGAATACATGGCCATATGGAATCTCGTTCGAGCAATGCCTTCATAACTTTATCTGCATCAGTCTTGTTACCACGATGTTCAAGATAAACTGAAATGCCATACATAGCAACGACCGCATTCAAGTCATCTGCATCCTTTTCAGATTGTAGAAGTGCTTCCTCAACCGATATTTTACCAAGAAACACTTCTACCGCTAATTTATATGCCGTATGATGTCCGACCTGCATATTTTCATTATATGTTGCCAGTAGATCATCTGACATATTTACACGCATACAGCAAATGGCGTTCCAATAGATGATTGCAATTTTCATCTCATCTGTGCAGGGCAAAACTTTTTTAATCATTTCTGCTGCGCCTTTATAGTTTCCCTGCAGACAAAGCCATATACCCATAGGGTATGCAACGGCCTTTTCATTTCCGCTAAGCACAAAACTTCTGTCATACGCCTTTTTCGCTTCATCAAATCGACGCAAGGTTAAATACGCTCCACCTATAGAAACATACAACAATGGATCATCGGAACGAATCATTTCTGCGGAATGATATGCATCTATTGCTTCTCTAAAACGGTACTGCTTTGAAAGCAGATTTCCAAGCCGCACTCGACTTTTGTAGTCATCTGACTCCCGCAGCCAAAACATTTCTTCTGTATCCTCACAGAAGCAGGGGGCATTTCCAAGTTGACTTTCAATAGAAGCATATTTTGATACTTCCATAATTAATTCTCCTGTTTTTTGATTTGCTCAGATACATCAAAAAGATTCATTTCATTTTCTCTTGCAATATGAGCAATATCATCAAACTCATATTTTTCTTTTGTTACACCATATCCGGCAGAAACCTTTTTGCTTACATTTCCGTATTTTGTTGGTACCGACACAATTGAACGGGAAAGTGTATAGCGGCGGCTGATGTTCTCACGCACACCCAATGTAGTGGTATGCTTGAAGATCAAGCGAAGAATAAGCTCTTTGTCCTTTTCATGGCACATAACCGAGAGCAGAATTCCAGGACGTGATTTTTTCATTTGAACAGGAATTGTATATACGTCCAATGCTCCTGCTTCAAAGAATAGTTTTTCAGCAAAGCCTATCGCTTCCGCAGTCATGTCATCCAGATTACAACAGAGTTCAGTAATTGTGTCACCTGAATCTTCCGATGTCCCAAGTATTGCCCGAACACAGTTTGCTGCAGTAAAATCTTTCTTACCCATTCCGTAACTGATTGCTGCCGTTCTCATAACCGGCATTTCTCCGAACTTTGTAATAAAGTGTTTCAATAATGCAGCTCCGGTAGGCGTGCATAATTCACTTTTAATTCCACCGCCATAGATTGGGACATCACGTAATATATATGCTGTCGCAGGAGCAGGAACAGGAAGAATTCCGTGTGCACACTTTACGTGACCACTGCCTACATGAACAGGAGAAGCCAAAATTTGCTCGGGAGAAAGACGGTCAATAAGCATACAGACAGCTGTTATATCTGTGACCGCATCCATTGTTCCAACTTCATGAAAATGAATTTCTGTGACAGGAACACCGCGAGCGTTACTCTCGGCTTCTGCAATAAGCGAATATACCTCCAAAATATCCTTTTTCACTTTTTCTGATACTCGCAAATTACTGACGATATGCTCTATTTCATGCATACCGCTGTGGTGGTGTGTATGAGCAGCGTCATTAGAGTGCTCATGTGTATGGTTATGGCTATGCTCGTGCGTATGCTCATGACCATGCTCGTGGGAATGATTGTGTCCATGATCATGCATTTCTTCGGTTTCTTCTTCGCCATTTACTTTTACTGTAATATGTGTGCCTTGAATTCCACATTTCGTGGATACCTCACTGGTCACTATGACATCGGGTATGCCTATGTTATTCAATTCAGCAAGGAACGCATTTCTGTCGGGTAGAAGTTCAAGCAAAGCAGCCGTCAACATATCGCCCGCTGCACCCATACCACAATCTAAATACAATGTTTTCATTTTATTTTGCCTCCATATGATTGATCATGCTCGCTAAATATCCTGCCCCAAAGCCGTTGTCAATATTTACCACAGACACGCCGCTTGCACAGGAATTCAGCATGGATAAAAGAGCAGAGAGTCCTCCGAATGAGGCACCATATCCGACGCTTGTAGGGACAGCAATCACAGGACAATCCGCAAGCCCGCCGATTACACTTGCAAGCGCACCTTCCATACCCGCTATAGCAATGATAACCGATGCATTCATAATATCGTCCAAATGAGAAAGAAGACGATGCAAGCCAGCAACACCTACATCAAACAAACGAACTACTTCATTTCCCAACACTTCCGCTGTCAGAGCAGCTTCTTCTGCTACGGGTATATCACTTGTTCCCCCGGTAGCTATGACAATTTTTCCGATACCATCCGGTTTCGGCATTTCACCAATAATTCCAATGTGAGCTTCTGGAAAATATCGTAATGAAACCTTCTCACGAATTTCATCTGCAGCTGTTGGAGATAAACGAGTAATCAAGATGCAATTTTGTCCGTTGCGCTGCATAGTTTCAATAATTCCTATCATCTGTGTCGCAGTTTTTCCAGCTCCATAAATTACTTCTGCTACACCTTGACGGGCTTTTCTGTGCAAATCAACCTTTGCATACCCAACATCTTCAAATGGCTTTGTTTTTATTTGAAGCAGGGCTTCATCAACGGTCATTATTCCATTTTTGACCGATTCAAGCAGTTGCTTTATTTCAGTTTTCATTCCGCACCTCCAAATCAAGACAAACCGATGCATAGTTCTTCTTCAGTTCATCCAAGATTTCTTTTCTGTTATCCAACAGCAACGGAAGCTGCTGTAATGTGATCTGGATTTTAGCGGTTTCCCCAATCGTTCTGATACGAAAATTAGAAAAACCTTTTTTAAACATAAAGTTTTCTGCTAACTCTGTTCTGCGAAGCAAAAATTCACTGATTGGCTGTCCTGTAGGAATTCTGGTCGCAAGGCAAGCATATGCCGGTTTGTTCCATGTAAACAATCCCGCTTCTTTAGACAATCTGCGTATTTCTGTTTTTGTCAGATCACACAGCCGTAGAGGTGAAAGTACATTTAACTCATGAATAGCTTGGATGCCCGGGCGGTCTCCTTCGTCATCAGACGCATTGGTTCCATCAAGTAAAACAGTATATCCGTCTGCCTGTGCCTGTTTAACAATGGCTGTAAAGATTTGTTTTTTACAATAATAGCAACGATTCCACGGATTGGCTGCAATCTTTTCATCGGCAAGAATATTTAATTCTATTATTTCCATTTTCACACCCAAATCAGTGGCAATGTGCAAAGCATCATTCAGCTCAAACTGTGGTTGAAAAGCTGATTTCACATAATAGGCGCATACGTCTTTCGCATATTGCTTAGCTGCATATAAAAGATATGCCGAGTCAACTCCTCCGGAAAAAGCAATTGCCACTCTTGGATGGTCCGTAAAAAACTCATGTAAATTCATAGATACCTCTGTAAGACAAATGGGTGGATCTGCAAAAAGCACAGAGCCACCCATTATCTATTTCTTATTTTTTCTTGAATAGTGCCTCTTTAACAACACCCTTCGGATCTTTAACAAGTAAGATAATAAGCCAAATGATAAGTCCCAGCGCTACAACCGACAAGCCAAGATAGAAATCGTTGAGCATATCAATCGGTGCAGGAGCAAAGAATTCAGCCCCAAGCTCAGCATATTCAAAAACTGCATCAATCAACCACATGAGTGATGCACCCCAGTACATCCAACAGAGTGTACCGACCTTCATCTCACTTTTGGGAGCACCCTTATACCAAATGATGGTACAAATGATTGCTGCAAAAACAGTTGTTAAAAGTGTCATGCCTTTGTACCCTCCATAGCGATATTGGGTGTTGCTATCGCTCTCTTTTCAACAATAGACGATACTGCCAGCATACCAACCCATACGGCCGTAACGAGTACTGCCATCATAACACCAGCACTACCCATTTCTGCAAGCATTTCTGCTGTTTCTCCGTTTTCAACTGCTGTAAGGAATGGGAAGAAAGGAACAACTTCACCATGCCATACGTGTTCAAAAGCGAGTAGTGCAGAGCCGCCCCACAGTAACTTGTTCAACCAACCGAGTTTTGTGGAGAATTTGATTTTCGTTGCATCAGCAATTGTTCCATCCGAAAAAGAAACCTTCATCGTTTCTTCTTTTTCCTTGGACTTTATCACCTTTGTAGCAACGGTAGTAATAACTGCTTCTGCAGCCGGAATAAGAAAACATGCCATAATTATGTACCTCCAAAATTTTTTTGATTGTTATTATAGCGAATTCCCATGTAAAACAGAAAAAGGCATACAGCCTTTCTTCTTGAAAAGCCGTATGCCTTCATATGCATACATTATCTGCCACTTAATAATAACATCGGAACAAACACTTCTGTGTTTTCTCGCAAGCTTCGCGCTTACACTTGGTTTAATTATAACATATTCGTTCTAAAATGTCAATACCTATGCTAAATATTTTGCAATTATTGTTTTTCTTTATACAACGCTTCCAGTTCTTTTATAGCGCTGTCTATTAATCGTCCAACTGATAGGTCTGAAACACCAGCAATTATGTTATCGCAATGATTAACAGGAATTAACAGTCTTTTAGCTGAACTTTGACCAACAGCAGTCGCCATAGCAGGTGTTACTTCTCCAAACATTGCATCAGCAATAACAATTCCAATCGGGCCAATAATAACATTTGCTTTTTTACATCCAACAACAACCGCATTTTCACCCGTTGCAGCATGGTCTGCTCCGGCTTTCAGCATAGCCGCTGTTGCTATACTATTAGTGCCAACAGCAGTAATAGTCAACTCAGGGAGTTGTTTTTTCACAGCGGCTACAACTTGCTTTCCGATGCCGCCACCTTGTGCATCAATTACCAGTATTTTCATGTTCTTTCTCCATCGTTTGCTTATTGCGTTTTTCAATCCAAAGGTTTATATTCCGTAACTGTTTTCAGATAGGTTACGGGATCTCCGTTCAGCACAAGGTCTGCATATCCTATCGGGTCATTGTAAATCAGATAATCAAGCTCCGACCGCTGATACATATTGTCGGCAACCTCGTTCTCTACGGCAATGGTGTCAATGGCAATCATACTGCCGTCACTGAATTTCAGCTCCACACAAGCCGTATCCATGTTGAACTCACAAGAAAGTAATCGCTTCATTTTGACCTCCTTTAGATCATGCCGAAATGCAGAAGCGCCTCCTTGATTGCTTTTTCCTTATCGGGTGGGCATATAGGCTGTCTTGCATCCTCGGACTTCGGTTTATTGTAGTTTTCTCGCTCGATGATACCGCATTTCTGCTTCACCTGAGCGATATACAAGCTACTGACCTTGAGTCCGGTATGCTCCAGTACATAACCCTTGATTTCTTCATAGGTAGCTTTGCTCTCCGCAGCCGTTAAATCAAGCTCGTCCATCGTGAGTTCCACCTCAATATGATGCTCGACATTGAGTTTGGACAATAAACATACCGTCTCCACATGCACTGTCCCGGGAAAGAGATCCACGCATCCCATCCGTTCCACCCGGTATCCTCTCCCCTGTAGCATCTCCAGATCCCTGGCCAGACTGGTAGGCTTGCATGCAATATACACCATCCGCTCCACGCCAAAGTTGGTAATTTTCTCAAGCGCCTTGGGATGTACGCCGTCTCTTGGCGGGTCAAGGATAATAACATCCGGCACCTCGCCCAGTTCGTCGATGACCTTCAAAACGTCTCCTGCCCAGAAGGTACAATTATCCAGGCCATTTAGCGCCGCATTTTCCCTTGCAGCCTCCACCGCCTCCTCGACAATCTCCACGCCTACGACCTTCTTTGCCACAGGAGCCACGATCTGGGCAATGGTACCTGTCCCGCTGTACAGATCAAAGAGAACCTTGTCTTTGGTCTCTCCGATATACTCCCTGGTCTTCTCATATAGAACCTCCGCCCCAAGGGAATTGGTCTGGAAGAAGGAAAATGGCGTAATCTTGAATTTCAGTCCCAGCAGTTCTTCATAGAAAAAGTCCTGCCCGTAAAGAATCTCGGTCCCATCATCCTTTACCACGTCCGCTAGGCTATCGTTCTTCGTATGCAGTATGCCGGCGATCTTTCCGTCCAGTTCAAGAGAAAGCAGTTGGCTGACCCACTGATTTCCACCTGCTTCTTCAATAAAGTTATGTTCTGTCGTTGTCACGATATCGATCAGGATCTCC
>OLRX01001789.1_pt1 | contig 15064 bp, 16 predicted proteins | sample 1672991 | NCBI WGS metagenome assembly OLRX01 (sample SAMEA3136744, study PRJEB25190) | human gut metagenome | biome: human gut; feature: human-associated habitat; material: faeces | place: Austria | collected 2013
ACCCCTAACCCCCTTTGGAGGCGCAAGAGAGAATATACAGAAGAAATAATAGAGAATGGTTCAGAAGATAACGTTTTTTACAAGGTCAAAAACGCCCGCCCGGACGCAAAAAAACCTTGCAAATCCGCCGCACATATGCTATACTTGTTATGTCATTAAAGGGCATATGTACTGCATATGTACGGCCTTAACGTTCATCGGTTGCCGCCGATGGGCGTTATTTTTTTGTCTGTTTTCATATCCTTACCGCCTCCAATAGTCCCGCTATGTACGGATCGCGGCGGCGTTCCGGCGAAAGCGTCTTTGCAGCTTCTCGGCACTCTTCCCGCAAGCATACCCGCTCTTCAAGGTTGAAGGAAGAAGCTGGATCGTGAAGCGGAAAATATGCTTCATAGCTTACAAGCTCCGCTTTCCTGCATTGCTGCCCGTGATACCTGTTCAGCCGCAAAAGCCTTTTCTTTACTGCGCCGCATACATACTGTTCAAAACTCGCCCCCGCGCTGATCCCCCTTGTAAACGCTTCTTCCGCAACTATAACAAGTTCGTTGTATGCTTCCGCTATAATATCTTCCATTTCGTACCACACATTTTTATTGCGAAGAGCGCCCGACATTTTCAGCGCGGTATATTTGACAGGTTCTAACGCCGCTATGATTGCCGCGTCCCGCTCCGCCTTCGTTGCGAACGGCTTTACGCGCGGTTTATACTCCGCCGCCGCTGCCGCGTAATGCTCGAAGAGGTCTTCCAGCCGCATTCCCAGCGCGTCCGCGATAAGCTGCGCGGTTGTGTCCGATATTGTTTTCATTTCTTCTTTGCTTGGTACGCCGCCAGCCGCCCATATTTCTAACTTTCCAATCGAACCTCTGCTAACGCCCGCCCGCTCTGCAAGCGTCCCTTGTGTCCAGCCGCGCCGCATCCGTTCCGCCTCTATCCGGTTTGGGTAGCTCTGGAAGCGGAAGTTATATTTTTTACTTCCCATCTTCGCCGCCCTCCGCTTCCCGGATAATCACGCCTGTGGCCTTCAAACCTGCTTCAAAGCCTTCGCAATAGGCTTCCGCATACAGGTTTTGAACGTCGAACCCTTCGCCCTCGTACAAGGCTTCATAATTCCGATCCTTGATCCGGTTAAACGCCTTCCGCGCAAGCCTTCCCAATTCAAAAACCGCCCGCGTTTCCGGCTCTTCTACTGCGCCGAATGTTTCCCCGATAACGTGCAGGTATGGCAAAATCCAGCCGGGTTGCCTGTTTCTCTTCTTTCGCTTCATCTCGCCGCCGCCTTTCTGCTGCCCGCTATGTACTGCCCGAATTTTTCCGCAAGAACCGCCGCAATATCTGTGCAAGCCGCTTCCTCGCCCTTCGTCATTCCGCTTTTCGGGCTTACTTCCCGCGCCGATACAATCCGGTACAGCTTTACATTTTCTGTGTAGCTCCCGTCCGGCGCTCGCAATCCCATTACGCCCACTTCTACAAGGGCTTCACCCTCTGCAAGTATTCGCGCCATTGTTACGCCCCCTTTACACGCTTTGAATAGCAATATTATTGCTATTACTTGTAAAAAAAATATAATCAATGCTTGCTTCCGGAAAGCGTTTTTTGATTTTTTCCATAAACTTCCGTCCCGCTTTGGCGTTTCCTTGCTCTACTTTCTGATACATAGAAAGAGAAACGCCCAATTCTGCCGCCATCTGCTCTTGACTAAGGCTATTTTCTTTTCGTAATTCTCGCAAGTTATTCATTTTGCCACCTCCTAATAGCAATTATCTTGCCATTTCGCTATTAGTATAGCATAGCAATGTTCTTGCTGTCAATGCCTTTTCTGAAATTTTCGCAAATTTTTTGCGGTTTCACTTGAAACAAGCAATAACATTGCTTATAATATAATCTGAAAGGAGGCGTTTTGCTGTGCAAATGACATTGGGAAAACAAATAAGAATGCTCCGTACTGAAAAGGGATTGACGCAAGCTGAATTAGGCGAAATACTCGGAAAAGGCGGAAGTACTGTTCGAATGTGGGAACTTGACAAATCAAGCCCCGATCGAAAAGCACTTTATAAAATATGCGAAGTTTTTTCCGTTACTCCCGACTATTTTTATTACAATGCAGCGCCGCCCGAAGATATGGACGGCGGATTGAAACGCACATTTGATATAAAAAATAAAGTATTTGATTTAATCGGAAAGTGGACACCGTATCAAGCACAAAAGCGCCTTCCGCTTTTAGAATTATGTCAAGATTTGTCCGAAGAAGAATTAGCCGAAGTAATCAACTATATTAAATTCGTTCAATCGAAACGACAAGGCGGGAAGGGGGAAGGATAATGCAGCAAGCATTAAACGCGGTCATATACGCCCGCTATTCTTCCCATAGCCAGCAGGAACAAAGCATAGAAGGGCAGTTGCGCGATTGTTACGCTTACGCCCAGCGGGAAGGGCTGCAAGTAGTCGGGGAATATATCGACCGCGCAATCAGCGGAAAGACGGACGAACGCCCCGACTTTCAAAGAATGATCGCCGACGCAAGTAAAAAACAGTTTCAACGGGTTATTGTCTGGAAGCTGGATCGCTTCGCCCGCAACCGCTACGACAGCGCCCATTATAAAGCGAAGCTGAAAAAATACGGCGTGAAGGTTGTTTCCGCTACGGAAAACATTTCCGACGAACCGGAAGGGATTATCCTTGAAGGGCTGCTCGAAAGTATGGCGGAATATTATTCCGCGAACCTTTCAAAGCACGTCCGGCGCGGTCAGCGGGAAAGCATTATCAACGGAACGTATTTAGGCGGCGTTCCTCCGATCGGCTACAAGGTGGAGAACAAGCGGCTTGTAATCGACGAACGCACCGCGCCCACGATCCGCTATATGTTTGAACAATACGCGAAAGGCGTTCCAAAGCGGGAAATCATAGCCGAATTGAACGCGCGCGGCATTCGCAACAAAAAGGGAAAGCCGCTCACATTAACAAGTATGCAAGCGGCTTTGAGGAATGAAAAATATATCGGGATTTACCGTTATAGCGGGCAGGAAGTAACGGGCGGTTGTGAAGCGCTCATAGATGAAGCGACATTTCGCAAGGTTCAAGAACGGCTCGACAAGGTAAAACACGCCCCCGCCGCCGCAAAAGCGAAGATAGATTATCTTTTGCAGGGAAAAGCCTTTTGCGGCTACTGCGGTTCACGTATGGTAGGCGAAAGCGGGCGCGGGAAAATGGGGAACACGTACCATTATTACGCTTGCGGCAAACGGAAGAAGGAACACACCTGCGCGAAGAAGAACGAAAAGAAAGATTTTATTGAATGGTATGTAGTCGAACAAACGGTTGAATATGTGCTAACGCCGGATCGTATGGACTATATCGCCGCCGCCCTTGTCGCCCAATATGAAAAGGACTTCGGGGACAACCGCATAAAGGACTATGAAAAGCAGTTAGAGCGGATCAACGGTGAAATACGTTCCCTTGTCGATACGCTCGCCGTTTGCCCGCCCTCCGCGCGTCAACCGATATTCGACAAGATGGAATTGCTCGACGTTCAGAAAACCGATCTTGAAATTGACATTGCAAAACTACGTGTTTCCGCCCGCGTCCAGCTTACCGAAGAACAAATCAAGGTATGGTTGAAGCAGTTTTGCAAAGGCGATCTCGACGATATGGAATTCAGAGAACGGATCATTGACGTTTTTATAAACTCCGTCTACCTTTACGACGATAAGACAGTTATTTATTACAACATCGAAGGCGGGAAACAGGTTAGCTATATGGAAATGCTCGACAGCGCCGAAGAACCGCCCTTCGCGGACGATCCGCAAGGCTCTTCCGGTGTTCGGATTTCAAACGACACGCCCCGCCACAAAAAGCCTGTAAACAAGCCCGTTTACAGGCTTTTTAATTTTTGCCTAAAGGGCAAAGCCCGCACGATTTTCGGTTTTCAGGGGAGAAAATCACCTGTTCTCCCCGGCACTGATCGAACTCCAGCGGTTGCTGAAGTCGCCGCCCTCCGGCAGAGCAAGCCCTGTCTCCATCGCCTGTGCCGAAGTGATCTTGGACTTGTAATCCAAGTGGGCGTAGATGTTCGCCGTGGTGGTAAAGTCGCTATGTCCCAGCCACTCCTGAATGTGTTTGAGGGGGACGCCGTTGGCCAGCAGCAAGCTGGCACAGCTGTGCCGTTACGGTATAATAACGACAAACAGAAAAAGCCTTTATTTTCAAGGGGTTTGAGCGTTTGTCGTCTTTTATTCAATTCCTTTTCCAAGTTGAAAATTGACGAAAACTATAAAGAAAAAAGGAGGCTGTTTTATTAACGACAAAATTTAATAGTGCCAGCGGTCCGGCTTTATGTCTGACCGCTGGTTGCCGTGGGCGTTTCACTTTTATAGGTGGACGCCCTTTTTTCATACTCATTTTCGAGAGAAAGGAGATCCACATGGAATTAAACGAAATGGAAAAAAAGCTGCTCTTTCAAGTGGAGGGCGATTATCAGACAAAGATCCTGAATGAACTTTATATGACCGTGCGGTATTCAAATAATTCCGAACAGCGGGAGGCGGCAGAAGGTCTTATGGCAAAACTTCGTGTTCTGTCAAATGCAGAGTGCATGGACTTGGTAAAAGATATTCAGAAGAATTACCGTCTGCCCTATCCAGCCCGGACGATTGGAGAAAAGATCGCCGAGGCCAGACAACAATCAGGGGCAGAAAAATTGAAGGGGCATGACATCATGGCACTTGAACGCTTTGATCCAGAAGTAAAGCACATGATCGTCTTTGATGTATTGTCTTACGATTCCCCTGTTGGCGACAAAGGCGATAAGATGCGCTTGTTCCTTACAGATGCCGGCTATCAGAAATTTTTAGAGAGCCAGGAACGGGGCGAAGTGAAACTGAAAAACCATGCGAAGGTCTCTGACGGTCATCTCCATTATGACCGCAGGGATCATGCCTTGTAACGGAATAGTCGAAGAAAGGAGGCGGTACAATGGCAGTATTCCGTGTAGAGAAAACAAAGGACTTTACGATAATGAGCAATCACCATCTGCGCAATACGGAGTTGTCCTTAAAGGCAAAGGGGCTTTTATCACTTATGTTGTCGCTGCCGGAAGATTGGGATTATACCACAAAGGGACTCGCCCATATCTGCAAGGATGGTGTGGATTCTATCACTACTGCCCTGAAGGAACTGGAGCGGCATGGTTATCTCACCAGACAGCGCCTCCGCTATGATAACGGGCAGTTGGGAGACATTGAATATACGATCCATGAGCAGCCTGTAAGTACCGAAAACACAGGGCTTTCACCTAAACGGGAAAATCCAAGACAGGTAAAACCAGAACAGGCAAAACCTAAACAGGCGGAACCTGAACAGGAAAATCCGGCACAATTAAATACTAATCCATTAAAAACAAAAAAATCAAAAAAAGATAAATCAATAACTTATCCATCAATCTATCCGGCAGAGCCGGAAGCGGCAAACCGCACGGATGGGATGGATCGGATAGAGCTGATAGAAGCCTATCGTGAAATCATCAAAGAAAATATTGAATATGACTTACTGGTCTTACGGTATGGCAGGGAACGTTTGGATGAAGCCCTTGAACTTATGCTTGAAGTGATTTTGTCGAAACGCCCTTACATTCGCATTGCCGGAGATGATTTTCCGAGGGAAATCGTCAAGAGCCGGTTCCTGAAGATCAATTCCGGCCACTTAGAGTATGTCTTTGACTGTATCGACAAGAACACAACGAAGGTCGGAAACATCAAAGCGTATCTGCTGGCGGCGCTGTATAATGCCCCGGCTACAATGGACAGCTATTACCGTGCCGAGGTCAATCACGACCTGTACGGCTGTTAGGCACCTTTGGGTGTCTTTTTTCATTTCATCACAGGAAGGAGGCAAAGCACAATGAAAAGAAACACTGTGCCGGTACTATGCCCGGCGTAACCAAAGAACAGATTCAGGCAGCGCGGGAAGCTGACTTGTTTACTTACCTGCAATTCCATGAACCCGGCGTGCTGAAACAGGATGGACCTAATTTCCGGCATAAGGAGCATGACAGTCTGGTATATGTGACCGGGAAAAGGTATTGGTACTGGAACAGCCGCGGACGGAGTATCAATGCGCTGGACTACCTGATCCAGATTCGGGGATATGGTCTTGTGGATGCGGTTCATGCTCTGGTAGGTGGCGAAATCCCACAGGAACCGGCTTACCGAAGTACGGCAGAAATACAGGTATCAAAAGAGCCGGAAAAGAAAACATTCGCTCTCCCCTGGGCCAGACGTTGCGCGACCGCTGCGGTCTTCTATTTGCAGAAACGGGGGATCAGCTCAGAAGTCATTCGCCAGTGTTTACAAGCCGGGATTTTTTACGAAGCCCGGTATCATGGAGAACCGGTTTGTGTGTTTGTTGGGAAAGATGATTCCGGGAAAGCGAAGTTTGCCTGTATGCGCAGTATCAGCGGCAATCTCAAAAAGGATGTCTATGGCAGCGACAAAGGATATAACTTTTGTTATCCCCCGCAAAGTCCGGGCAGCCGGCATGTGGCAGTCTTTGAAGCTCCTATTGATGCGCTTTCCCATGCGACACTTCAAGAGCTGGAGGGATGGAAATGGAATGGTTATCGCTTGTCTTTGGGCGGTACTTCCCATGTGGCGCTGACTTCTTTCCTGGAACGCCACCCGGAGATACGGCGAGTTACCCTTTATATGGACCACGACCTTGCCGGATTTGTCAATGCCCGGAAAATCAAGACCATGCTTCACGAGGATAAACGTTTCCGTCATATCCGGGTAAGTGTCAACCCTCCCCGGATGGGAAAAGATTACAATGAGAAATTGCTGCTGGTTCGGGAACAACTGCAAACCAGCCAGCACCAACGCCGCCCAAAAGAGGCGGCTGTTTCAATTTAGGGAGGATTTCAACATGAATGGATCTCAACATATCTGCTTTACAGACAGCGCCGGAAAAGCGCTGTTTTCCATTCCCGACAATGGTTTACTCTGCCTGTTCTATGGAAACGGGGACAGGCACTTTGCTGTTTGTCATCGTCTGGATGACACCCATGCAGAAATTGACGGGGTAAATTATTCGATGCCGGACTTTGCCAAAAGGATGAAACACAACCAGATCAGCTTTGCCCCGGCATAAGGCTGGAAAACAAATAACAGGAGGATTTGAAAATGAAAAAAATTGAAAATACCGCTTTGCAGATGATTGCCGAGGCTTCCCGGTGTCCAGACTACGGCCCCGATATGGTTAAATCGCTGATGAAAAAGCTGGACATGAACGAAAAGGGCTTTGCGCTTTTGATGAATGTTGCCCCATCCACAGTGCGTCTTTGGACCAGCGGAGCTGCACAGCCTTGCGGCACAGCAAAACGCCTCATGCAGATTTATGAAACCGGTCCGGAGATTGTCGGCAAGATTGCCGGCGGGCAGCTACCGGCAGATGGGAGGGATTGATTAAATGGCGGGGACAGATAGCCAGCCGTTTGCGGAAAATGAGCAGGTCAAAGAGCTGCTTCACATGAAAGGAGGAATTTGATTGAATCAGGAACCACTACCGCAGATTCATTTGATCCGCGATACAGACTTATCCGTCTTTGCGTATGAACTCCATATTTTTGCCGGAGATTTTCTTAGAGAATGCGAATTCAATATGCGTTCTCTGGCAACAAATACCGGGGCTGATTCCATTGCCATCATGGGGAAAAATCACATGTGGCTTTCCGACGCCTTATTTGCTTATTGTTCTACGGCGGATCTTCATCAAATGATCTTAACAACGGAGTTCATCGGAGCGAGGGCTTTCCTGTTTCATACGGATCGGAGCGAGGGCGGTCACTTGTACGGAGATGTCCTGATGATGGATTTAGACACGCTGCGGCAGGATATAAAAAGAAATATCCTCTATCCCTGCGGCGTCAATATTGAACGCAAAGATGGTTCAGCGGCTACGGTCAGCCTGAAAGAATGGACTGAAATGGAGCTTTACGAAAAAGATGCTCTGAAAAGTTGGGGATTTTCTTATGCCCCGAATCAAGTTACGGAATGGCAGTACCACTATTCCACGATGTTCAGACAGTGGATGGATCAGGCATTTCGTTATATGCCCCAGGATTTAGAAGAACGCCTGAATATGCAATATATGGAGGCAGCCCAGAACCCGGATATGGATAAGTACCGCATACCACAGGGAACGGCAAAGCAGATGCTTCTTTATGACGAAGCCCCTGTGTATCGCCTTCTTCCATCCGGTTCGGAGAAAATTGCGCCCATCGCGGCAATCTCTACGGGCCTGTGGTATGAAAATTACCGGGAGTTTGCCATTGCACCGGAGGATTTAGGCGCTCTGGACAAACTGATCCGCAGGGAAACTGACCGGCTCACAGGAAACCTCCCACAACTTCACAAAAACGAAGAACGCCGCCCTGCCCCGGAGCGATAAGAATTTTACACTGACTGGAGGTGATGAAGATTGGCAGGAGTGCATGAAGATTTCGGCGAAAAGATCGGCGGTGCGAAAAAAGACCTGTGGAAAGACCGCGGGCTGTATGCAGATGATCTGGAAGCCATGAATGAGCGCGAAGCCGAAAAATTTGTGAAAAAGGATAATGTTTGGAAAAAGCCGGACTATGCAGCCATGCTGGAGGAAGGGATTCCTCTTGGCGTGGTCTATTTTATTAAAAAAGCAAGAGACGGCTTAAACGCTTCCCCTCAGTATTACCGCACGGATGACACCCCGGAAAAACGGACCGCGAGACAAAAGGAATATATAAAAACAGTCCGGGAATTGCAGACAGTGCTTTCAGATGTCCGTACTGTGGAGGATGCTGTGAGAGCCTATGACCGCTTTTTCGTTGACAATGGATATTTAGAAAAGGTACAGGGCTGGGGAAGCGGAATCCATTACCGGGCAACGAAAAAGGGACAGGACAATCCCGTGATCACAAACAAATTGTCCAATACCATGCTGATCCGCTCAGCTGAATATTTTGAGCGCAACTTTACTCAGGAAGCAAAAAAGGAACAGTTTTGTGTTTCCAAAGAGCAGAAAATACCGAAAGGTTATGCGATCCACTTCAACGACGGGAAACAGACCTATTCTAAAAATGGGGACTGGAAACCCGGTACCTACTATGTGACAAAAGGCTATTCGATCCTGCGGACCAATTTTGGGACCAAAGAAGCTGCCCTGAAATGGGTGCAGGAACTTGCCAAAGGCAGGAACAAAAACGGAAAGATCCGTTTTGTCCCTCCACAGCTTGCCCATGTCAAACGTACCGGACCGGATTATCGGAATGGCGTGGAGATCACCGGACAGCATTATCTTGATACCTTTGGGTTCCGCGGCGGTGAGTTTGGAAACTGGATGAACCAGAACGACCGGCAGACCTCCCTTAACATGGGATTTGAAGCACTAAAGGATCTGGCGTCAGCCCTTAAGATCAGCGATAAAGATATTGCTTATCAGGGAACACTTGCTATCGCTTTTGGTGCAAGAGGCAGCGGCAATGCTGCAGCTCATTATGAACCTTTGCGTACAGTCATCAATCTTACAAAAATGCACGGGGCCGGTTCCCTGGCACATGAATGGTGGCATGGACTTGACGATTATCTTGGTACAAAGATGAGAGCAAAAGGGATGCTGTCAGAACAGCCCCACCTCTATGCGCCGTTCCAAAAACTCATTGACACCATGAAGTATAAACCGGAAACACCGGAACAGGCAGCAAAGCGCACGGAAGCACAAACAGAACGCACCCGGAAAAATGCGGCAAGCTGGCTGGATTCCTCGGTTCTTGCCTCCCTGAAACGGTATGGCAATGAGGAACAGATGGAAACCTACGCAGTCTTGCGGGAAGCATTTTTGTCCGGCGAACCCGGCTCTGTGGAACAGATCAGCGCATTTAAGAAGAATGTTACCGGCCGGGTAATTCCCAAAAGTGAACGGGAACGGCTGGAAATTTTTGAGCGTATGCTTTCCGGGATGCAGGCGCAGGAAGCTCCGCAGATTGGACGGACGGAAACTGATTTTTACCGTAATTCGGTACGCATGGGAAAAGAATGTGAAAAAGACGGCGGTTATTGGGACAGCAATGTGGAAATGACAGCCAGAGCCTTTGCCTGTTATATCAAGGACAAACTGCCCTACACATCGGATTATCTGGCAGGCCATGCCGACTGTGCCCTTACCCTGGTTTCCGGTAAAGACGGAGAAATGGAGGTATTGAAAGCCTTCCCTGTGGGGGAAGAACGCCGTGCAATCAACGCTGTTTTTGACGAGATCATTCAGGATTTGAAACGGGAACAGCTATTGACCCATGCCGATGTAACGCTTCCCCTCTCTGTTTCTGAACTTCGTGAGGCGGCGGACGGGCAGCTATCCATGTTCGGCGTCGGCCGTCCTTCCGTGATGGATCAGCTTGCGGCAAACAGGCCGGCAGATAAAAAATCACCGGCACAGACGTTTTCCAGAAAAAACCACGAGCCGGAAATATAGCAGGAGGTGAACAGCATTTTGGAAGAAAATAAAGATTATCATGCCTACCGGTATGGCGACCACTTGACGCCGGGATCAGAGCTTAAAATTGAACACAGCGTAGTTTGTGAAAATGTGGATATTTCTACTCTGATCACAATGGGAATAGATAGCCTGGAAGCCATGCGCCAGGGAAGTATCGACGGGGAGCAGAAAGCCTATGAAATCGTGGTGGCTGCTGCAAAACAATGGGAACAGCAGGCAGCGGCAACACAGACGATCAACCGGGCTTTGGAATATCTTCGTACACCGGAGATTGAACATACCGGCAACCAGTGGAAAGACACCGATAACTGGAGGGCGGATCAGAAAATCAGCAACCGGGTCTATCAGATGACCTGCAGTATTTGGGAAGATACGAAATATGACAGAGAAACCAAACAGAGTGTTCCGATTGCCTGGTATGTGACATGGGAAGTCCGTATTCATTCCCCGAAGCAGGGATATGGAGCAAAGATTGCCGGACAAAACCAGAAACGATATACAGATAAGAACGCAGCCATAAAATACCTGGACGGGCGAAAGAAAGCCTATTCCCATTTATTCACGGAAATTTCCCCGCCGATCCCGAAAGAATATGAGCACCATTTTATGGTTCACGGTACTCTTTTACCTGGCTATACGGTTGAAGGACTGGAACAGGCCAAAACGGAACATGCCGCCGCCGAGGTTTCGGAGGGCGGTATTTTTACACCCGAAAACCAGGAGAAGCCTTCCGTCCTGGGGAAGCTCTCTGTGGCAAAAACTCAGGAAAAAACGCCAACCACTCCCGGTACGGCAATGAAAAAGAAGGAGGATATACAATTATGAAAGTGTTAATGGTAGAGCCGGGCAAGTCCCCTTATGCTGCGGAGATCGAAAGTGGTCTGAAATCCTTGCAGGCGGCAGTGGGCGGAGATATTCAGGCGGTCTATCCGTATGAGGACCCGGTGGCTCTGATCTGCAATGAAGAAGGCAAGCTGATGGGGCTGCCTTTGAACCGAGCTCTCTTTGACGATGACGGCCACATCTATGATATTGTGTCCGGGAATTTTCTGATCGTTGGTCTTGGCGAGGAAAATTTTACAGACCTTTCCCCGGATCTGATGGAGAAATATGGGGAGCAGTTTAAGTACCCTGAAAAATTTGCAAGGCTTGCCGGCGAGATCATTGCAGTCAAGCAGCCTGCAACCAATGAGCACCGGGAAAAACCGATGATGCACCATTCCGGCCCGGATTTGTAGAAAGAAAGGAGCCAATTATGTTAATGGCAGTAAATGAACCTTATGCCCTTATGGTGCAGCCGGACGATATTCTGATCTCTCCCCGTGAGGTAGATGAACATTTTGGGACGATGGTATGCTTTCATCCCCGCTATGCGCTGGGCGACCATCACAACCATATGGACAAAGATGACTTCCTGCGGGAAATGTATTTAGATACCGTAGGACATGATGAAGCCGGCATGAAACGCTATGAACGGATGGTAAACATTGTAAGCAGCCGTTTCCGGCATGGACCAAAGACAGAGGAACGGGCGATCGATGAAGCAATGCAGAAAGTAATTTCGGAAAAGTATCTGATGCTCCCCCTCTATCTCTACGACCACTCAGGTCTTGCCATGAGTACAGAAAGTTTCTCAGGCAGGGCTCCTCATGCAGAATGGGACAGCGGACAGGTCGGCTGGATCTATGTTTCCAAAGAAGATGCCCTAAAGGAATTTGACGCTGACAAGATGACCGGCGCCATCCGGCAGAAAGCGGACGCACTGATGCGCAGCGAAGTCGCCGCTTATGATTCCTATCTGCGTGGCGAATGTTATGGGTTTGAGCTTTATAAAAACGGGGAGCTGTCGGATAGCTGCTGGGGCTTTATGGGTAACTTTTCCGATGTGTTGAAAGATATGGCGGCATACCTCCCGGATGAGTGCAAAGGGATGGTCGATCATCTGGAGGAACAGGAACGCCCGGCTACGATCATCAAGACGCTTTTGAAACATGCTAAAATTCAGGTCGATCAGGCAGCAAAAGCCTTTGAACACGCTTCCCGACAGCAGGTTCTTGGGGAAAGCCGGTAAAAAGTTATTTCCATATTATAAATACCGATTTTATCAGAAAGGAGGATGCTCTTGCAGGAAGAACTCGAACAACGAACGGTTTCTGTTTCTATACAGGCAGCAAAACTGTCAGGGCGGGTACTGCGTGCGGCTATTGCTGCGGTACTCCAAAAGATGGAACAGGAACGCACAATGCCAAAAGTCGGGCGCAACAGCATGAAGCGGCTGACTTATAAAGACCCCGGAGCCAATACCATTGAAGTTTCAGGGCGAATCCGCTCTTTTGAACGGTATGCCAGAAAACATCAGGTACGCTACCATATAGAAAAGGAACTTGGGACCGATCCCCCAAAATGGACGGTATATTTCAAGGCAAACCAGGCGGATGCACTGACGGCAGCTTTTAAGGAATATACAAAGAAAGACCTTACACGCAGCACCAGACCGTCGCTGCTTACACAGCTTCATAAGTTCAAAGAACTGGCACAGTCGCTTGGCCGTGACCGTGTAAAGAACAAAGAACACGGAGGACCGGAACGATGAAGATTGATGCAGAAACATTGAAAAAACAGGTCATTCTCCATCTGCCTTATGTTCTGTTCCTTCTGGTATTTGCCAAGCTGGGCGAAGCGGTGCGGCTGGCTCCCGGAGCAGACGCTTCCCAAAAGCTGTTAGGACTGTCCGAAGGCTTTGCCCTTGCGTTTCAGAGTATGTGGCCGGGGGCGGCAATGGACTGGCTGATCGGTTTCTGCGGTGCAGCCATTATGCGGCTGGCAGTCTATCTTAGAGGGAAAGACGCTAAGAAATACCGCAAAAATGTGGAATATGGTTCTGCAAGATGGGGAAATAAAGCCGATATTGCCCCGTTTATGGACCCAAATCCGGAAAACAATATCATTCTTACCCAAAGTGAAGGACTGATGTTAAACGGAAGGCCCAAAAATCCGGCCAATGCAAGAAATAAAAATGTACTGGTAGTCGGAGGATCAGGTTCGGGAAAAACGCGCTTTTTCATCAAGCCCAATCTGATGCAAATGCACAGTTCCTACGTCGTCACCGATCCGAAAGGTACAGTCCTTGTGGAATGCGGAAAGATGTTGCAGCGAGGCACACCAAAGCTGGACAAGGACGGAAAGCCTGTGCGTAATGAAAAAGGAAAGATCATCTATGAGTCCTATAAAATACGGGTATTCAATACGATCAATTTCCAGAAAAGTATGCACTTTAACCCGTTCGCCTACATTCATTCCGAGAAAGATATTCTGAAGATCGTCACTACCCTAATCGCCAATACCAAAGGCGAAGGAAAAGCCGGAGACGATTTCTGGGTCAAGGCAGAAACCCTGCTCTATACGGCACTGATCGGATATATCTATTATGAGGCTCCGGCAAACGAACAGAATTTTGCCACACTGGTAGAAATGCTGAACGCAATGGAAGTCCGTGAGGATGATGAGTCGTTCAAAAATGCCGTTGACCTTCTCTTTGACGCGCTGGAACAGAAAGACCCGGATCATTTTGCCCTGCGTCAATATAAGAAATATAAGCTCGCTGCCGGTGTTGTATGCTCTAAAAGACTTCTTAATCAAGCGGTTGGGAAGTCTCTTAGAACACACAACCTAAAACCGAAGAAAGGAGCGCAAGTTATGAGAAAAAACGAGAAAATCACAGCTCTGTACGAACGACTGAGCCGTGATGACTTTGGCAAAGATGATGACCAACAGCGTGAGAGCAATTCCATTTCCAATCAAAAGGCTATGTTGGAGGAGTTCGCCGCACGGCAGGGCTTTACAAACATTGTCCATTTCACGGACGATGGCATTAGTGGTACTTGCTTTGACCGTCCCGGATTTTTGGCAATGATGAAAGAGGTTGAAGCCGGGAATGTGGAGTATCTGTGTATCAAGGACATGAGCCGCATGGGTCGTGACTATCTGAAAGTCGGTCAGATTATGGAAATCCTGCGTCAGCGTGGCGTTCGCCTTATCGCCATCAATGACGGCGTGGACAGTGCCAGAGGGGACGATGATTTTACCCCTTTCCGCAACATTATGAACGAATACTACGCCAGAGACACCAGCCGTAAAATCCGTTCCACTTTCCAGTCCAAAGGCAAGTCCGGCAAGCACCTCACAGGCACGGTCATTTACGGCTATCTCTGGAACGAAGCCAGAGACCAATGGTTGGTTGACCCCGAAGCCGCTGAGGTGGTCAAGCGCATCTTTGCCATGACGATTGACGGCTACGGTCCGTATCAGATCGCCAGCAAGCTGAAAGAAGAAAAAGTCCTCATTCCGTCCGCTTACCTTGCCCGGCACGGCGAGGGCGTGAACAAAAATAAGACCTTCAAAGATGTGTACGGCTGGGGTTCTTCCACCATCTGCAACATTCTTGAAAAGCGTGAATATCTGGGACACACCATCAACTTCAAGACCCGAAAGCACTTCAAGGACAAGAAAAGCCATTATGTCCCGGAGGACGAATGGACAATTTTCGAGA
>OLRX01001795.1_pt1 | contig 15017 bp, 22 predicted proteins | sample 1672991 | NCBI WGS metagenome assembly OLRX01 (sample SAMEA3136744, study PRJEB25190) | human gut metagenome | biome: human gut; feature: human-associated habitat; material: faeces | place: Austria | collected 2013
ACCCACGTTAAACTCCATGGATTCCGTGGCTGACAGGGATTATCTGATTGAACTGCTTAGCGCCCTGTCCACCATTGCCATGCATTTAAGCCGGTTCTGTGAGGAAATCATCATCTGGAACACCAATGAATACCGTTTTGTGGAAATAGATGATTCCTACAGTACAGGCAGCTCCATCATGCCCCAGAAGAAGAACCCGGACATTGCGGAGCTAATCCGCGGCAAGACCGGAAGGGTTTACGGCGCCCTGGTTTCCCTTCTGACCACCATGAAAGGCATTCCCCTGGCTTATAACAAGGACATGCAGGAGGACAAGGAGCTCACCTTTGACGCCATTGATACGGTGAAAGGCTGTCTGGCCCTTTTTACAGGCATGATATCTACCATGAGTTTCCGCAGGGACGTGATGGAGGCCAGCGCAAAGAACGGCTTTACCAATGCCACGGACGCGGCAGACTACCTGGTGGGCAAAGGCGTTCCCTTCCGTGACGCCCACGGAATCGTTGGCCAGCTGGTTCTTCTGTGCATTCAGAAAGGTATTGCCCTGGACGACCTTTCCCTGGAGGAATACAGGCAGATAAGCCCTGTGTTCGAAGAGGATGTATATGATGCCATCAGCATGAAGACCTGTGTGGAAAAGCGTATCACCATAGGCGCTCCGGGCCAGGAGGCCATGAAGCAGGTGATCGGAATCTATAAAAAAATGCTGGCGGAGTAATATGCGCCGGCGTGCGCATTGGCATCATATCGGCCAATGGAAGGACAGATGTATATAACAAACAGCAGGGGCTGAAATGCTTCACGGAAAAACCGGGCACCATGACTCTGCACACATACGCCGAAGAACACATGAAGGAAACTGACGAATACAGTCTGGAGGCATTTTACTTCCCGTATGTATGCCATCATCTCGACGAAAATACCGGCGGCCTTGTCATTGTAGCTAAATCACAGATAATGTTTGAATACATGCTTGAAGCATTCAAACAGCGCAGAATCCGTAAGCTTTACACCTGCGTCGTAGTCGGCACTCCGGAATACGAAAATGCAAATCTCAGCACTTTTATTGAAAGCCAGCCCTCCCGCGGACGTATGCGCATACGCAGCAAGCCGACGCGCAACGCCTCTCCCATATATACCCGCTATTGGACAAAGAAAACCATGCCGGAGTTGGGTCTGAGCTTGCTTGAAGTTCAGCTCGTCACGGGCAAAATGCACCAGATACGCGCGCACCTCGCGAGCGTGGGCATACCCGTATTGGGAGACAATATATACGGAGATGCAGCCGCAAACAAAAAATTCGGAATGCCCTGTCAGGCTATGTGGGCGCATAAGCTTATATTCGACACGGGTACGGGAAACGCACTGGAATATCTCAACGGCAAAGAATTTATCGCTCCGACTATAGACCTACCGTTTATAGAAGGTCTTACCGATGCAGCCACTATCACAAACGCCATGGGACTTCCCTCCGAGATAAACATACCGGGGATAACATCCGCCGAGCTTGGAAAGGTCGAAGACGTCAGCTCTGATAAAAACGATGACAACGATAAAAACGACGAAAATGAAGAAAATTCGGAAAACGCACAAAGCAGCAAACAAGAAACTGCAAACTCTGAAGAGTTAACTCAAAATTCCCGGTCAGACGAGCCAAAGTCCGAATCAGAAAACGACGACCAAACAAATTCCAAAACAGCGTCTGACAATGAGATATCCGAATCCGAGAACGCCGACACTGAACGGGCCGAAGGTTTAGACGACGAAAAACACAGTGACTACCAAACAAAATCAGAAGAAAAGATTGCAGAATAAAGACAAGCAAAAAGTATTGCCGACAGCAGAGCGTGAAAATGCGTTCTGCTGCTTTTTTATTTTCTACTTGCTTTTTTCAAAAAGCCTGATTTTTCCTCAAAAAACTACACATATTCTTCCTTACTTCTTCATCGAATATTGCAGAATAATGCTGTATAATGTTTTTAAAATCATATTTGAAACGAGAACATATACATGGAAAAGAATAATACATTTGAAAGAGAAATAACTAACTACATAACCGAGCGCTCTCCCGATGAGATAAAAAGTATCGTCAACAATATGAGAGAGCTTATGGCGTACTACCGCTGCGCAATACTTGAGGTTGAAACCAAATTCAATGTTTTAAATGTTCAATTCTCATTGCAGCACGAACGCAATCCTATTGAAAGCATAAAAACCAGATTAAAATCACCTGACAGCATATTCGAGAAGCTGCAAAGAAAAAATCTCCCTCTCACTTTGGAAGCGGTGAGCAATAATCTAAACGACATAGCCGGCGTTCGCGTTATATGCTCCTTTGTAGACGACATATATATGCTGGCAGATTGTCTCATACAGCAGGATGATATAACTCTTTTAGAAAAAAAAGATTATATTCAAACGCCTAAAGAAAACGGCTACCGCAGCCTGCATTTGATTGTAGAAGTTCCCATATTCCTGCAAAACGAAAAGCGCAATATGAAAGTAGAGGTTCAGCTTAGAACTATAGCCATGGAGTCATGGGCAAATCTGGAACATAAGCTTCGCTATAAAAAAGAACTGGACAATCACGTAGATTTGCAAACCTCAGATGCTCTCACAGAATGCGCAGCTATGAGCGCTTTGCTGGATACCAAAATGCAGAAAATAAGAGATATCATCGAGGCAGAGTGAATTTTCACTGCAAATCAAAACAGAATACCGCAAAAACGTGCGCAGACAAAAAAACCGCTGTTTTCAGCGGTTTTTTAATATATGGTGGAGACTACTGGGCTCGAACCAGCGACCTTTCGCGTGTGAGGCGAATGCTCTCCCAGCTGAGCTAAGCCTCCATCTCTTTTACTTGTGTATTATAACGCTTAAATTTATAAAAATCAAGTACCTATTTTGACGCATAATAAAACATAACAGGCGGTGCAAATTTTACGCCGCCTGTTTTCTCATACTCTCTCTATCTCTTCCAATGCGTTTATTCTGTGAGTATTGCTTTTGCTTCGCTGTTCGACCGCCGTCATCCTCTCCACAAGATTGTTGTGCATCTCAACTTTTTCTTCCAATTTGGCTAATCTGAAATTAGTCAATCTCGCACTTGCTATTATTCCGGAAAGCGAACCTATCGCCGTCCCCGCCAGAGCCAATATTGCAGTGAGTATTTCCGAGTTCATTTGTTGTCACCCGTCTCGATACAGCCCGGCGCTGTATAAGCTTTCGCACGTTCGCTGTCCGACACTCCAGGAGTAGTCGGGTCTATCAGCGCATTGTATACGCTTGCGAGCACGCTGACCACGACATACGGATTCCCCACCGCTTGCTTTATCAAATCCCATAGTGCGCTCCAGCTCGTAATATCCGCTCCGGTCACTCCGTAGTATACGCCCACCGGCGTCGCTATCGCCAGTATTATAGCCAGCCAGAACGACCAGTTTTTCATTCTCACTTTTAAATTCATTATTTCTCTTTCCCCCTTTTTTCCCATACCAAATGTATATGATTGTGTTTTGTGTTATCCATCCAAACAGTCTATTTGTGTTGTTAACACGGTTTTTTCCGCTTTTAGTTTTTTATCATATTGCATTTTTTGTAATTTTGTGCGATAATAATAATAATAATAATGGAAAGGTACTAAAGACATGAAAAAACACCTTCTTACTCTTTTTGTTGCCGCTACGGCAATGTTCACGCTTGCTGCCTGCAGCACTCCATCGAACACCGAAGCATCCGAGAGTGTCGTCACTTCTGCAGAAAGTGCCGCTCCTGCAGAAACTGTACTGGTTGACAACGACGACATAACTGTGGTATTAACAGACACAGATCCCGACGATATGTTCGGATACGTACTTAAACTCCGGCTTGAAAACAAAACAGATAAAACACTTATGTATGCAGCCGAAAATGTATCTGTGAATGGTTTCATGGTTGAACCGCTCTTCGCGCAAACAGTCTCAGCAGGCAATAAGGCTAATGCAGATTTCACTATATTCGACACTGATCTCGAGGATAATCAGATAATCGAAGTCAACGAAGTAAAATTCTCGCTTCGCGTATATAACGATGATGATTGGACTGAAGATGCCATATTTGAGGACGAGCTTACAATCAATCCGTGATTAAATGCGGGCGGCTTATGTCGCCCGTATTTTATTTTATCTGCCTTTCACTTTCCCACCTTTCTGTTAAGTCTTTATCCATACGCCTCCCAGAGCAGTAACCGTATTTTTTCCCGCTATGCCGTCTTCTTTCAAATTAGCCTTGCGCTGGTAAGCTTTCACCGCATTTCGAGTCTTTTTCCCGAATATACCGTCTATTTCCCCGCAGTCGCAGCCAGCTTTTTTCAATCTGCGCTGAAGCTCGCTGACGTCTGCTCCGCGCATCATAGGGCTTGTCTTTTTCAGCAGACGGCTTACTGTCCAATCAACTTCAATATCAAATATCTTCGGTCTGCCGTATGCGTTCCAATAGCTGCTGCCGCTTGCGTCTATGCCGCGCTTTACTACGCCGTCGTCCCGCCCTTTGGCTTCTATCACCTGCAAATCATCCGATACTACATACCCTATATGATACGCGCAGCCTTTTTTATCTCCGTTTCTATACACTCTGAAAACCCAATCTCCTGCCTTGAGCTCCTCACGGCTTATCGCCCTGCACTCTTTCATCATGCTGTCTGCGTTCATGTCATGCCCGTATATCCCTGCCAAATTTTGCAAATAAAACATTCCCAATCCGGAACAGTCAAACGCTCTGATATTTTTGTATCCTGCGTTTACGCGCTTTTTCCATAGCTTGATAGCTCTGTTTGCGTTTTCCGTGCTTGTCTCTTTTTTCTTAATCCAGCTTTCGGATATGTCGCTCTCGCCCTGCGCGCCCCAGACGTATATGCTTCCGTTCTCTGCTTCCTTTTTTAGATATGTTACGAAACTTCCGATGCTGCTCTCCACTTTTCCTCCCTATACTTATTCAGCTATCTCCAGCGCATATGTCAAATGCGCCGGAAGTATTTCCTCTAAATACCTAATCATACTTGTATAATTGTCAGGTCTGGCTGATAATGCAATTCCCACTTTGTTTTCAGCTGAATTTTCCGTCAATGTGACGGTGACTCCCGAATATTTTTCAAGCATATTCTTGAATCTCTCCGGCGTCATGACTCCGCTCTCCATGCCCAGCGCATCTATGAGCATTTCCTTCCTGTTTTCAAGCGTATCGTTCTGCTGCCAAAAATTCATAAACCTTTCCCATTCGTACACCCCTTCCTCGCTCGCCGTCTCCAGTCTCAATTCTGAAAGAGCTTTTTCAAAAGCCTGCTCCAAAGCATCTATTTGCTCCTGCTCTATTTCAAACAGCTCTTTGATCTCCTGTATTTCCCTCAGGAACGCGGGTACTCTCTCAATCAGCACTCAACGACACCGCCTGATACACGGGGAACTCTCCCGTTCCCAAAGTTATATTGGAATTCATGGCATTCAACCTGACTGTATCATAAGAACGCACTCCTTCTACTTTCAAAACCTCACTCACCTCCATCAATCCGACCATGCTTTGCTCATACGTAACCTGAGCGAGGAATTCTTTCAGCTTAGGTATCACCGAACCTCGTACTCCCGCAACGGTGTATCCCGGATCGAGCAGCACGCGAGCCGAAAGCCGAACATTCACAGCCGTTCCCGCTGTAACTGTTACCTCCGCACAAAGCGGACGCAAATTGTCGATATGCTCCTGCACCTCCGCTATCAGCTCCGTGCTGGGAACTGTATTGCCCGCCGCCGTTATATACACAGTCACGCATCCTGCGGACGGAGATGTGACCTGAGCGCGATATACTCCCTGAATCTCTGTCGCCCATCTCACATAATCGCTCTTATTCCCTCCCGACATAGGCAAAGACCATCTCAGATTCACTCTGCGTCTGAGCTCGTCGTCGCTTTCCTCTTCACTGCCTCCGCTCGCCGCCGCTGCGTTGGTAACGCCGGTAATCCCGGGATAATCGTCCGCCAGCTCTATCACTTGACCTGCCAGTACGTTCCCCTGCTCTCCGACCTCCGCGGCCGTTGCCAAGACGTCTACGCTGCCCTCCTTCGGTATATCCGTAGTATTCAACACCTCAAATACTATGTCTCCCGCCGCCGCTCTCAGGCCTGCCGGCACCTCTGCTCCTTCCTCCCCTGAAATCGTCAAAAGCACCTGTGCCGCACCGGCAGCCTTGCGGTTTATGCCGAAGTTCGCAGCCGAAAGAGTGAGATCGTCCCCGCTCGCCATACTCGGAAAAAACCGCATGGGCATATTACTGACTCCCTTTTCCCATATATTGTCCAGCTCCGCCGCAACCGCCAGAAGGTTATCCTGACTAAAACTGCCTTCAATTTTGCTGGCAGGGTTTTGCAGCGCAGCGTACATATCGTCATATCTGCTCATAAATCCTCGCCTCTCCTTATTCTACATCTGCTCTAAATCCGCATTAAGCTCTTCTCTATAGCTGCCATACACACTTTGAACCGCAAAGCTCACCCGCACCTCACTTCCGTCTCGGGAAAATTCAAACTCGCTCAAGCTCTTTATATAACTGCTTTTGATAAGACATTCTGTTATGACCCTTTCCAGCTCATCGTACAGAAGATCTGTCTCTGCTATCCCTCGCAGCTCTCGTATATCGCTTCCCATGCTTTCACTGTACGCAGTAAACACGCCTTTTTGCGTAAGCAGCTGCTTGTGTATCCATATTTTCAACGCCTCCAGCCCATAAACTTTATATTGTCTCCCTCCCCTCAATTTCATCTTTTTACTTTCGAAATCTACAGCCCAATCACTCAGCAGCTCTGTATCGCTTGCTTTTTCTGTCTCTGACGACTGAAAATACATATCACGCCTCCTCCAGCTTACACAACACCAGACATTCCTCGCCCTCATGTATCTTGACCGCAACCGAATCTCCGACTCGGAGCCTTTTTCGTTCACATTCCCCTTTCAGATATTGCACAGTTTGATATAACGCTCCGTCTTCCTCAGAGACGGCAGGTGGTTCATCTGTCGATGTCAGATCGGGCGAAACCCAAATCCCATGTGAAATTGTCACTCCTCTGACTCGGATTTTTATCGGCGACGTCTCCTCTACGGTCCCACGATACACATTGTCTGCGCACGAGACCTGCGCTCTCATCAGAGCTAACAATCCTTTATATGCGTCCATCTCCTCCTCCTGCTTTATCTAATCAACTGCAATACCATAATTCTCTGTTCGGGCGTATATATGTGCTTGTCCGCACCTATGACATACACACCGTTCAATCCCGCTTCGCTCCTTTTCACAACGACCGCCTCCCCCGCTATGCAGCTTGTATTGTCCAAAGCTGATAGCTTGGCCGTCTTTTCCATGCTGCGCAGCTTTTTAGCAGCCTCCGTACTGCTGCTCTTGGTGCTGACCTCCGTATATGTACGGGTAAATGTTCCGTATTTCGCTCTGTCCGATGCGTTTTGCACATAGCCGCGAGGCCTTCTCGTCTGCCTGTCTAATATGACAACTCTGTTTACCATGTTTTCAATTGAATCCGCCTTTTTAGCAGATATTATCTGCTTTTGAAGCGTCGGCGCATCTTTTGTGCTTATTTTTCTTATGCAGATTTTCCCGTTCTCACTGCGTATCACATACGATCTCGCCCCGTCTCCATCGTAGGCCTTTCTTAAAACTGCAAAAGCCGTCATATCTCCGACGCTTATCACATTTTCTCTTCCGCTCCTGCCTGCTATGCTGCCTGCGCTGAGCCCCAGATCGTTCAGCACTCTGCGCGCTATCTCCTGCGGCCTTGCGTAGTATTGTCTGCTGATATAATTCCTCGCCAGATATATTCCGTTGTCCACTGCCTCAAAAGCACAGCCGTACTGTGTTCTTTCCGCATATATTATTTTCCCTGTAAAAAGCTTGCTCTTGCCTTCTGTAAGCTCTACTATGTCACCTATGCTTACGGCCTCTCCGGGCATGAGTCTGACATTTACACTTCTCGCCGCCAGCTCTATATCTCCGGACCAGACGACCTCCTCCGCCCTTTTCATTTCATCTTCTTTGCCGTTTATTATAAGCTTCACGTTTCCTCCCTGCTATATATCGCGGCACTCTATCAACTCCAAGCGAATGTATATGTCCTCGTCTCCCTCCACCGCCGTCGTCGTAAGATTAGTAATGTAATACGTACCGTTCTCCATGCCGCTGACGACCATGCGCACTTTTCTTTTGTTCTTTTTCCAATCGTAAAAAGTGCTTAGCACTGTTTGCTGAGCGAGAGCCTGACGCCTCATGGACGATTTATCCGACGGCAGAAACGTCTCGATATTCGCGGTGCGCAGCGCCTGACCTCCTACCTCCGCATATTCTCCGTCCATCAAGCTATATTTTCGCACTATCTGCGGATAGCTTACGGATAGTCTCTTTGGGTTTACGTCCAGCACTATCCGCTCGCTCCCGTACGACAGCGCAATGCTTCGCGTGTTTTTCATACTTTTTCCTCTCCGCTTCTATTTTGCTATTCCATCGCAGCGTTGACTCTCTCCAGCTTGTCCAGCAGCCGTTCCGCAATCTCGTCTATATCCACATCGCTGCTTCCTCCCCGCATTTGCAGATTTTGCTCCGCTTCTCGAATTACTTTCTGACTGTATACCATTTCCAGAGCCTTGTATCCGCGTTCTCTTCTCTCTTCCTCCGAGCTCTCCTCGTCTTTTTCCGACTTTACGTTGGATATACCCGGCTCTGTCTGAACGTGCTCATCTGCTTCCGCTGCCTCCTCCTCGGCCGAATCTGCTTCAATTTCCTCCTGCCATATTTTTTCCCAATTTATGCTAACGCCCATTTTTCTCCTCTCTGTAAAGCATATTCGCTATGTAAAAGCTTCGCTCATAATCGTTCAAGGCGTCTATAACAAAATGCGGTATTCCTCTCTCCAGATAATACGAATACAAGCGGGCGGCAGGATGCCCGCCTATAATTTTTTTACTGCATATACCTCCGGAGAAAACTTTAACCTGACTCCCTGACCTGAAAGCGCAGTTATTCGGTCTATTAATATCTGCTTTTCTCTTTCCGTGAACATATCCGCAATATCAGGGTAATCCGCTATTTTCTCCTGACGTACCAGCTCCTCTGCCGCCTCTCTCAGCTCCGGACACGCACAGTATATTGCACGATTGACCTGATGCTCACGCGGTATCGGCGCAGTAAACACGCTGTTCCATTCCTCCGCATTCAGTCCATTCAAATTCAGCTCCATACCGCTTATTTCGAATTTTTGACTATTTACAGACACCGGCTTCGTCAGCAGCTCGTCACATTTTTTAACTAATTCAGAAAGGTTCATTCTGCCTCCACTTTGTCCAAATATGTCAGATCGCTCGGCGTAAATCTGAACGACATCTTTGTTGAAATGAGCTTTCCGTGCGTAAAGCTGAGCACGTCCAAATTTGTAAACTTCACGTTATTCACGGCAACTCTCTCTATCTGTCCGCCCTCGGCGTCCGGATCCTCCACCCATGCTACGATTCTCACGACATATTCCTTGCCCTTTTTTATGCTTTCTACTATATCCGCGGCGCGCGAATAAGCCTTCAGCGCCTCTATGCTTCCGTACCCTGCTCTCCCGGTCATCTTAGCGTCTAAATCCATGCCTCGCTGAACGTCCGTGTATTCCACATTCACGTTGATGCTCACTCCGCTTACCTCGCCCCAATCCTCTCCGTTTATTTGCAGGTATCCGAACGAGCCGTTCAGCCTCTTTTTCCCTTCTACAAACTTGGCCATAATATTCACTCCTTTTTTCAGTTAAGCATGACGCTGATATACACGTCCTCCATAGCGTCCAAAAGCTGTATGTTTACTTTCACATAAACTCTCTCGTCCGTATCCGATTTAGCTATTTCTATGTCGCTCATTTCTGCCGTGTCTATTCCCAGTCCGCTCAGATACGTTTTCTGCGCCTCAATATCCACAGAAGCGCTGTTCTCATAATCAGGAGAAAGCACGCTGCCCTCCAATCCGGCAAAATAAGCAATGAAATCCGCATTCAGAGACTGCTTATTTGCATAGCTGTTCACTCTTTTGCCCTTGTACAAGCTGCGGAATATCTCGGCCATATCCCGCCGAATGAGGTCGCAGCCTTCTACGTGCTTTATTTTTTTGAAAAGAGACGGTGCGGCGGCGTCTGTCAGCGACGTAACCGCGCGGGCTATTTCGTAACTTTCCCCGTTGTAAGTTAATATAAGTTTTCCTGCGTTTATATCCGCGTCGGCATCCGTACTCTCATCCGCAGACGAAACGTCCTCCAGTTCATATCCCGTAGCCGAACGATCCAGCGCCATGCCCGCCAAAAGCCCTGCTATTGCCGGAGAATACGTCTTTGACGAATAGCTTTTTTCACTCCCGAGCAGATTTGACTTTATATTCCCCGTCGTAAAATTTACAACGCCCTCGCAGTTCGGCGAGCTTCCGCCTCCTACGACTGCTTTAAACGGCTTTCCCTCCGCTCTCTGTGCCTTTATCCATGTTACTATCGCCGCGTTGTCCTCGTCAGACGCACCGGGCATGCAAAGCCAATCCCAATCTAAGTTCGCAATACTATTAAGAGCCGCAGCAGTATTGCTTCCCGAATTTGCAGCCATAACCTTTGCCGCTCCCTTATAAAACGCCATTTTAACTATGTCTGCGTTTTCGTCGCTGAGCTCGCTTCCTATCTCGGATATCTCTGAATAACTCCTGACGCCCAGCTCGCTCTGAGGGAGCAGTATTGCGACTCTTCCTCTCGCCGATCTCTCTATTGCGCTGTTTGTCAGCTGTTCAAAAGATATATCTATCACCGGCAGTCCCATCTTTTCCTCCTTATTTTCACTTCAGCTTTAATTTAAAATCACTTCCAAGCGTTTGCATGAGCTTATCGTCGCTTTCCGAAGCGAGAGCGCAATCGTCGTAAAACTCAAACTTTATGTCCGCATATCCCGCGCCTGCGCTTCTCCAATATTCCACACTCTCAGGCGGCAGCTTTCTGTCTGATATGTATACGACGGGCCTTATGCTATTGCCTATTTTTGCGCTTATCTCCGAAAAGCCGGACGCGCTCATCGGCTTTCCTTCGGTAATCTCTACGCGCACTGTCACTTCTCGTTTTACGCTGTCTGCGCTCTCTGCCGTCTCTTTAATCCTGTTTATACTAATCAGCGCGCTCAGCTCTCCCGTTGTTTTTCTGGGAGACTCTGCGTATATTCTCGCCCCTATATCTGAAAGCGCTCTTGCCACTCCCATGACTATCTGATTTGCTGTTATCACTTCATCCGCTCCTATACAATCTCCCATACGCGCATTCTGGTGTCGCCATGTGTCGAATAAACATGAGTTCTCCCTGAGCGCCCGATATAAACCATACCTCCGCGCTTTATTTCCACTCTGTCTCCCGCCGCGATCAGCACGTCCGGCGGCGCGATTATGGTGTACATCTCATATGATTCAGGCAGGCTTTTCTCGTCTTTTGCTATGCTGCTCATTCTCTGCGAATATCTGTACAGACTACACGGCACGTCTCTGTATATCACTTTCTCTTTCTCCGAGTATATTCCATCCGCGCCCTTCTCGCCCTCCACTCGGTACACGGTCAGGCTGTCCTTGAAGAGCTTTTCAGCCGCTCTTTTTGCATTTTGTATTGTCATATAAGTCTCCTGTATGAGCTCAGCAAATCTCTGAGCCTTAATCCGGAATCTCCCGCATACGTCAAGCTCACGTTCCCCTCTGTTATAGCTGCTACCGCATCTCCGTCCGCTATGTATTCCGCCGCCGCCCATTCCAACTCCTCAGGCAGACTTTTTCTTTTTAGATAAGCGGCTATGGTTTTCACCGCCGCTTCGGTCTGTGCCGCCAGCTCGTCTGTTGCCTCACTCATGCCTCTGATTTCGGCTGCCATCTGCGCTATCCTGGTTATCTGCTCTTGCATTCATGTCTCCCTTTGTTTTATTTCATGGCGGCCGATTTTGCCTCGACCGCCTCTGGAGAGTTTTTACTTCACTACTACTGTAATTTCACCGCTTGACGCCACAGCTTTTCCGTCTACCGCCGCCGCCACGACCAGCTTCTTGCCCGCTGTCGATGCAGTTTCTATGCTGCTCTCGGTCATCTTAGTAAATCCGGATAACTCTTCTCCGAAAGTTACACTCGCAGCTGTCGTATCTATCTTGTAGTAATACTCTACGCCCGCTTTCATCGCAAGCTCCGCTCCGGCTGCCGTTATGAGCGTATTGCCGGCTGCGCTGCCTGCCTCGCTCGCTGCGCTAAGTACTCCTAAGCCTGATTGATAAGCATATATGGCGTCCTTTTTCATATTGAGTACAAATGCGTCATAATACACTCGCCCTTCCACAAGCCAGCCGTTCATCCCCGGGGGATTGTCGTGTACTTTATACTCCGCAAGCTTTTGAGGCGCGACCGTCGCGTCCGGATGTGCAATTATAAACTCACACCCAAACGGCAAATACTCCCCCGGCAGAACATATACGTCCATGCCGTCGGCCTTTGCTATGCTTCCCTCCGTCAGCATCGCCTGGGAGCTGTCCGCTCCGCGCACAAAATTCGAGTCCTGCTTGAGCTTAGTATAAAAATCTGCGCTCATGAAAATTACTCTGCCGTCCGTCCGCACCTTGTCATTTGTCAGCTTTGCCGAAGCCTTGAGTATAGCTTCATACGCCCCGAGAGAATCGTCCGAGCCATGCGTACCCGCAATATACATTTTCAGCAGTCTATGCTTGTCTATTTCGGGGAGCACCTCCTGATCTATCTGCCTTTTCAGCGCGAGACCTGCCGCCATCGCCATTTCCGCGTCGGCGTAATTCCCTCTGTCTATGCTGAACGTGAAGGATCTGTCCATGCTCAACTCAAGCTGCTGAGTAAAGTTATCCAGTTCCGCCGGGGTGCCGTATCTGTTTTCGCCCTCTCTTGCGTAATCTCCCATTGCTACCGTCGGCACAGAGTAGACGTACACCGTCTTAGCTCCTGTGAAGTCGTAATCTGAGTTCACACCGGAATGCGTCAGCGCGCCAAGCGCAAACTTTTCATCAATTATATTCGAATACTTTGATGCGTAATTTACCGCCATATTATTTCCTCCTCATGCTTCAGTTTCCGCGTCTATAAAATCCGCGAAGAAAATCATCTCTGATTTCGCGCTCGCCTTCCATGGGAGAATATCCCGGCGTCTTTTTGCGCACCGCGTCGCTTACTGCGCGATTGAATTCCTCAGAGAATCTATCCACGCGATCGTCCGTCTCCTGCTCCGTCTCTCCCGCGAGGAACTCAGCGAACGCCGACGGCATGTTAAGTTCCTCAAGCAAAGCCGCCGCCTGCGCTTCTCTCTTCATTCTGTTTAGCTCCCGCTCCAGCTCCTCCGCTCTGGCCTCTGCCTGAGCCAGCTTCCTTTCTATGGAAAATGTGCCGGATTCTTTTCTTATCTCCGATTTATTCTGCTCCTCCTGTTCCCCATTCGCTTCTTTGCTAAATACAAGCCTCTCTCTGCCTTTGTTTTCCGTCATATTTCCTCCTTGTGTTGTCTACCCGCCTTTGTCCCGCTTGCGCGCTCCCATTTCTCATTTTGTGAAGTTGTTAGGTTTAATTCGGCTCTTTATTTGCTTTTATTTCATCTCCTTCCTCCATCCTCTCCTCTTCCTCCGCAGCGCTAACCCCGGTTACGCTCTCGAGCATTTCCCGCAGAGTCTTGTCGCTGACTATTCCGCGAAGCTTGTTTACAATATCCACTTGATTGCTTAGCTCCTGCGGCATATTTTTAATGTATTCCACGCTCACACTGTGCGCCGGTTCCCCTATGTCCTCATTGTACAGCGCTTTTGCCGCTGATCTGATGAGTCTCATTCTGTTAAAAAGCCCTTTCTCCATTCCGGCAGCTTTTCTGGAAAATAACTGATCTATGCCCCAGAGCTTGTATCTGATTGCAACGCCCGAGCTTATACCCGAGAAGCATTCGTCAGTCAGATCCGGCACTCCACAGACCTGCAATATGTCCGCTTTCAACGTAGCCTTATGATTTTGCATGGCTGCGTCGTTTATATTCTTAGTGATGTAGCTCGCCCCTCCGTCAGAAGGAACGGCTATCACTCTCTCCGTCCTCAGCACTTCCATGGTCTCCTCGTCGGGCTGCTCAAATCCGTTGAGTACAAGATAGGCATTGGCTATAGACTGCATATCATCCGCCGCGCCGGAAAGCGCAAGATTGTAAAGATCTATGTTTTCCATAGCAGCTTCAAAGTCTCCCATTCTGAACCTTCCGTTGACGTATTCCGTTACATTCGGCGCTTCAAACGGAGTTTCTACTCTTCCCGTTATTTTCAGCTTGCCTCCGCTCCTTTCGAACTGCCGCGTTCTGCCCGCTTCGTATATTTCTCCCATAAGCCGCGCATCCCTTGTGAAATATCTGACCGCGGCGATGGGCTCTCTGTCTATGGAGCCGGAATATATGACAAACGCCTTTCTCGGGTCGAGAGCACATATTTTTATTTTTTTGTCCTCGCTTATATATACCAAATCATACCCTGCCCCGGCTATGGCCATATTCTGTGCAATCTCAAAGTTTACGCTGGCTTCGTCGTTCTCGTCAAAAATCCTGCCGAGAACTCTCTCCGCCGTAATGTTGGAGTATTTGTATTTAGGCGCCGCTCCGGCGAAATACCCCGTCGCCGTATCTACTATATACTTCGCCAAATTAGTATTGGCTCTGTTGTCCGGTCTGCCTCTCGCCGTCACGCCTTTGTTCACGCTGACATTGCCGAGATAATAGTCGAAGCATCGCTGTATCTTAGCTCCGTCTCTTCTGTGAGCCTCGATAATCTCCAATATCCGCGTGTCGTTTAGCTCGCTCTTATCTAAAATATAGCTGTTTATCATCTCGCCCTCATCTTTCTGATTTTTTCAATAAGGGGCACAGCCCCGTCATTCAACAAGTGAACGAGAGGCGAAGCCTCTTAGGGCTTCAGCGGCG
>OLRX01001809.1_pt1 | contig 14917 bp, 19 predicted proteins | sample 1672991 | NCBI WGS metagenome assembly OLRX01 (sample SAMEA3136744, study PRJEB25190) | human gut metagenome | biome: human gut; feature: human-associated habitat; material: faeces | place: Austria | collected 2013
AATCGCATCCCCTCCTTCCATGTTTTATGCGTTTTACTGCACAAAAAAAGCAACCACCGGTCAGTGATTGCTTCTCCTTGTTTTTGGTCAGTTTTGCGGCTCTCCAGAAGTTTTTACTTCTGCGCAAAAACTGATGATACCATTATAATTTTTGTGGAATCGCAAGTCAATCAATAAGAAGTCTTAAAATAGTTTCAAATTATTTATATTCTTATTGGTCGGCTGCGAGAGCTTCTTTTTCTTCATAATAACGGTCTGCAATATATCCTGCAGATTCCACAGCAATGCATTCAATCAAGAATTCTTCGTAGTACAAACCCTGTTTGTCCTGATTCTAAATAACGCTTCCACACTTCGTCGGTTACTTTAACATTTGCAAATATAGGTTCATTTTCTGCACACCATTTTACCAGGCCATCCATGGATTCAAAAATAGGGCTAACTGGGGAACCTTCTGTTATATCCTCCCACAGTTGATACCCTGGTCCTTCCGGCGGCTCAAAAAACTGCATCTGTTTTTTTAAATAGCTATCATATGCCGGGCATCCAGATTCATCTAAAGGTATTTTTTTCAATCTGGCAAAATTCTTGCACTCCGTACAGAAATCCACTTTATCAGCACTTTTGCAGAACCCTGGCTGAATCAAATACCCGTACCATATTTTCCGTACCGGATAGTCAAAATCCAATGGTACTCGTTTTACCATCCAAGTCATAATCACACTCTCCTTCTTTCAAAACAACCGCCATCCAGTCATACTCCATGCGCAATTACTTACGCCGCTAATCGCGTCTCTCCGCTATTTTTGTCCTGCCGTTCAATCGTGTAATAATAGGAGCTCGTTTCCACCCGTACATATTCTTCTGCAATTTCCAAAATTTTCTTAACGCGGTCAGTCCAGTACATGATATTTCCCGAAATATAGCTCAATTCTTCTCCAACCTTAATAGGAAGCTGGACTTCTCCGGATACGCGGACAATGCGTTTTGTTCTTAACTCTGTTTTCAACTTCGAATTCCTCCTTCATTTTACAGCAGTTTGTCCAGATGCTCACTCTTTTGTTTCCTATTCTCTGCCACCTTCCTTCTGTATTGCTGTCCCTTTAAACGCAAAGAAAGACGCCACATTCCATCAAAAAAATGCGCGTCTCTCTTTGCAATCACTATGATAAACATGCCTCTTTCTCAATCGGCAAATGCTTCCTCATATACTGAAAGGAACCAAATTTAATATATCCCATTCGTTTTTGAGATATAGAAATCAATACAATTTCATATTAACACTATATATTGTATTAGTCAATTTTATTTTACTGTATCTTGTGTTTTTCTTATCACTTGCTGCAGCCTTCTATCCTTTCCCATTGCAAATGCAGCACTACAACGTATTAAAATATTTCTTTACTTCTTCACCTGTCAGATTATACTTCTCCTGCACTTTTTTTAATATCTCCCCAGGTGAAATACCGAAATCGTTTAAAGAGGATATAAGAAGACCAATTCCCTGCTCGCGCTCACGTTCGCGCCCCAGTTCCATACCTTCCTCGCGGCCTTTTTCAATATTGTCTTGATCTCTAACCAACAATGTCATATATTCATGCCTCCATTCCCGGTTCTTCCTCGCTTCAGCTACCGCCTGCTCAACCTCCTGAACAAACGGGTCGTCGCTTATTTTTCCGGCTACATAATCCAAAAATGCTCTTAAACTGCTGCTTATATCATTCCTGGTTCCTTTTGCATTCAAAAAAATCCTTGTGGCCCCGTCGCCGATTTTTAAGTCCGGCGCCTCTTTGCATCTGCCCTCAAACGTATATTTGTGAAGCCCCATCCCATAAAGGTCAAAGGGACATATAAAAATGATATATGTATCGTTTAAATACCGGTAAGCCACGCTTTTATCCAGCAGATTCATGTCAATCATCCCCTGGTAGTAGCGGCTCCTGCGGGGCAGTTCCTTTGTATCCGCCAGCTGCATTTCCACACTGTATATCCTGTCCTGGTCATCTGCTGTATACACATCCAGCCGGATGCTTCTGGCATCCACATCTTCCGATATGGCTTTCTGCGTTTCCACCATTTGAATCCGCTTAATCTCTAAGTCCGGCAAAATCCTCTGCAGCAATTTTTTGCACAGACCCGGATATTTTCTCATGAGTTTCCCAAAGAGAAAATCATTTGAAATTTTAATCTCCGCCCAGGATTTTTGCAGTTCTTCCTCCCAATCGGTCCTCTCCCTCACCTTTATTTTATTGAATTTCATAGTCCCTGTCAACCCAGCCGCCATCGTACCCCATCTTCGTACTGGCGCTTCCAATGCAGCAATTCCGGTACATATACCCATCCTCTGAAAAGAAGTGCTCTCCCCTCCCGCTGTAGGCCAGATGATTGGGGTCGCCGCTCTGACGCAGTTTTTTATTCTCCGCCAAATATTCTTCCGAATAAGTAACAGCATGGAATCCATACCCGGCAAATGTGCCGTCATCGTACCGATAGCGGATATTGGTTTTTCCATTGACCGCATCCGGCTTTGTATGATCGATTACCAATTTTCCGGCAAAGCGGTACGCGCTTCCGCCGGAAGCCTGCGCCGCCCCTAAAGACAGTATCTCCCCTTGATATCCATACTGCTCAACCGGAACCGCGAAGTATTCATTTTGACGGTAAATGTGGGTTCCGGTGTGAAAGGCTCCCGACCGGAACTCCTGATACAGATTCATGTCAAATGGGATAATCCCCCGTATCCCATCCGGAGACGCCAGCCGGTTGGGGCCGCCGATTACGGTATAGCGCTCCGAATCCGCTGTAGCCTCCCTGCCCTGGGGCCGCACTTCGGTCTGTACCTCGCCGTCCTTCACCCAGGCTCCATTTTCATTTACCTGAAAGCCATCCGGCGTCGTCCTGTTTTCCAGCATATAGCCATCCGGCCCAAAACAGTAGCACTCCGATACCCCATCCCGGTTCCCGTCAATCCAGCTCCAGTCATTTGCCGTATAACTTCCATCCTCTTCCTGCCACCTCCAACCCCTGTCATCCTGCTGCCACTGGCCCCCATAGGCCGCTCCAGCCATGAAAGCGCTCAGTCCCGCCGCACACAACGCTGTTTTCCATAACTTTAACATAAGATTTCCCCTCCTTGCTTCCTTACAAAACCTGCATCTAGCATCCATGAGAAGCACCCGCGCTGTGTTCGGGGCTCGGGCGCTGCGGGGCGTGCCGGGTACGGTTTCTTGAAGGGACGCCCGAGCCGTGCGACGCGGATAGCGCCATCCTCGGCGCGGAGGCCGTGCGCGGCGGCTGGCGGCTGGCCTGCCGCCATGCCGCCGTTGCGGGTATGGTTGTTGAGTTGCCTCCTCCGCCGTCCGAAAAACGGAAACGGATGGACATAAGGCCGGATGCGGGCCCGTTCCGGCTGGCCGTGGATCTGGGGACGACATCCATCCATTGGCGGCTCCTCGACGGCACGGGGCATGAGGCTGCGTCCGGGCAGGCCCTCAATCCGCAGATGGGCGCGGGGAGCGATGTGGTGTCGCGCCTTGCCGCCGCCCGGAATCAGGAGGGCCGGGAACGGCTGGGGCATCTCGTGCTCCGCTTCCTGCAACGCGTTGTCTCGGACGTGGGCGTCCCGGTGGCGGAACTGTGCATCGCGGGGAATACCGCCATGACCTCCATCCTGTTGAATGAAGATGTGGCCGGATTGTGTGCCGCCCCGTACCGGCTGACGGAGCCGGGAGGCCGCACGGCGGAGCTGCCCGGTCTGCCTCCGGCGTGGATTCCCCCGCAGCCCGCCCCGTTCGTGGGCGGGGACATCAGCGCGGGCATGGCGGCCCTCCTGTACGGGGAACCGCCGGAATTTCCTTTTCTGCTTGCGGACATGGGGACGAACGGCGAATTCGTGCTCGCTCTGGATAAGGAACGCTCCTTCATTGCCAGCGTTCCGCTCGGCCCGTCGCTCGAAGGCATCGGGCTCCGCTACGGCGGGGTGGCGGATACGGGCAGCGTCTCGGGATTCCGGCTCGGTCCGTTCGGCCTGTCTCCCGTGGTCATCGGCAACACGGAACCGAAACGGATTTGCGGCACGGGCTATTTGTCGCTGCTGGATGCGCTGTTGCGGACAGGTTTCCTCGACGCCACGGGTCGCCTTGCGTCGGCTTCTGTTTCACCTCTGGCCGCCCGCCTGCTCGGGACCGTCGAACGCGGGGCCGCTGGCTGGAGCCTGCCGTTGCCCGGCGGCATGGAGCTTGCCGGGGCCGACGTGGAGGAAATCCTCAAGGTCAAGGCCGCGTTTTCGCTGGCTTTGGAACGCCTGCTGGCGGCGTCCGGGCTGGAGAGCAGGGCGCTCGCGCGGGTTTGCCTCGGCGGTGCGCTCGGGGAACACATGCCGGAAACCGCACTGGAGCGGCTGGGCTTTCTGTCGCAGGGCCTGCAGGCGCGCACTGTGGCGGAGGGCAACACCTCCCTGCGCGGGGCGGCGCTTCTGCTGACGCGCCCGGAACTGCGGGAGAGGCTGGTCCGCTGGAGTTCCGGGTGTACGCTTGTGGATCTGGCGGCCCGTCCAGATTTTACGGCCCTGTACATGCGGCATATGGTTTTCGGATAAGCGCCGTCCGTTTGCAAGAAGCCGCGTTTTGTGGCATTGCCTCCGTATTCGATACCCTGTAGCGCAACCTCTTTTTTAGGAGGAGAACAATGAACGTACGTCTCATGTCCGACCTTGATCTGCAAGGGAAGACCGTTGTTTTTCGTGAAGACCTCAATGTCCCGGTCAAGGAAGGGAAAATCACCAGCGACAAGCGCATCCGGGCGGCCATTCCGTCCTTGAGGTTCGCGCTGGATAAAGGCGCCGGCATCATCGTGCTCTCGCACCTTGGCCGTCCCGAAGAAGGCGTTTACTCCGAAGAAGCTTCGCTGGCTCCCGTGGCCAAACGCCTTGAGGAACTGCTCGGCGTTCCGGTCAGGCTTGAGAAGGACTATCTGGACGGCGTCAGCGTAAAGCCCGGCGAATGCGTCCTGTGCGAGAACGTGCGCTTCAACAAGGGCGAAAAGAAGAATAATGAGGAAGTGGCCCGCAAGCTGGCCGCGCTCGGCGACGTGTACGTCATGGATGCGTTCGCCACGGCGCACCGCGCGCAGGCTTCCACCGAAGGGGCCATCCGTTTCGCCAAGGTCGCCTGCGTGGGCCTGCTCATGGCCGCCGAACTCGAAGCCGTAACCCGTATCCTCCATGCGCCCAAGCATCCGCTGCTCGCCATCATCGGCGGCTCCAAGGTTTCGACCAAACTTGAAGTCCTGAACAATCTTTCCAAGCGCGTGGACAAGCTTATCGTGGGCGGCGGCATCGCCAATACCTTCCTGAAGGCCGCCGGATACGAAGTGGGCAAGTCCCTGTATGAGCCGGATCTGGTGGAGTCCGCCGCCAAGATCATGGAAGAGGCCAAAGGGCGCGGCGCGGCCATCCCGCTGCCCGTCGACGTCGTTGTCGGCCCGGCGCTGGAAGAACACGCTCCGGCGACCGTGCTCAAGGTCGAGGAAGTGCGCCCTGACGACATGATCCTCGATATCGGCCCCGCCACCGCCGCAATGTACGCCCAGATCATCGCCGAGGCGGGCACCGTGGTTTGGAACGGTCCTGTGGGCGCGTTTGAAATCGACCAGTTCGGCAAGGGAACGGAAGCCATCGCCAAGGCCGTTGCGGAAACGTCCGCCTATACGGTTACCGGAGGCGGTGACAGTATCGCGGCCCTCGAGAAGTACGGCTACGCCAGTCAGGTGGATTATATTTCCACGGCGGGCGGCGCGTTCCTCGAAGTGCTGGAAGGCAAAACCCTGCCGGCCGTGGCCGCTCTTGAGGCGCGTGCGGCATCGTGAGCCAGTCATCCTCCCCTAAACGTAGAAACAACGCGGGGACTTCCGAAAAGGGGGCCCCGCGTTCCCCGTCCCGTGGCCCGGCGGAAAAGCGCCCCGCACCCCGGCAGGACAGCCGCGCCGATCAGGAACGTCCCGCCCGGAACAGCCATGCAGGGCAGGGGCGTTCCGGAAACAATCCGAAGAACGGTCCCGGAGAACGCCGCCCCGGTGGGCCGCGTGCGGGCTTCCGCAAGCCTGATGCGCCGCGTGCCGACGGCCCGGTAAGGCCCATGCCCGCGCCGGTCAAGCACGCGGCAGGGCATCCGATGTGCCGCCCGTTGTTTTCTCCGCTGGACGCTTTTTGCCGCAACGCGCTGGCGCAGCTCCCCAAGGCGCTGGATGCGGTGATGCCGCTGTCCCGCAACCACCGCGCCGATTTGCCGGAGGCCATCCGTGACCTGTCCGCCATGCTCACCTATGAGCGCGGTGGGCTCGGGCGTTCCTACTGGAGCGCGCCCCGGAATGTGTCGGCATATCTGCGTTATTTTTTGCCGTGGAATCTTGTGCGGCTGACCGGCCTCTTGCCGGGTTTGGATTTGCCCGTCCCCGTTTGCGACGCCGAAACGCCGGTGACCATCGCCGACCTCGGAAGCGGGCCGCTGACCCTGCCTATTGCTTTGTGGCTGTCCCGTCCCGACTGGCTGTGCCGCTGACGCTGGTCTGCGTGGATACGGTTCCCCGTCCCATGGAAATGGGGCGCTCCATACTGGAACACATGGCGAAACTCTCCGGTGAACCGCTGAACTGGACGATCCGTCTGGTGCGTTCGCCGCTGATGCAGTCATTCCGCGAGTTACGCTCTCCGTATCTGCTCATGGCGGGCAATGTGCTCAACGAATTGAAGGACAAGCCGGGCGTCAGCGTCGATGAACGCATGGCGGATCTCGCCGTCGCCGTGGGGCGGACGCTGCATCCTGAAGGCACGGCGCTGTTCGTTGAGCCCGGCACGCGGCTCGGCGGCACGCTTACCGCGAAGCTCCGGGAAACGGCGCTGGAGGAGGGGCTGACGCCTGTGGCTCCTTGTCCGCATCTTGGTCCGTGTCCGCTGTTGGAGACGCGCGAGCGTCGCTGGTGCCACGCGTCGCAGCTTGCTGTGGCCCCGGCATGGCTGGCGGATCTGGCCCGTTATGCCAAGCTGCCCAAGGATTCGCTGAGCTTGTCGTTCATGCAGCTTCGGCCTGAATCGGAGGCCGCTCCCATCGCCAAAACAGCTCTTTTTCCGGCGATGGACCCCAACGGGGTCGTTGCCCGTATCCTGTCCGAGTCCTTCCCCGTCCCCGGCATGGGACATGCCCGCTATGCCTGTACGGAAGACGGGTTCGCCATTATCCCCGCAGCCGGGGACATCCCCTCCGGGGCGCTTGTCGCCTGCCGCCGTCCCGCGTCTCCACGTAAGGACGCCAAGACGGGGGCCGTTGAACTGCTTTGGCAGCCGGAACAAAAACCTCAACGCTGATTTTTTCAGGAGTCTTTCATGTCTAAGATTATCACCCGGTTTGCGCCGAGCCCGACCGGGCATCTGCATATCGGCGGCGCCCGCACCGCTTTGTTCTGTTGGCTTCTTGCGCGTCACTACGGCGGTGAATTCCGTCTGCGTATCGAGGACACGGACACCGAGCGCTCGAAGCAGGAGTACACGGACGCGATTCTGGCCTCCATGCGCTGGCTTGGGCTGGATTGGGACGGCGAGCTGACCTATCAGACGCAGCGCACGGACCGCTATAATGAAGTCATCGACAAGATGATTGAGAGCGGTCATGCCTATTGGTGCTCCTGCACGCCCGAAGAAGTGGAAGCCATGCGTGAAGCCGCCCGCGCCAAAGGTGAAAAGCCCCGCTACGACGGCCGTTGCCGTGAGCGCGGCCTCGATGCCGGGCCCGGCCGCGTCGTGCGCCTGAAGATTCCCACCGAAGGCCGTGTGGTGTTCGATGACATGGTGAAAGGGCATATCGCCACGGACGTTTCCGAGCTCGACGACATGATCCTGCGCCGTAGTGATGGTATGCCCACCTACAATATGGCGGTGGTGGTGGACGACCACGACATGGGGATTACCCACGTCATTCGCGGCGACGACCACGTTTCCAACACGCCGAAGCAGATCCTCATCTATCAGGCGCTTGGGTGGGAACTGCCCGTGTTCGGTCACGTGCCCATGATCCTCGGCAAGGACCGCCAGAAGCTTTCCAAGCGTCACGGAGCGCGTTCCGTGGTGGAGTACCAGAATGACGGCCTCCTGCCGCACGCGCTGGTCAACTGCCTCGTCCGCCTCGGCTGGTCGCACGGGGATCAGGAACTGTTCTCCATGCAGGAACTCATTGATCTTTTTGATGGAAAGAACCTGAACAGTTCCGCTTCCGCTTTCGATCCCGACAAGCTCCTGTGGTTCAACGCCCATTACCTGCGGGAGACGCCGCTTGACGACCTGGCCCGTCTGGTCCTGCCTTTCATTCATCAGAAAGGATTCACGGGTGCGACGGAAGCTTCCATTGAACCGCTGGTTCCCCTGTACCGCGAACGGGCAAAGAACCTTATCGAGCTTGCCGACGGCATTGCCCAGCTGCTCTACAAGTCCGCCGATCTGCCTTATGACGAAGCGGGCGTTGCCAAGTGGCTGACGGACGAAGGCAAGGAGCACGTGAAGGTCATCCGTGATCAGCTTGCGGCGCTTCCTTCTTTTGACAAGGAAAGCATCGAGCACGTGATCCATTCGTACGTGGAAAGCCTCGGCGTGAAGTTCAAGATGGTCGCGCAGCCTGTGCGCGTGGCGATCACCGGTGTGATTGGCGGTCCCGGCTTGCCCGAGTTCATGCTCGCCATCGGCAAGGATGAGACGCTCGCCCGCATGGATCGCGGATTGACCCTGTAATTTTGAGAGTATGAGGCAACCGGGGAAGGGAGGGGAAAACTTCTATAGAAAATGTTCCCCTCCCTTCCCCGGACTCCCTATCCCTCCTCTTTCAAACATTTTTGGCGTTATCGACTCCCTGTCCGTCCTTTTGGGGTAAGGGGGCGTGTTGCCTGATAGCGAGAGGAACGTTCCTTTATCACACCGCGAAGACAAGCCGGGATGCAGTTGTATCCCGGCTTTCTTCTTAGAGGCTGAATCAATCTCTGGTCGGACATCCAGCAAAAAGGCAGTGGCGGAATACCGAATACGAGAGTTCGGGAGGGAGGAGAGGCTTGGCGGTCGTCTTCGTTTTTCCCTTCTTCGTTTTTGATGATAATGGGATGTTTTTAACGCCAAAAGATACAAGAAAGGCCGGAACCTCTTCGTGTTGGAGAGATTCCGGCCTTCATTGGACCACGTTGGGCAACAAATTTTTTGAATGGTGGGGCGGGGGCACTAGAAATATATTTATAATACTCTGTTTATTTTTATTTTATTCCATGTTTGTTCCAAGTTTTACCCCCAATTTTACCCCCATCGTAATAGCTTGCTAAATTTGTTTGCTGCTGTCTTTACTCGCTATCACTTTGGACGCATTCAGGACGCCAGTTCTATTCCCCATTCCGCTATTGAACAGCGTCACATATATTAAGAATATCCTGATTCTAATGCCTATCTTTTTCATTCGGGTAATCTTGATATATTATTCGGATTTTCCTGATTTATTCGACTCACTTCGATAAATGCCCTTAAAGACTCCTGCAACGTCAAGGCCGTCGCCATGAGGGCTTTATCTATCTGTGTAGGCACGTTATCTGACCGTTGTTGTTCACAAATAGTGAACATGATGCTCGCAAGTTCCCGTGCTTTTCCCTCAAAGTCCCGCTCCAAAACAGCCACAGCTTCACCCCGTTCCATATATCCTCCCGCCCCATTCCGATGGGGCTTCATTTTTGCGGCGTTTCCTGCTCCTCTTTGACGCTTTCCCTAGCGATAGCGAAAAGATAGCCTACATCTTCCCCCAACACATCGGCAATGCGTAACGCCTCGGCAATCGAGACGTTACGCGGTCTACCATTTTTTCCCGCCTTGCATACGGAAGACCAAAGAACAGCGGCGGAACGCTGATCCACGTCCGGCCAAACTTTGGCGGCAAACTCGCCTTTCTTCCAGCCTTGTTTTTCCAGGCGGCGACCCACCAGTTCAACAAAAGCCCGTTCAAAACGTCTAGAAAAATCCATTACTTCTTCCATGATTTTGCTCCGGGGGGTGAAATTCTTTCAGGAAATTTCATCATACCGGAAAATCTTTCCTTGTCTATTAGGAAAATCTTGATAAAAGAGCAAGTGTCTACCGGCAAAAAATTCCCGCAAGGTGGAACTATGAAAGACGTTATTTCCAAGTTGTTATCTCATTATGGGACGCACACAGCGGCAGCATACGCTCTAAGCTACACGGAACGGCAATATAGGAATATCCGAAAAACAATCGAAGAGGGTAAAGCGCTGAATCCGCGCATAGAGCTTTTCCTACGCCGAAAGTCTGAAGAAATTGAAGAAGATATGGCAAAAAATTCCGAACGGGGCACGTATGAGCACTGAAACGGATCGACTTCGACGCAACGCTGCGCGGGTTGAGTTCATTGCCTGCATGGATGAAATCGAGCGCTTTCTTGCTCAAGGTTTCGACAAAAAAATGGTCCATGCGCGACTTGTGGAAGAGGGACGCATTTCTATGGCCTATGTGACGTTCTGCAAGCTGATCGCCAAATCCGCCAGTAATGCCCTGCATGTAGCCAGTCTGTATCCGGCTTCCTCGCAAGCGCTCACTAGGCCCGGCAATTTGAGCACGCCTCAGTCTGGCCTTTCCCGGTCAAACGTTCCAAAAGTCGCCAAGGTGGACGGAGAGACATTTAAGGACCCAAAGTCCGTTGATCTCAACTCTGTTTTTTAAGAAGGAGTAAATCTTATGGGCACAATCCATTTTATCCAACAGGGTAAAGGCGGCGTTGGAAAGTCTGTCGTCGCCGTGATCCTGTATCAAACCCTGACCGCACTCGGCAAAGATGTCGCGGCATTTGACACTGATCCGGTTAACGCCACGCTGTCCAGCTATGCAGAGTTCGGCGTCACCAGCCTCGATATTCTGAAAAATGACAACATAGACGCTAGAGCCTTCGATCAGCTTCTTGACGAGCTATTTTATCTGCCGGAACAGATGCACGCCATTGTGGACAATGGCGCGTCCTCATTTGTCGCCCTTGGAGCCTATATCAAAGAAAACGCCTTGCTCTCCCTTCTCCGGGAACAAGGGCACCAAGTCTTTTTTCATACGGTGATCACTGGCGGACAGGCTCTTGGCGATACGCTTTCCGGTTTGAAGGTACTGGCGGAAGGCTTCCCGGATACTCCCATTGTGGTGTGGTTAAATCCGTACTTTGGAGAGATACAGAGAGACGGCAAAGGTTTTGAGCAATTCCAGATTTATCAGGATTTTTTCAGTCAATTTCAAGCGATCATCACGCTTCCACAAGGCAACAAGGCCACAATCGGCAAAGATTTGGAGGAGCTTTTTGCTAAACGGATGAGCTTTAAGGCCGGGATTGATTCCAGTTCATCCATTGCGGTGCGGTCCCGTCTGAATCGGTACTGGCAAAGCCTTATCGCCGTGGTCGAACAAGCCGGAATTGCGTAGGGGGGGACATGTCTGAACAAGAAGAAACACAAAATGCGGGTGCCGTTTCCCCGGCATTGCCGGACGGGATCGGCCTGACTCTTGACGATGTGCGGGCACTGTTGGCCAAAGAGCATGAAACCATCGTACCGAAAGACGATCCCATGCTCATGATCGTAACGCTGCTCAATGCCTACTTGGGCGAAGTGGACAAGCTCCATGCCCGGCATGGCAAGGCTCTGGCGGCGCTCATGGCGGGCAAAACGGACGCCTATGTCAAAGGAGTTCAGGGGGCCACGGATGCCTTGGCCGCGCAACTTTCCGCGTCCTCGGTTGAGGGCATCCGCAAAGTGTTTGCCGAACACGCGGGCCAACTGCAAAGCCTCAAAAGCGGCATGTGGTATGCTGCGGCCATTGTGGCAGTTTCGGCCCTGGTCAATGTAGCGGTGTTCGTACTGCGGGGGGTGCGGTGATGATGGCCACGGATGCAGGATTTCGGGAAACGCTGGCCTACAACTGCGGCCCGCTGTTCATGGATGCCCTGAAAAATCCTGAAGTGATTGAAATTATGTTGAACCCTGACGGGATGCTGTGGATCGAGCGGTACGGACAGGATCAGGAGCCTATCGGCACAATGGAGCCGGTACGGAGTCGGGCCGTGCTCTCCCTGGTGGCCAGTGCTCTGGATCTGACGGTCAACGATCACTCCCCGATCATCGAAGGGGAATTTCCGTTGGACGGGTCCAGGTTCGAGGCGACCTTTCCGCCCATTGTAAGCGCTCCGTCTTTTTCTCTCCGCAAAAAGGCCAGCAAGGTGATGAGCGTTGAAGACTACGTGGCGGATGGCGTTATCACGCCCGCCGTGGTGCCGTTCCTTGAACACGCTGTAGTGACTCGCAAAAACATCATGGTCGTAGGCGGCACGTCCAGCGGCAAAACAACCTTTGTCAACGCAATCATCCAGAGAATAGCCCTGCTCTGTCCCTCGCATCGGCTGCTTATTCTGGAAGACACGGCGGAACTGCAATCCCAAAGCCCGAACACGGTTTTTTTTCGTACCTCGCCACTGGCCGGGGTGGATATGCGGACTCTGGCCAAGGTTGCCATGCGTTATGCTCCCCGGCGTATTCTTATCGGTGAGGTGCGCGACTCTGCCGCCCTGGAACTGCTCAAACTGTGGAATACCGGACACCCTGGCGGCGTGGGCACGTTTCACGCGGACAGCGCGGAAGAGGCGCTGCCTCGCTTGGAAGAGCTTGTGGAGGAGGCTGGCTTAGGTTCCAAGCAAAAACTTATTGGAAGAGGTGTTGACGTGATCGTCTTTATGGAAAAAACGCCGGATAATCGCCGCCGTCTTTCCCAGATCATCAAAGTGCATGGATTCAATCCTAAAACGGAACAGTACGAAACGAGCAACGTCTATACTGTTTCCGCCGCATGAGAGGGCTATGGATACCACCAAAAGCAACACGGATATACGTTGCGGCAACTGTCATAGGTTGCTGGCACGGGGGGATGTGCAAGCCGGAGTTATAGAGCTTGTTTGCCCTCGTTGCAAAACCCGCCTGATCCTGCGGGCCTCGCGCCCCAACCTCGCGCCGCAAGACGGCCTCTACGGAGATCGTCATGCGCGTACATCTGAAGCCCTCCTCGAACAGCACTAAAGGCCGTTGGCTCCTTTTTTGCCTTCCGGCCTTGTGCCTTTGTCTCTTCCCTGAAATCGCCGCCGCCTCCGGGGGCATTACGGAATTTTCCAGCCCCTTGGAACGTGTGGTGAACACCATCACCGGCCCGGCTGGCAAGTGGATTTCGATCACCGCTATGGCGATCTGCGGGATCATATTCATCATGAACAAAGACGACATTTCCGGGGGCTTCAAGCTGCTGCTCGGCGTCGTTTTCGGAATTTCCTTTATCGCTTTCGCGTCGTCCATCGTCAATTCGGTGTTTTCCTTTTCCGGGGCGGTGCTGTGATGCGGACGCTGCCCATACATCAATCGTTGCATAGACACGCGCACGTACTCGGCGCGGAACGGGAACTGGTCATGACGGCCGGGCACGCCCTTCTTCATCATTGCGGCGGTGGTGGCACTGCTGGTCGGCGTGGGGGGCCTGACGGTCCTTTCCGGCGTGTCTGCCGTGGTCTTTTGGATGGTGGTCGTGTTCGCGCTGCGGCGCATGGCAAAGGCTGATCCGATCATGTCGCGGGTCTGGCTGCGGCATATCAAACAACAGGATTTTTACAGGGCCAAGTCCGGGCGCTGGCGGGAAGGGGGTTTCACATGCTGAAACTTGCCGACTTCCGCACAAAAGCCAAGGGGCTGCCGGACCTCCTTCCCTATGCCGCGCTAGTCGCGCCGGGTGTGGTCCTGAATAAAGACGGTTCCTTTTTGGGGGCTTGGGAAGTTCGAGGACAGGATACGGCCAGCGCCACACCGGACGAGTTGGCCTATCAGTCCGCGCAATTCAATAACGCGATCAAACTTCTGGGGACGGGGTGGATGCTGCATATGGACGCGATCCGCAGTCCACACGCGGCTTATCCGCCCCGTGAGGCAAGCCGTTTTCCCGATCCTGTCACGCAACTGATCGATGATGAGCGCCGGGAGTTTTTCGGTCGGGGCACCTGCTATAGCACAAACACGATCCTTTCCGTAACGTACAAGCCGGATTTCAACGCCACGCGGTTGGCTGGCGGAACGCAATCCGGCGCGGCCTCTGCCGGAGTGTTGGACAAGGGGCTTGCCCACTTTGAAAATATCCTGGAAGAATTGGAAGATGCCCTGTCCGCCGTGCTCCATCTGGAACGCCTGGGCGAGTATGACGCCTTTGATCCAGACGGAAACGCCTACCGGCAATCAGACGTGCTTTCTCATCTGCAACATTGTTTGACGGGCGATCTGCATCCTGTCCGAGTGCCGGATACGCCCATGTACTTGGACGCCATACTTGCCAGTGAAGAACTTGTGGGCGGAATTGTGCCGCGCTTGGGTTCCCGGCATTTGGCCATGTTGTCCATAGACGGTTTGCCGCAAGAATCATGGCCCGCCATGCTGGCGGCACTGGATGGCCTCCCGCTCTCGTATCGCTGGTCCAGTCGTTTTATTTGTCTGGATCAATTTGATGCTGTGGCGGAAATCAATTCGTACCGGAAGGGATGGCGGCAACAGGTTTACAGGTTTCTCGATCAATTCCTGAATAACCCGAACGCGCGGGCGAACCGGGACGCTCTGCTTATGGCCGAAGATGCGGAACAGGCCATGACGGAAGTACAGGGGGGGGTATGTGGGCGCGGGCTATCTTACGTCCTGCGTCGTGCTCATGCACGAAAACCGGGAGACGTTGCAGGATTGGGCGCGGGAACTGCGGCGCACGGTACAAACGCTCGGTTTCGGCTGCCGGATTGAAACGATCAATGCCCTGGAAACCTGGTTGGGCAGTATTCCGGGC
>OLRX01001815.1_pt1 | contig 14896 bp, 8 predicted proteins | sample 1672991 | NCBI WGS metagenome assembly OLRX01 (sample SAMEA3136744, study PRJEB25190) | human gut metagenome | biome: human gut; feature: human-associated habitat; material: faeces | place: Austria | collected 2013
CAGCCGCCGGAGCGGTGCTTAAGCCGTCAGGCGGGAATTGTGCGGTATTGCCTTAGGTTTGCGGCAAGGAACCACCCCTCAGGCCGCTTCGCGTCCAGCTCCCCTCCAGGGGAGCCACCACAATCATGGGGTCCCCCGCCCTACTGGCCTGGCAAATATTTCACCGAACCTATGCCCACAAATACAAAAATGCCGCAGCAGACTGTTACGTCTGCTGCGGCATTTCTATTTAGGGGTTAATGGGCTGGGTTACAGCTCATTGTTCAGGCTGTGGGATTACTGCAGAACGCCGGTGTTCTTATCGAAATGATAAGTGCGGCCATCGATGACTGCATCGCCCTTAGCCATGGTGCCATAGATCGGGTCGAAATAGTAACGCTTGTCAGCGCTCCAGCCCTTGATCATGTGGCCCTGTGCATCGTAACGGACCCACTTGCCGGTACCATCGGGCCTATCAGCCCACTGGCCAGCTTCGGATTCCTGATAGACATCCTTGCTGGTGGCTTTCTTGCCCTGGTCAACGGCATCCAGCCAGTACCAAGCGTCGGAAGCCGGGTCATAGATTTCCTTGCCGCGGCCATCCAGGCCCTGGCGAACGCCCTTTTCGTACCAGAAGTCAGCGCCTTTGATGGTCAGCCACTGGCCGTCCAGAGCGATACCGGTGTACTCGTCAAATGCGCAAGGTACACCGTCAATATCGCCTGCGCCCTTAGCCATAGCGCCGGTGATCAGGTCAAAGTAGTAGGTGCCCTTATCGGTCGTCTGCCAGCCCTTGACCATGTGGCCGTTCTCATCGTAACGGACCCACTTGCCGGTGCCATCGGGCTTATCAGCCCACTGGCCGGCGGCGGATTCCTGGTAAACGTCCTTGCTGACGGTCATTGCGCCGCCCTGGACAGCATCCAGCCAGTACCAGGCATCGGAATCGGGATCATAGATCTCTTTGCCGCGGCCGGTGGTACCCTGCTTCACGCCCTTTTCGTACCAGTACTTCTTGCCGTTTTCTTCAACCCAGCCGTTCTTCTCGCCGTACTTGGCGGTGTAGTCCTTGCCGTTGAAGGTGACAGCAGCGGTGGTAACGCCGCTGGTCTGCTTTACCGTTGCATCCACGAACTGAGCGCTTGCGCAGTTCTTATCGGTGCAGGTAAAGACAGCCATTGCGGTAATGGTGGTCTTTTCAGCGGCACCATGAACGGTGCGCTCCTCGGCTTCGAGAGCCTCGGTTTCGGTGTTGTCGCCGCCGTTCTCATCCGGAGTGGTGGGTTCGGTGGGCTCAGTAGGTTCAGTAGGCTGAACAGCAGTGAAGGTTGCTTCGATCTTCACATAGTTTTCAGGCATAGTGAAGGTGTAAGTGTTGCTAGCTTCCTTAACCTTGGCTGTAATGTCTGTAGGTTTGTTGCCTTCCTGATAAGAAGCACTAGCCAGCTCATATCCAGCCTCTGCGGTAAAGGTAGCAGTAACATTCTCGCCAACCTTGAAGTACTTCTTGCCGCCCTCAAAGGTAACAGAACCATGTTCAGTCGGTGCAACCTCAACACCATATGCAACGATTTCAAACGTTGCGGTGACAGTTACGTTGTCGGCAGGCATGGTGAAGGTGTAAGTGCCGTCAGCACCATCGGTGCATGCAACTGCAGCACCCTTGCTGTCAGCAACTTTCAGGCCGTCCTCAGCCAGCACAGCCTGAGAGTACATAGTCTCATCTGCCTCAACAGTCAGGGTAACGGTATCACCTGCTGCGGCGGTTTCCTTATCAGCGGTTACAGTGCCGTTGGTAGCTTTGTTCACTGTCACAGTGTAGGCTTCCGGTTTCTTTTCGACATACTCTGCAGTGACTTTGACATCAGCTGCGGGCATCTTAAAGGTAGCCTTGCCTTCTGCGTTCGGGGTCAGCTTTTCGGTCTTTTTATCTTCGCCGATCTGATAGCTGTAGGTCAGGCTGTCAGCCTTGAGCTGGTAGTTATCAGCTGCCTTAACGGTAACGGTAACTTCGGTGCCCTCAACAGCTGCGGTCGGGTCTACGGTAACAGTGCCGTTCTCAGCAGGAGCTGCGGTAACCTTGTATTCCTTAACAAACTCTGCGCTGACGTTGACAGGGTAAGCAGGCATTGCAAAGGTGTAGGTGTTGGCTTTTTCGGTATCAGGCTTCACTTCAACGGTCTTATCGGTATTGTCAGCGTCTTTGTAGGTAACCTTCACGCTGCCAGCCTTCAGGGCATAGCCGGTCGCGGGCTTAGCAGTCAGGGTTACGGTTTCTTTCTCAGCTGCTTCTTTAGCGGAAGCAGTGATCTCGCCATTGGTCAGGGCAGCAACATTAACCGCATAAGTCTTAGCGTTCTTTGCAACGCTGATGGTCACATCGCCGTCCGGCATGGTGAAGGTGTAAACCGTCTTAGCCTTTTCGGTGGTAGCCTGGGCTGCGGCTTCGTCCTGCGCTGCTTCCTGAACTTCAGTCAGAGCAACATCGGTATCGCCGTTCTTTGCGGTAACGGTAACGATATCGGTGCCTTCCTTTTCTACGGTCAGGGTAACGGTATCGTCCTTGATGTAGGTTTTGCTGGTGGTGCCCAGGGTCAGGGTAACGCCTGCAACTGCATCGGGCAGGGTAACGGTGTGGGGGGTGCTTTCGGTTGCGGTATGGCAATCAGAGCACAGGTACACATTGTTGCCAACGGACTTGGTTTCCAGCTCGTCCAGCTTCCAGGTATGGCCCTTGGGCAGTGCGCCGTCAGCGTACTTCTTTTCACCCTTGGTCAGGCCGTACTTGTTGGTGCGGGCCTGGGTATAAGCAGGGGTATTGCACCATGCTTCAACGGAAACATCGCTGGTTGCGCCGCTGCTCAGGTCGCTGACCATGTCGGACATCGGCATGGTTTCAACCAGGTTAGCGCACCACATGAACTCTTCGTTCTTGTTCTTCTCGTCAGAGCTGCCCATGTTCTGGTTGTAACTCGGGTTGTAGTTCCAGGACTCGGTCTTGTAGCTCTTACGGTTTGCATAAGAAGTGCCAGAGGCATCGGTCTTGACTTCTGCCTTGCCGTCCACCAGTTCCTTATAGGTGTTGGACAGGTTGGTGCCGACAGAAACGACCAGCTGATCCTTGGTGGTGTTGATGCCGGTGATCACAGTCTGGCCCTGCTGGGTGGTGGTAGCAAAGCTGTAGCTGTCACGCAGGGTCAGGCCAGCCAGAGGATGGTTCTTGAAGGTGCCCAGATACTTCACACTGCTGGTATCCTGGGCGCTGTCCATGATAACCATGCTCATGCCGGGAAAGTGGGTATCGGGAACTATGTTGCCGTCCTTATCCTTGGTCAGCTTAATGCCGCCATAGACGGTGTTGTATTCCTTCACTTCTTCCACTGTGCCGGTGGTCGGGTCCATACGGTAGATGGCGTTGTTGACGTTGAAGTACAGCTTGCCATCATACAGTGCGGTAGAGTGTACCAGTGCGGGGTAGATCCGCTTTGCAGCAGCGTCTGCCAGGCACTCGGTGTTCAGGTTGTTTTCAACCTTGGTATGCTTATCTTTTGCACTGGTATCGATCTTATAGATGGTGCCAGCTTCGGCCAGGACCTTGGCATTGCTGTCGTCATCATTGAAGTTGCTGCTGGTTTCCTTCAGATCGTTGTAGTACATCAGGATGATATCAAACGGGTCATCCGTCTTGGTAAAGCTGCTCATGCTGAAGCCGCCGGGTCTGCTGCTGGAATCCTCTTTGCGGATATAGTAGTTCGCATTACGCGGACGTGCTTCCAGAGTATCGGGGCCCTGGTTCTGCATCTTCTTCATGAACTGCTGCATCTGGGAGTTGTTACCAGAGCTGCCGGAACCAGAGTTGCCGCTGTTGCCGTTCTCGGACTGCTGGCGGCGCATGTTGTTATACAGGTTCTGGTTGGTCGTGGTATCAACGTAATAGAAGTAATTATTGTCGAAGTAGATGGGGCTGCAGATAGAGGTGAACCAGGTATCCTCGTAGCAGGTATCGGTGTAACGGGTCTCGTTCTTGTTCTCCGCCTTGGTGTAAGAGTAATGCGGCTTGCCGTTGTTCAACACAACATTGCCGTCATCATCCACATCGGGATTCTTGTTCTTGGTGTAGGTGTAGCCATCGTACAGCGAGTCAATGTAATCATAGTACTTGCTGTAACGGCCTTCCAGACCGGAGGGAGAAACCAGGAAGTTGACATGGCGCATGTCGCCTGCGTTCTCAACACGGGTCTGGGCCATGCACTCGGTGTTCACGTCATCATAGCAGACGTCAACATAGTACCAGTTCTTGTTGGCTTCGCCGGTGGTCATCGTAGCAGAGTTGCTGTCGCCCTGCAGCTTGTTGACTTTGACTGCGTTGAAGTAGTGGACGTTGTTGAACATGCCGCCGCCGAACGCATTACCGGCAACACTGGTATCAGAAGTATCGCAGTAATACAGGATCTGGGCAAAGTCAACAACAGCGTTATCGCCTACTTCATCGGGGGTCTTCCAGCTGCCGTCATCATTCTTATAGATGCTCTTGTTGTCAGGCAAATTCTGGACCATGTAGTTAAATGCAGCTGCATAGCCCAGGCAGATGCAGCCATACTCAACGCCCTTAGCGCCGATCTCGCCGCCCAGCAGGGCACCGAAAGCAGTCGTCTGGATGGGGTCGTTGTTGCCGCCGCCGGTGATATCGCCCATGGAGCCCATATCGAATTCTGCAACCTGGGAGATCCAGTCGTGCAGGATCAGCAGCTTGGTGACATAGTCAGCGTCACCCAGCTTGGCAACCTGTGCCAAGCCTGCATCACGGATGGCTTTCAGAGCTTCGCCATAGTTCATGACGTAAGACATGAACGCCTGCGGCAGCATGTTCAGCATGAATGCCATGGTGGTCGGCGGGACATCATCGTTCGGATCAATGCTGCACAATATCTTGATTGCGCCCATGGTGCCGGTGATGCTGCCATCCTCGCCCTGCTTCTGAACGCCCTTGGAGGTCCAGAACGGGGCAACCACGCCGAAGTACTCTGCTTCGTCCTGGTTGAACTGCGACAGCTGGAAGTAGTAGTAGTTCATCTGCGCAGTGGAGACATCGTAAGTATTGGTGACCTGGTTGCCCTGGTCGTCCACATACACGGCAGTCTTCTGGCTGTCGTACAGCAGCAGGCTGTTCTTGCCCTTGTTGTCGCCGCTCTGATAGGTGAAGTTCACCTTGCTTGCGTCAACCGGGTTGTTCTACATATCGTACCAGTTGCCGTCCTTCATTGCGGACACCAGGGTAACGCCGGTGCCGCCGGAGGTGGTATCCAGGGTCGGGGTGCCGCCCACGTTGATGTAGAAGGAATTGTCATTCTGGTCTACCACAACGCTGACCGGCATGGTCATTACTGGCTGGTTTTTGATTTCTTCGCCGCAGACAGCGCACTTGAAGGTGACGCTGGTGCATTCCCAGTCAATGGTAACGGGAGCGCCGGCAGAAATTTTGCCGGTTTCGCTGTCATAGAACAGCTGGGCGTTGCTGTAGTCAGCGGCCAGCTCGCCCTCGACCTTCTTCATTTCCCAGTTGAAGGTAGCAACAAAGTTACCATCTGCATCCTTGGGCACGACATGGCTCTGGCAGGGCAGGGCGGCAATGTCGTCGGTGCGGGTGGTGGGTTCCTTGTATTCCTTCTTAACCGGGCTCTTGTCAGCGGGCACGCTGGCAGAGTAAACGGTCTTGCCGGCAACGCCGGGCTTTGCCTCGGTGGTATCCTTGGTTACGGTGCCTTCTACCTTCTGGTAGGCATCGCCCTTTTCACAGGTATACACAGCGGTGTAAGCCCAGCCGTCATCGGTCTTGGTCCAGTAACCATCGGGGGTTTCCTTCCAGGTGTGGGTGTGGCCATCCTCCGGGTTGGTGTCATTCCAGTACCATTTCGGCTCGCCATAGGTATGGCCGTCCGCAGCGGCGCTGGCCGCAAAGGTATCGGAGTTTTCAGCAACGTAAGCCTGTGCGTAGCTGTCAGCCTGCTGCGCAATCACTTCATCATCGCTGTTGGTCATGGACTCCATCGCAGAGGTCATGCCGGAGCTGCCGGTAAAGGTAACGGCGGTCACAACGCCTGCGGCGTTCGTCTCATAGCCCAGGTCGGTAACGGCGCTGGACAGATGATACGTTTTGATGGTGGCAGCCATCACCGATGCCATCTCGTCCTTGTTCAGGCCATAGGCTTCGGTGTTGATCTTGCCGGTTGCGGCGTTGGCGTACATGGCATCGGCCAGTGCATTTTCCAACGCTGCAAGGCTCATGCCCGCCTTGCTCTGTGCAGTCGCTTCCAGCTTGGCATCGTCCTGCTCCAGTTCATGCACTTCGCCCTGGGCAGCCAACGTTTGGGCTGTCTGCTTGATCAGGTCTGCGGTGCTGGTGAACTTGGGCAGGGACTGCACAGCGCTGGCCGCGCTTGCTGCGCTAGCTGCAACAGACTGCGCTACCGAAGAATCAATCTTGGTAGTTTCGGCTGCTGCGGGAAGCGCCACGCTCTGGGCAACCATGGCTGCTGCCAGCACGGATGCACCAAAACGCTGAAGGTTTTTCTTCATAGTTTTATCCTCCCTTAAGTGTTACTACTTTCCCCTTTTGTGTGAAAAGTGGTACGGCAGATGTGCGGCACTTTGCAGGTGTTGATTGCAAAACGCCTGGTTGTGCTCCCCTCGGTCTGGCGATCCCTTGCCGGGCTGCGGCCTGCTTTTGGGGCTTTTGGCCCCGGCACAGCGGCTGACAAAACGTTGTACCGGCTGCATGCCTTGATCCCGCAAATGATAACCTTTCCGACACATCTAGGTATATACATTATATCACAGTTGCCAGAATTTGCATAGTTCATTAGAGCGGTTTCTAGGTAAATTTTTGTCCTTGAATCAACTGAAACCTGTTTTTCGCACATTATTTGCGTTGCGGTGCGGTGACCCTTTGGCGGTATTTATTAACATTTTTGAATGGTTTATTCCTGATTTTATCAAATGATTAAACATTTACCCCGATAATGTTCTTTGCAATCTCTTAATACAATCACCCGGTATTGTGATCGCGCATTTTTTGCCATTTCGGTTTGGCTTGTTGTTGAGAGATTTGGCAGAGATTGGAGGAAACTTGAAGGGAAAATTGGAGGTTGAGAATTGCCCATTATAAATTGTACCGTAGAGAGCGTTCCTGACCGTTCCGAAAACTTAGGGATAGATCAACCCTTGCCCCTTAACCGCGACCGGAAATACACCTTCCCAAGGTAGGGCGGTGTGAGTGCCCCCTCCTGCTCCACTTTTTCAAAGTTCCGAATGGTGTCCTCTCCCCTATCTACAATTCCTGATGTTTTCATGATGCCTTCCTTGGTCTTCCACACCCGGCCTTTGCCCCCTCCCCGTCCCATAAGTCGTACACAACAAAAAGGCCCCTGCCTTAACAGCAGGAGCCTTGAAAGCTATATCACAAGCCGAAAATTACTTCTCGATCTTGGAAACAACGCCGGAACCAACAGTGTGGCCGCCTTCGCGGATAGCGAAACGCATGCCTTCTTCCATGGCAACCGGGGTGATCAGCTCAACGTGCATATCAACGTTGTCGCCGGGCATGCACATCTCAGTGCCTTCGGGCAGGGTGATGATGCCGGTAACGTCGGTGGTACGGAAGTAGAACTGAGGACGATAGTTGTTGAAGAACGGGGTATGACGGCCGCCTTCTTCCTTCTTCAGGACGTAAACATGGCCATCGAAAGTGGTGTGGGGATGAACAGAGCCGGGAACAGCCAGAACCTGGCCACGCTCGATCTGGTCACGGTCAATACCACGCAGCAGAGCGCCGATGTTGTCGCCAGCCTGAGCGAACTCGAGGCTCTTGCGGAACATTTCCAGACCAGTGATGGTGGTGGTCAGCTTCTCTTCCTTCAGACCAACGATTTCCATCTGATCGCCGACATGAGCAGTACCACGCTCAACACGACCGGTAGCAACGGTGCCACGGCCGGAGATGGTCATAACGTCCTCAACGGGCATCAGGAACGGCTTATCAGCAGCACGGTCCGGGGTCGGGATGTAGCTGTCAACAGCGTCCATCAGCTCCCAAATGCACTTGTATTCCGGAGCATCGGGATCCTTGGAAGTGCTCTCCAGAGCCTTCAGAGCGGAACCACGAATGATCGGGGTGTTGTCGCCATCGAAATCCTGGCTGTCCAGCAGTTCGCGAACTTCCATTTCGACCAGGTCGAGCAGCTCTTCGTCGTCAACCATATCGCACTTGTTCAGGAACACAACGATCTTGGGCACGCCAACCTGACGAGCCAGCAGGATGTGCTCACGGGTCTGCGGCATCGGGCCATCGGTTGCAGCAACAACCAGGATAGCGCCGTCCATCTGAGCAGCACCGGTGATCATGTTCTTGATGTAGTCAGCATGGCCCGGGCAGTCAACGTGGGCATAGTGACGCTTCGCGGTGTGGTACTCAACGTGAGCGGTGTTGATCGTGATACCACGAGCCTTCTCTTCAGGAGCCTTATCGATGCTGGAGTAATCCATGAAATCGGCATCGCCCTTCAGAGCCAGAACCTTGGTGATAGCGGCAGTCAGAGTGGTCTTGCCGTGGTCAACGTGACCGATGGTACCGATGTTGACATGCTCCAAAGAGCGGTCAAATTTTTCCTTTTCAGCCATTGGAAGTATCCTCCTTTAATTCAAACAGATAAAATAGCCTGTTGTAAGGCTATCATACTAGATTTTTCAAGAAAAATCAAGTATTTTGCGCGAATTTGTGCAGAATCAGCCCTTATTGCGCTCGGTCATGATCTTATCTGCAACACTCTTGGGAACCTGCTGGTAATCAGCCGGCTCCATGGAGTACTGGCCACGGCCCTGGGTCTTGGAACGCAGGTCAGTAGCGTAACCGAACATCTCGGACAGAGGAACCATAGCGGTGACACGGGCAGTGCCATCGGTGGATTCCTGGTTCTGGATCGCGCCGCGGCGGCTGTTCAAGTCGCCAATGACGTTGCCCATATACTCGTCAGGAACAACAACGTCAACCTTCATGATGGGCTCCATAATGACGGGATCAGCCTTCTTCATAGCATCCTTGAATGCCATGGAGCCGGCGATGGAGAACGCCATTTCAGAGGAGTCAACTTCATGATAGGAGCCGTCCCACAGAGTGACCTTGACATCCACGACGGGATAGCCAGCCAGAATGCCGGACTTCATCGCGCCCTGGATACCGTTGTCAACAGCGGGGATGTATTCCTTCGGGATAGCGCCGCCAACAATACCGTTGACAAACTCATAACCCTTACCCGGGTTGGGCTCAATCTTGATCTTAACGTGACCATACTGGCCCTTACCACCGGACTGACGTGCGTACTTGGTTTCCTGGTTAGCATCCTTGCGGATGGTTTCACGGTAGGCAACCTGAGGTGCGCCAACGTTAGCTTCGACCTTAAACTCGCGGAGCAGACGGTCCACGATGATTTCCAGGTGGAGCTCGCCCATGCCGGCGATAATGGTCTGACCGGTTTCTTCATCGGTCCAGGTACGGAAAGTCGGGTCCTCTTCAGCCAGCTTAGACAGGGCAATACCCATCTTCTCGCTGCCAGCCTTGGTCTTGGGCTCGATGGCAACGCGGATAACCGGCTCGGGGAAGTTCATGGACTCGAGGATGATGGGATGCTTCTCATCGCACAGGGTATCACCAGTGGTGGTGTTCTTCAGACCAACAGCAGCGGCGATATCGCCAGCGTAGCAGATGTCGATATCCTTACGGTTGTTTGCATGCATCTGCAGGATACGGCCGATACGCTCGTCCTGATCCTTAACAGAGTTGTAAACAGTGGTGCCAGCCTCAACGGTACCAGAGTACACGCGGAAGAAGCACAGCTTACCGACATACGGGTCAGTCATAATCTTGAATGCCAGTGCAGAGAACGGCTGATCATCGGAAGAAGTGCGATCTTCTTCCTCGCCAGTCTCCGGGTTGGTGCCCTTGATGGCCGCAACGTCGGTCGGAGCGGGCATATAATCAACGATTGCATCCAACAGTTTCTGAACGCCACGGTTCTTGTAAGAAGAGCCGCAGACAACAGGAACGATCTCGTTGGAAATAGTAGCCTTACGCAGAGCAGCCTTGATTTCTCCCTTGGTCAGCTCTTCGCCTTCCAGGTACTTCATCATCAGCTCTTCGTCGGTCTCAGCAACAGCTTCGATCAGCTTGTCATGATATTCCTGAGCCTGTTCTTTCATGTCTTCAGGAATTTCCTCAACGCGCACATCATTGCCCATATCATCATAGTAGATATCGGCTTTCATGTCGATCAGATCGATGATGCCGCGGAAAGTGTCTTCCTGGCCGACAGGCAGCTGGATAGGCACACCGTTGGCATGCAGACGATCATGCATCATCTGTACGCAGCGGAAGAAGTCAGCACCCATGGTATCCATCTTGTTGACGTAAACCATGCGGGGAACCTTGTACTCGTCAGCCTGGCGCCAAACGGTTTCAGACTGAGGCTCAACGCCACCCTTTGCGGCCAGAACGGTAACAGAACCGTCCAGAACACGCAGAGAACGCTGAACTTCAACAGTAAAGTCAACGTGGCCCGGGGTGTCGATGATGTTGATACGATGACGGTTCTTTTTGAACAGAGCCGGATCGTGCTGGGTCTCGGTGTGGCTCCAGTAGCAGGTGGTTGCAGCGGAAGTGATGGTAATACCACGTTCCTGTTCCTGCTCCATCCAGTCCATCGTAGCAGCGCCGTCATGAACTTCGCCGATCTTATGGTTAATACCGGTGTAGTACAGAATGCGCTCGGTGGTGGTGGTCTTGCCTGCGTCGATGTGGGCCATGATACCGATATTTCGGGTCATTTGCAGGGATACGTCTCTCGGCGTTGCCATGGCTTAAACCTCCTCAGTAAGCAGATCAATAACGGTAATGCGCGAAAGCCTTGTTGGCTTCTGCCATCTTGTGGGTATCTTCGCGCTTCTTGACAGCGCCGCCAACGTTGTTGGTAGCGTCGATGATCTCGGCGGCCAGGCGAGCGGACATGGTCTTTTCACCACGGCTGCGGCTGTACAGAGTCAGCCAGCGCAGGCCGAGGGTCTCGCGGCGAGCGGGGCTGACCTCCAGGGGAACCTGGTAGGTGGAGCCGCCGACACGGCGGGCCTTAACTTCGAGGCTGGGCATGATGTTTTCCATGGCCTTCTCGAACATTTCGAGAGGATCGTTGCCGGTCTTCTCTTTGACAGTCTCAAAAGCTTCGTAAACGATCTTCTGAGCGACGCCCTTCTTGCCATCCAGCATGATGCTGTTGACCAGACGGGTGACGAGCTTGGAATTGTAAATAGGATCAGCCAGAACTTCGCGCTTTGCGATTTTACCTCTTCTGGGCATCTTTCTTCCCTCCTTCACATTAATGATATCATCGGTACTCGAAAGTTAAAGAAAACTCCCGTTATGCCACAAAAGGGTCAGCTGACCATTTTATGGCGAAAAGATGTTTCCTTACTTCTTGGCACCGGCCTTGGGACGCTTTGCGCCGTATTTGCTGCGAGCCTGGTTACGGTTTGCAACACCCTGAGTATCCAGAGTACCACGGATGATGTGGTAACGGACACCGGGCAGGTCCTTAACACGACCGCCACGGATCAGGACAACGCTGTGCTCCTGCAGGTTATGGCCGATACCAGGAATGTAGGAGGTGACCTCGATACCATTCGTCAGGCGGACACGGGCAACTTTACGCAGAGCAGAGTTGGGCTTTTTGGGGGTCATGGTACGAACAGCGGTGCAAACACCACGCTTCTGGGGGCTGTTCATGGTGGTGTACTGCTTCTTCTGGGAGTTGTAGCTCTTCTGAAGGGCAGGAGCAGTGCTCTTGGTTACCAGGACCTCACGGCCTTTGCGTACGAGCTGGTTAAAAGTAGGCATTTCTTTTCTCCTTTCTTGATTATTCCGCGCAGTTTTTTGCGGGGGTTGTGCTTCCATTTTGGCCGCACTTGACCCCTTAACTAACGCATTTATTATAATAGCGGATAAACCACGCTCTGTCAAGAGTATTCACAAAAAATATTTCAAATAATCGTGCAAGATGCTGATTTTCTGCACTGGGGGTTCTAAGGCAATACCGCACAATTCCCGCCTAACGGCTCAAGCACCGCTCCGGCGGCTGCGGCACGGCATCTGCGTTGCCAAAATGCTCGATAAGACATCCAGTATTATCTGCGCTTTTGGCTTAGCATCTGCCGCACCTCGCTCGCCGTATCGGCACTTAGAATTATGCGGTATTGCCCTAATTTTGCGCTTAAGGTGTATCTGAAAACAAAGAACATGACGGATATTTCGCAAACGCAAGCAGAATGTAAGGCAAAGAGCCATAGGAATCCTTTGCGGATTCCAAGGCTTTTTAACGCAAAATCCCGCTGTGTTTGCAGAAACAGACTAAATTTTCGAATTTTTCAGATACACCCTAGGACTTTCCCCTGCTTATTTTGCAGCTTCCAGCTGTGCCACGCAGGCTTCGGCTTCGTCCAGAATGCGGCCGAACTTATCCAGGGCAGCATCCACCGGGGCGGGGGTGGTCAGGTCCACACCGGCATGGCGCAGCTCATCCAGCGGGTAAGCGCTGCCGCCCATGTGCAGGAACTCCAGGTACTTCTTAACAGCCGGTTCGCCGTTCTTCAGGATGCCCTCGGACAATGCCACGGCAGTGGAATAGCCGGTTGCATACTTATAAACATAGAACGGGCGGTAGAAGTGCGGGATGCGTGCCCACTCGTACTGTACTTCGTCATCCACAACCAGCTCCGGTCCAAAGTAGTCCACAATGAGCTTCTTGTACAGATTGTTCAGGGCGGCGGGATTCAGGGCTTCGCCGCGCTCGGCCATGGCGTGGGCATCGCGCTCAAACTCGGCAAACATCGTCTGGCGGTAGACGGTTCCCTTGAAATTTTCGAGGTACTGATTCAGCAGGGCCAGGCGGGTTGCGGGATCCTGGTTCTTTTCTGCCAGCAGGTGCTCAATGAGCAGGTTCTCGTTGACGGTGGAAGCGACCTCTGCGACAAACAGGGTATAGTCGGCATACTGGGCAGGCTGGGTATGGCGGCTGAACCAGCTGTGCATGCTGTGGCCCATCTCATGCGCAATGGTGGAAACGCTGTCCAGCGTACCGGTAAAGTTGCACATGATATAGGGGTTGGAATCATAGCTGCCGCCGGAGTAAGCGCCGCCGCTCTTGCCCTTGTTGGGGAACACATCGATCCAGCGCTCGGCAAAGCCCTTGCGAACGATGGTGCCGTACTCTTCGCCCAGCGGTGCAACGGCATCCAGAACCATCTGCTTGGCCTGGTCATAGGTGTAATGGGCGCTGACGCCCTTGGTCAGCGGGGCGTACACATCATAGTAGTGCAGCTCGTCCACACCCAGGATACGCTTGCGCAGAGCAACATAGCGGTACATATCCGGCAGGTGCTTGCGCACAGTAGCCACCAGGTTATCATAGACCTGGCCGGGCACGTTCTCCCCTGCCATGGACATGGCGCGGGAAGATTCATAATGACGGACGGAGGCTTCGGCGGTAGCGGTCTTGACAGCGCCGGAGTAAGAGGCAGCCAGCGTGTTGATGTGCTGGCGGAAGCTCTTGTAGTAGCTTTCAAAGGCATTCTTGCGCAGCACGCGGTCATTGGAGGTTTGCAGCAGGATGTAGTTGGAAGCGGTCAGCTCCACATCGTTGCCCTCGCCATCCTTGACGGAATCGAACACCATGTCGGCGTCTTCCAGGTTATCGGCAACATTTTTCGGGGTGCCGAATGCCTCACCGAAAGCAGCCAGCAGCTTTTCTTCCGGGGCGGTCAGGGTGTGAGGCTTTGCACGCAGCAGGTCTTCCAGAGCAAAACGATAGGGGGCAACCTGCTCGTCAGCCATGATGGCATCCAGGGTTTCCTGCGGCAGTGCCAGGATTTCCGGCTGAGCATAGGCGATGGTACCGACTGCCTTTACATATTTGGCGGTAGCGCGGGCATCCATGCTCTGGGCGTCATCAGCACGGGTATCCTCGCTCAGACGCAGGCTGGTGTAGACAGCCAGGTTTTCCAGTTCACGGAACACGCCGATTTCTGCATCATAAAATTCACGAATGCTGGCAGCGTTGTTCAGCTTGCCCTCCCAGGCAGCCAAAGCTTCAATTTTGGGGTCAATGGCGGCAAAAGCCTTTTCCCATTCCGCATCGCTGGCGTACATTTTGGTCAGGTCCCACTGGTACTGCGGGTCCATCTCTTTGCGTTCTTTCAATGCTTCCGACATGGCGGATTCTCCTTTTCTATATGGTGTCTTTCTGAGCCAGTCAGGGAAGCGTTCTCCCCTGCCCTCCATGCAGGCACCATTCATCCTGCACAGACAAACCCAGTATAAAAGTATTATACACCAAATGTTAGAAAAAACAAATCCGTTTTTATGCCACAAAAGCAACGCTCCATAGAACGAGTGCCAGCAGCATTGCCGCTATCAGATACAACATTCTTTTGCCTGTTGATTTTGCAGCCGCCACAATACCGCTTTTCCCTATTGCTATCAAAAAGAGCACAATCATTAGAATCAGCAAGAGCAGCAGAAGCCCCACTGCCGCGCCAAGCCCAACAAATTGCAGAGCAAACCACAGCAGAATTGCCCCTGCCGCAAGCAGCATCCACTTCTGCTTTGCTGTCAGGCTTTCTGCTTTTTCTGTGTTTGCTAATGTTCCCGATTTTTCCGTTCCCGTTGTCCCTTCTAAATCAGTCGCTTCCATATCCGCTGCTTCCAACGGAATTCCCAGCAGCTGCCGCAGCATAAACAGGTTGGCTGTGCCGGGCAGAGCTTTCCCCGTCTCCCTTAATTAAAGATATTGTTGGGTAAAAAAGAAAGGTCAGTCGATTT
>OLRX01001821.1_pt1 | contig 14865 bp, 12 predicted proteins | sample 1672991 | NCBI WGS metagenome assembly OLRX01 (sample SAMEA3136744, study PRJEB25190) | human gut metagenome | biome: human gut; feature: human-associated habitat; material: faeces | place: Austria | collected 2013
GCAGCAATTTGGTGAATTACTTCTCTGGATGAGTCGAGGATTAAAAATAGATCAATTGGATTATAAATTTTTATCTTATGAAGATCATAGCTGGTGTTCAATTGTGGAATATAAAAGCTGTAAAACTGAAGATGGGATAAAAAAGTACTATAAACGTATAGGTGTCCAATTATTTCTGGCATATTTTTTGGGAACACACGATTTGCATTGTGAAAATATCATTGCATCAGGAGAATATCCTGTACTTATTGATCTAGAAACCATAGTTAATGTCCAACCGTCAAAAGAAAGAATCACTGCTGATGCAGAAGTGAAGTATCAATTGGCTCATTCGGTTTTATTTACTGGTTTGTTGCCTATTTATACATGGAATAAAGATGGATATGGAATTGATAATAGTGGAATCAGCGGTGGCACTGGAAACTATTATCCTTTTAAAATACCGATTGTCTCTAAAGCAGAAACCTCAGATATGCATATTAGTTATGATTATCCAAAAGCAACAAAAAAACAAAATTTAGTTATGTTGCAGAATAGATTTCCAGCTCCAGTCAAATATGAAGAGAAATTTTTAGAAGGCTTCTCGTTGGCTTATCAGTATGTGTTGTGGCATAAGGAAGAATTTAAGATAGAAAAATTAAGTTTTTTAAAAAGTCGTATGCTGGTTGCAGATACCCAACGATATAGTATGATTTTGTCCAGTTCTTACCATCCGTCTTTGCTGATGGATGAAAATGAACGTGAAGCTTTCTTTATATCCATGTTAAAAGGAAGAAGTGAATCGGAAGATAGAATTGCAAAAGATGAGATGAATTGTCTTTCACATGGTGATATCCCGTACTATGAATATCATTTAAATGATAAAAAATTGTATTCGGGGATGGGCGATGAACTTGGAGAGTATTTTGAGGAAGCTCCTATTAATAGTTTGTTAAAGAAAATAGATGATTTAAATGAAGCTGATATGAAGAAACAGCAGCGATATATACAAACAGCATTAGAATTAATGCCAAGTTCGCGGGAAAAATATGAAAATGGAACGTATTATGTGGGTGAAAATTCGATATCATCATCCACCAAGGAGACTAAAAATAAATATAACAGGCAGATAGAGCATCTTATAGATCGTGTGGTAGAAGAGGCTGTCTGGAATCAAGAAAGAACAGAAGTAAATTGGTGTCAGACAAAGCTTTCTACAGAAAAACAGATGACATGGAATATAGGAGCTATGGGAATGTACTTATATAGTGGATTGTCAGGCATGTTACTCCTCTTTCATGAGTTAAAGCAGTTTTCATGTTCTGAAAAAGTTGAGAACATTTTTAATGCATTGCAGAAAATGCTTTTTAGATACTCGGAAGCAGGTACGAAATCCATTAATAACTTACAATCGGATGCAACGGGAGCATATGATGGGGAAAGCTCTATTGTGTATGTATATTTAATACTATATGAGAAAAGTAAGGATATTCGTTATCTGAATTATGCGGAACAACATGCACAGATTGTGGAAAAATTAATTGATCGGGATAAGCGGTATGATATGCTCTCAGGAAATGCCGGGGCAGCATATGTATTATTAAAATTGTACAAGCATACAGGTAATAGTCAGTACCTATATATAGCGGAACAAGCAATAGAAATATTGCAAAAAAATAGTGAAAAACAACAGAAAGGAATAGGATGGCGAATAGTAGATGATCTACCGCCAATGTCAGGAATGGCACATGGGAATGCAGGGATACTTATGCCGGTGGTTGAGCTGTGGAAAGAAACCGGAAAAAAGAAATACAAAGAAATGGCAGAAGAAATATGGCAATATGAAGAATCACTATATGATGTAAACATCCAGAACTGGTTAGATGTGAGATGTGGTAGTTCAGATGAAGAACAGATTGGAGCAGTGGCATGGTGCCATGGAGCAGGAGGCATATTGATTTCAAGAATATATTGTAATGCACTAGTGGATGATGAGATGTGGAAGAAGAGATTCGAAAAAGATATTTCCAGAGCATATGAAAAATTAAAAAGGTATTGGAAAAGAGACAGTTGGAGTTTGTGTCATGGTATTTGTGGTAATCTATGGATATTAAATCAAATAGATGAATTTACGGACATTAATATTAACGAATGTATAAAGCTGTTGCCACAAGAAATATTGAATCCGGGATTCATGAATGGATATGGAGGAATGATATATTATTATTTGATATATAGAGATTGAAAAAAGTCATGGTCAAAAAACACACAGTTATGGTCAAGTGATTGAAAAGTATATGACAAAATACTATGATGTAAAAAAGATGTAAGAAAAGAGGGAAGTTGAATGAAAAAAATTATTATTATTTCTTTATTTACTATATCATTAGGACTTGTGTGTGGATATTTGTTAGGTAGAAAATCCGCTGTAAAGGAAATAGAAGAAGAAAAAATATATGTTAATTATGGAGATGATTTTACGAAATTAGAAGTATCTAACTCAAAAGGAACAAGTGTGAGCCTTAAAGCAAATGAGAATAAGAGGTTATTAGTATTATATTTAGATAGCATGTGTGGCGCATGTTATAGACAACTAGAAGTAGTGGAAAGAATGAGTAAAATTTATGAAGATCAAATTGATGTAGTTGTCTTATGGGGCGGCGGAATGCCTAAAGAAAAATATGAAAAATTGGGAATAAATGAAGCACAGATATATTCATTAGAAGAAAAGCTTGCATTAAGTGATAGCCCGGCCGGATTTATTATAGATTCAAATGGAAAAGTGGTATTTACTACTACAGATATGAAAAAAATTAATAAAAAAATACTATCATTAAATGGTATCGATAGGGGTAAAATAGTGAAAAAATCCAATCAGTATCTAAAAACATTTTTTTCAAAAACGTCTGAAAAACAATCTATGATTTATTTTGCGATGGAAGGATGTAAAGATTGTAAAGCTGCCGATAAAGTGATTGATGAAGAAGTATATGATAGATTTGAAATTAAAAAACTTTATGAAGAAGCAGCATATGGCTCAGAAGAATTAGTTGATGTTTGCACAAATATATAATATAGATTGGTATCCAAGTTTTTTGATTTTAGATGAAAATGAAAAGATTATTGGAAATACCCCGGTAGACAAATTGAAAGAAGTTATGTTAAGTGAATAATAGTTAGGCTACTTTAAAGTAGAGATACTTTGTAAATATACCATAAAAGCAAAGGAGGTAAACACTATGAAGAAAAAAGTAGTAGCAACAATGTTTGCAATGTTATTGCTTGTAAACGGAATGACCGTATTTGCGGCGAGCGGAGAGGGAGCAATACAGCCAATGGATAATTGTACATCTTGGGTATTCCATCAAACAAGTACATCTTGTACAGATCCATTATGTGGTCCTGGTGCAATTTTGCATACAAAATATCTGAAAGGTTATCGGGATCGAACTTGCAATTCTACAGGATATGAGAAACAGCCGTATACAAAAATAAAGCCGGGTTGCTGTTAAATGACTATGGAATGTCTTAGGACATTCCATAAATTGATTATTGATCTTTTGTTATCCAAAAGAATATATGAGGTGGCGAGATTATGAAAAAAATATTAGTTATTTGTATGTTAATTCTAAGTGTGAATATGATGGGATGCAGTTCTGAAAAAAAGATAGAAAAAGAATATAAGAGTTTGGTAGAAGATACAAAAAAAGATTTATTTCCCGTTTTAATGCTTGAGGATGGAGGAAGTGAAATAAAATATGATAATGATTTATTGTCCGACAATAATAAAGACTATGAAAAAATAGCTTGGACGATAAAGGATATAGAGATAATTTCACCAGCCGGAATTTTGTGCAGGGAAAAAGATCTGTTAGTCGTAGATAAGGATAGCAGCCAAATAGTATGTTCAGATTATGAGGGTAATATGTTGAAATGTATAGGTACTATGGGTAATGGTAAAGTAGAGTTTATGAACCCTACAGGAATAGCGGCTTTTGGAAATATGATTTATATAATAGATTCAGGAAACAAAAGAGTTCAGGTTTTAGATGAAAATTTTCAATTTGTGAAAGAAATTAAAACTGAAAATGAGAGTGATCCCTCTATTGTTTATGAAAATATTGCAGTAGAATCTGAAGATACTATTTATTTGTGTGGAGATTCACTAACTTCAAGAAGTATTGATAAATGGAAGAATGGGGAAATGGTGAGGATCGAGGAAAACTATTATGGTTCACTTTATGGCAGGGACGGAAAAATATATGCTGTAAATAGAGGAAATATCGCGGTTGATCCTAATGAAAAGATTATGACTGTAATTGCTGGTAAAAACAATTTGTTTCAGATAAAAAAAGATAAAATGTATCCATTATGTGAATTACCAGAAGGGTTGGTTATAAATGCATTTGTTGTAACAGAAGATAGTATAGTATTGAATTCTAATAAGTTGTTAAAAGTATATATATTTGGCAAGGATGGAGAATACGAAAAGCAAGTCGCAAAGTTTGATGAATGGAAACAGAAAGCGGATCTTAGAAATTATCTGGCTGTTCAGGGAGAAGAAGCAGTTTGGATAAGTAATCCATCTACAGGTGAAATATTTTGTATGAGAAAAAAGTAGGATGATTGATATGAAAAGTGGTCATTATATCGAGATGTTATGGAAAAGGAAAATTATAATTATATCATTTTATCTTTCACTATTGCTTCCTGCATATTGTCTTTCTAATGCAAGGTGTTTTTATGAACAGTTAAAAAATGTATATTCACAAGATTTAGAACAAGGAAAGGGATTATTATATTATGGAGAAACTATCAGTTTGCAACAACGAAAAGAGATAGAACAGATAGAGACTGATAATGTTGCCTATGAATTCCGTCGGGATGAGATTATTCCGGGTATTTCTGTTGAGAAAGATACTACAATAAAAGGATGTGGAGGAGCAATATTTTCTTTTTATGGGAAAAGCATGCTGAAAGGAAGATTTTTTAATGCTAACGAATTATTTGAAGGAAAACCGGTTTGTGTTATTTCGGACAGTGTTGCTAATGCTGCATCATTAGCAATAAATGATAAAATCAGAATGTATCAAACAAGTTTTCGGATTATAGGTATAAGTCGGGAATTTGGGAGAAACATAATGTATGTGCCTTATGAAATGTATCCGTTGATTTATCCTGATCAATTTATGCAGCAGGAGATTCTCATTAACGAAAACATTGATGCGAAAGTAAAAGAACAGATTAGTGTGAGATTTCAGGAGATTTTAAAAGGAAAGGAAGTAACGGAACGGAATCTGACGGAAGGGAAAAAAGAAAGCAGATTATTTGTGAAAAAAATGATCTGGTCAAGAGTGGCAGGCGGTATAGGGGTATCTGTATTCTCGATAATAAATATATTCGTTTTGTTATTAGGTATGATGAACCGGAAAAAAGAACAATATGCGATAAGGAGAGCTGTAGGCGCAAAAAAGGTGGATGTATATTTTCTGTTTATGAAAGAATGTATTCATGATATGTGTATGGCTATGGTCTTATTAATTGTTACATTTCAAAGTATTATAAAATACATGAATCTTGCACAGGAGATTACGTATGATCTTGTCAGTATACTGGGAATTGCAGGAATTTCTGTTGCGTTTTGTTTTATTCTAAGTATTTTACTTACACACAACTTTATGAAACAACCTATATATTTGTTACTACAAAAAGAAGGTGAGTAATATTGAAATATATATTTTTTAAAGTACTAAAGAAATATCAGTATCATTTAGGAATTTACTTACTTCTGTTGTTGGAAATATGCATAGGAGTTGTATTTATTACGCTTGCATTAAATTACTATTTTTTTGGACAGCAGGAGAAGCAAAAAATTGAATCGGAATTACAACGAAAAGAAGTGGTTTTACAGGCAGAACCCAAAGAAAATATATCGACTCCTTTTGAAATGGATGAAGAGGATGTCTTGGAGTTGGACAGACTGGTTGGAAATAAAATCGAATGTATAACAATCATACATAAAGTTGTATTTTCTGGAAATAAGGCGCATGAAAATGACTACATATTTACTAATCATGCATCTCAATATGATAAGAAAACGTATAAAGTGTTTCCGATGGAAGAATTATTTAAATCAGAAGAAGGAGAATGTGTTTATTCAGGTGTTTTGATTGGTAAAGATGTTGCTTCTCAAGAAATGATAGAAAAGATTTTGAATTACTTGCAAGATAAATATGAACAAGCTTATAGTTTTTATTTTATCAATGAATCTTTTCAAAAACAGTATACGGTAGAGTATCTAGCGATGGTGCCGGGATATTTTGGAAAAGTTGCAATGATTTTAATGTTTGTGATGACAATAGGGTTTACTGGTGTTATGCAATTGTTTTTTTATAAGAGGAAAAAAGAACTTGCAATATGTGCTGCATGTGGAGCAAAATTGCGAGATCTTGAAAAGGAAATCATAATAGAAATTTCGGGAATATGCATTGTAGGTGGTTTGGCTGGTATGCTTATTGGAAATGTAATAACAAAAACTGTGGATTTTGGTCTGCCAGTGCAGGTGAGTATAAAAATGCTGGTAAGTATTATATTAGCTTTATTTTCACTTATCTTGTTTTTAAGTAGTTTATTAATTGTTAAAATCCGAAACAATACAATTTACAGTTTGCTGGTACAGACAGAAAAGTAGAGGGGTAGAATGATTAAATTATCAGATATATGTAAGACGTACATAAATAAAGAAAATTCACATGATGTATTGCATCATGTGAATTTAGAAATACAAGATGGAGAGTTTGTGATTATCTCCGGAACATCAGGATCTGGAAAAACTACACTACTTAATATTTTAGGATTAATTGATAGAGCGACAGGAGGTAACTACATTTTAAATGGGGAAAACATTACAGATATGAATGATAATGCACATGCGGAGCTTAGAAATAAGATGTTTGGATATGTATTTCAATCATTTTATTTGATAGATGAATTAAATATTGTGGAAAATGTGTGTGTTCCGGCAGGATATGCTGGTGAACGGAAAAAAGAAAGAAATAAACGTGCAGAAGAGTTACTTAAAGTAGTGGGATTAGGTGATAAGGTTCATAGCAGGCCGTCGCAATTATCTGGTGGAGAGAAACAAAGAGTAGCTATTGCCAGAGCATTAATAAACAATCCCAAAATAATTCTTGCTGATGAGCCAACAGGAAATTTAGACTCAAATAATAGTAGAATTGTTATGGAATTATTGAAAAAGAAGTATATAGAAGGAAAAACTATAATTATGGTTACCCATGATCCCTCGTTGGAAATATATGCCACAAAAATCATTCATATAGTAGATGGGAAAATAGAAGAAATAAAGGTAAATAACACTCATCTTCATGAATAGAATCAAATATTTTGATAATATAAAAAGTGATGGCCTAAAATCGCATGTAAACGCTATTATAAAAGTTGACCACTTTTAGCCATTTCGCTATCGAATTAGTTTACCACCTTGGAATAAACCTTTATGATTTTTAAGTCCTAATAAATCGTAAAGGAGATGAAAGGTGTGATAGTAGAAATGGACATGTACTACAAAATCAGGTCTTACTACAATGATGGCAAGTCTATTCGCTGGATTGCCCGTACTTTGGGAATCTCAAGACAGACTGTCAAAAAGTATTGTAGTGGTGACACAATCCCTGGTATACGCAAGGAATACCACAGGGACAACACCATCGTTACAGATGATGTTGAACAATTTATCCTCGGTTGTTTCAAGGAGGATGAAGCTGAAGGTCTTAAAAAGCAACAGCATACTGCAAAACGTATCTATGACAGGCTTGTTGAAGAACAGGGTTTCACTGGTGGTGAATCCACCATACGTAAGGCTGTTAATGACCTTCAAAAAGAACTGGATGTTCCAGCTCAGGCTGATATGCCTCTTGAGTATGATCCAGGCGATGCCATTCAGATAGATTGGGGCGAATGCACTGTATATCTAGATGGTGTAAGAACCAAGCTCTACAGCTTCTGTGGACGCTTATGCTATAGCTGTGATATATTCGTCCAGCTATTCCGAACTCAAAACCTTGAAGCATTTTTGGAAGCTCAGCAAAGAATGTTTGATTACTTTGGAGGCATTCCTAACAGGCTAATCTTTGATAATGCAAAAGTCGCTGTTAAAGAAGGCTTTGGCAAACATGCAGTAGCCACTGATGGATATAGAGCCTTTGCAGCCCACTACGCTTTTAAAACTGACTTTTGTAACATTGCCAGCGGTAATGAAAAAGGCCTGGTTGAAAATCTTGTAGGTTATTCCCGAAGGAATTTCATGGTGCCAGTTCCACGAGCAAAGAGCATCGAAGAACTTAACGAGCACCTGCTTACAAAATGCCTTGCATACAGAGATAAGCATAAGATTGCCAGTCATGAAAATACAGTTCGAGAAGCTTATTGTATTGAAAAGACTTACCTGCACGCAATTCCTGCTTATCGCTATGATACCAGCAGAACAGCTACACCAGATGTTGGTGATTATTCTACCGTCAGATTTGAGAAGAATAACTATTCTGTGCCTATTAAATACCTTCGAAAGACTGTTACTGTTAAAGGCTACGCGGACAAGGTGCTTATACTCTATCGTGGCAAGCTGATTGCAACCTTTGACCGCCTCTATGGTAGCGGTAAAACAGCTTATCGTCTGGAACATTACATTGATTTACTTGAGCGTAAACCAAGATGTGTATTCCAAGCTAAACCTGTAAGGGAAACTGTCGCAGAGGAATTAATCGACTGGGGAAAACAGCTTCCAGGTGGTAATGCAGAAATGGTAAAACTCCTGCGTCTGTGTGTAGACTACGGTGAAGAGAAGGTGCTTGAAGCCAAGTACTCTCTGCCAATAGGTGTAGTTCCTACCGTTGATATCATACGTAGTCAGCTACATATAAAGCCAGAAACCAATGTAGTAATGATAAGTGGCGACATCGATGTCAATTCATCTGATCTCACTAAATTCGATGAGAAATGTGGGGTGAGCTGATGAATACGCTTATTAATGAATCCATTGATTTCTATGCAAAGCTCCTCAAGGTACCTACATTTAGGAATTATGAGGAAATCGTAAGGCAGCTTGATAAGAAAGCCGGTTATGGAGACTTCCTTCTTGAAGTCATGAAAAATGAGTATGACGCCAGACAGGCTGCCACCAGGAATAGAGCTGTTAAAGCTGCTAAATTTCCTTATCTAAAAACATACGATGAGCTAGATCTTAGCAGATTTGAGCACATCGATGAAGCATATATGAATGAACTTGCTACCTGTGATTTTATAAAGCAACGCAAGAACATCGTTATGATAGGCAATCCCGGCACCGGTAAAACACATTTATCAATAGCTCTTGGAATTAATGCCTGCAAGCTCGGTATGAAGGTTCGTTTCTTTACTGCAGCTAACCTAGCCAACTCTCTTATAGAAGCACAAGATAATAAAAGCCTGATGCGTCTGGAGAAACAGCTTGAAAAGGCTGACCTTTTAATTATTGATGAGCTTAGTTATCTTACATTTAACCTGCATCAGTCGGAGCTTCTGTTTAAGATCATTTCAGACAGAGCAGAACGTCAGAGTGTTATCGTTTCTACAAACCTTAAGTTCTCTGATTGGACAAGCATGTTTGAAAACAAGACTATGGTGGCAGCCTTAGTTGGCAGACTCACCTTTATGTCTCATGTATTAAATATGAACTCTGACAATCCTTATCGTGATGAGCATGCAGCTGTTATCGACAAAGGAAGAAAGGGGGCTAAGAAAAATGTCTAAGTACCGCTTTCTTGATACAGAGTGTTCTCTTAACAGAGAAGAAATCATCTATGAGTATAACCGTCTCATTGAAGACATTTGGCATTTGGAGCATACAGTCAGTGAATTACAGAAAGACTATGATTTAATGACTGAAGCTTATGAGGATGTATCAAACGAACTCTACGGTTAAGCCAACCTGGGAATGTCTGTACCACGGGCATTCCCATATATTAGAACTAAAGTGGTAAACAATTTCAGTAGCAACTGGTAAACTAATTCGCTAGCGGAGTGGTAAACTTTTTCGTTAGTGGGTGGTAAACTTTTTCATTGACGTTTACAATCGCACTGTTATGGCCAATATATTGAAAGATAAACTTAGAAGAATATAATAATAATTAGAAAATATAGATTAAAACAATTAATTACAACTAAATATTTATGCGGGATAGGGGGGCTTGTATGAACAACAAACCATTTATACATTTATTTAGAACACCTTTAGGATTTTATTTTTATGATGTAAATACTAATGAAATTGTTGAAGTGGATCATCAAATATATAGATATTTGGAAGTAGGAGAAAACGAATCTTCTGAACAAATACAATCAAGGATTAGTTCTTTAAAAATGCGTGGGTACTTGAAAGAAAAACATGTTGAACAGACAAAACATCCGGTGACGGAGTTGTTGCCTTTCTATGCAGAATCAAAAATAGGGCAATTGATTTTACAGGTGACACAGAATTGCAATCTTCGGTGTAATTACTGCGTATATTCAGGCGGTTACGATACTCGTATGCATAATAATAAGAGAATGTCTTTTGAAATGGCGAAAAAGTCAATTGATTTTTTGAAATTGCATTCAAGAAATCAGGAAAGAGTAATTATAGGTTTTTATGGAGGAGAACCTTTATTAGAATTCTCTTTAATAAAAAAATGCGTGGAATATGCAGAAAGTACTTTGAAAGGTAAAAAGATAGAATATTCAACTACAACAAATGCTACGTTATTAAATGATGAAGTTATTCGATATTTTATTTTAAAAAATTTTTTGATTACAGTGAGCTTAGATGGACCTAAAGATATTCAGGATTCAAGTAGAAGATTTGGGGATGGAAGTAGGGGAACATTTGAGTTGGTTATGAATAATCTAAAGAAAATCAAAGAAATTGATAACGATTATTTTGAAAGAAATGTTCGGATTAATACAGTGTTGGTACCGGAAAGAGGATATGCGAGTATTGATTCTTTTTTCTCTGGGAATGAAATATTTAAAAATTTGTCCATTTCATCGGCAACAGTTAGTGATTCGTACTCTAAAACAAAAACGCAAGTATCGGAACAATTTTTAGAGGAACAGCAATATGAACTATTTAAAACTTTTTTAGCAGAGCTTGGGTATTTGCCTAAAGAAAAGGAATCATTGCTGATGAGATCGTATATTGAGCATTTATGTGATACTCGTAGTGATTTAGAACGAGCTGTGAGAGAAGAAGTACCTAGTGAATGGCATAGAGGTGGACCATGTTTGCCAGGAATAATGCGATTATTTGTGACAGTAGATGGTACATTCCTTCCCTGTGAAAAGGTATGTGAAATATCGGATTATGCACAGATAGGAAATATTGAGGATGGATTTGATATAAAGAAAATGGATGCACTATTGAATATTGAAAGAATAACAGAAGATGAATGTAAGGAGTGTTGGGCGTATTCGGAGTGTAGTAGTTGTATTCGTTTTTGTAACGGGGAAAAAGAAGAGATGAGAAGAATGCTGTTGGGAAAATGTAAAGATATAAGAAATGGAATCGAAAGTATGTGTAAGGACTATACAGTGCTACAAAAATATGGCTTTAGTCAACCTCTTTCTCTCGACTAAGTGAAACCGTTGAGTTAGATTACAACAGAAAAGTTATTGTGCTTATTAGCAGATCTTTCGTAATGTGACGTATTTTAAATCGGATTGGTTTAACTATGAGTATCACTTGCTTATGTCATGTGCTAACTTATCCGATTGATGTTTGGTATAAAAATAAGAAAAGATATATCTTTGTATATCAAAGATAATATACGAAATGAGGTGCATAATGAAACATTTTTTGATATTTCCGTATGATCGGTACATAAGAAGAAGTTTAGAATTAGCAAGTGATAGATTAAATGATTCTATAGAGGATGTATTGTCATTAAGTGGATGGGGATGACTGGTGACGAAGTATTTGTGAAGGATACAATAATATGTGTGAAAGATGATATATGTAAAGTGTCCGAAAAATGCGATAGTATTTGGATAACAGAATCTTATTATGCGATAGACTTTGAGAAATTTATTTTGCCGATATTACAATTTGCTCAAAAGAAACAGTGGAATGTATATTACGGACGAAAGACACTGTCAGAAGAAAAGCGAATAATAATGAACTATATTGAGGCTGAAAAACTATTTTTTATAGAACCTATAAAAGAAGTTAAAAGTGACGAAATAAGATTGTATGATCTTAACATTCCAATTATATGGGTTGTGGATTTGTTAGCAGATTGTCCTGCTAGAAATGTATCTTTTGAAATTGTTAATGCACTTGAACATAAGGGATGTTTTGTTGAATATGTATCTAAATATCAAGATATAGGGATATGCAACAGAATAGAATTATTGCCGAACATAAGTAAATGTTCTCTTGATGAGTCTATTATGATGTTGAATCACTATTTAAAAAGGATTGAAAATAAGCAGATTGATATGATTCTGGTTGATATACCAGGCAATTTGTTAGAGGCAAGTCGAAAGTTATATGGTGATTATGGAACATATGCATATATTATGTCAAAAGTAGCTCCACCAGATATTGTTATTTGTAATATACCTTATATGGATAGAGTAATGGAAAATGTAGAGGATGTGCAAAATGCAATATATTCAATAATAGGATGTCGAGTGGATTTTTTCAATTTTGTACCATACTATTTTGATTTGCTAGAATCAGAAAATACTAAAAAGTTCGAATATGTATCTGTTTCAAATGAATTTATAGAAAAGAAAGTAGGGGAATTAGAAGATTCAATAAGCTTAAATTCTCCAAAAATGGCAAGCAAGCTAGCTGAAAAGCTAATTCAGAAATTGGAATGCTATTTGTGATGAGGTGTAAGATGGGAGAAAAGTGTGAACTTAAATCAATATTTGAAAAAGTAGGAGTGGATATTGAATTTTTAGAGAAAAATCCGAAAGAAAACTTGTTAGGAGTAAAAATTGGACTTACGGCAAGAGATTTATTAGTTGTTTATTTTGAAATCACAAAAAAAATAGGATGTATGATTCCGGATGATATTATAACGGAGGGGAAATTCAATACTTATGCAGACATATTAGAAATTACTAATAGTGTGTATAAGAAAGAAAATATAAATAACTTCTCGGAATCTCAATGAATGAGATTCCAACCGAAAATTGACAACTGAATATCGTGCAGGAAAAGAAATTTACGAGAAATGGACATAAACATTGGACATAGCGGGTACTATGCCTTGAAAAATTTTATGGAGTCGTTTAAGATAACATTATTAAGAGGCCAATCTTAATAATGAATCTTGAAATGCCTCGACTGACGGCATTTCCCAGGCATCAAGATGTTGTAGCATCATGATGCCGTAGAGGCGGCAGTACCACATCTTCGTAGAGCGGTGCCTGCCGTCTTCTAATTTATAGTCTTCTTTCTCACGTTTGTTAGAACGTTCCACGGAGGTCCTTCCGTCATATTCCTTTTTCCATGCTTTACTGTCTCTTGGCGGTATGTTAAATAACCTTGGATTGTCATCGGTAAAGATATGTACGGTCCTGCCGTATTTCGCCGGGGAACAGGGATGCTCGCAGAAACAGCCACGTTTCCGGTCTGCTTTTGGGCACCGGTATTTCGCTCTGTGTTTGGCAGCCTCATATCCATCTTTATGCATACGTAAGTCCAGCTTACAGATAGGAACCCCATCCTTATCAATGGTGAAATCATCCTTATAGGTAAAATGTCCGGTATGTCCGGGATTGAGATCAATAAAGGGCGTGATATTTTCCCGTCTGCAGTATTCATAGACTGGGTAAGCATCATGGGCCGAGTCCAGAAGGAGTTTCTCAATACGGAATTCCGGAAGATATGCTTTCATGGTGAAAAAGGAATGGAGAAAAGAAAGCATGTCATGCCGGGAAGCCCTTTCTAAAAGAGGAAATACAGGAAGATCATTGTAGGAATCGGAAGCCACATACATGTAGAGGTGATAACCGAAAAAATAACATTCCCGGTGAGAGTCCCATCCCCAGTTACAGTCCGGCTGAGAATAATGGCGTTTGCAATTGCAGGAGGAGCAGCCTTTATCCTTACAATCGCAGATCCGCTGTTTCCGCTGCTGTGCGGCAGTACGGACAGGGGTGCCATCTCCGGCAAGTGCCAGATGGTCGGGATCGATCAGTCCCTTGCGGACAGAAAGATCCAGGAACTGTTGCTTATAGAGACGGAAAACAAGAAAAATCGGATTTTCCGGTTTCAGCTGCCAGCGTTCCAGAAGAGGAAGAAGTTTGGAAGCAGCGCTGGAAGAGTCACAGGGAGTCTTATCGCCTTTCTTTTTCCCCTTGGGAGGTTTCATTTTAGGGAAACGGTCTTTTGGGGAAAGGTTGTTGGAATCATCCTGCCAGATACGGGAAAAGAAATCATAAAAAGTGCCGACACCGGGAGTATCTCCGAAAGGGAATCCGCTGAGGATGGCATAAAGAGGAGTTTCCCTGAGCATGCGGCACCAGACAGTGATGGAAGTTACTTTCAGCTTTAAAGCAAGCAGGTAGGAGCGCAGCATACAGGAAGGGAGCCGTGGTTGAGGTCCGAAAACAGAGTAGCACTCCTGCATCAGAGAATCCGTCTGGGAAAGATCAAGATACCAGAACTGCACGATATAATCCCAGGTGCTTTTGGAAAGCACAAAGGGGTCAGGATAGAACTTAAGGAAATCGGATACAAAAGTATCCTGATAGGCGGCATGTCCGCCGGGGTTACAAGGTAACATAAAAATCGCCTCCAGTCGATTGAAATAAAATATAATCAATCGGCTTCGCCGCAAA
>OLRX01001823.1_pt1 | contig 14855 bp, 16 predicted proteins | sample 1672991 | NCBI WGS metagenome assembly OLRX01 (sample SAMEA3136744, study PRJEB25190) | human gut metagenome | biome: human gut; feature: human-associated habitat; material: faeces | place: Austria | collected 2013
CTCACGCCCATTCGGAATACCAGAATAAAGAGCAGTACCAAAATCAAATTCAGGCAGCTGGCGGCCGCCAGATATTTCAGAGGGCTGGCGTTGTCCCCCTCTACCCTCAGCAAGCCGGCGCCCATATTGTAGAATGCAGCCGGAAGAAAGGAGATCGAATAGGTCCTCAGATAGATTACGGAAAGTTCCATCATTTCCTCCGGCGTATCCATCCATTTAAGAATCTGCTCTGCCAGACAGGTTCCCGCCGCCGCAAACAGAATCCCCGCTGTCAGGGTAAGTCGGACTGCTTCCCGTTCAATCTGCCGATTCCGTTCTCTCTGTCCGGAGCCATAGGCCTGGGCCGCCACCACCGTAATGCCGTTGGCCAAGCCAATAATAAGATAAAGAATAAAATTAATAACCAGAATAGAAGAGCCTCCTACCGCCCCAAGGGCCTCTTTTCCCAGATACCGCCCCACAATCATGGCATCCGCCAGGCCGTACATCTGTTGAAAAAGAGAGCCACCCAAAATAGGAAAGAACAGCTTTAAAATGTGACCGGAAACCCTTCCCTCCGTCATAGGCGAAGCTTTCATACTGTTATCCTTTTACCGCTCCCGATGACATTCCGGCGATAAAGTATTTCTGGAAGAAGATGAACAGAATCAATACCGGAAGAGAGCCTAAGAAACTCATCGCCATCATCTGGCTCCAGTCGTAGGTATGCTGCCCCATCAGCATGTTGATGCCGATGGGCACCGTACGCATATTGGTGGTCTGGGTCAGGGCCAGGGCAAACAGGTACTCATTCCATGCCTGCATGAAGGTGTACATTCCAACGGATACCAGGCCAGGCACGGACACCGGAACCAGAATCTTCCACAGCGCTTTCATGCGGGATCCTCCGTCGATCATGACGGCTTCATCCAGATCCGTAGAAAGCGTGTTGAAATATCCGGTGATCATCAGGATGCAGTACGGCAGCGTGAATACCAGATAGGTCAGGATCAGGGCCCAATATGTATTAAACAGCTTCAGCGACACGATCAGGCTTAGATACGGGATCAAAAGCACGATCGGGGGAACTGCCTGCACGCTTACGATCAGCGTATTGATCAGTCCCTTTAACGGGAAATCAAACCGGCTGAACGCATAGGCGGCCAGAATCCCGATCACCAGCGTCAGCACCACTACGACTGCTGATACAAAGTAACTGTTCAGAAAATACCGGACCTTTTCTGCATCCGTCAGAATCTCGATATAGGAACGCAGGCTGAATGATTTGTCAATAAAGGTCGGCGGCCAGGAGAATATCTCCGTGTTAGACTTTAAGGATGATATGAACATCCATAAAACCGGAAATCCCGCGAAGGCTCCGCCCAGAATCAGTAAAATACTCAAAATCACCTTAATCGGCTTCTTGTAACTTCCTACCATGCCTATTCCCTCGCTTTCTTTTGCTGCTTGACATAGAAAATGGCTACGGCCACGCATACGATCAGCAGAAGCACCGCCACTGCGGATGCAATGCCATATTGGCTGCTGTTAAATGCCAGCTTGTAGATGTAGATGCTAAGCGTCTGCGTCGAATTGACCGGCCCTCCTCCCGTCATCATCCAGATCACCGCAAATGACTGAAGCGTCCATACAAAGTCCAGCATGGCGATGCTGATCAGGATAGGCTTAACCTGGGGAATCGTGATATGCCAGAAGGATTTCCATTTTGTGGCCCCATCAAGCGCGGAACTTTCATACAGATCTTCCGATATGCCCTGCAATCCGGCCAGAATGCTGATCATGTAAAATGGATATCCGCACCAGATATTGACAAAAGTTATGGTCGCCAGCGCCACACTCTGATTACTCAGCCACTCCGTATCCTTTGTCGCCAGATTCAGGAAGGAAAGCAGATAATCCACGATCCCGGCGGGCTACAGCATCAATTTCCACAATATCGCTATAACCGAGGCCGTGAATACCCAGGGAAGGACATAGATGACTCTGGCAATAGTCTTCGTCCTTGATTTGAAATACTTCGTGTTCAGGAGAAGCGCGAAGCACATCCCCAGGACAATATGGGCCGCAACGCTCACTACCACGAAGATAAACGTGGTCTTGACCGCGCCCACGAACTCGCTGTCTGCCAGGATTTCTATATAATTATCCAGCCCTACGAATACAGGGTCGGCCACTACGATCGCATTATTCTGGAAGGAATACTTCACGATCAGGCAGATGGGGACCACCAGCAGGACCAGCATTAAGATCACTGTGGGAGACAGGTATAAATATGGCGTAATCTGTTTTTTCAATTTTAAACCGCTCTTGTTTTTCATCAGTTTATCTCACTCCATCTGATCTCTTCTATAAAGGAAAATGGAGCCACAAGAACTATGACTCCATTTTCGCATTTCATTACAATTGGATGCTAACTTCTCGTTCGCTTACTTGCCATATACCTCATCAATATCTTTCTGCACCTTGCCAAGGAAGGTATCTACGTCCTGCTTGCCATCCATATATGGCACAAGTTCATTGATGTAGTCTGTCATGATGGTATTTGCTTCCTTCATGCCTGTGAACTCATTGATCGGATAGCCGCCCTGATACATATCGTAGATATCCTGGAATACTTCATCTGCTCCGCTGTAATCCGGCTTCGCAAGCGTGCTGTTCGGGAACGCGGACTGTGTCACCGCCAGGTCTGCACAGATGGATCCGTCTTTTCCGTCCGCTCCGCTTAACAGATATTCGATAAACTTCATAGCCTCTGCCTTGTGCTCGCTCTTTTCCGTTACTCCAAGTGCCCAGCTTGCAACGCACATTCCCTTGTCGCCTGTGTAGTCATCCTTAACCGGAATCGGCACTCCTGTAATGTTCATGTCCGGAGCTTCCTTGCGGTAGGAAGTAAGAAGAGCCGCAGAGTTGATATGGAACGCAATCTCGCCGCTGCAGAACTTGGAAGACATATCAGCCTCTGTCAGAGAACTCATGCCTGGATAGATATATCCCTTATCATTTAATCCCTTCATATACTCTGCAAATGCTTTCATATCCGCATTATCAGCGATATTGTAGTTGCCGTCCTCATCCTTGATCTTAATGCCGGATGCCCATGCAAATCCCATGTAAGAGTTCTGGATTCCTGATGGAGATGTCGTATCCAGATTCAGCGCGAATGGATAGTATCCCGCATCCTTAATCTTCTGGCATGCCGCCTCGAATTCGGACCAAGTCTTAGGAAGCTCTGTAACCCCGGCCTCATCCAGAATATCCTGGTTCGCATACATCGGATAAGCAAAGTTAACGACTGGAACCGCGTATGTAGAGCCGTCTACCTGCCACTCGCTGTCGATGATGTCCTGGTCAAAACCATCCTTGTCCATCAGATCCGACTGATTTGTCAGGATGCCCTGGTCCGCGAAATCGTATACCCAACTGCTGTCTACGCTGACGATATCCGCTACCGTTCCGGTACTGGCTCCTGAGGTAATCTGCGTCTTTGTATCCGCGAACGGCGCGCTCAGAAGTTCGATCTTGACGCCAGTCTCTTTTTCGTACTTGTCCACAATGTCCTGCACGTAGCCTTCCGGACATTCCACTGCCCACCACTGCTGCCACTTAAGCGTCACACTCTTGTCGCCGCCTTCGTCCTTCGAATCCCCGCCAGAACCGCTTGCGCAGGCTGCAAGCCCCAGAACCATGGTTCCCGCCAGAACTGCCGAAAAGCCCTTTTTCAACAACGTTACTTTTTTCATACTATTCCTCCTTTTTTTCTTTCGGCTTTGCCTGAAATTTTATGTCATAATCATAGCAATCCTGAAATTAATTGTCAATCTGTATTAGAAATTAAATTTCATTTCATCCTTTTATATAAATTAAATTTCTTATTTTTGTGTATTATTACAATAGAAAGAGTTTATTTTTTGTTTTTTGTGGATAAATCGCTTAGATTTTTGATATAAGATTAAAATGCTGTTTGATTTTCGATACTTTCTTTGAATGAAAATAAACCTTCAAATTGATGAAAGTTTATTTTCGTTTTGAGATATCTTAAGATCTTCCTGTTTCTATCCTTTGTTGGCCGAATCCTTCTTTGACAGTTTGCATAGGGTTCTCTCTGGCATCACATAATAATTCATTATTCTTCATCCAGATACTCGCTATAATCCAATTCGCTTGCAAACAGCATGTAGTCGCCATCCACATAACCCATGTAACCATTATCTACTGCATATCCTTTCATATTCCTTGCCTCCTTATCATGAATCCAAACTTATTGTTTTCTATTTCGTGTCTTTCTTATGTCGTTCTTATCGGTTTTCTTGACTTAACTTTACCCCATTAGGTGTCCAATAAAAATACCAACATAAAAGGAGCAGTTCCCCAAACGGAACTGCTCCTGCTATATTCTATAACTTATTCCATATTATATTGTTCGACTAATCTTTTTATTTCCTGATTGACTTGCTGTACCACGCTCTCGGGCCCGATGATCTTCACTCCCTTTCCAAGCGCAAATACCCATCCGAAAAACTGCTGGCTTACGACTACATCGACACTTATGGAAAAATGATTGTCATCCACCGGTACCATGGAAACGTCTTTTCCGAACCTGTCTATGACCACCCCTGCCATCTGATTGTCCATCAGCAATCTGACACGCTCTTCCTTCCCTCCAAACATGGAAAAGTTCTTCCTGGAATAGGTGCCGATGTCAAATTTCTCAAAATACTTTTTCCCCTCCCTTGGCTCATCAGACATACGGATCTTAAGCATCTTATCTACCCGATAATGCTTGATCATCTGATCATCTGAATCATATCCTACCAGATAATAATTCTCATCGTTCCAGGACAATCCCCATGGGCTGATATGGTACATTTCCCCATTATGCCGTAACTCCATCTCTTTCTTCAGATTCCACTGGAAATACTGAAACATAATCTTCTTATTTTCCGTAATCGCATTATGTATGGAATCCACGTTATAGTAGATGCTTTCATTCATCGTCTTGATTCTTCCGGACACATATACTTGACGCTGCAGTTTTTTGGCTTCATACTCGCTGCATAAACTTTCCAGCTTGCGGATCAATTCATTCGATTTTCTGGCAGTTATGAATTTGGATGACTGAATCGAATCTACCAATAGTTTTAGTTCAGGCAGTTCAAACTGCCTGCTTCCCACATGGTAATAATACGTCCTCCCAACCTGCTCTCCGATGACTTCTACACCTAACTTTTCCAGAGCCTGCAAGTCGGCGTAGATGCTTTTCCGCTCTGCTGAGACTTGGTATCTCTCCAACTCTGTTAATATCTCCGGCATTGTGATGCTGTGTTCGTCGTCGGTCTTTTCCAGCATGATTTTCATGAGGTAGTATAGTTTGAACTTTTGATTTGCTCCTTTGGGCATATGCATTTCTCCTGGTATTCTTATTTAATATATCTCTATTTCAGATTTCACAAAATACTGATAGATATAGAATTATGATTAGATCAGGCTGAAGAAAATATATCCTATTATCATGTAAAAGATTTAGATTTTCTTCACTATCACCTTCTTGCCATTGCCTATAAATTATATCATATCATTGTCAAAAGTGATAGGAACACAACATGGAAATACCATCTATATTATACGGAGACGTCTACATCTATATGCCCGGGAAACTATAAAAGCATTACCGCCCAAAAGCTAACCTAACGAGTAGCATCATTCTATTTCTGGAAAATAAAATATATTAAATTCTATATCGTCTCCGTCAAAGTCCATTTCATACCAATAATTCCTAATGGAATGGCCTAGATGTCATAATAGATACCTCTTCCGTATTGATCACATACATAGATGTATGGATCCTATTATTTTTTCATAGATTTCCTTGAACATCGTACTCCTCTAAATGTCTCTTATGTTGTCAATTATTAGGTCAATCGTGTCAGTGTTTGGTTAGAATAATGAATAGAAATAATATGCTTATCCTCTATTATCAAGAAAAGAACTGCTTTTGGAGACTGAATAGATGCCGCTGTTCCCATGTATTTACAAACATAGCGAGAGTATTAGGTCAGAATCGTATCACATTCAGGTTGATGTTACTGTGTTCGGACTTAATAATTCGTGGTGTTAGTATATAAGTGTGGGCAGAAAAAGTTGAACCATCTATAATAGCAAGCGAAATAGCAAAGGAAATGTTCAACATGGCGAAAAACCAAAAATCGTATACTCTGGAGTTCAAACAGCAAATTGTTGATTTGTATAACGCCGACGGAAAATCGTATCCACAACTGGAACGTGAATATGGCATCAGCAGAAGTACACTCAGCACCTGGGTAAAGCAACTGCCCCCGGTAAGAACCACATCCTCCGGCTGAAACTGTGCTTTTTGCTCCAGTTCCATTGCAATGGCAAACAATGTCAGAATCCAATGTAAAAAATGCCCAAGTTTTTCGACTTGTGCCACTGATTTGGATACAGTCAGGAGCAATGCCAGTGCCTAATATCCATCTTTTCACCGGAACAACCAGAAAGTAGGAACCAGTGATTATTTGAGAGTCATGCGTCTCAGGCAGATATGGGCTGAAGGGACATTTACGGTTTTAAAACGAGAACATAAATTGAATTAAATCCAGAAAAGAGGCCTTCAGAAAGCGACGGAAGAATGCCTCTTATCGGCAACCGCATTAAATCTAAAAAGACTGGTAAAAGCGGTATAAAGAACCGGATTACCAGCCTTTTTACGCTATTTCAAAGAGCGTATGCTAAAACGGCATTAGAAAAAGGAAGTTTGTCAACAGGTCCAATTTGCTACACTACCGCCGATGCCCGGAAGCCCAAACAAAGGCTTTCTGGCCTAGTGCCAACTACTCAAACTCGGCGTATCCTTTGTTGTTCTTAACTGTATTTATTTAAGTTCTATGCGAATACACGCCGCTTTTTACTTCAATTACATCAATTATTCTGGCTTACTGATTTTCTGTTGCCAAAATGTTGCCGCTTATCATTCTATGAAAGCATAAAATTTATAAGAGCTAATAACCCTTTCCTAGGTAACTCAATCAATGTATTAGCGTCTAGTTGATATTCTGCCGGTCTGTGTACAACCCAATTTAATGGGTCAACACTTTTTTCATAATCTCCAAACAAGTCTGTAAAATACTGTCGCATTACACCATCGACTATATAGTTGGGTAGATTCTTATTGTAATTCTTAATAATTTTACTCAATTGGTCTATTGATTTTATATTCTCCCATATATACTTATTCTGCCCTTGTATCATATGCTTCTTAGAATAATATTTTATACTCTGCTCTATGATAGAACGCATCAAAAATGCAGATGCAAGCGGATATGTCGTGACCATCTTTTTATCTGAAAATAATTGTAATTCTCGACAAACCGCAGACACACCATGTGAATCAGCATCATTAGGATTCAATTTGCTATAATCAATTCCTTGAAAAAAATACGGTAAATTCTTACTTCCTCCAGAACTAGCATTTGACGTTCTGCTTGAATCCTTATTTTCTCCCTCTGTTTCCTTTTTCTCATCATCCGTTTTGAATATATTTGTTTTTTCAGAATCTGAATTGCCCGCATAATCATCCTTGTCCTGTCGCTTGTTACCATTAGCATTCACATTTCCAGAATCTTTTACAGCATCACTCTGCCCAAAATCTCCTCTTTCTTTATCTGAAGAATCGGTTGTATCAGATTTTTTCGCATTATGTTCATTTATATATCTTTGAATCCAAGGAATTAATTTATCTTCTATAGTTCTTGCTTTATTAAACAAACGTGTTACAGCAACACCAGCTTCTTCTGATTCTTTCACAACCCATTTAGATGCTTCTATTACCAACTTTATTCTATCAATAGTGAATGTATCCTCATTTGCAATATCTAAACCTATTGTCTTTCGTATCTCCCTATTATTGAATATTCTTTGTATCGTCGTAAAAGATAATATAGTTGTGATATCTAATCCGTCATAATATTTCTGAACGTAAAAATCAATCAGGTATGAAAGATTTTTAACATTATTGCGTCGTACTTGAAAGGTATCTTTTTCTCTTGCACCCCACTCTTTTGTTCCTCTCCCCTTGTCTTCACCAGAATGTACTCGTTCCATAATGAAAAAGGCCTCATCTTCATCTGTAACATAGCATTCTAATGTATCTATAATATCTGCATTCTTGGCTATTCTTTTAGCTTTATCAATAGTGGCTTTGTCTAAGAAATTAAATCCTTCTGGATTCATTAACAATTTTATAGCAGCTACTCTTCTATTACCTTCATAAACCACATACTTTTTTATACTTTCCGAATAAACCACAACAATTTGCTGGTTTCCCAAAAGCCCATGTTCTTGTATATCTTCTGCCAAATTAAGCATATACTGCGTTCCAACCGCATCAAATAACTTTTGCAATGTATCCGTCTCATTATTTCCAATAGCATGTCGAGGATTTTCAGACCAATTAATTATTTTTTCTATCTTTATCTTTTGAATTTTCCCTGCCATCTTACAATTCCTCACTTTGTATAGTCTTTATATACTTTTGCTCTTGTCCCGGTCTACGGATTTGTTTTGAAAAAAACATTACTTCACTTCCAGAACGCTTGCTTTGTAGAGAATATTTCAATTCAAATTCAACACTATTCACTTTAGCGTACATACTCTTAATAGCATTTACATTGTCATATGTGACAATCCACTTCCTATTTTTTAATTTTTCTAAAATGACTTGAGCCAAATTAGCATGGTCTCCATGACAATAAAAATTAGTATACAACCCAGGACCCTTTCCATAGTAAGGCGGATCAAAGAATATAAATGACTTTCGAGTTTTCAATATAACATCATCTATAAAATCTAATGCTTCTAGATTGTAAACCTCAATGGAATCTTTTTAATCTGTGCTACTAATCGCTCTTTATTAAACCTACAATCAATGGGATAATCTCCTTGCTGCGTAAAGCCTCCTATCGGCCCCGCTTTATCAATAATTCCCGATCTGTTAGTACGATTAAGAAAGAAAGTTGAAAAACCTATTTCCAAACTATTGTAACTATCCAAATCCTCCCTAATGGCTTTCTGCTTATACCATTCCTCCATAGATACTTCTACTTGTAAAACCATCTGGATAAATTCATCAGTTCTATGTAATACACTATCCCAAAAACAGTAAATCGTGTAATCATAATCATTTATAATGATTTTTTTTACAACACCATCGAATAACAACTCCAAAGCGACTGCCGCTCCACCACAAAATGGCTCAATGTAAGTATTACAATTATTTTTTTGTATTAATTGGGCAACATATTCATACATCTTGTATTTGCCCCCTGGATAACGTAGCGGAGACGGATTCATACTTTATTTTTCCTTTCTTCAGTATTGTATTTTTGCAGTAAAAGCACAATCTACACTGCCAAATCCAACGGCAAATCCGAAATATCTTTCAACCGCTTCCCCTGTACGAGTGTTTCCAAAGTTTCAACTGCATCTTCAGAACCAACTTCTTTTACCGCACGAATCAATTCATAAAGCGCAAAATGATACACGCAATCAATATCCCCGGTTCCAAGTGCCAATGAAGCTAATCGGTTGGGCATCGGTTCCGCTGTTACCACAACAATATGTGGCAGATGCCCTTTTCTATTACGAATCAAATTTAGTGCTTCTGTACGGCTATTCTGTGCCCGGTCACTTCGCATTGTATATTTTGCTGACACACTGGCATGAAGTAGCGGTTTTCCGCCATTCGATTTCCTAATATCTGCCATTCTACCGATTTCATTATCAACTATGTACTGCTCCGCATTAATTTCTTCATCTTCATAAAGATTCCGATAAATAACCACATCCGGTGCTACAAGATAATCATTTCCCAACGCAGCCGCTAATTGTGCATTTTCTGCTGTCAATGCACTCAAATATGCCAAATGCTCATATTGCTCAAAATCACTGGTTTTAAGCCTGTTATTATTACCAAGCTGTAATATCGACCATTGACCAGGGCGGAGATTTTGTAAATGCGGAAAAGTTTCCTTTAAAAATTCCATTGTCAATAATTCAAACTGCTTTCCCAGTGTTTGCCCAGAAATTTTATCAACTGTATTAACTGTATGATGATGCTCATCCACTAAAATATCAACAATTTTTCCCGCTATGGCTTTTGACCCTCTACTACTGGTATCCGCATTAGATACCACGCCTGCTTTAGTTAATGTCAACGTATTCGTTTCAAACAACCGCTCGTGAAAGTGAAATCTCGCATTCGCTATTAAAGCATTCATCTTCCAAACACTCCTTTATTTTTTCTCCCACTGCTTGTGCTACCGGCGGCGGAAACGCATTTCCAATCATACGGCATGCAGCAGTTTTCTTTTTTCCAAATGTCCATGTATCAGGAAAGCCCTGTATTCTTGCCATCATTCTGCTAGTCAAACGGGGCATTCCCTCAAAATCCATCTCTGGCGCTGTATTAGCCACCCCTCGGCCATCTACTCCAAGTTCAGCCCATGCTTTTCTTGCTCTCACCGGGCCAAGATCGGGGCCACCATGTTTTTTAGAACCGCCAACTAAAGTTGGTGCAATCTTATTCGCATTTTTTGCCCAGAGTTTTGCACCTTTCCATTTATTTTCTGACATTAAATCATATAACGTCTCTCCAACAGTAGGCGCACATTCCGGTTTTCCTTTTGGATATGAAAAAGAAATATTTTCGTCTTTTCGTATCGCAACAATTACCACACGAGGGCGAAGCTGCGGAACAGCAAAATCAGAAGCATTTAACAACTTGATTTGCGTATCATATCCAAGGATCTCAATAGATTTAAGAATATGTTCTCGATATTCATCAAAACCTGCATCTAAAAAACCTCTTACATTTTCCAGCATAACAGCTCTGGGTTCTATTTCTTTAATCAATCGAATTGCTTCGGGGAACAAATCTCGTTCATCATCTTTTCCTAACTGCTTACCTGCAATAGAAAAAGGAGGACAAGGCACACCGCCCGCCAACAAATCCACTCCCCGATAAGGTTTCCCATCAAAATCATGCACATCTGCACATATTACATTCCATTCAGGCCGATTTAATTTCAAAGTTTTACAATAATCTACTTCATATTCAACAAGTGCAACATGAGTGAATCCGGCTAGTGCAAGCCCAAGGGCCTGACCACCTACTCCTGCACAAATTTCAACACATGTTAACGGTCTTCGCATAGCATGTCCTCCTTCATTTCAATAATCCATTAACCGTTACTATGCATCGGCTTCATCATCTGAAAATTCCATAATATCTCCTATATTACAATTTAATGCCTTACAAATCTTATGCAAGCTCTCCAACGAAACCGTTTCTTCTTTTCCCATCTTTGCTAAGACATTAAAACTAATTCCTGCCATATCTTTTAAATCTGTTCGGTTCATTCTTTTATCTATTAACATTTTCCATAATTTATCATAACATACCGACATATCATTTCTCCTAACAATACTCTACTTGTTATCGGCTTGAATCAGTATAGCATATATTCAATTATATATCAAGATAATCTCACAAAAAAATGAGTTTTCAGAACGTACATTCTCTGTATTATCAATATCCATCTCATCTATTTCTATTACAGTATAAGGCAATATATTTGCAGAAAAACAAGGTTTTCAATGTTCCTAAAACACAACAAACACAGCCACTTATTTCAGAATCTCCAAAGCTATTTCTTTGGCTCTATTTCCAGAAACCTGATCTCTTTGTTCACTATCATTTAAGTATATAGCAAAGTATCTCCGTTCTCCATTTGATTCAGAAAAACCAACAAACCATGCTTCTCCATTCCCACTTCCTGTTTTTCCATAGATTTTCTGGGAATCAGTTTCTTCCACTAGCATTATTCTTTTCAAAGTCTCTATATTTCTACTATCGTAATCGCTATATCCCTCAAATATCCTACTCAAAACTTCTACTTGTTCCAGCGGCGAAATTTTCAACGACGAATCCAACCAAAACCCATTCAGCATTTCCATAGGATTAATATTGCTGCCATTCCACTCTGAAATATCGCAATTCCCATACTGTAATCCATTTAATTCTTCCTGTATTTTATCTTTGCCAATACAATCTATTACTTTTCGGAAATACCATACACATGATTTCTGAAATGCTTCCTCCAATGTTAAATCTCCATTCCATTCTAAATTCCCATAGTCTGTTCTGTCATATCCCATTGTGGATGATTCGTCAACGATAATACCATTCTGTAATCCTGATAAAGCTGAAATAATCTTAAAAGTAGAATAAGGGGATTCTTCTTGTCTACACATATCTTCCTTAAAAAATGAATATTCCTCTTGTACTGGCGAATAAATCACAGCACAGCCATAAATATCCTGAAATGCTTCGCTTAAATCAATTGTCTTTTCACTTACTTCTTGTTGTACTTCGTTCCGTTCTGTTTCCTCTCCAGCAACTTTTTCAAAACTTACACTACCTTTTGTTTTTTCCCCTGTAACTGTAATCTTATATGTTCCGCTCTCTTGAATTTCAACGTCAAAACTTTCAGAGGCTACTATATTATCGCTTTCATAAATTGGTGTATCACTATCTTTTTGAATCTTTATTGACAGTCTCCCACTGTCAACTACTACTTTCGCCCGAATGGCATCTCCTGCATCCAACAATAATGATTGTCCGTCCGTAGTATTAAAAATTTTGTACTCCATAACAAACTGACTATCATTCCCTATTCTGCTGCCGTCAAATGATGATTTTCCACATCCACTCAATGAAAATACAATAATTAAAACGCCAATTATACCTAAAAACTTTTTCATGTTGTCCTCCTATTTCAAACCGTAAAGTAGCTGTTTTAATTATATCTCTCTGTTATTTCACTGTAAAGCAAAACTAGCAAATCCCCACCAGCCAGTCAAGAGTAAACTGAACGGCTGCGCCGCTCTTGACTAACTGGCGGGAATTCGCTTCATGGCAGCTAAGAGGGCTTTAAGCAGCCCTCCGCCTGTCAGCGGGCTTCCCGATTATGTTTTCTCCTTGCAGCCCGTTTCTGTTCAGATTCTATCTGTTCCTGTTGCTTTGCCCGGTTAATCACAGCGTTTACCTGTTCAGAGCCAACCACAGCCTTTATACGCCCAAAATCCGCCGCCACTATCCGCAGTTCCCGATTTTCCTCCAAGACTTCTTCCAGCCTGTTTGTCAATCGCTCGTTTCCGCTCCGTTCCCTGTTATACGCCGCTTGCAGCTTTGTAAACTTATTTGACATATCCAGATACGCCGAATAAACAGAGCGCATGATTTGTACGATTTTCTTTACCAGAGGTTTTGCTTTCTTCTCCCGATACGACTTTGCAGATTCCATAACCGCTGCTTCTGGAAGCGTTTGCTCCGGGTCTGCGGAAAAATCTGCCGCCAGCTTCTCTATGTTCTTTACCATAGGAGCAAGCTCATTCATGCGCTTCTGGTATTTATCCGCCTGTTTCTGCGCTTTCTCTGCTTCCTGCCGGGACTCCTGTAAATCGTCCTGTAAGGAACGAATCTCATCATCAACCTGTAACAACTGTTCATGCAAATCTTCGTTGATTTCTTGAAAAGTGGCATTTTCATCCTGCAATTCTGCTTTCTTCGCTTCCAATTCTGCGACTTCCTTTGCCCGTTCCTTTTTCTCAAAATCCAGGACAGATAAATGCTTCTCATGTGTGCCTTTCTTCTCCCATTCAATTCCATGTTCCAGCATGATAGCGGCAAGCTGTTCTTTCTCATAAGCCACCCACTGATTTAATTCCGTTTCCCGTCTTGTTCCGCCTTTAAATCCGAGAGCAGATAACGCCTGTTTCAAAGAAACTCTTGTTTCAAGCCCCCGCTTGCTTCCTGTCGTATACGGTACAAAATCTATGTGCAAGTGGGGTGTTGCTTCGTCCATGTGAAGATAGGCAGCAAATACTCTTAAAGTGGGATTGCGCTGCCGGAAACCTTGCATATATTTATCCAGCACCTTTGCCGCAAGCTGTCCGTTCTCCGTTTTCGCTCCCATGTTGTCCTTATCCCCGATTTGCAGAATGATTTCATGGAATGGCTTTTCCTGCTTGCCGGAACGGATTTTCTCATAATAATCATCAATCCGGCGGTCACTTCTGGTCTGCTTCTCATTGTACCGGGCGAGTGCTTCATCAAATAATTCGTGATATACGTCCTTAACATTTTCATTGCAGTATTCCACGTTCAGACAGCTTCGCTCCGGGTCAGTATTCTTTGCATGGAATTTTCTGCTATTATGGTTGACAGAGCCTTTTCCTGTCATAAAGCTGATAGTTCGCTTCAATCAATATCCTTTCTCCCTTTCCGGGCAATCAGCGCCGGATACGGCGCATAAGCTTTGTTACTTTCGTCGAAAGTAACGCAAAAGCACTTTTGACAGCCGTTCCATCCATCAAAAGCTGCCTTTGCGCCCTGCCGGGGGCTTTTCCGTCCTACGGACGGGGCTTGCCGCCGCTTTACTTCCGCCGCTATAGCTTTTCGGATAGCCGAAAGTACATTTTCTATCGTATATTCATCCCATCCGGCAAGCCATATCAGCATCCGCATTTCTGCCTCAGTCAATTCTATATCTCCGAATATTTCATTGAGTTCGGCAATCCTCCGGGCTTCACTCTCGTAAAAATATTTGTTCACATTCCGGGTTCCCCATTCTGGCTGTCGTATCATATTCGCCCTCCTTTTCAAGACCGTAACAACGCAAGGTCTATATCTTTTGCAACCTTGCAGACACCAAGCCCGCAAATTCTATATACTCTGCATTGTTGCGCTGTTGCCTTATTCCGGCTTGATTTTATCCAGT
>OLRX01001829.1_pt1 | contig 14815 bp, 19 predicted proteins | sample 1672991 | NCBI WGS metagenome assembly OLRX01 (sample SAMEA3136744, study PRJEB25190) | human gut metagenome | biome: human gut; feature: human-associated habitat; material: faeces | place: Austria | collected 2013
GGCCGGCTCCAGCTGGTACTTCCTGCGGTATATGGATCCCCACAATGACAAGGCTCTGGCCTCCAAGGAGGCTCTGGAGTACTGGGGCCAGGTGGACTGGTACAACGGCGGCATGGAGCACACCACCCTCCATCTGCTCTACTCCCGGTTCTGGAACAACTTCCTCCATGACATCGGGGTCATCCCCTGCGCCGAGCCATACGCAAAGCGCACCAGCCACGGCATGATCCTGGGCAAGAACCCCCACTATGTGGGCAATGTGGAGACCGAGGAGGAGAAGCAGGCTCTCATTGAAAAGTACGGCAATCAGGCCCTGCGTCCCTCCGTCAAGATGTCCAAGTCCCTGGGCAACGTGGTCAACCCCGACGATGTGATCCGGGATTACGGCGCGGACACCATGCGCCTGTATATCATGTTCATCGGCGACTTTGAAAAGACTGCCGTCTGGTCCGACGACTCCGTCCGGGGCTGCAAGCGCTTCCTGGACCGGGTCTGGAACCTGGCCACCGAGCAGGAGCACACCGATGATGCGTACTCCAAGGCCAACGAGGCCGCTGTCCACAAGGCCATCAAGAAGGTGTCCGAGGACATTGAGGCCATGAAGTTCAACACCGCCATCGCCGCACTGATGTCCCTGGTCAACGACTTCTATGCCAACGGTGCCAGCCGGGGCGACATGAAGGCCCTGCTGCTGATGCTCTCCCCCTTTGCCCCCCATATGTGTGAGGAACTGTGGGAGATGGCCGGCTACGGCGGTCAGGTGTGCCTCCAGACCTGGCCTGAGTATGACGAGAGCAAAACTGTGGCCGCCACCACGCAGATGGCCGTCCAGGTGTCCGGCAAGGTGAAGGCCAATATTGTGGTGCCCACCGACGCCAGCGATGCAGAGATCGTCTCCGCCGCCCTGGCCGACCCCAAGGTGGCCAAGCTGGCCGAGGGCAAGGATCTGGTGAAGTCCATCGTGGTCAAGGGTAAGCTGGTCAGCCTGATCTTCAAGCCCAAGGCCTGAGCCCACCTGTCCACGGTCACAAAAAATTCAAATTTTTCGACCAAAGAAGAACTTGACATTTGACGCAATTTCAAATATAATGGTTCTGTTAAAGCCATATAAATGGCCCTTTCGCAGCAGGGGACGCCCCGTTGCGCCGGAGGGAGGGAAATATAAATGTCGGAAGTCCGTGTCAGAGAAAACGAGTCTTTGGAGAGCGCTCTGAAGCGTTTCAAGCGCAGCTGTGCCAAGTCTGGTGTGCTGGCCGAGGTTCGTAAGCGTGAGCACTACGAGAGCCCCAGCGTCAAGCGCCGTAAGAAGTCCGAGGCCGCTCGCAAGAACCGCAAAAAGTATTACTAAGCCCATGAATCGCCGCAGCACTGATGTGCTGCGGCGTTTTCTGTGCCCCTCACAGCCTCAATGCAGCCCCTACTGCTTCGCCGGCGCACAGTCCGCACCACGTTTTCCTTCTGAAAACCAAATCGGATCAAGCGGAAAAATTTTTAATTTTTTGTTGACAAATCCCGCAGTGTCTGGTAATATATATCTTGCGCTGAGGCAAGACAGCCAAACGCGTCAGATACTTGGGGGTATAGCTCAGCTGGGAGAGCGCTTGAATGGCATTCAAGAGGTCAGCGGTTCGATCCCGCTTATCTCCACCAACTCGCAAGGGTACGCGAAAGCCTTGAAAACACTGTGTTTTCAAGGCTTTTTGCTTTTCTCTTTTCCTTGGTACTGCCCTTCAAAAAACTGTTCCCGCAAAGCAAAAGCGCACAGAAAAGCGCACAACCTCCGGAAACAGCGTGCAAATCCATTGATACGCCGGAAAGAAGGGTGTATCAAATGGCAAACATCAGAGAAAACAAGAGGGACGGCAAAATCATTTCCTACCGCTTCACGGTCTGTCTTGGACGGGACGCGAACAACAAACAGATAAGGCGGTACACCACTTGGGAAGCCCCGGAAGGTCTAACCCCGGCAAAAGCAAAGAAGGCCGCAGAGCGGGCGGCGGATGCTTGGGAGCGGGAGACACGGGAAGAGTATCAAAAGGAGAAAGAACTGGGACAGGCGTACACCCTCCCGCCAGAGAAGCGGCGGGACAGCTTCACAGCCTTTGTCAATGATGTGTGGTTTCCCCTCCAAGTCTGCAACGGCAACGACAAGCAAACGACAATCACCTTTTACAAGAACATGAAGAAGCTGATTGTGAAATACTTTGACGGGGTGGTTTTGCAGGAGATAGGCCCCCTGCATATTCAGAAGTTTCTTGCCTACTTGAGCCGGGACTACAAAACCAAACAGGGCAAGCCCCTTGCGCCTAAGACAATCCGCCATTACTTCAACGCTTTAGGCATGATATTTGCCTACGCCGAAAAGCAGAACATGATAGCCGCAAACCCCATGCAGAAGGTGGACGCCCCCAAGAAGGACAAAAAGCCCGTGGACGCGCTCACCCCGGAACAGGCAAAGCAATTCTTTTCTCTCTTGCTGGACAGCCCTTTAGACTTCCGTTGCATGATGCAGCTGCTTGTTACTTCCGGCATCCGGCGGGGCGAGTGCATCGGCCTGAAATGGAAGGACATAGACGAGCGGGCCGGGACAATCACCATAGAGCGGAGCGCGGTCTACACCCCAGAAAGCGGAATCATCATCAGCACCCCAAAAACCGCCGACAGCATACGGACAATTCCAATCATGCAAAGCACCTTGAAACTGCTCCAGCAGTTAAAGAAGCAAGTGAAGGGACAGCACCCCGACACCATTCTGAAAGAAGCATTTATCTTCCCCGGTGAAGCCAATCTATTCACCCCACGCGACCCTAACGCCGTCACCCGCAGAGTAAAGCGGTTCATGAAGCGCAACGGCCTCCCAGACCTCTCCCCGCACGATTTACGCCATTCCTGCGCGACCCTGCTTCTCTCCCAAGGCGCAGACATCAAGAGCGTACAGGAGATTTTAGGCCACGCAGACGCAAGCACAACGCTCAACTTCTACGTCAAAGCAGACTTGCGGCAGATGCAGGCCGCAACAGAGAAATACGCCGCCGCCTTTAACCTGTAAACCATCAAGAGGACAGAGCCGGAAAGCCCTGTCCTCTTTTCTATTTTCCGGGCCGGGGGTATATTCCCGGACAATCTCAATCAAAAGCACAGATAGGCCCGTATTCTGGCCCACAGCCTCACGAAATCCATTTTCCTTCCCCCGTCAAACGAATAAGAAAGGGACGGGGCTTTGGCCCGAAGATAGGCGGCGGGAGCCGCCGTATCTGGCAGGGACAAACCACCCCGCCAGCCTTTTCCCTCTGCTTTATTTAATCCATATAAAATGTTATAATTATTGTATGGAAATGGAGGAAAGCAAAATAAAATAACCTAAATCGTGCGCTGCCAAGGGCGGCGCTGACCGATTATCCACCGGACTTTTTGTTATATATAGTAATTATAGAAAAACAAAAGTCCGGTGGAAGAAAGGAGAGACGAATGCAATAGTTACAACTACGCACCTATTCCCGCGCAGAGTTGGAAGAAATCTTCAACACAACCCGCACAGATACCATCAAGAGAAGCCTACAACGAGCGGGATATACCTTTGAGAGCGGCGGACGGGGCAAAGAGTTTGCAATCACAATCACAAGATTACCGGATCCGCCCGCGCCCTTTGAAGCATTCGCAAAGCGAGAATTTAAGTGCGGCCCGCAGACAGACTTTTCAACAATGCAACAACATTTTTTCCTCTTGTTCTATCACCCAGAATATCAGTTTTTGCCATCAAACCATTAGGCGAAGTTTTTAGAAACGAATTACGGGATAACGGTTTCCGACCAGAGTTTGCGGAACTGGCAGAAGCTGCTTATCAACAGGAATTGGATTACAAAGGACAAGGAGAATGTAAAATACTACCTTTGCCGTAAGGGAGAGCGGCCCCGCGAAATGCAGGAGAAGGAATACAGAACAGCGTGGCGGGAGTTTTACGCCAGACTTGGAGCGGGAGAGAGCGGGGACGAGTTACGGAAAGAAATCTATTACAAATACGGCGGAATGCCGCGAAAACAATGCAGATTGATTGAAAATGCCTTGGAGCGGGACAAACTCGACGAATTACACCGGATTCTATCGAAATCCTGCTAAAATCTGAATGATTCTATTTAATTTTATATAAATTATATCAAAAATAATTTGAATATGCAAGATTCACTGTATATCTATCAAATTCTGATGGATTCTGCACCATTTTGAATGAAAACAAGGAATTGCAACAAATTTCCGAGCGGGTATTGACAATATATATATATATATAATAGATTGTGCGAATTTTAGTGTATTATGCCTAAATCCGCACAATTTTCTTTTTTACGAGGAGGAATTTCCGTGCGTATTATTCTGGACACGAACAAGGGGAGAATTATTCTCCCTAAATCTTTCTTCACCGAACTTGATAAGAAGAACAAAGATTTGGAAGAAGCGGGTTCTGACAAAAAATGGACTCCTGAAGAATGGGTGAGAAGCCAGTTTGAAAAGGCCATGAGGGAAACCATGTTACGCCCAGGTGATAAGGTTGTGAATTGAAGCTGTGGCAACAAGAATAACGCCCGCAGAATTTGCGGAAATGCATAGGCTTTACAATGAGTTAGGAAACGCGGCGGAAGTGGCAAGACGCATGGGGCGGAGCGCAAGCACCGTTCGCAAGTACATTAAAATGAAAGATTGTCCTGCTCTTGTTCGTCATACAACAAAAGAATTAGTTAGGATGGTGTAAAATGAAACGGATATTATCATTTGTTCTTTCCTTGATGTTGGTATTGTCTCTTATCCCCTCTGCATTTGCGACCAGCAACGAAGCAAACGAGGCCGCACAATCACTTTACGAACTGGGCCTGTTTAACGGCACAGGAACAGACGCAAATGGAAACCCCATTTTCGATCTTGACCGCGCCCCTACCAGGCACGAAGCAGTCACAATGCTTGTGCGACTTTTGGGCAAGGGAGAAGAAGCGGAAAGCGGCACATGGAATACACCTTTTACAGATGTGGCAGACTGGGCAAAGCCGTATGTGGGATACGCTTACACAAATGGCCTGACCGCCGGGACTTCCGCAACGACTTACAGTGGGAATAACACTGTGACCGCTTCCGAGTATCTTACTTTTGTTCTCCGGGCCTTGGGATATTCGAGCGGGACGGATTTTCAATGGGATAGGGCGTGGGAATTGTCTGACAGCTTAGGGATTACCAATGGACAGTATAATGCGGGTACTACCAGCTTTACCCGTGGAGATGTGGCGATTATTTCTGAAAACGCACTACATACTCAATACAAGAATGACACAAAAACCCTGATGGATGTATTAGTTGTTGGAGGTAGTGTTGATGTAGGGAATGTATTGCCACAACAGGGGTTATCATTGGGAAACTTGCGGTTCATAAAATATCAGGACGATTTGTATTATGTAGATTTTGAAACTGTGGATGGTGGTAGTTATTCAATTTCGGGAACTGTGTGGTATGATGACAGAACTTCCGAAGTTTATATTGGAGCCCCTACCTTTAGCGTCTTTTATCCTTTTCATATATCTGACGAAAAAAACGACAATCCTTTCGTTGATGGAACAGTCATTTTTACAGTAGACAAAAGTAACTATACATGGCGCGAAGAATATACATCTTTCGCATCTTACTATACTGTTTACTCATATACATTTAACGGGAAGACATTTCAGAGTATGAGCGGACAAGAGTATGCCGATGGGAATTACGAAGATGGCGATTGTGGTGTTTATAATGGTATAAGGTTTTCCATTGCGAGTGGTAGGTGTTGGTATAATGTAAATGATTTGGCTGAATATTTCGGCATTGACTATCGTTTTTCTTACGAACCAACCGATACCTATCCAGGATATATAATTATGACGGAGATATAATTACAGAGGCGAAGAGTAAGGAGCAATCTATACCCTTTCCTACAAAAAGCGCACAGGCTTCAAACATCTGTGCGCTTTTTCCTTTTGTTGAAGTGTTCGTAAGAGTGTACCTTTACAAACACAACAAAACCTCAAGTAGTTGTAGTTCGTAAAATATGATTTTTATTTTACAAATATGTTCGTAAATATATTGACTTTTGCGAACGGTCGTGGTAGAATACGAACAGATTAAAGAAAGGGGGTGCAGACATGGACAGCCGTACTTACTACTACGCCAGAGTATCCAGTAAAGAACAAAACCTTGACCGCCAGATTGCCGCATTTAAGGCGATGGGAGCGCAGGAGCGGGAGATAATCACCGACAAAGAAAGCGGCAAGGATTTAGAACGGGCTGGGTATCAGGCCCTTAAAAATGCCATGTTGCGGCGCGGGGATACTCTTATTGTGAAGTCTTTAGACCGATTAAGCCGCAACAAATGTGACATTAAGAACGAACTGCAATACTTTAAGGACAATGGCATCCGCCTAAAGGTCATTGATTTACCTACTACCATGATGGAGTTGCCAGCGGGCCAAGAATGGGTTTTTGAAATGGTAAACAATATCTTGATTGAAGTGCTGGGAACTATCGCAGAGCAAGAACGAGAAACTATACGAAAGCGGCAAGCGGAGGGTATAGAGAGCGCAAAGGCAAAAGGCAAGAAATTAGGCCGCCCCGCGCTTACCTTTCCCGCAAACTGGAATGAAGTCTATTCCTCTTGGAAGGCGGGAGAGATAACAGCAAAAACAGCCATGGAACGGACGAACACCAAAAGGACGAGTTTTTACAAGTTAGTCAACATGACGGAAAACCAGTAAAAAAGGACACAGTTTGCATGGGACACATTTCCCTTGTTTTCAGATAGACAGACTCGGCAGCGGGACACCCACGGGACACCGCAAAACGCAAAAAGAGAGGGAACCGGTTTCCCCGTTCCCTCTCAAAAAGTGCTTCTTTATCCGGTTTTATTAGGCGAAGTAGCGCTTCAGCAGGCCCTCGAAAGCCTTGCCGTGGCGGGCCTCGTCCGGTGACAGATTGCACTTTATGCAACGATCCGTCCATACTGAGAACTCAGCATATTCCAATTAAATCGTGCCCACACTTTGCCCACAAAAAACACGCTCTGCAAATTCAGTACCGAGTCAGGCTCCACAGGGGAAATGCTTACTTATCCTGGCTCGCTGCTGATTTGGCTTTGGATCGGTGCCGCGTGGCTTTTTTCGCCACATGGTCGTACTCGATCAGTCCGGCATCCATGTCACGAATAAAGTCCTCTACGGCAATGGTAGCCACCTTGGTGCTGCCCAGCTTGACCGCCCGCAGCAGCTTGACACTGATCAGGTCATATACCATGTTCTTATTGACCTTCAGAATCTTCGCTACCTGTGGGACCGTCAGAAACTCACAGTTGGTCTGGCGGACTTCTTCTACCGCAGCTCGGGTTTGTTCGTTCATTGCATTCATGCTCATGCACCTCCTACAAAAAGTATAGGTGGCGCAGGAGTATTTCACAAAAAATTACACGTTCAGTCTGATCAAGCAGGGGGATTCTCGTCCAGAGCCTTGACCTCATCAACTGTTAATCCCAAAGAGGATGCGATTTCCTCATAAGACAGTTTGCCCAAAGCAAGGAATGAACGAGCTGCTTTAATAGCGTTTTCCTTAACAGCTTCATTTCTCATATCTTCCATAGCTTTGCACATAGTCGCAACTCCTTCCTGATCTTCTTTGAAATAGCGAACTCTGTTCGCCAGAATTTGATAATGCATCTGTTCAGCGCTGGTGCAAGAAAAATCGTGCATGAGCTGCCCCAAAGCTGTATCATCCTTGATTTGGGCGTTCACATACAGGATATGCGATTCATCTCCGAATAATGCGCCAGTTTCCTTGATCGTCCGGTCAACGTGATAGATTGGCTGACCACCGCCCAACACATCATGTTCGGTAATGAAGATGACATAGGTTTCGTTCAGCTTCTCATATTCATCACCAGGCTCAGTGACATTAGCATCGATCAAGCTGCTGTTGTATCGGGCGCGCTTGACGCCTGCACCCTTATCACTGCGTTGCACCTCAATGTTGTAGACACGGTTCGCTTCATCAACTGCCAAAATATCCAGCCGTACAGACCGCCCCTGCAAATTTTTGATATCGTGTTGGCTGTGAACACATCGCACCCGTAAATCAGTACGTTGCAAAAGGATTTGGAGCAAAAACTCGGCACAGGTTGTATCCTCAAATACCTTGTTCATGAAATCGTCGTCAAGTAGGCGAAGACCACGTAGACGTTGTAAGTCCTCTGCATGCTTGCGCTCGAAATTCAAGTCGCGCATGTTTACACATCCTATCTCATTTATAATATAACACGGAAAAACTATCGGTTCAAGCCGTGATTTTCGAACCTTTAGGCGAAGCTGTCCTATCAACTGGCTCTGCAATGCCGCACATAAAATATTTTAATGTGCGAAACTACTCTGACTGCACACCCGGAAGTTCCACGGTTTTCCCATCGAATGTCTCAACAAATTCTAACAGTGCCTTACGGCTTACCTTGCGGCTTCCCAGTTTCATGGAACGTAGATAGCCGCAGCGGATTAAATCGTATACCATGTTCTTGTTGACCCGCAAAAGCTTTGCAACTTCCGGCACCGTGTATAACACGTCTCGACATGCAAGTATTTCAACGGCAATTTCATTTGCCTGCTTTCTTTGTTCTTGTAAAGACATATTTTTACTCCTATTGAATCAGGGTAGGGACGCTATGTAGCCACAGCGCCCCTACTATTTTATATACGTTGTCGTTATACCCGCACCTTGTTCCTGATGGACTGCCTTGTGTGACAGCTCATCGTATTCTCAGCACATTGGCACGCTCGTTCCAGAATGATGTTCCAAAGGTCATGGCATACTTCCCCTGTGCAGTATCCGATACGGACGATCATTTCATTTTCAAAGTACACGACAAACAAAACATTTGCTTTGTCTGCCTTTCACAAAGGACAATACGTTATCCCTTGTGAAAGACAGACAATGATAGAACAGCCGCCGTATCAGCGGCTGCTCTATCCAATGCCGCTATTCTAGTTCAAACTTTTCAAGGACCGAGAGCATAAGCTTAATCTGAAGCTCGTGGTACAGATCCTCATCGTAGCAGTCATATGCCATCCCGCTGGCATCATACAGTTCAAATTTGCACAGTTCCAGCATATAACCTTTGTAGTGTTCTAAAATCCTCTCCACCGCTGTCTGGTCGCCAGCTTTTGCGCGGAGGATCGTATCAATATCTGTCCTGCGGATGAGCGCCTGATTCTCTTTGCCTCTGGTTTTCAATGATCTCCCTCATTTCCTGTAATGTTCGCATACGAGCTGCTTGGATCGTACTGCGCGCAGTATGAAATCGTATTCCGATTTTTTGATCTGTCCATCCAAAAAAGTAGGACAGGAGAATGATTTGCCGCTTTCGGGGCGAAAGCATTCGCAAGGCATTGGCTAACAGATCATTTTCAATCATAACCATTCGATCCAGCGCATAAAATGCCTGACATTCGATGCACATGATGTAATCGAAGCAGGATGGTTCTATATGCAGACCTGGTGATACATCTGAAAACAGAATCTCCCGTTTTTGCTGTCGCTCCTTTTTGCGATACCAATCTCTGGCTCGATTTTTTAATACTGTTTTGCAAAAGCTGTCAAACTTACCCTCGATCCGATTGATGTCCGCTCTGGAATATCGCACAATCTTACCCCCTCCCGCACGATCTCATCGCCGGAGATGGGTTCTTTCTTGTTCAGATACTAACTAATACGTTCCTTCGAAACAGCGTTGCCACATTTACGAAAATTTTTAATATGCTTGTTGTCAGTAAAATAGCAGGACAGCTTATTAACCGCCCTGCCCCCTGCAATAACACCGAACTCTGCTGTTTTATGATACAGAGATTCGCATATCGGATAAAGACAGGCTCCCGTGCAATTTTTATCACACGGGAGCCTCTTTCAAATCAGATGGATATTAGGCTTTCCTGCTCCTGTTGTCAATACAGGAAACTTACAACTTGTCTATGAAGCGGACTGTTGTACCTAGACTAAGCATTTTTAATTTACTGATGCTGGTTCCAGTCCAGATTCGCGGTCAATTAACTCCACTACTCATGGTCTCCATCCTCCTTTCGCTCAAATGGATAGCCATTGGCAGCCTTCTGAACAGTAAGATCACATTGTCTGGAATGCTTTCATGTCAGGGAGCGAATCCTGTTCAACTTGCCAGCAGTCGGCCTAGCACAGGGTTGATCATCGCTATGTAATTGTGGCATTGGGGCGAAACGTGCCATCCGTATAGCCATTGACCCAGCCCCGCGCGGCAGCACGTTCAATGAATTTCTCTGCTCAATGTCCATGAATATTGGAGAAGCTATCATGGCTTTCCACGTTAGGCCGTTCAAATCCGGCCCAGATCATTGCAAATTCAGCACAAGCGATAGGCGTATCGGAATCAAAGCCCTCTGTAGAACGGCCTTTGATAATTTCCAATCTTGCAATTGTGGAATAGCCATATTGCACCACATGTCCTCGGTTACATCGCTAAATGTGTTCGTGCTGCTTTCGTTGACTGTCTGCACATCTTTGCCCAACAATCAATAGACAATCAATTAAAGCGATTTCTGAAACCGCCGTGTCGTTGTCTGGGTATTCCTTATCCAGCATGGACGCCACCGCATATACCGAACATATGATACACCAATCCAATATCTGCATTAAATAAACAAAATTTCTTAACAAGTTTTTCATACAATCAAACGATTTATACAGATTAAAATCTACGAAAGAAGCCCACACAGGACGGCCTGGATCAGCGCCTATTCCTATGCGGGCTTACTTTTTCTTCTTCTGGAGCGAGCATTCTTCGCAGGTAAATCAAAGAAATGGATTCTAATTCATTTGGAAGTACTTAGCCCAACTCAAGCCGTGTATCCGTCAGATGATACCATCTTATACCGTCTTTTTCGTAAGGCTGGAACTCGCCAGTGACAGTGATCTCCGCACCAAGCGCGGGATAGTCCTCTGGATAAGCACCATTTTCTTCCAGAATAAACTCCATGCCTTCCGCACAGCAAGCAGTGGCATCTGAAACGATACAGGCGTAAGCTACCGGATCAGGTTGCATCACGTTGTCTACAACCATCTGATAGGCTGCAAATTCACCGCTCATCTTTACGGTTTTACCAATATAATGCTCCGGATCATAATAGAGCATATTATAGAGCTCAGAGTAAACCACTGTATTGCTTATCACCGTCAGGTCTACATCCACATCGCTGTCAGTGCCCTGCGTCGGCTCAATTTTCTCCGTAGGCTGCGCCGCGTAATTCGAGGCGGCCGCACTATCTGTTTCCGCCAGCACAGCATCGGAAACAGCAGCTTCATCCTCAGCGTTGGTGTGAGAAGGGATTCCGCAGGCGCAAAGGGCAGCTGCGATCCATAGGGACAGCATCCAGCAAAGGATTTTCTTCATACTTTCCCCCCTAACCGTAAACGGCCGATAATTGAAAAGAGAAGAAACGCCGCCATATCAACCGTTACAATCGTTGAACCTACCGGTGTTCCCGCCAGCACAGCAGTGAAGATTCCCAAAGCTGCACAGCAAACCGACAGCAGCACCGCACAGATGATGACTGTGCGAAAGCTCTGATAGACTCTCATGGCAGACAATGCCGGAAAAATTACAAGCGCGGAAATCAATAGTGAACCCACCAGATTCATTGCCAATACAATGACAACAGCAATCATAACAGCAATCAACAGATTATAGAATTTCACCTTTATTCCCACAGCTTTTGCAAAATTCTCGTCAAACGTTACCGCAAAAATCTTGTTGTAGAACAATATGAACGTGAGTAAAACCAAGGCAGAAAGAGCCACGCATAGTCCAACCTCTGTTTCTGTCAACGTTAAGATAGAGGTGGAGCCAAACAGCGTGCTACACACATCGCCGGAAAGATTAGAGGATGTGGAGAACAGATTCATCAGCAGATATCCGATCGCCAGCGCCCCTACTGAAATCATCGCGATTGCGGCGTCACCTTTGATTTTTGCATGCTGTCCTGTGCGAAGCAGTAGAATCGCGCAAACGACGGTAATCCCCAGTATCAGCGGCATATCGTTGTGCAATCCCAGCCCGGCGGCCACAGCCATAGCCCCAAACGCTACATGGGACAGACCATCCCCAATAAAGGAAAATCGTTTTAGTACCAGCGTCACCCCCAAAAGCGAAGCACATAAGGCGATCAATACACCTACCACCAATGCATAGCGCACAAACGGATACGCCCAGTACAAAGCTATCTTTTCCGCAGCAGACATCACTGCACCTCACCTTCCTTCCTACATATCAGAGGGAACTCAGCCTGATACGCTGCTTTTGTTCCGAAAAACGTGGTCTCCCCAATATGCAGAATATGGCTGGCATACTGCAATGCCGCTGAAATATCATGCGAGATCATCACCACAGTGATTCCGTCCCGGTCATTGAGTTTTTGAACAACAGAATACATTTCTGCTGCGGCTGTGGGATCAAGGCCGGAAACAGGCTCGTCTAAAAGCAGTATTTTCCGTGCGGCGCACAACGCGCGTGCCAGCAGCACCCGTTGCTGCTGCCCACCGGAAAGTGTTCGATAGCAGCGTTTCGACAGCAGGGAAATCTGCATTTTCTCCATGGATTCCAACGCAAGCTGCTTCTCTCTTCTGGTATAAAAAGGCCGGCCTTCGCATCGCCCCTGGCAGCCAGAGAGCACAATTTCTCTCACGGATGCCGGAAAATCCGTTTGGACGGCTGTCTGCTGCGGAAGGTAGCTGATTTCCTTCCTCTGCAACCCATCACCCATTATCACACTACCGCTGACAGGAGGCTGAAGTCCAAGAATCGTTTTCATCAAAGTGCTTTTACCAGAACCGTTTGCTCCAACAATACAGAGATAATCGCCCGCAGCAACCTCAAAATTAAGATCTTTCAGGACCGCTTTCCCATCGTAGCCAACACAAAGCCCCTCACACATGAGCTGTGCCATGTGATCACCCCCTTAGCCCAACGCTTCCTTCAGCACGCCAAGGTTTTGTTCCATCACTGAAAGATAGGTGATCCCATTTTTTACATCATCGGCAGTAATGCTCTGCATAGAATCCATAGTCAAAATCATCTGGTCTTTTCCATCCGTATTCTGCACCACAGTATCTGCAATCTTATGCCGCCTGCCTTCAATGGTCAACACGCAGGGAAGATTCAGCTCATTCACCTTTCCTGAAAGAAAGGATACTGTTTCAAAGCTCGCTTCGCTTTCTGCTGAACAGCCAGAAAAGGCAGCATAATAATTCAGCCCATAATCATCGACCAGATAACGGAACGGGAAGCGATCCCCAAACAAAATTGTTTTTCGTGCCGCACCATCCACAGCCGTCTGATACGCAGTATCCAGCGCGGAAAGCTTTTCCACATAAGCCGTGGTATTGGCAGCATATTCATCTTTGTGATCGGGATCCAACGCTTGCAGCGCGTTAGAAATCGCACCGCAAAGCACCTTGGCATTCTTCACTGACAGCCAAACATGTTCGTCCATTTCTTCCTCATGTCCATGCTCCATCATATGTTCGCAAATTTCTTCGCCCGTTAGGTCAGCCGGGAAAAAGGTTGGCCAAGAACGCTCCGGATCAACAATTGCGTCAAAGCTTTCGTCGCTCATTCTAAGATGAAAATGCTCTGCTACGGCAGATTCGATCATATGGTCATTGAACTCAATATATGTCGGCGCCGCAGACTTTGCATCCGTTTTCTCAAAACGGTACATCGCAGCTTTGGTTCCACTTGACCAGTTCTGGATAGCATATCCAACATATCGGTAGTCAGATGTAGAACTTGTGCCATCCTCATAGGTAAAGGTAATGTGGTTATCTTGGATCGTCACATCCACCAGATCAGTTTTATAGCCGGTTTGGTAGTATGCTTTATATTCCTCGGCAGACATTTCACCAGAGTCCGCCATCGCGGCAAATGCCTTGTCCAGCGTTCCATCAAGCGCGAACGGGTAAGCCGACTGCCAGCTGCCCGCCCAGTCGGAAAGACTTCTGTCCTGTACCTGATTATCTTCGAACGTAGAAACTTCTTTGCTATGGTCATGTTCCGCTTCCTGCATCCCCTCAACCATTTCTTCGGGCTTGACACCATCTCCAAGGATATCCAGCAGATTGATGACTTTCATATTTTTGTTAGTAGTCTCTTTCAACGCATCCTCAACCCAGTCATCCGATTCGCCGCCCACATATATAAAAAGATCGCAATCCGCAATTTTAAGTATGTCATCTGCGGTGGGTTGGTAGCTATGAAGATCGACGCCATTATCTAGAAGCATCGTCACATTAGCATTTTCTGCGTTGTCCCCCAAGATCTCACGTACCCAATCATATTCAGGAAAGATTGTTGTAACGATATTTAGTTTGTCAGCCTGATCTTCACTGCTTTTTGTAGCATTTTCGCGGCCGCAGGCAGTGAATAGACCAACCATCATCGTCAGGGCAAGAAACAGCCTAAAATACTTTTTCATAGGGTAAATAAACCTCCGAATTTCAAAAAATAGATACAACTGTACAAAGGCGGCGGCGCACTGCCCCAAACGGGCAGACGCCTCCTTTAATCGTGTTCTATTCAATCCGAAAGCTTCACCTTGAGCGAAACCAATGTAAAGGTGCAAACAAATTCCGAACAGAGCAAAATGACCCTATGCATGATGCTGGTAACCGCCAATGGGATCACCGCAGCAGCGCTTGCCATTCCAAAGCTTTTAAGCAAATGTTCACAAGCAGTAATATGATGGCAGAC
>OLRX01001844.1_pt1 | contig 14739 bp, 14 predicted proteins | sample 1672991 | NCBI WGS metagenome assembly OLRX01 (sample SAMEA3136744, study PRJEB25190) | human gut metagenome | biome: human gut; feature: human-associated habitat; material: faeces | place: Austria | collected 2013
CGATCTCGAAGCCGAGCTCCTCGGCGGCGGCCTTCATGGACAGGGAGATGCGGCGGCGCTCCGGGTTGATCTCCATGACCTTCACCTTCACATCGTCGCCCGCATGCACGACCTGCGCCGGGGTATCGATGTGGCGACCGGCCATCTCGGAGATGTGCACCAGGCCCTCGATGGAGTCGCCCAGCTCGACGAAGGCGCCGAAGGGCACGATCTTGGTGACCTTGCCGTCGACGATGGTGCCCACCGGGTAGTTCTCCACCAGCTGGATCCACGGGTCGGGCGTGGTCTGCTTGAGACCGAGGGAGATGCGCTCGCGCTGCAGATCGACGTCGAGCACCTCGACCTCCACCTCGTCGCCCACCTTGACGACCTCGGAGGGATGGTTGACATGGTTCCAAGACAGCTCGGAGATGTGCACCAGGCCGTCGATGCCGCCCAGATCCACGAAGGCGCCGAAGTCCACGATGGAGGACACGTTGCCCTTGAGGCGCATGCCCTTGGAGAGCTTGGAGAGGATCTCGGCGCGCTCGTTCTTGCGGCCCTCCTCCAAGAGAACGCGGCGAGACAGCACGACGTTGTTGCGGTTGCGGTCCATCTCGATGACGCGGGCCTCGATCTCGGTGCCCAGGTAGGCGTCCAGATCCTTCACGCGGCGCAGGTCCACGAGAGAGGCCGGAAGGAAGCCACGCAGGCCGATGTCCAGGATAAGACCGCCCTTGACCACCTCGATGACCTCGCCGGTGACCACTTCGCCGGCCTTGAACTTCTCCTCGACGGAAATCCAGGCACGCTCGTACTCGGCGCGCTTCTTGGAGAGGATGAGGCGGCCGTCCTTGTCCTCCTTCTGGAGAACCAGAGCCTCGATCTTGTCGCCCAGGCTCACGATGTCGGACGGATCGGCATCCTTGCGGATAGACAGCTCGCGGGCCGGGATGACGCCCTCGCTCTTGAAGCCGATGTCCACCAGCACCTCGTCGTGCTCCAGCTTGACGACGGTACCGTCGACGAGATCGCCCTCGTCGAACTCGGTCAGCGTGCCGTCGATCATCTCGTTCATCTGCTCATCGGAGATGTCGGAGAAGTCGATCACGGAGGTGTTCTTGATTTCGGTCAAAACGGACCCCTTTCAAAAACTAAATCGGGGACCCTTCGTCATGATGGTTGATACGTACCATGTTCGCTTGCAGAAGCAAGGATCGCGGTGCAACAAACATGTCTCGGGGGCCAACAGATACTTACACCTGCCGCCTATCGGCAAGCCCGCCCAGTATAGCACCGCTCGCGCGCGCTTCATTGTGAATTTTCCCCGAGTGCCGACATTTTTCGCAGCGCGCCCACAAGGCGGCCGAGAAGAGCCCTCAGCGCGTCGAAGGCGCCCTACGAAAGCAGCAGCACGTCCTTCCGGGCGCGCGCCTCGCTACGCACCTCATCGGTAAACCCGCCTATACTGAAGAGGACATAGACGGGCGGGCCGCCAAAGCGCCGGAAAGAGGGGTCGTCCAGGGCCTTTCGAGCCTGCTCTTCCAAGTGCCTCAGCACATTGGCGCCCACGGGCCTCGCCCAGAACTTGCACTCGCCGAACACCGCTCGGCCCTCTTCGGCGCCCAGCCCCACAACGTCCAGCTCCACATCGCGCGCGCCCCACCAAGCGCCCACCCGCTCGGGCATGAAGGGGAGCGCCCCTTCCGCGCCCGCATCCCACAGGCGGTCGCGGCACACGTCCTCGTACACGTAGGCGACCTGCCCGTCGACGAAGTTGTTCCTGATCGTCTTCAGCGCCTCCGCCCGCCGCCCCGTCTCCAACAGCCCCATCTGGGGAAAGACGAAGCGGAACCAGAAGCGCAGGTAGTTGTCCTTGATGCGGTAGAGGCCCTTCTTGCTCTTCTCGGGGTTCTCCTCCGTCACGGGCACCACGCGCTCCAGCACATCGAGCCGCTCGAGCACTTTCAGGTACTTCGACAGCCCCGTCTGCCTCACGTTCAGCGCCGCGGCGATCTCCCCGCTCTTGCGGTTGCCCGCCGCCACCGCCTTCAAAATGGAGAAATAGGTTCCCACCTCGCTCACCTCCTTCGACAGAAGGAAGTTCGGCTCGTCGTACAGATAGCTGCTGGAGTTCAAAACGCTCTTCTCGATGCCGCGGTACACATCGTCCACGCCCCTGAAGCTCTCGATGTACTTGGGGACGCCGCCCGTGACGCTGTAGAGCTCGACCAGTTCGCGGCGCCCGATCTCCTTCGTGAAGAAATCCCGGTAGAACCGAAAGGGAATCTGCTTCATGCGAACCTGCGCGGTGCGCCTCCCGTAGAGGGGGCTGTTATAGGAGAGCACCTGGCTTTCCATGAGCGAGATGAGCGAGCCGCACAGGATGACCATCACGTTGCGCTTGGAAAGCATCGTGTCCCAGATGCGCTGGAAGACGGAGGGGAACGCCGGGTTCGCCTTGCCGAGGTACTGGAACTCGTCCAGCGCGACGACGAGGCGCTCGCCGTCGCTCGTCAGACGGTCGAAGAGAACGTCCCAGTTGTCGACGGACACCTGGCCGAGCAGCTCGTCGCCCGTGAACGCGGCCACCTGTTTCTGGAAGGCCGCGCGGTTCTGTTCCTCCGACTCCTCCGTCGCCAGGAAGTACAGCGCGCGCTTGTCGCGGACGAACTCGGTGATGAGCGCCGTCTTCCCGATGCGGCGCCGGCCGTAGATGACCACCATGGCCGCCTGGTGGTCGGCGAACTGCTCCTCCAAGGCGGCGAGTTCTTCAATGCGATCGACAAACGCGTCCACAATTGCCCCTTTCTCTCCCATGCTTCGTTGGAGGGATATTATACTTCAAAGTATTATACTTCAAAGTATAATCTGATGCACGTCCAGCTCACGCAGGGCCTCCTCGCTCTATTCTTTACTTTCCGCATCATCTTTCGTGAGCGCAGACGTTGCGCTAGAATGAGAGGATGCGTTTGCGTTCGGTCGGCTTCATCGGGATAAGGCTCAGGCATGGAATTGACTCTTTCGGTGTTCCTCTCGCAGGCAGGAGACCATCCGGTCCTGCTCGGCATTCTGGCGCTGGTCATCGGCGTGACCATTATCTCGGGCGCCACCGACGCCCCCAACGCCATCGCCAGCGCGGTCTCCACCCGCTGCCTCACCCCCGGCGCCGCCCTCGCGCTCGCTGCCGTGTTCAACTTCGTGGGGCTGGTGGGCATGACCTACATCTCCACGGCCGTGGCCCACACCATGTTCAACATGGTCGATTTCTCCGGCAACACCCACCAGGCGCTGCTCGCGCTCATAGCCGCCATGATAGGCTCCATCGGCTGGGGCGTCTTCTGCTGGTTCTGGGGCATTCCCGCCAGCAAGTCCCACTCGCTCATCGCCGGCGTCACCGGCGGCGCCATCGCGCTGAACGGGCTGGCCGGCGTCGTGCTCTCCGAGTGGATGCTCGTCATCTACGGCATGGTGTTCTCGCTGGTGGGCGGCTTCATCCTCGGCATGGCCACCACCAAGATCATCGAGTTTCTCTTCTCCGGCGTCAACCGCCAGCGCGGCAACAAGGTGTGCATGGTGCTGCAGGACATCTGCGCCTGCGCGCTGTCGTTCCTCCACGGCGCCCAGGACGGCCAGAAGTTCATGTCCATCGGGCTTTTGGGCATCGCGCTCGCCTTCGGCATGGAGACGAGCGGCTCCACCGACTTCCCCCTGTGGCTCATGATCATCTGCTCGGCGGCGATGTCGCTGGGCACGCTGCTCGGCGGCAAGCGCATCATCAAGTCCGTGGCCATGGACATGGTGTCGCTGGAGAAGTACCAGGGCGTGGCGGCCTCCCTCTCCACGGTGATCACGCTGTTCGTGGCATCCATGACCGGCATGCCCGTCTCCACCTCCCACTGCTCCACCGCCTCCATCATGGGTGTGGGCGCCTCGAAGAGCTTCCGCCGCGTGAACTGGGGCGTCGCCCGCCGCATGGTGTGGGCCTGGGCGCTCACCTTCCCCTGCTGCGGATTCATCGGCTGGGCCCTGGCCAAGCTGTTCATGATGCTGTAGAAAAGGGCCCGGACATGAGTCCGGGCCCTTGGGTGAACCGCAGCTGGGATCGCCTTACGCTTCCTCAGCGGCTTTTGCTTGGGCCTCGCGGATGGCCTTGGTCATCTGATCCACGCAGGAGGTGGAGCGCCGCCCGCAGGTGTGGCCCTCCATCATAGCGACGATGTCGTCGACGTTCTGGCCGGCCACCAGCTTGGAGATGGCCTTCAAATTGCCATCGCAGCCGCCGGTGAACTGGACGCTCTTAATAGTGTCGCCGTCCAGTTCCACATCAATCTGGCGGGAGCAGACGCCGCGGGGAATGTAGGTGTGCATGTCGGTTCCTTTCTCGCACCTTGTTTCGGCGAGATTGTACCGCATTGTGGCCTACACCGCCGTCGCGCCGCGCTCGCCGGTGCGGATGCGCACCACTTCCTCCACGGGTGCCACGAAGATCTTGCCGTCGCCCACCTCGCCGGTGCGGGCGGCGCCCACGATGGTGTCCACCAGCGCGTCCACCGCGTCGTCTTCCACCACTACCTCGAATTTCACCTTCGGCACCATGTTCAGCATCACTTCGGTGCCGCGCACGTACTCGCTCCAGCCGTGCTGGGCGCCGCAGCCGTGCACCTGCGAGATGGTCATGCCCTTCACATCGGCGGCGAACAGGGCATCCTTCAGCGGCTCCATCTTCTCGGGCCGCACAATAGCCGTTACTCGTTTCATAGCTGTCAGCTCCTTTCTCAATCGCTTCCGCAGGCTAGTCGAGGCCCAGGTAAGCCGGGTAGGCCGACTCGCCATGGACGGCCACGTCGAGCCCGGCCGCCTCGTCGGCGGCACTCACCCGCAGGCTGCCCTTGAAGCAGGCCTTGATGATAAGCCCCAGCACCACGTCCGCGATGGCCACGAAGGCGATGGTCACCAGGATGCCCAGCACCTGCGAGCCCAGAAGCGACCAGTCGCCGGTGTACAGAAGGCCGCCGTGCTCGGTCCAGGAGAGCCCGGGCACGCAGAACAGACCCGTGAGGATGCCGCCCACGATGCCACCGACGCAGTGGCAGCCGAAGGCGTCCAGCGCGTCATCGTAGCCGAGGCGCCGCTTGGCCTGGGAAATGGCCGCGTACACGATGGGGCTCACGATAAGTCCCATGACGATCGCCGCCCAGGGCTCCACGAACCCTGCCGCCGGGGTGATGGCCACAAGGCCGGCCACCAGGCCCGTCGCCGCGCCGACGAGCGTGCACTTCCCCACTGTGATGCGCTCGGTGATCATCCAGGAAAGCACGCCGGCGGCGCTCGCGGCCACGGTGTTCAGCAGCGCGAGACCCGCCACGCCATCGGCGGCGAACTCGCTGCCAGCGTTGAAACCGAACCAGCCGAACCACAGAAGCGCCGCGCCCAGGGCCACAAAGGGCACGTTGTGCGGGCGGTAAGACAGCACCGCAAACCCTTTGCGCCGCCCCAGCATAAGGCAGAGGATGAGCCCGGTGAGGCCCGAGGAGATGTGCACCACATCGCCGCCGGCGAAGTCCAGGGCCCCGATCATGTCGCCAATGAGCGAGCCGTCGCCGCCCCACACCATATGGGCGAGCGGCGCGTACACCACGACGACCCACACGGCCACGAACGCGCATACGGCGCCGAACTTCATGCGCCCGGCCACAGCGCCCGTGATGATGGCGCAGGTGATCATGGCAAAGGCCATCTGGAAGACAATGTCGATGATGGCCGGGTATCCCGCCGCCAGCTCCGGGTCATCGGCCAGTGCGCCTTGTCCGGACAGGACCGCGAAGGCGTCAGGCGTGCCCTCAGCCTCGGCAACCATGTCGTTCACAGCACTCAAGCATCCGATCTGGTCGAGGCCGCCGAAAAACGGCAGCGAGCCGTCGCCGCCGTAGGCAAACGACCAACCGCAAACGACCCACATAACCCCGACAATGCCGAGCACGCCGAACACCATCACCATGGTGTTCACGACGTTCTTGCGACGGGAAAGGCCTCCGTAGAAGAAGGCGAGTCCGGGCGTCATGAGCAGCACCAGCATGGCGCAGACGAGCATGAACCCGGTGGAACCGGTGTCAATCATCGCGATCAACCCCTTTCACAGTTCGTGGGCCCTCGGCGAAAAGAGGTCGGGAGGCGCCGCGCGCCGCACCGCGCGGGCCTCCCCACCCCTTGTCGCCTGAGGCGCCCAACGGCAAGGACACCCCGATTGTTCCACGGCACCTGGTGACCTGCGCGCTCAACGATGATTGTTAACCCCCTCAAAAATAAGTGTTAACACTGGCGACCATTCCTTGTTACTGGGCGGAAACAAATGCCCGCGCGTCCCGTCACAGATCGCCGAAGCATTACAATGGCAGCGTTGCCTTTACAAAGAATCGGCGCGATTTTGTGACCATTTTTTCGAAAAGTTTTGTCACAACGCGGAAGGATGCACTCATGAGCGTTACATTTCGACAGGTCGAGCGCGACGAAGAGGTCGAGGCCCTGGCCCATATGGCCTACCATATTTGGAACGAGTACTGGCCGGCCATCATCGGCCAAGCGCAGACCGACTACATGGTGGAGAAGTTCCAGAGCCTGAATGCCTTCCGCACCGACATTGCCGACAATGGCTACGAGTACTTCTTCATCATGCAGCACGAGGACGAGACGCCCCACGAGCTGGGCGCGGCGACGCACGGCGCCGACATCCACGACCAGGGCGACACCGTAGCCGGCCGCGTCAACGACGACGTGGAATCCGACCGCGACGACGAGTTGGCCCACGACACCGAGGACTTCGCCCGCACGGCCGCCGTCCCCCGCATCGTCGGCTACACCGGTGGACACGTGGAGGCGGACACGAACCGCTTCTTCATCTCGAAGATCTACCTGTTAAAGGAACACCGCGGGGAGGGCCTGTGCTCGGCCACCATCCGCTTCTACGAGCGCCTCGCCCGCGAGCGCGGCCTCGATGCCCTCTACCTCACGGTGAACAAGCACAACGAGATGGCCATCCGCGCCTACAAGGCCAAGGGCTTCGAGGTCATCGACGCCGTGGAAACCGACATCGGCGACGGCTACATCATGGACGACTACATCATGGAGAAGAAGCTGCAGTAGCTGGCCCCGCGAGTCAGCCTCCATAGGGGCGACCTCGGTCGCCCCTCCCAATCAGAAAACAAAGTACTGCGGAATTCTCTTGATCCGCAATGCCTATTCGTCGACAAGAAACCGCGCCACATAATCTGCCGGAGCGATTGAGCGCACCTTTGATCGAGCAAACGCCGTAACGTCTCGCGTGACGATGAAATCAACGCGGGCGTTCTCGGCGCAGGCGCGCACTAAACCGTCTTCGAAATCAGGCTCGTCGGAATCTGCAGCCTGACGACAGAGGGCGTAATCGACTGAGCAGATAATGAAATCGTCCATCACAGCCTTGATGTAGGTTCGCGCGTCCTTCTCCCCCATGGCTTTGGAGAGGATGTAGTACAGATCTTTGAGCGACGTGGCGCAAACATATGCGACGACCTCTTCATAGGCCACGGCCTCGGCGATGGTGGCGGCTGCATCGAACCCCTCCGGCCGTGCCAAGGCGAGGTCGAGCATAACGTTGGTATCGAGAAGCACCTTACTACTCATAGCGGCTCGCAACGAGATCGCGAATCTCTTGGTCACTCAGGCGAGCGATGTCGCTACCCTGATGCTTCTTCGCAAGACTCAGCATCATGGCCACACCGCCTTTTTTCTTCGAGTGCACACGCGTATCGGGAAGCGCCCCCGTCTCGCAAATGTAATCGACGAGGACACCGCTGCAGTATTGCCCAAAGGACAAGCCGTACTCTTGTCGTGCCAGGGCATCGGCAAGAAGGATCTTCTCAGCATCGGCCCGTCCCGAAAACGTCTTCGTCGCCATAGCAACCTCCATTCGCTAGCCTCACTGTACCTCATCCTAAGGAATTTGTAAACAAGTACACAGAGCAGTGTATCGTATTTGGGACTCTATAGCACGAGGCGCCCGTCTTGCCGCACGAAAAGAAGGACGCGCATCCGTGACGGGTGCGCGTCCTTTCTCGAACAGCTGGCATCGCCCCTGGGGAGGGAAGGAGCGGGCGAGCCAGACGGATTCGGCTATCGGAGGAGGCCTACGCCCATCCTTCGAGTGCGCCGCCTCCACGGCTCGCGACGATTTGAATCGACTTGTCGACTTGCGCTATTGCTCGGCTGCCTACCAGGGAAAGAAGCAGGTGTTTTGGCTGAACGAAGCGCGTTGGCTGTGAGGTTCGATTAACCTAGCGCCTCGCGCACCGTAGCGGCGATGCCTTCGGCATTCAGGCCGAGGTCGGCGAAGAGTTGGGGCACGGGACCCTGGCCGATGAAGCGGTCGGGGATGCCCAGCGTGACGGCAGGCGTCGTGGCACCCTGGCGGGCCAGCACCTCCAGCACGCCCTCGCCGGCGCCTCCCGCGATGACGCCCTCCTCCACCGTGACCACCAAACGGCAGGCCGCCGCCGCAGCGATGGCCTCCGCATCCAGCGGCTTCACCCAGCGCATGTCCACCACGCGGCACTCGATGCCCTCGGCGGACAGCAGCTCGGCGGCGGCGCGGACTTGGCCCACCATGCGACCGAAGGCGAGCAGGGCCACGTCGCCCCCCTCGCGCACCGTGCGGGACTTCCCCACTTCCAGAACTTCCGGCACATCCGGCAACGGCGCACCCTCGGCCTCGCCGCGCGGGTAGCGCAGCGACACGGGGCCCTCCAAAACCAGCGCCGTATGCAGCGCGTGCACGAGCTCCGCCTCGTCGGAGGGCGCGAGCACCCGCATGTTCGGCACCATGCGCGTGTACACCATGTCGAAGACGCCGTGGTGCGTAGGCCCGTCATCGCCCACCAGGCCCGCGCGATCGAAAGCGAACACCACATTCGCCTCCGGCAGGGCCACATCGATGATCATCTGATCCACAGCCCGCTGCATGAAGGTGGAGTACAGCGCCACCACGGGCTTCTTGCCACCCGACGAGAGGCCGGCCGCCATGCCCACCGCCTGCTCCTCGGCGATGCCCACGTCCACAAAGCGCGAGGGGAACTCCGCCGCGAAGGTCTTCAGCCCCGTGCCGCCGGTCATGGCCGCCGTGATGGCCACCACGTCCGCATCGTTGGCCGCCTCGTCGGCGAGCGCCGCACCGAAGACCTCGGTGTAGCTGGGGGCGCGCCCGGGCTTCTTCAACGCGCGGCCCGTGGCAATATCGTAGGGGCCGGTGCCGTGGAACGCCTCGGGATCGCGGCGGGCGGGCTCGTAGCCCTCCCCCTTCCGCGTGACCACGTGCACGAGCGCCGGGCCGTCCATTTCCAGCACGAGCGACAAAACGTCGCGCAGCTCGGCGATGTTGTGGCCGTCGATGGGAGCGGTGCACACGATGCCGAGCGATTCGTAGATCATGGTATGGGGAATCACCATCTGCTTGAGGGATTCCTTCATGTTCTTGCCGAAGCCAAGCAGACCGCGGGCCGCAGGGCCGCCCTGCTCCATGGCCGCCTGCAGGCCCTCACGCGCCTCGCGGTAATGGCTGTTGGCGCGGATGTTGCCCAGATGCTTCATGAGGGCGCCCACGTTGCGCGAGATGGACATCTCGTTGTCGTTCAAGATGACGACGAGCGGCAGCTGCTCGTTGCCCATGTAGTTCAGCGCCTCGAAGGCCATGCCGCCGGCGAGCGACGCGTCCCCGATGAGGGCCACCACCTTCTCGTCGGTGCCCTTCAACTGCCGCGCCTTTGCGAGGCCCGTGGCGATGGAGAGCGAGTCGGACGCATGACCCGACGGGTGCACGTCGTAGGGGCTCTCCGATGGCTTGGTGAAGCCGGAAAGGCCGCCGTAGGTGCGCAGCGTTTTGAACGCCTCGCGTCGGCCGGTGAGCAGCTTGTGAGCGTAGGCCTGGTGCCCCACGTCGAACACCACGCGGTCGCGCGGCATGTCGAGCAGGCTCTCCAAGGCCACGATGATGTCCACGGCGCCCAAAGACGACGCCACATGTCCCCCGGTGACCGAGGTGGTGGCGACGATCTCCTGGCGGATCTCGCGGGCTAAAATGGCCAGCTCCTCGTTATCGAGCACCTTCAAATCGGCCGGCGAGCTGATAGCATCGAGTATGCGCGGGACATCCATGGGCGGTTTCCTTTAGGCCTCGCGGGGCATGTCGGTTGAACCCGTAGGGGTAGCGCTTGCGCCGCCCTCCTCGGCCGTCGTTTCCTCTTCCGTCGCCAGAAACGCGTCCAAGTCCTGCTCGGACAAATCGCACGCGGAAAGGCCCAGCTTCACGGCCTCCTCGTACAGCTTCAAGGCGTCATCCAGCGAGATGTCCTCGGCGGACACCTCGTCAACGATCTCGGAAAGGCGCTCGTGCACGTCCTCGAAGGTGCGACCCTGCTCGTCGGCCATGGCGCCTACACCCCCACCTGCACGCAAGCAGCGGCGCCCGAGGCGCCCACCAGGGCATCCACCGGGCCGGCGGCGGCAATGTCGGCTCCGACCGCATCAGCCGCGCCCGCGCCATCGCCTTCCATAGAACGCGCGATGCGCCCCAGCACACCGTTCACGAAGCGCGGCGACTCGTCCTCGCCGCCGAAGCCCTTGGCCAGCTCCACCGCCTCGTTGATGGAGACCGACACCGGCACGTCGTCGCAGTGGAACATCTCGAAGACGGCCAGGCGCAGAATGGAGCGGTCCACGATGGGCATGCGGGAGAGCGCCCAGTTCTCGGACGCCGCTTCAATACGCTCATCTACCTGGGCCTGGTTCGCCTCCACGCCGTGGATGAGCGCCAGGGCGTAATCGGTCAGCGTCCCCTCCTCAATGCGGCCGAACGCGCCCGCCTCGGCAGCATCGGTCTCATCGGCGGCCTCGCGCGCCACCAGGCACAGCCCGCAGTCGAGCAGCTCGCTGGGCAATTTGCCCGTCAGCTCGCTCGTGTACAGCACCTGCACCGCGCTGATGCGGTCGCGGGTGCGCTCGTGGATTCTCGGAGCCATACCGCGCGCCACCTACGCCTTGAACTGGAGGCCGTCGATGTACACGTCCACCGAGGACACCTCCACGCCGGCCTGGGTGGCCAGCGCCTCGGCGATGGCGCTGCGCAGCTGGGCCGCCAACTCGGGCAGCACGTAGCCGTAGTAGACTTCCACGTGCACCGCCACGGAAAGCTTGCTGTCGTCGCCCATCTTGGTCTCGATGCCGGAGGTGGAGGGCTTGCTCGCCAGCATAGAGCGGATGCCGCTCGTGGCGAAGGAGCCCAGCGAGGCCACACCGTCCACCTCGCTGGCGGCCACGGAGATGATGGTCTCCATGACCCCCGGGGCGATGGAAAGGCCCTCGACGTTCATCTGATCTGTCATAGTACGTCTCCCATCTGGGTTTCGATAAAGTCGGTTGTCGCGTCACCGGCCAAGAATACCTCGTTATCGAGCACGCGTTTGTGGAATGGGATAGTTGTTGCAATTCCTTCAATAACGAACTCGTCCAAGGCGCGCTTGGCGCGGGCGACGGCCTCGGCGCGATCCTGGCCGTGCACGACCACCTTGGCCACGAGCGAGTCGTAGTAGGGCGAGATGCGGGAACCGGGGCGCAGGTAGGTCTCCACGCGCACGCCGGGGCCCGCCGGGGGCTCGAAGCGCGTGACGGTGCCGGGGCAGGGGCGGAAGCCGTGCTCGGGATCCTCGGCGTTGATGCGCAGCTCGATGGCGTGGCCCGAAGGCGAGAACGGCGCGCGGCCCGCGCAGCTCATGGGCTCGCCGGCGGCGATGCGCAGCTGCTCCTTGATGATGTCGGTGCCGGTGATCTCCTCGGTGACCGGGTGCTCCACCTGCACGCGGGTGTTCATCTCCATGAAGTAGAACTGGCCGCGCTCGTCCAGCAGAAACTCGATGGTGCCGGCGTTGCGATAGTCCACGGCGCGCACGGCCTTCAGGGCCGCCTTCATCATGTCGCGGCGCAGGTTCTCGGAAAGCGCTGGCGAGGGGGCCTCTTCCAGAAGCTTCTGGTGACGGCGCTGGATGGAGCAGTCGCGCTCGCAGAGCGCCACGGCGTTGCCATGGTCGTCGGCGAGCACCTGCACCTCCACGTGGCGCGGACGCAGCACGAGCTTTTCCAGGTACACCCCGTCGTTGCCGAAGGCGGCGCCAGCCTCGGTGCGGGCGGCCTTGTACTGGGCCGCGAGGTCGGCCGGATCGTGCACCTCGCGCATGCCCTTGCCGCCGCCGCCGGCCGTGGCCTTGATGAGCACCGGGTAGCCCACCTTCTCGGCGAAGGCCGCAGCCTCTTCCACGGTATCCAGGCAGCCGTCGGAGCCGGGCACCGTGGGCACGCCGCACATCTTCATGGTCTCGCGGGCGGACGACTTGTCGCCCATGCGGTCGATGCACTCCGGGGCGGGGCCGATGAACACGAGGTCGTTGTCGGCGCAGGCGCGGGCGAACTCCGCGTTCTCGGCCAAAAAGCCGTAGCCGGGGTGAATCGCCTCGGCACCGGTGTTCTTCGCCGCGGCAATGATGGAGGCCATGACCAGATAGCTCTTGTTCGACTGGGCAGGACCGATGCAGACGGCCTCGTCGGCGTAGCGCACCGGATAGGTGTCGGCGTCCTCCGTGGAGTACACGGCCACCGTCTTCACGCCCAGCTCGCGGGCGGCGCGCATGATGCGCAGCGCCACCTCGCCGCGGTTCGCTACCAGTATCTTGCTAAACATTACGCCGTCTCCGGGGCCGGGGCCGGGGCGCCGTGGGGCTCGACGTAGAACAGCGGCGTGCCGAACTCGACGGGCGAGGCGTCCTCGAGGCACACCTCGCGGACGGTGCCCATCTCCTCGGCGGCGATCTCGTTCATGAGCTTCATGGCCTCCACGATGCAGAGCGTCTGGTTGGCAGCGACCTCGTCACCCACCTGCACGAACGGCGGCTCGCCGGGCGCGGGGGACGTGTAGAACGTGCCCACCATGGGAGCCGTGACGGCGTACCAATCGCTCGGACGCTCCACGTCGTCGGCAGCGGCTGCCGGAGCGGCGGCGGGAGCCGGAGCCACCGGCTCTCCCGCCCGACCACCCCTGCTATGGCTGTGCCTATGGCATGGGGCGGCGCTGTATTGGTGTCTGCTACAAAGAATTGCTGGCCGAAAGGAGGAAACACGCATGAAATTAGTCATTGCGGAAAAGCCCAGTGTGGCGCAGAGTTTGGCGGCTGTGCTGGGTGCCAATCAGAAAAAACAGGGATATTTGGAGGGCGGCGGCTGGCTGGTAAGCTGGTGTGTCGGGCATTTGGTGGAGCTGGCCCCCGCCGACGCATACGACCCCAAGTATTCCAACTGGACATATGAAGATCTGCCCATCGTGCCGACACAGTGGCAGTTTACCGTGGACCCTGGGAAAAAGGATCAGTTTCAGGTGCTGGCCGACCTGATGAACCGGGCCGATGTGGACGGTTTGGTATGCGCCACCGACGCAGGCCGTGAGGGGGAACTCATTTTCCGTCTGGTGTATCAACAGGCCGGGTGTAAGAAACCGATGGAACGGCTGTGGATTTCGTCGATGGAGGAGGAAGCAATCCGGGCGGGCTTTTTGGCTCTGCGACCCGGTGCAGACTATGACCGGCTGTTTGAAGCGGCCCTGTGCCGCGCCAAGGCTGACTGGCTTGTGGGGATCACCGGCACACGGTTGTTTTCCACCCTGTATCACCGCACTTTGAGCGTGGGGCGTGTGATGACCCCGACCCTGGCCCTTGTGGTGGAACGGGAAAATGCCATTGAGGGATTCAAAAAAGAAAAATTCTATGTAGTGGAACTGGACTGCGGCTTTCCCGCAGCCAGTGACCGGCTTCAGGAGCGCAAGGCGGCGGATAAGCTGCAAGCGGCCTGCACAGGGCAAACGGCTGCTGTCCGCAGCGTGGAGAAAAAACAGAAATCCACCCAGCCGCCCAAGCTGTACGACCTGACTTCCCTCCAGCGTGACGGGAACCGGCTGATGGGCTACACGGCCCAGCAGGTTTTAGACTATGCCCAGGCGTTGTACGAAAAGAAGTTGTTGACCTATCCCCGTACAGATTCCAATTATCTGACCGAAGATACGGCGGCCACGGTGCCGGGGCTGGTGGAAGTGGCTGTTCAAAGCCTGCCCTTTTCTGTAGAGGTGGGGCCGCCTGATGTGGCCCGCGTAGTAGATGGTTCCAAGGTCAGTGACCATCATGCCCTCCTGCCCACCATGCAGGTACGAAGTGATACCCTGGCCGCCCTGCCCGCCGGGGAACGGAATGTCCTGACCCTGGTTATAGTGCGGCTGCTGTGTGCTGTAGGAGAAAAACAGGTTTATGAGGATACGGCGGCGGCACTGGAATGTGGCGGCGTGTCCTTTTCGGCCAGGGGCCGTGTGGTGACGGTTCCCGGCTGGAAAGCCATAGAGCAGATGTTTCTTTCCACGCTGAAGCAGAAAACGGAGAAAGAAGAACCGGAGGCCCGCGCCCTGCCGCCGCTTGCCGAGGGCCAGACGTTTTCCGGGTGTAAAGCTGCGGTGCGTGAGGGGGCCACAAGCCCACCCAAGCATTTCACGGAAGATCTGCTGCTGTCCGCGATGGAACATGCCAGCGCGGAGGAATTTGCAGAGATTGAGGGGGTGGAGCGTACCGGCCTGGGAACCCCGGCCACCCGCGCCGGAGTGCTGGAAAAGCTGGTGCGCGGCGGTTTTCTGGAACGCAAGGGCCG
>OLRX01001847.1_pt1 | contig 14696 bp, 17 predicted proteins | sample 1672991 | NCBI WGS metagenome assembly OLRX01 (sample SAMEA3136744, study PRJEB25190) | human gut metagenome | biome: human gut; feature: human-associated habitat; material: faeces | place: Austria | collected 2013
CAAAGCGCAGCGCCTGACACTGGCAGGGACAGCATCTTAAGGATTCCGTTATTGCCCCGCTCCGTCTGCGTCATAAGCACCGTAATTACCACAAGGCTTGACGGCAGCATAAACCAGACATATCCCAGAAATGACTGGATGAAAAAGTTATTCTCAGGGCTGATTCCTTCTGCCTGCATCTCAAAGTTCATATCTGCATTCATAATGCCCGAGATCCACACCAGAAGAACCGGGATCAGCAGAATCAGGCCAATCTTCGATCTCTTTAATTTCCTTATTTCTATTTTCATTAATCGGATCAGGTTCATGATGTTCTCCTCCTTAGATAAGCGGCCGCGCTTCCTGCCGCCAGTAATGCTATGGTCTCTATCACTGCCGCGATCAGCATTTCCCTGCTCTTTGTCGAGGAGTAGGGCAAAAGGAACGGAAAATAAGCCATGCTTTTTTCCTGGACGAATAACTGGGCTGCAAACATTCCGATCATGCCGATTCCAAAGGACACCCACATATTCTTCAGCAGGCAGGCGATCAGCAGCATCAGTACCAGCGACGGCAGCGAATAGGCATAGGTGTATCCCATCGTCTTACACAGAGAGACAAGGATCTGCTTCCCGCCGTCAAGCCATTTCCAAGTACAGAAATACAGCGCAGCCGTCTCTATGGCAAATACCACTGCCAGTATGAGGGCCAGCAGGATTCCTTTATCAAAAAAGAGGACGGCCGGATTAACAGGTAGAGCATCCATCTTCTGGATTCCATTGTTGACGTGCTCGATATGGTACAGAATACAGGCGCCGATAATGATCACGCATAGATTCGCCATAGCCATCGTAAGCCAGTTGGCATCCATCACGATCGCTGCCGGATTACCGGGACGCCCGGTAAACATCTCGGTTCGCACGGCCAGATTGATCACCGGAAACGCGGCTGAGAATACGCCCCCTGCCAGCAGCGCGGGGATAAGCCCTGTCCTCCTTATCTTCTTGATTTCCAATCCTATCATCGTCCCATTTTCCTCCTTCTGTTATCTTCTTCCACCATCGCAAGAAATGTCTCTTCCAGATTATCCGAAGGATAGCCCATGCCTGCAGCCTCTTTCCTCAGATCTTCCAGAGAGCCTTCAAACAGCAGCCTTCCGTGATTCAGGATTCCGATGTCATCTGCCATCAATTCCACTTCCGGCAACAGATGGGAGGACACCAGGACCGTGCAGCCAATCTTATGCGGCAGGGATCGTATCAGCGTCCGTATCTCATGGATGCCTACAGGATCCAGGCCATTGGTAGGCTCATCCAGAATCAGTATCGGCGGCCTTCCAATCAGTGCGCCAGCCAGCCCCAGCCTCTGCTTCATTCCGAGAGAATACTTCTTAGCAAGTCTTTTCCTGTAAGGGGTAAGTCCGGTCAGTTCCAGCGCGTCGGCTACGGAAGACTTGGGAAGTACCAATATCTTCCTTATAATATCTAGATTTTCTTCCCCGGTCAGGTTTCCGTAGAAGGCAGGCGCTTCGATAAATGAGCCTACCTCCCTTAATATTTTCATCCGGTCTCCCGGATGGCTCATCCCATCTATGGTAAAGGAACCGGAAGACGGGCGGGTCAGTCCCAGGAACATCTTCATCGTGGTGGATTTTCCTGCGCCGTTTGGCCCCAGGAACCCATATACTGTCCCCTTCCTTATGTGCAGATTAATATCGGATACTGCGGCAAAATCTGAATATTCCTTTGAAAGATGCATGGTTTCTATCATGTTCATTTTTTATCTCCTCCTATCCCATTGATTCTTATCACCGTATGCGTTTATTATATAAGGCCCTCCTTACATCATCCTTCCTGCTGCCTTACATTTACCTTACATTTTCCCGGACACGGCAACGAAGCCTGTCTGCTATGCTATAATCAATTTATCAAATAAAGAAGGAGCGGTAATTATGGCTTTTGACTATCTCAAACGAAAAAAAATCCTTCTCGTCGATGACGAGCCGGAACTTCTGAATATGGTGACTTCCATTCTGGAAAATGAAGGCTATACGAATATAAAGACCGCATCGACTGCCTCCGAAGCCATCGATGCATGTAAGAATTTCAAGCCGGAACTTGCGGTTCTCGACGTAATGCTTCCTGATGGAAATGGATTTGACTTGCTGCGGGAATTAAAAAGGATCTCTGACTTCCCGGTTCTGTTCTTGACCGCAAGAGGCGAGGATGAGGATAAATGGACGGGATTCGGACGCGGGGCCGATGATTACATGGTAAAGCCCTTCCTCCCCAAAGAGCTTACCTTCCGCATAATGGCTATACTAAGAAGAAGTTATAAAAATGACGCGCCACTGGTAATTCTTGCCGAAAGCGAGATAGATTTTGACCGGGCGGAAGTCCGAAAGGCTGGCGACGTCCTGCCTCTGACTGCCAAAGAATATGAAATCTTAAGTTCCCTCTACCGCAACGCCGGAAAAATAGTGACCATTGATACGCTCTGCGAAGCCGCCTGGGGGGATAATCCCTACGGCTATGAGAACTCTTTAATGGCTCATATCCGGCGTATCCGGGAGAAGATCGAGGCAGACCCTTCCCATCCGGTTTCCCTGGTGACCATAAAAGGATTGGGATATAAACTGATTCTGGAGGAATAGATTATGAAAAGCACGCCAAAACTCATCAAGCATTTTCTGCTGATCCTTATGCTCAGCCTGTTCTTGCTTCTTGGCTTCAATCTCATCTTACTTGCCACAGTGGGGCAAAAGTTTGCATCCAGCGGAAGCCCCTGGACTTCTGCCGAAGAGGTGGCTGCATCCCTTACTCCATCCGGCAGCGGTTTTTCCTTATCGGAGGCTGGCGCCGACACTCTTTTAAAGTCCGCGGCCTGGGCAGTCCTCATTGACGACGCCAGCGGGGATGTAGTATGGAACAGCGACAATCTCCCCGGCGAAATCCCCCGGCATTATTCCGCGGCGGCCATCTCTCTTCTGACTCGCGGATATATCCAGGACTATCCGACTTCCACCTGTGGATATGGAGAGGATCTGCTGGTGCTTGGATTTCCTAAGAAAAGTTACTGGAAGCATATGTATAATACCTTCAGTTATGATATGATCGCGCACTCGCCCCAGATATTTCTGACCTTCCTCCTTTGTAATCTGGCGATCATCTTCTTCATCTACTGGGGGGTGAACATCCAGTTATTGAAGTCGCTGAAGCCGATTCTCACGGGAATACAGGCACTGCCTGAAAGTGAGAATGACATTCACCTTAAGGAAACCGGCCTGCTGTCAGAGGTAAGCGCGTCTATCAACCGGGCTTACGAATTGATTCGTTCCCAGCACTATCAGCTTCAGAAAAAAGAAAACGCCCGGGCAAATTGGATTGCCGGCGTTTCTCATGATATACGTACTCCTCTTTCTATGGTAATGGGCTATGCCGAGACGCTTGCAGAGGATCCTTCCCTCCCTGAAGATGCCCGCAAGAAGGCGGACGTTATCTGCCGCCAGAGTCTTCGCATGAAAGACTTGATCAGCGATCTGAACCTGTCCTCCAGGCTGGAATATAATATGCAGCCACTGAACCTTAAGAAGATCCCGCTCATTCCTATGGTACGAAAAGCCGTGGCAGACTTCATCAACCTGGATATTGATAACCGGTATCCGGTTGAATGGAATGCGGATGACTCCCTGGCCGGCTGCTACATTATGGCCGACAAGGACTTAATCTACCGGGCCATAGCCAATCTGCTTCTTAATAGCAGGAATCACAACCCAGGAGGCTGCCAGATCTGCGTACGGGTTGAATATGCCGATGGCGGAGCTTCGGATGCCGGATATGCCATTTCTATAGAAGACAATGGTACAGGCATCACCAGCAATGAACTGGATCGTCTGTACCATGCTTCATACGCTTCTCTATCCTGCGGGCAGAGCCACGGACTGGGGCTCCTGATCGTCCGCCAGATCACGGATGCCCATCATGGAAAGGTGGAACTTGGCCACAGTGCCTGCGACGGGTTCCGGGCAAGGATTATCCTGCCTTCTGCTCCTTCTTAAGTTCCATGGCATTCACACAATCCGAATACGCCGATTGGGTAGAATTTGATTATTATTCCCATGACCTTGATCGATATCTCGGACAAACTTTCGACGATAGAGCCTGCCAGTTTTCCCTTCTCTCCTGCTATGATTACGCCAAATCCAAAGAACAGGGCGATCACGTTAATCTGGAGCATGGTTGCGTCCGCCAGCGGCTGTACCGCATTGGGCGGAAATATGTTGACGATGGTATCGATAAATGACGGGCTTAAGGGGCGCGATATAGGGCTCTGCGATCTTAGGGCTTTTCCGTCTTACATATCCAGGCGTTCTACGACCTCCATAGCCGCAGGGGATCCTGCAACCCCGCCGATGCCTGTCTCGCGAAGGCTTACATCCATCTTATCGCCGACTTCCTTCATCGCGTCAATGACCTGGTCCACCGGAATCTTGCTTGTAATTCCCGCAAGGGCCATATCTGCCGCTGCCAGAGCATTTACCGCGCCGCCTACATTTCTCTTGACGCATGGCACTTCTACCAGACCGCCTACTGGGTCGCATACCAGACCCATCAGATTCTTAAGCGCCATCGCGCAGGCATCTCCAATCCGGCCTGTGTCTCCGCCTCTGATATAGCAGATTGCTCCTGCCGCCATACCGGAGCCAGAACCGATCTCTGCCTGGCATCCGCCGGATGCTCCGGCCAGATATGCCCGGTTCGCAATAATCTGTCCGATGCCTGCTGCCACATACATGGCTTCGATCATCTTTTCATCCGGGACATCATATTCCCGGTAATAAGTAACAAGAACTGCCGGAAGAACTCCACATGCTCCCGCTGTTGGCGCTGCAACGATTCTCTTCATGCACGCATTGTTGCACCCCATCTTCAGGGCATTGGCCATCACCTTGGCCATAAAGTCTCCGCACAGCGTGTCCCCCTTTTGAAGATAGGCATCCATCAGGCCGCCCTCTTTTCCCACCAGACCGCTTCTGGACACCAGATTCGGATCATAAGCGTCCAGGTTCTCAAGCATAGACTGCCACATATTCGTCATCTGAGTCCAGGATTCCTCCTCTGTGACGCCTCTTTCATCCGCATCTTCCAGTTGCACTGCTTTCCAGAACGGAATCTTATCCTTATCGCATCTTAAACGCGCCTCTTCCATTGATTGATATGACATACGCTAATACTCCTCCACTTCTACTCTAGGTTGTTCCGTTCGGATTCAGGAACTTCACTCTGATGATTCCTTCCTTGCTCTCCAAGGCGTCAATCGCCTCCTGAGGAACCACCTGGTCCGTCTCTACCACCATGACCGCAAATCCGCCCCGCTTATCGCGGAATACCTGCATCGTGGCAATATTAATCTCTGCCTTGCTCAGCGCCGCCGCTACTTCCATGATCCGCCCGGGCTCGTCCACATTGCGGATGATCAGCGTATAACTTTCTCCACTGAAATTCACGTCAATGCCATCCAACTTGCAGACCTTGATTCTTCCGCCCCCGATGGAAAAAGCCTGGATCTTCATCGTCGGAACGCCATCCGCTTCCATTACGATCTGGGCCGTGTTCGGATGGGCCTCCTTAATGTCCTTGTTCTTAATCTCGAATTCCATGCCTTGCGCTTTCGCCACTTCGAAACTGTCCGGTATCCTCATGTCGTCCGGCATCATCCCCAGCAGGCCTGCGATCAGCGCTTTGTCAGTTCCATGGCCTTTCCCCGTAGCCGCAAAGGAGCCGTGCAGATAGATCGTTGCCTTCTCAGGCTGCCTGCCGAATAACTGTCTTGCGATCAGGCCGATACGCGCTGCTCCTGCCGTGTGGGAACTGGACGGGCCCACCATCACGGGTCCCAGAATGTCAAATATGTTTCCCATTTGCTTTCCCTCTCTTTTCTTATTTTGACATATATCTTCTTCTATTATACTTGGGATTTACGTAGTTTACAACGACAATTTCTGCGTTGTAAATCTGCTTCAGATATGCTAAGATTGGTTACAGTCTGAAAAAGGAAGTGTAGATAATGAACAAGAAAGAAGTACTGGAAATCCGCAAGCAATTCACACCGGAGAACTGTGCGATCACCAGGATCTGCGGCTGCTATGTGGATTATGAAAAAGAGAAAAAAGTGGAACTGAAAAAAGCATTTTTATCCCTCCCGGAAGAAGAGGCTTTCAAGTATTTCGATATCTTCAAGCACACCCTGTCCGGGACCTTGGGCAAGAACCTGATCAACATGGGATTCCCTCTTGACCAGGAATTAGAAGGCGGCACGCAGCAGACTCTGTTGAAACTGCGGGACAGCAAACTGGAAGATGACCTGCTTGTGGAGCAGTTCTACGATAATGTCATCGATAACTATGACTATGCCGAAAACTATTACATAATACTGATTCACGCTGTATACGACGTGCCGGGCAAATCCTCCGACGGACTGGAGATGTTCGATGCCTCCGATACAGTCTATGAGCACATCATGTGCAGCATCTGCCCGGTAAACCTTACCAAGGCGGGTCTGACCTATAACGCGGAGACGAACAATATCGAGGACCGGATCCGTGACTGGATCGTTGAGGCCCCTGCAAAAGGATTTCTCTTCCCGGCTTTCAACGACCGGGCAAGCGATATACATAACATCCTGTATTATACCAAGAAGCCGGAAGAGATACAGCCCGATCTGATCGCCAACGTACTGGGAAGCACCATCCCTTTGACAGCCAATGACCAGAAGGCCACCTTCCAGGCCATCGTAAGCGACACCCTGGGCGAGGACTGCGGCTACGAGGTGGTGCGCAACATCCATGACAATATCTTCGAGATGCTGGAAGAATCCAAAGAAGCGCCGGAACCATTGGAACTCTCCAAGCCGGATGTAAAGCGGCTGCTTGAAAAAAGCGGCGTGCCTCAGGAAAAGATGGAATCCTTTGACCAGGAATTTGAAGAAGTGGTCGGCGAAAAGAAAACCTTCCTGGCCTCCAATATTGCCAACGCCAAGACCTTCCAGATCGAGACGCCGGATGTCATCGTCAAGGTCAACCCGGAACGCTCTGATCTGGTTGAGACCCGTGAGATCGACGGACGCCGCTGCCTGGTAATCGCGATCGACGATCACCTGGAAGTAAATGGAATTGAAGTCCGATAGACATGCCTATGGCCAGTAAGTCCATACTGCCATCGCCGGAAACTCGTAAAAAGCAATAAAATAAAATTTTTTGTAAAAAAGCGAAAAAGTATTTGCAAAATATATTATTCTGTGCTAGAATATTTTTTGCGAGCGGAGATGGCGGAATGGCAGACGCGCTAGATTCAGGTTCTAGTGGTGGCAACACTGTGAGGGTTCAAGTCCCTTTCTCCGCATCATTTATAAGTAGGAAGAAACCAACTGTTTACAAGGTTTCTTCTTATTTTTTTATGGAAACTTTCACCTCTTTTTGTTATCGTATAAGGCAGCCCGCTCCTTGATCTTAAGCCATACACGCCTAGCCTTGACAGGGTGGAAACACCGGAAGTCCCCGGCTGGTGCGGCCATTGGCCAAAGAGTCTGGAAAAACCCGCGGAATTTTCCTGGGAGAATGAATTTAATTTCTAGGGCAGCATTTGATTCTAAAGCATTTAATTCTAAAGAAAACCTTTAGTTTTTATAGTTAAATATACCGTAAAATAAGGACTTTATCCATTATTTGATACTAGTGTGATACTAGTAATTCCTATTTCCAAGTTTCTATTATCATATAATAAGCCTTGTTATTAACATTTCTATGTTAGCAAGGCTTATTTCAACTTATTAATCTCTTTGTTTTTTCTATTTAGTTACATTTTCATGTCCTAACAAAAAATCTACCGTTACTTTAAAATAATCCGCAATGGTACATAGCATCTCTGCATCTGGCATGCGCCGGCCAGTTTCATATCCCGTTAACGTAGTCCTCTCTATATTAAGTATGTATGATAATTCTTTCTGAGACATGCCAGAATCCTGTCTCAGTTCTTTTATGCGTTTTGCGAATATATTCATTAGGATTTCCCCCCTCTGAATATATTGTAAATGGCACGTTGCTTATGTTCAAATGGCAATATCTGGATGATATGTTACAAACAAAAAAAGAGCCACAATAGTGACTCTCCCAATATAGTTCTAAAACATATGCCAGCATTCACCCGTCAATCGGTTTCTTTCTTCCTCGCCTCTTTGCGTCCGCCTTTCTCTGCCACTCCCTCCTTCTTATCATATCGCATTCGGGAGAGCATACCTTCAAGGCCGTTCCGCACGGGTCGAATTCCTGACCGCATATGGAGCATTTCCTCTTCTTTACCTTGCGCCTATCATAGCGAATCGGATTGTATGTGTCGGCATTCTGCCTGTACCATTCAAGCCCCGGAGTTTTTACGCCAATGGCATTAAGTTAAGAAATCTCACACCACTTCAAAAGATGGTGTGGGATTTTTTTGCAAGATTTTTCCGATAAAGTATTGACAAATGACGAGTAAAATGCGGCCGCTTTAACTACTGATATTTTTAAGAGGTAGTTAAAGCGGCCCTTGTAATTAGATAAATATTTTTTACAAGGAGGAACTCGCATGAATCAAAAGCCACAAGATATTCGAAATATTTTACTTGGTATTATTAACCGCCAAAAATTAAACTTATCTGGACTGGTAACTAATCCGGGGACAGATTTTATCAGAAACAGAAAACTCCCATATGAAAGACTGGTTCTTTCATTGTTGACAATGGAGGGGACATCATTAACCAATGAGCTTCTACGTCAATTTGGCTGTGATACAAATATTGCTACATCGTCAGCATTTATACAACAAAGAAAAAAGTTACATCCCAAAGTGTTTGAACAGCTTTTTAAATTTTTTATCCAGGAAACTGACAATTCTGTTACTTATAAAGGTTATCGATTGTTGGCAATTGATGGAACAGATATTCAAATCGCAACTAATCCACATGATCAGGATTCGTTTTTTCAATCTAAAGAGGGTCATAAGCCCTATAATCTTCTCCATCTAAATGCGTTGTACGACATAATGGGCCACACCTACAAAGATGCTGTTGTGCACAAACATAAGACGGCTAGTGAGAATAAAGCACTCGTAGAAATGATAGACCGTTCCGAACTCACTGAAAAAGTGATAGTGATTGCTGATAGAGGTTATGAAGCATATAACAACATGGCTCATATACAAGAAAAAGGTTGGCGGTATATTATAAGAATTAAAGATTTTCAGAATTATTCATCCGGCATCCTACACGGTTTAGAGCTACCTGATAAAGAAGTGTTTGATGAGCATATTGATTTAAGGCTAACAAAGAAAAAAACAAATGACGTAAAGCAATTAGCCAAAGATAAAAATCACTATAGAATACTGGGTTCTGATAAGCCTTTTGACTATCTTCCGAAAGAGAACAAAAAGGCAGACCCGGCAATTATGTATCATATGCCTTTTAGAGTTGTCAGGTTTCCGATTTCGGATGAATCATATGAAGTGATAGTGACAAATCTGGATAAAGAAACATTTCCAGCATATATTTTAAAGCAACTCTACACTATGCGTTGGGGAATAGAAACATCATTTAGAGATTTAAAATATACTATAGGATTACTTCATTTTCACTCAAAAAAGGAGGAATACATTCTTCAAGAGATATTTGCCCGACTTGTAATGTATAACTTTTCTGAACTGATTACCTCTTACATAGTCTTAGACAAGAAGGACAGAAAATATGAAGTCAATTTTTCTGTTGCAGTACATATATGCCGTGAATTTCTTTGGGGTAAATGTATTCCGCCTGATATAGAAGCACTTATTGCAAGATATATAACGCCTATTCGCGCTGGGCGTTCACGACCTCGTGATATAAAAATTAAACAAGCAATAAGCTTCATGTATAGAGTAGCATAAATTTTTTGAAGAGAATACTTTTTTGACAAGGGGATACTCTTGTCTATTTGTTCTGAGAAAAATAGGTTTCTCATCGATATAAAGTTAAAAAGAAAAGAGAAGCTGACGTCATGAACAACGAAAACCTCCCTTTACTTTTCTTAACTTAATGCCATTGGTTTTTACGCACCGGGGCCTTAGTGATATTATTAATTGATTGCAGTAAGGAAGGATTTTCTTCCGGCAACCCCGTCCTGCACCAGAGACTTATCCCCCTGGAACATTCTTGTAGCCGCTGCGCATCCGCTTCCGAATTCTCCTGGATGCTCCACGCCATTAGGATCATACCCGTTAAGCAGCAGGAGTATCTCCCATGCAGTAACCATGTACTGAGTCTCGCCCTCGCACACGTAATGCTGCGCAAATGCCGCATCTGTCTTTTTCCCCCAAATGCCGTCTTCTTTCAATCCGGCATTGTAGTCCATATTCATGGCATGCTGTACGCAGCGTATCGCCCCCTTCTTGGTCTCAGGTCCACGGATTCCATCCACGCCAATCTTAACTCCTGTGAAATTGATTGCATGCTGCTGTCCCTGCCTGATAAGGTCCTTTCTATGGATTCCATAGGCTCCATTGCTTCCGGATTCCACAACAACCGGCGATGGCATAATGATAGTGGCGCTTCCCCAATTTGGACGCCCATAGCCCATAATTAGATTGCTCCACTTGCTGATCGTGCGGTCGCATACCATGTCATTTCTGTTCCCCTCACGGACGGTGAGGGTGTTCCCACTAACCTTAATGATCGCTCCAACATGATCTGACACTCCGTCTCCGCCCCAGTCGTAATAGATGATATCTCCTACAGCCGGAGCGTAGTTTCCTGCATATCGGCCTGTCCATAATCCCCTTGCCTTGAACCAGTTGATTCCATACGGGCAGTAGGCTGTGTTAGGCACTTTCCCCTGGTTTCCTGACTGGTACCCCGCCGCGGATATGGTAGCGTGGCACCACGGATCCTGATGTGACATCTTATAGGATTCCACTCTCTGCGAATTATAGATATCAATAATGATATCATCCTGACCTCTTGCCTCGCTGTATCCGAACCATGAATCTAATACATTTCTATATTCTGTCCAACCCATATCATATTCTCCTTCCTGTGCGATGTCGCACAAAAAGAGAGCCTGTTTCCAAGCCCTCTGAATCCTACTTCTTGATTTCAATCTCCCAGAAGCCGCCGTCCCTAGTCCAGATTTTGACTCTGTCTCCGTCTCTTTTTACGTGGTCTACCTGCGGACTGCGGCATACCTGTATGTACTCCTGCACGGGCAGGATATTGCCCCTTGCCCGCACAAGATCGTCTATCTCCCAGGTGTACATTATTCATTCTTCCCAATCTGCTTAATAATCTGGTTTACATAAGTACTTAGCCCTGCTACCAGGATGCCCTGTACGATCGCTGTAAATAGCGCCAGCGCGATGTCCTGGCCAGTGGCAAATGTAGCCGTAGCCATTACCCAGATGCCGCATACGAATATCCCAACAATTCCGAGTACCAGAGGGATAAACTTGTCTTTTACAAATGCTGCCTGTTTCAGCCACAGCCCAAGGAAATATAGCGCGATTGCTACAACAATAAGTTCCGGTTTTACGTAATTCATAATCTGTTCCATCTTAAATCCTCCTACTGAATCATTGTTAACAAGTAGATCAGGCCGCCTGCCACCGCCGCTCCAATAGCCCCAAGGAATGCGTTGAACAATGCCTTCGTTGAGTCTTTCCAGCGCCTTGCCGGTTCCTGCTCCATACTTTATATCTTCTACATTCCTGTTTGTATGCTTCATTTCCGAAGCCATCTCAACCAGCGTTTCTGACATAGTGTGTATTTCTTCGACAATCGGCTCAAGTTTGTCAATCCTATGCTGATTGCTCTTTGCCCGCTGTTCCACCTCTGTAAGTCTTTTCTCATGTTCTAAATCCATCTCGCACCCCCGGTTACCTTATTCTGTAATGCGGCTTCTCTTCATTAAATAAGTGATACCGCAAATAATCATCAAGAATTATGCCGACCGCCGATAAAAAGAACCACAACACCGAAAACGGCAAGCACACCTGCCCTAGCAAATTAAGAGGCAGGCCAGAATAATCCCAAACGCCCCATCCAAGCCATAAATTAATTACACACCCAGCGGCGAACTCCACTGCCGTTATAATAGACGCGCCAATGATGCACTGCCGCCATAGCGGCATCTCCCACGGTATAACCTCATTAATCAGCCCAATCAGCCAAAAGCATAATCCGCCTACCAAAAACATGGTCCAATGACTATGTCCCCGGAATATCATCTCGCAGAATATATAGAGCAGGCCACCAATACTACATAGTACCAGCGGCCTTACTGCCCTCATATTGCTTGAGCCGCAATCATTGCTCTCATCGGCTCGCTTTGAAATTCTACAGGGATATCAGAACCATAATGAATTGCTTCTACCCGACTCTTATCCTGTAAGGAACGAATATAAATTCTAAGATCCCGAAAATAAGTTACATGCCAAGTCACATATTCCATCGCCACAGTCGTAATCAATGCCATGTCTGCATTGCTGTAGAATTTGCAATGCTCTGATTCATCAGACGTATGCCACGGAATATTGTTTTCTCCTGCCATTACCTGTGCCTGTAGTCCTACAAGGCTTGTCTGGTCATGGTCTGTCAACGTGAAGTGTTCCACAGTTCCATCTGTCAGCGTGACATTGATTCCCTCCCGGATGGCCGCCTGCTGGGCCCCATTCATTTCTTGTACCTTAGCCTCCTGTACTTCGTCCAGGCTTGGTTCATACGGTTCTGGCTCTGGAACTGGTTCTGGTTCGACATACACACTGCCATCATTCGACAAAACAAAACCACCCTCTATTTCCTTGTAGATAGTGATGAAATCTTCGTATTTTCCATATACGCTTCCAACATCATTGATGAGATGGAATCCGGAAGTATTCTTTTCGACATCTCCTATAATCTGGATGAGATGCTCGCCGAGGCGTTTTACTTCTGCCTTCGAAGGTGTTTCTGTATTAAGAAATAATACATTCTGCATGTATCATTCCCCCCTTTCTTTTTATAATTATTGGTTAACTAAATAGAAATTTGGAAGCCACAAAAAATAATCTGTCAGACTTGCAAGTGCTTGAGTGTGGCTCAAAAATAATTACCACCTCGGACGGGTTATATACACTTAAGGGTGACCTACCCAAGGGCCGTAGTTATGTAGCCCATGTGATTAACGGTGATTACAATGCTAATTCTACGGAGATCAGGAAAGTAATAATCCAAAACAACAGCGTAATTGTACAATTCGCTGGTGCGGTCAACAGTCCTTTCAGGATTAATTATGTAATATTTTCGGTACCTAATTAATCAGTAACTTCCAATAGCCATCCACTGTGCATATCCACCGGAAACGTTTGCGTCTGAAAGAAGTATCAATTTATTTGCATTTATTTCACCGACAAAAACATGCGGATGTCCGTTCGGATATCTAGGTGAGACAGTTGCCCAGATAGGTTCTTTCAAGCCGTATTCGGATATGTCAAGTTCTTTCGCATATCCTCCGCTTTCTTGGTGGTTTGCAAATGAATTTAATGGATATACTCCGTAGATTATTTTTAATATTGCACTTTCTAGGATTAATACACCGTTCTGATTTTCACTTAACGGTATGTTTTTGGGTAATTTTCTAATTGAATGTCAGCGCAGCGGATATAATCAGTTTTACGCCACTAGCCGGACAAAATTATCCCAATTGGGGTGGATGCTACTACTATAAATCTGGAAGCCGAATACATATCCACCTCGGCATACGAGGATTGCCCGCAAATACGGTTGCCACGGTATACATATTGCCTGAGGCTGTACGCCCCAAAACTCGAATACTTAGCATAGGATCTTCGGGATCTTTCCCCGGAGTTGCCCGTACAGAGATATCATTAGATGGTGGCATCAACGTTACGTCCCAGGACTCTTATGTGGCGGCTGATATAGATTATGACACTTATTAATCTATTGCAAATATCACATAATTTACTCTAATGTTTCCAGTCACGTTCGGATACACATATACGTATAATCCATCGCCACTATAATACCGTGGGGAGTAATAGGACGTTTGTGCCGCATTGGCGTCTCCGTTCATGACCATGCATACAAAATTATTTGTTGTTGGCGCTTTTCCAAGGATTTTTGTTAGAGATGCATTGTCGTGCAACAACGCATATGTTTGGTTACACGCAGATATTTTGGACCCCACATAGATTCCTTTGATATTTGACAGCATCCCTAACGCATTCGAAAAATTTCTATTTAGTTCTTTAACTGCAAGTGCATCTACAAAGAATCCCGCCTCCGTTACAAGGTCTATTTCCTCCATACTGACCATTCTTTTTTGTGTTGTAGCATATATCTCATTTGCCGATTCGATGATACTCTTCCCTTTCGTTTTTAATGAGTCGTATTCCCACGATTTGATTTTATCTTTAACGAATTCTGCAATGAAGTTTTTCAACGTTCCCAATTTAAACATTTTGGTTTTGTTGTTCGCGTCGTCTTCCAGCAACTTGCACTCGTCATTTAGCAGCAGATCCTCTTCATGCTGGAATATCTGTCTATTTGCCATATATCTTCCTCCTTATAATGGTACCCATCTTAATAGTGTTACTCTGTGAGTTGCGATTCCACCTCCTCCTGATTTATATCTTAGGCAGTAATCCCACGGATAGTTGTAG
>OLRX01001848.1_pt1 | contig 14682 bp, 9 predicted proteins | sample 1672991 | NCBI WGS metagenome assembly OLRX01 (sample SAMEA3136744, study PRJEB25190) | human gut metagenome | biome: human gut; feature: human-associated habitat; material: faeces | place: Austria | collected 2013
GATGGGAACCGCTCTGCACCTTATTTGGCCGTCTTTGATGCGGGGGCTTCCCGCACAGATGGTCTTGCGCATCCTCCAATGTCGCTGCAGCCTCCCTCTCGGGGGCCTCTCGCCAGCGGACGTATCCAAGCTGCCGGATATGACCGCCTCCTGGCGGTGTTTTTCAAAGTTCAATGAGGATATGTTTTCCTCTCACTTAATCCGACAGAAAAGCGCCTTTTTGAAACCATCATTCAAAGTGTTTTTTTATTTTCTCTATTGCAGAGAAAACAGATTTTCTGGCTGCAGTATGGGAAATCCCCTCTATCTCTCCAATCCGTGTCAGGGTATATCCATCCAAAAAGAGTCGTAGCCTGCGTTGCTGGAGATCAGTTAGGACATTGGATGGCCCATTAAGAATGCGTTTAATCTCCTGCCTAAGATATATTTCCTCCAGCGATGTCATTAGCGCACCATTCTCCCTTGGGTTGATATCTTCCACGGCTCTGTAGTCTTGATGCCGTTCATTTTGTTTTTCCTGCCTATTTTCCTCCAAAACGAATTCGCGAGCCAGGAGGTTGAAGCAAGGAAAACTCAATTCAACAATCTGCCCGCTTTCTGGACTCTTGGGATAAAGAGAATCAATATGGACAAACACAACATCTGGTTTCTCCAACAGCAATGTGCGGTGGTGCTTCTTAGTTAGCTGAAACCACTCAGATTCGATGCCATTTTTCGCTATTTTGATCAGCATTGCGCTGTTCCTCCTTTTCTAAACATTTGGAAAGCCAAATGTCAGAAAAGGAGGGCCGCGGCACCTTATCCGGAAACCATAACAAGCAATATAGCTTCCGTCTATGTAAAATGACAGGAATTCAGAAATCCTGATTAAATCTGCATTAAGAAGTCCACGGGGGAATCCTGAGGCTGCAGGTGGAGGTTTATCCTCCTTTTTTGTATGACCAACCTGCTTGCCTCGGCAACTTTTTGTTCTTTTCCCCCGTGCTGCCCTGAAAGCAGTGTGGCTTGGCTTGATCAGACGGAACAACTTAATGCGGCGATTGGCATCTGCCATGTCGCATTTCTCCTTCCGCTCATGCGGCCGGCACACAGACAGCCAGCATCACCCCCCTTTAAATCATTTGGTAGTCGGCAAATGCGGCTGCCTTACCGATTATATGATTCAGTTTGTCGGATATCATGTTTGTTAAATGGTGTATTGTGTTACATCAAACAAGAGAATTACATCGCATTCAACTGTAAAAAGATGTATTGTAAAATATCTTTGAGGTGAATTGCGATGTACGACTTCTCCTACCCATTGGGAAATGCGGTAAAAAGTACACGGTATCAGCGCGGCCTGACACAGCTTCAAGTTGCGGAAATGGCTGATATTGATGTGCGGACCGTGATGAATATTGAAAATTACAAGGCAAATCCGAAAATGGAGGTGCTGTTTCCTCTAATCCGAACTCTCCGTGTTGATGCCAGAACCATCTTCAACCCGGAATTGGAGCGGGATGCCCCTATGTTCCAGCAGCTTCGACTGATGGTAGAGGAGTGCAGTGAACAGGAGGCCGAAGCACTGATCCCGGTGGTGGAATCCGTCATTGCCGCACTCCGGGCAAAGGATGCCATCGAAATTGGGTAGAAACTACATAAAACAAAAACAGAGCCTGCTGATCCCCTTTCTTTGGGGAAAAGCAGGCTCTATACTTTAAGTATCTGGCTCGTCGCTTAATACCATCTTCAGTTTTACTACATTGACCCAGTACTCTTTTTTGCATTTTTGACAGTAAAGCGGAAATTTTATCAGAACGGTTTCTTCATAAACTTTGACTCTCGTTTTGCTGCCACACTGGGGACAGCAGATCCATTTTGACTCGTTCTGCATACCATCACTTATCTCTTCACTTCGCAACATGAAATTCCTGGTTCGAAATTTTCAGCATCTGCACCATCTGCGCCCGGGTGCAGGGCGCATCGGGGGAGAACTTCCCGCCGCCGGTGCCATTGGTGATGTTCTGCTCATAGGCCCACAGCACTGCATTGCAGTAGTAGGTTCCGGCGCTCACATCAGAGAAGGGTGTTGTTCCCGTAACCTCGGGGGAGCCGTTGGCTCGCCACAAGAAAGTGGCCATCTGCGCCCGGGTGCATGGGGCGTCTGGGGAGAATTTCCCGTCGCCGGTGCCGCCGGTGATGCCCTGTTCCACAGCCCACAGCACCGCATCATAGTAGTAGGCAACGGAACTCACATCGGAGAAGGGATTCGCCGTACCAATCCCAGGGGAGCCGTTGACCCGCCACAGGAAGGTCACCATCTGCGCCCGGGTGCAGGAGCCGTCAGGGGAGAATTTCCCGTTGCCGGTGCCGCTGGTGATGCCCTGCTCCACCGCCCAGGCCACCGCGCCGGCGTACCAGGCGTCAGCGGGTACATCGGTGAAGCCTATGGCCTGTTCGGTGTGGACCAGCAGGTAGCGGGAGAGGTGGTCAGTCTCAAAGACGAAGCAGCCGCTCTTGGCGTCATAGCTGCCGCCCTTGTTCTCAATGGAGCCGTCGTCCCGGATGTACCAGACTGCCAGTGTGGACGTGTCCTCGCCCTTCTCAGGGGTGTAGGGGATGGAGATGGTCAGACGCCCGCCGTCGAAGGCGGACTGCTTCACCGTCCCGACTACGATGTCAACGTCCACCACCACGGCCACCTGAGCCAGTGCGCTGACGGCCTCCTGTTGGGCATCGGTCAGCTTGGCCTGCTGGACGGAGACGGTCACGGTTTTGCCGGAGGCAATGGATTCCAGCGCCGCTTCGTCCAGTTCCACGGCGCAATCAGGGAGCCGGATCGTCAGTCCTGTGTCCTCAGCCTCTTCGGTTTTGGCAATGACCGAGGCGGGCAGCTTCACGCTGTCTACCTTGGAAAGCCCGGAGAGATCTACCGTCACCGACTTTGCCCCGTCAGCGATGACCTTGTCAATTTCCTTTCCGCTGACGGACACAGTGGCGGTGCTGCCGGAGATTTTAGCGCTGAGTTTGGTTCCGCCGTAATCCGAGGACACCGGGACCGAGACGGACGGGGTGGAAGAACCGCCGCCTCCGCCGCTGGAAGGCCGATCGGAAACGGTCACAGTCAAGCTTTGTTCTGCCACATCTGCGTACTCTGCATTTCCCTGCACCTTGTACCAAACGGTGTATTCTCCGGCATTTTTCGCTGTGGGGATCTGCTCACTCCACTCAGAATCGTCAAGCCGGTAGAGCATCGTGCCGCCAGTGGTCTTGCCTGCTGTAACCAGAGCCTGTTCTGCACCGTTATAGGTCAGGGCGTTTGCCGTAGGTGCCGTAACAGTGGGGACAAGCTTGTTGGTCGCATTGACATTGACGGTCAGCGTGATGTCCTCATAGTTTGTGCTCTTGATTACCACGGTCACTGTGCCCACAGAGCCGGTGGTTTTCACGTCATTTTTCTGAATGGGCAGGGTCAGCTCGCCGTTTTCCACCTTCGCGCCGCTGGTGTAGTAGCCGTCATTGAGTTTGATCTCACCCAGCTCATAGGTGGGTGCACCGTACTCTTTGGGCGTTTCCAGCTTGGGCAGGGCGGGGAGCGTCACAGTGTAGGTCTTTTCGTGGCCGTTTACAATGGTAAGCGCAGTTTCCTTGACGAAGTCAGGCGCAGCGGCCTTGATGATGCTGCCAGTCGTGGTGAAGCTGCTCTGCTCCAGGGAGTAATTCTTCGCGGCCTGCCCCATCAGGGTCACTGTGGCAGTGACGTTCTTGCCGTTGCCCACGCCGGCATCGTCAAAGCTGGCGGCCACGGTGTAGTCTGTGCCTCGGTTCAAGTTCATGCCGTCGAAGGTTACGCTGGTAATGCCTGCGTCTGTCGTGCCATCATAGGGCTTGGACACAGCCGTTACCCCGCTGATCGTCAGCGGTTTCTTTCCAATGCTGACCTCCACGCTGGCGGGTGCGGTATCATTGTGGTTTGCATCGCCAATCACCCGATACCACACGGTATACGTTCCGGCATCGGTGCCGGCAGGGATGTCCTGGCTGTATGTACCGTTCTCGGTCAGGCTGTACTGCATGATGCCACCGCTGGTCACGCTGCCCGCGGTAATCAGCGCCTGCTCCTGGCCGGTATAGGTCAGGGTTTCCTGCGCTGTGGGAGGCGTGATGAGGCCTGACCTGATGTCGGCCTTTTGTACCGTCACAGCAATATCCTGGCTCATCTTCTTGTAGCCGTCGCAGGTGGCCAAAAAGCGGAAGGTGTGCTGGCCTGCGGACAGCTTTAGCGCAGAAAGATCAAATTGATTCTTTGTTGTCGCACTGCCGACCGCTGTGGCCTTGCCGTCCTCCACCTTGTACCACTGGAAGCTTACAGCGCCTGTGCCGGTTTCCTTCTTTACATTGACAAGAAGTGTCCCCGCACCGCCATAAGTCATGCTCATCTCGGTGGGATAGTTCATGCTCTTGATGGGGATCTTGGCCACAGAAACATTGGTCAGCTCCGTGCCGGTAAGGTCGGTTATCCATGTACTGCCGCTCTTGAACGCGCAGCCCTCCGGCAGGAGGGATGCCAGCGTGACATCTCCGGTGACGGTCAGCTTTGCCGCCGTCTTACCGTTCAGATCCAGCTTGAGCGGGCTGCTGATGGTGATCGCGCCTGCATCCGCCAGCAGCTTCACCGTACCGTCGCCGGCTGCCGCGATGGCCGCGTCTACCGTCCGATGGTAGGAAGTGCTGCCGTCCGTCTTTGTTACCTCAGCGGCATAGCCGCAGTATGGGCAAACATTCCCGCCGGAAGGGTCATCCGGGTGGCTGCACTCCACAACAGTGACGGCAGTATTCGCATTCATCTCTGACAGCTTGACCCATGCGCCGTCTTGCTTCTGATAGGCATAGCCCGCTGCCAGCAGGGACTGGTAATCTGCGCCATTCTCGATTTTGATGCTGTCAAAGGAGCCGCCGGACAGGATCACACGAATACCGCTATTATATCCCAATTTCAGCAGATCCGCGCTACCGCCGGACATGGTCAGCGTTCCCTCCGTGTAGATGCCGCCGGTGAACGTGCCGCTCGTTACCACGGCTTCGTTCCCGGTAAGGATGAAAAGCCCAAATCCACGGACGCCAGTTCCGCCGCCTACGCTTCCCTCCAGGGTGACATTGTCCAGCGTCAGCTTTGCGCCTGTGTGGTCAAATTTTCCAACTTCCACCGCATTAGCGGACTTGGAGACACAGGTGCTTTGCACCTTGCCGTTTGTTATGGCTACATTGGAGCCGAGGATACGTAGAGGCGCCTCCTCACGGGATTTACTCAGGGTGAATCCATTCAGGTCCAGTATAATATTTTTGCTGATCTCGATAGGCTCTGCGTTCTCGATCGCCAAAGGCCCCCGCAGAGTGATCGTGTCACCGTCCTTCGCGGCAGTCAGCGCGTTTTCCAGACTGGTGTATCGTGTGCCGCCGATTTCAAATGCCTCCACCAGCGCATGGCAGAAGGTGCAGTAACCATCCTTGTCCACCTTGCCCACATGGTCGCAGATTCTGCCACAGGCACATTTGCCGTTCTGATATTGGCAGGTATGCGCGACCACCTTGACCACTCTATCCGGAATATCTACATGGGAAACGTTCAAAATTTCGTCGCTATCAGCGTCTGCAAAGGCATATCCGTCCGCCAGCAGAGCCAGGGCCTCCTCACCAAGTGCTACATTGATTCCACCTTGGAACATGCCGCCCTGGAGCTGGGTTTTCCCGAGGAAATTCACCTGACGCTCAAACACGCAGTTGCCCTTTACCGTCAGGGTAACCAGGTTACTAACGACATTCCCGTATGTTGTTGTAACGCTGTCTAATATCAATACCGTGGGGCCTTTGGTGGTAATGACATCTCCTCTGCCCTCTATCGTGCCGTTTTTGATGGTGACGCTGTTGTACGGGCAATTTTGCAAATCCAGCGCCTTGACCTTGTGGCCCTGCAGGTCCAGCGTAAGGTCCTTTTTGTTCGTCCCATCGTCTCCCGTTGTCCCCGCTCTCAAGATTACGTCAGTATCCCGCACAAAATAAAAGGTTCCGCCGGAGACCAGAATGCCCCCAACCTGAGAGCCATCGTTATTGCGTTCAAACGAATAGGGGATACCATCTTCGTCAATAAAGAGCACATCCTCGCTACACGGTTCGCCGCACCGTTGGCATTTGCCGTCGTGGGTGTATCTTTCATGGGGGCAGGTGTTAAAGGTAACGGCGACCGTGTCTGTCTTTACGGTATAGCTCTGATAGGACAGCTTGCAGTAGACCTGGCCGCTGTACTCCCAGTCCTTGCTCTCCGTTGTGGCCAGGTCGGATTGGGTCAGGGTGATTCTATTGCTGCCGCTGCCTGTGCCTTTAAATTCCTTTCCGTTCACATACCACTGATAGGTGATATTACCATTCGTACCGCGGTCCAGCTGGGCCCTTACCCAGACATCCGCCTTAAATTGGCCATCGCCTTTCTTATAGCTGACCTGCGGCTGCGTTCTTATGGTAATGGGGTTTCTGGGCGCGGCGGCGACGGTGACCGTTGCGGTGGCGGTCGCCTTGGCAGGAGAGTATCCTGCTTCGCTGTTTGCGGTCAGCTTCAGCTTATAGCGGCCCTCCTTGACATTGTTGTCCGCGGTAACGGTGATGGTCTGGTTGTCAGCGGATTTTGCCGCCGTCAGACCAGTGTGGTCGCCCACCCATTCCACGTTCAGGGTATCCATCTTGACCTTGCTGCCGGTCGCGGAGAAGGTCGCCGTCTGACGGCCTAAGCTTTCCTGCAGGGTTCCCTGCTGTGCGCCGACGATCAGGCTTGCGCGGGGCGCCATCTTGGCGATGTAGATGGTCTTGACGTCCCCTTCTCTTGTCGTATCGGCCGCTGTGCCGACCGACATATCGTCTGTTTTTGCATTCTGACTTTCCGAATACAGAATGGTCAGGTTGTTGTTGATGTTTCGGGCGTTTCCATACCTACTATTCGAAATCGCACCATATTTTCCGGTGGCGTAAAGGGTTCCTCCGTTCATGGTCAGGGATGCAGTGTCAATACCGTAACCGGAATCTAGATGCAGCGTTCCATTCTCAATCACGATGGTTTTAGCGCTCAAGCCGTTCCGACCGCCGTTGGTGGTTATCTTTGCCCCGTCTTTTATGGTAAGCGTCCCGCCGGCGGTGTCGCTCCAATTGCCGTCCTCAATACCACCTTTCCCTGTAGGAACATTGACCGTCAGACTGCCGCTTCCCTGAATGGTCAGATTGTGGTAATACATATCCAGAGCGGCGGTATATTCGGTCTCGGAAATCGTAATGGTATTCTTGCCGGTCAGCGTGATTGTTGTGTCGCCGGTCAGTCTCACCGGGGTAGTTATGGTCCGGTTCTCCCAGGTAACATTGCCGGAGATGGTTTCATCGTCTGCCGCAGCTGCCATCAGGGGCGTTGCCTGCTCTGTTCCCTTGCAGGCAGAGAGGTCTGCATCTTCCGCAGCGCAGACCGGACAGTCGGGATTGACCGCCTCTTTCTCACAGCGAGTTTCGCAGATGCACTCCGCCGGAGCATTCCCGGACACGCCGGGAACAAGCCCACTGTCCTGAGAATTACACTGCTCACAGATATACCCGCAAGGCGTCCCCTCTGTGGCCGGGATGTAGCCGCAGCTATCGTCATGCTCGCCGCGTTCATGACGACAGCTTAATTTTTTTGTTTTACAGCCGCTTTCCTCACTGCATTCATGGGTACACTCGGTCGGCTGGGCCTCCTCTACTTCAGATGAGGTCGCCGTATTTTCTGATACGCTGCCTTCCAAAACAGGGTAACAGCTTTCGTCATGTTTATGGATACACTTCTTCACAAGGGTGTAGCAATCCTCAGTATGCTCATGTTTACAGGCTGCCCCTTCGGTTCCTTCCGTATATCCGCAGTCCTCTGTATGTTCCGGGTGATGCTTGCACAACCCCGTATGGACGGCGGATACACCCGCTTCCACCGCAGATGCCGGAACTCCCGGCATCGTAAAAATCATTGCCGCCGCCAGTAAAAATGCGGCCGGCCGTTTCCATTTCCATATCATTTATTCATCCTCCTCACGCGGTTCGTTCCTTCTCGTTGTTTTCTGAAGCAGCTGGGATACCGCCTCCCGCAGCTGATATTCTGTCACAGGCTTTACCAAAAAGGTGTCCGCCTGCATCCTGCGGCTTTGGGGTTCAAACTCTGCCTGGTCGCTGATCCACAGGAGAGGGACATCCCTGCTGTACCCTCGTATGCTCATGCAGAAATTCATTCCCCTGGCTCCGTCCTCCATGACAACCACAGCATCATAAGGCCCATCCCGCTGCATGGCATAGACGCAGAATACGCCATTGTCAAAGCGGTCTACTTTGCCAAGCTTCATCAGTAACGCCGTTTCTTTCTCCTTCTGACTATAACTGCACAGCGCAATTCGCATTTTCGCACCTCCATTTTGTGATGGGTTTTATCGCCTCATATAGCTCCTGATCGGAGCAGTCTGCCGAAAGGAACGCAGGGATACGCAGGTGATATGCGATCAGGGCAAAGTTTTCATCATCGCTCCACCAGACAAGCGGTGTTTCCGGTGCCAGCTGCTTTGCCTGAATGGCAGCCTCCAATCCCCTTGCCCCGGTCATGGCGATGACAACCGCATGATATCGGCTCCGCCGCAGTGCCTGAGATAGCTGCTTCTCATTCCATAGCTCGTCGATGACAAGCTGTCCGTCCCCAGCAAAAAGGGAGCGCAGCCTGCTCTCAAACCATTCTGCATTCCTTAATTCCGTACAAAGTGCGATTTTCATGCTGAGCCTCCTTTCCTGAAAAGAAAAACAAGAAAGAATGTGCCTTGGCACATTCTTGCGCCTTGCGCGGTCGCTTGCAACAATCTACATCTTCGCGCAAGTGCGCATCTTTGGCACGTTAGTGCCTTTTTTTATGTGACAGGGAATTCTTCGGAATTTCCTGTCGCATAAAAAAACCAGACCTTCTCATCGGAAAGTCTGGTAGTATAATTAGAGTAGCATCTTGTCAAGGGAAATGCAACCGACTTTGTTTAAGACGCAGGTTTCCTGTTTAAGACGCAAGTTTTTTCCTGCGGTTTTATGTTATACTAATATTGGATTATTGTGCAAAGGAGATGGCACGATGCAGATTGCGATTGTGGATGACAGAGCAGAGGACAGAGCAGAACTGTCTGCCTGCCTGGAAAATTATATGAAAAAGCATCAGCTGGACTATACGCTGACAGAATTTGAGGACGGAGAGAATTTTCTGAAAGCTGCCGCCCAGGTCAATTTTCAGCTTGTCTTTATGGACATCTATATGGAGAACATGGATGGAATAGAGACCGCCAGAAGGCTGCGCCAGAAAAACAGGCTCTGTAAGATCGTTTTTCTGACCATTACAGAAGATTATGCCCGGATGGGGTACAGCCTGTCCGCCAACTATTATCTGCTGAAGCCGCTTTCGCTCCATCAGGCAGATTTTGAAGAAGCGATGGAGCTGTGCCAGCTAAAACCGCCCTATGAAGTGATGACACTTTCGGTTATGGCTGACCGTCAAAAACTGGAACTTCCCACAGAGAAGATTCTATACATAGATTATCAAAACCGTATGACACGGATTCATACGGAGGAACGCGTGATACCGGTAAGCGGAGGCTTTCAGGAGGTTACTGCCGCATTGCAGAAGGACAAGCGTTTTTTGCCCTGCTACCGGGGCATTTTAATCAACATGGATTACATCAGCCAGGTTGACAGTCAGACCTTCCGTTTGATAAACGGGGAGGAACTTCCGATTGCCCTCCGCAATGGAAAACAGCTGCGGGAAACCTACCGTCAATATGTTTTCTCTGGAATGGGGGGTATCGTATGAGAATGAAGCAAATGCACAGGCGTATTCTGGAGGGCTGTCTGGCCTGTCTCCTCTGCTTCACCGGCAGTATCCCCGCATTTGCCGCTGAAACCGCAACCCCAGCCAATGCTGATGAAAGAAGGGAGAATCCGCCGGGTTTAGAAAGCGAGGCTTCGGAGACACGGAAGAGCGGAACCCCGGAAACACCGGAAGCACCGGAAGAAGTATCCCTCGTCCTTGTCACAGAAATACAAAAGGAAGACGAACTGCTCTCCCTGCCAGATTTCACCCTGCCCCTTAGAACCACACCGTCTGACGATGACCTGGAGGAAATTTATCAGCTGGCCCTTCGGTATCAAACCGTCTGCGCCACTGTAACAGCAGGTGAAGAAATCCGGCAGGAAACATTTTCTGTCGCATGGGATTTTTCGGCCATTGACCAGACCACTCCAGGCGAATATACCGCAGCAGGCCGGATTGAACTGCCGGAGGGGTATGCCTTTGGTGAAGCTGTCTTGCAGGAGCTTCAGATTTCCGTCCGGGTGGAAGAAATGCCGCCTGCTGTCATCACCTCCATAGAGCAATGGTATCCTTATACGGACGCGTTTGCGATTCAACAGGGCAGCGAAACCGAAACGCTGGAAAATTTGTTTGCCTTTTCCCCTTACTATCTGGAATGCTATGCGGAAAATGGAACCAGCTACACCGCTGTGGTGGAATGGGATTTTTCTGGTATTGATTTGAATACTGTGGGACTGTACCATGCAGCAGGAAGGCTGACTGCACCGGAAAATACCATATTTGCGGATCGTGTCGATTTCCCTGAAATTTCAATTCCTGTTTCTGTTCAGGCTCCGGGCAGCCCAGACATCAACTGCTTCCTGGTTCGCAGAGGAGGCCTTTATTTTCCCTGGGTCACACCGCCGGGGAATCTGGACAAGGTCAGTATATGGCTGTCCAAAAACAACGGTTCATGGAACCGTCTGGAAAGTGGCGTTTATGTGGGTCAGGAAATGCTCTCGATTGCCACCCGTCTGCTGGCACCGGGCAGCAGTTACCGCCTTCAGGTGGATTATGACGGCGGACAGACCGGCATCCTGTCCTTTACCTACGCAGATGAAATTGTCCTTGAAGGGTATCATGAAGGCGACCGGGATGGAGGGGATGCAGGCGGGAATCCACCTGATACCATCATTCAACCGCCTCCTGAAGATACCGACGATCAGGATGATGGTTTTACAGACAGGCCCTCCACAAAGCCTCCAAAACCGCCTGCAACAAATGGCGGCAGAGTGGATTCCAACGATTCTGAAAAAACACCACCTGTCAGTGAAGAAAATGATCCTGCGGATCATGAACCATCCCACAAGTCTTCCGAGCCATCCTGGGAGGGAAAGGATGATTCCATAGATATAGATAAAGACGATTTCCCATCGGAACAGGCAAACGGTGATACAGAGGAAGATGCAGATTCCAAAAGCCCTGATTTTTCAGAGTTCTTCGATGAAACCACCGACCGGATTTCCGGCACGCGCTTTTTGATGATGCTGCAAACAGGGGAGCAAAGAGCCGTCTTTTCCAAACAGGGAATCACCATCAGCATACCAAAAGACGCCTTGCCGGAGGGCATCCAAAACGAAGATCAGATTGAAGTCATCATCCAAACGGATACGGACGGCGGTTTTTCTTTTTCGTTTTCCATCAATGGAACTGCACTCAGCTCCCTGCCGGATGTTTCTGTCATGCTGCCCTGTCCAAATGACCCGGCAGCCGGCACATGGTTCCTCTGTGATGAAAGCGGCGTGGAAATTCCCATGACCGGTTATGACGATGCGGCAAAAGCCGTCTCCTTTCAGATCAGCCATACAGGGACATACACCATTGCAGTAAAGGAGGATGCCGTTTCCCTGGCACAGGCCGCCGACACAGAGCATAGCCGGTCGCCCATACTCCTTTTGATTCCGGCCTGTCTGCTTCTTCTGTCTGCCGGTGTGTTTTTCCTAAGGAGGAGGCGAAAATAAGATGGTATCTTCTGCGGTAAAAAAATATGCTGCCTTATGTATGGTCTGCCTGTGCTCATCCCTGTTTTTTCTTGGCCTGTATCAGTTCAATAATAAATATAGCCAGAACACAATCCAGGCGGCAAATGGGATTCTAGCGCTTTCTGAGGAAGAACTTCAAAAGTCACCGGTGCGCTTTCTGGTATCCGGCTGGGCATTTTATCCTGACGCGCTTTTGACCCCGGAAGAAATACAAGATGAAAGCCATTATATGCGCTACCTTTCCATTGGAGAGCAGACCAATTTCTCCAGCCCTGCAAACCCTTCTCCCTATGGCTGCGGGACTTATCAGATGACATTCTTTCTACCGGAACGGAAGGAAACATATGCGCTGGAAATCCCGGAAGTGTTTTCTGCTTACAACCTTTATCTGGATCATGACCTGATCCTGCAAATGGGGGAACCGGCACAGGGGACACCATTGGTTCAAAACCGCATGGTCACTTTTCATGGCGGAAAACCGGTCGCACTCACCATAGCGGTCAGCAACTATGACCACTTTTACGGAGGGATTGTTTATCCGCCTGCTTTCGGAACGATGCTGGCGGTCAATACAACCAGAGGAATCCGGTTTGCATTCTGCCTGTTTGGCTGTACGGTTACCTTTGTCTGTGCGCTGCTGTCCTTTTATTTCAGCCGCCGGATGAAACAGAAAAATACATTCCTGTTCGGACTGATCTGCCTTGCCATGTGCGGCCTGTCATCCTATCCTGTACTTCATATGCTGGCTGCGGTTCCCGTATTCCCCTGGTACACGATTGAACTGTTCTGTATCTATCTGGTTACCTGGCTGATCATAGTTCTGCAAAACCGGATATGCAGGCCGGGCTTCCTGCCTGCGGCCATCAGTAATGGGGTGGGCGCTGCCTTCCTGGTATATGCGTTTTTGTATGGCATGCTGGCTTCCCATCTCTCCCTTGGAGCGATTCGTTTCTTCTCTGCATCGGTCTTTTGTTATAAGGCGGCATCTGCGCTCTATCTGCTTATCATCGCTGTGCTTGCCATTCACAGAGGAGAAAAACGGAGCAGGCCGATCTTCTATGCTGCGGCAGCCGCAACCTGCGCCTTTATATGGGATCGCCTTCTGCCGGTTTATGAGCCGGTTATCGGCGGTTGGTTTTTGGAATGGGGCAGCTTTTTCATAGCAGCAGCCATCGGTTATTCCCTCTGGCGCGATGTGATAGAAGGATATGGAAACAGCCTGATTTTCCAGGAAGAACGCAAGCAGGTCATCCGTCAGCTTTCTATGCAGACCGAATACAACCGTCAGGTTTCTGAAGCAGCGGCAGAAAACAGAAGGCTGATCCACGACATCAAACACCATCTGCGCACCATAGACCGCATGGCCTCTGAATGTGGGCAGACGGAGATCTGCTCCTTCCTGTTACAGGTAGAGGAACAGGTTGCGGCATCATCGGGTCACTCCCCTGCCCAGTTCTGCAAAAATCCCGTTGTAAATGCGCTGATTGAATACTACTACGGCATGGCGCAGACACAAGGGACAGAATTTCAGGTACGGCTCGATCTTCCCGATCAGATGCCGCTTACCGATGTGGAACTGTGTACGGTGCTGGGCAATCTTTTGGACAATGCCGTTGAGGCGTGCAGCCGCCAAAAGCAAGGGGTGCGCCGCGTTTTCATTGCAGGCGAAACCAGAGGCAATATGTACTTTTTGAAGATTGAAAACACTTACGACGGTCTGGCCTTGCAAGAGGGAAAAACATTCCTCTCCCGAAAGGGTACATCTGATGATCATGGAATCGGGCTTTCCTCTGTCCGAAAAATCATTGAAAGCCATGGCGGTGATCTCGATCTTGTTCCCGGTGAGGAATCCTTTCTTGTTGGAATTACAATACAGATGTAAAAACTGTTTTTGAGGCGCATTCAGATAACATAGGCAAGACCTGATGGATGGACTTTGCCCGGAGGGTGTGGGGTATCCCAGATTTGGGATACCGTAGGCGAGCAATGCCCTTGTGATCACACAGGGCGTCTTTGCTCGTTGGAGGCACATCCCCAATCCCCTAAAAATGTCATCTTCGATGCCAAGCTGCGCCCACACTTTGTGTGTGCTGATTCATTCCGGATTTCTGGAAATAAAAAAAGAGGCAGAATGATAGCAAAAGGATAGCAATTTGTAACAAAATGGTAGCAATACGGAAACATGCTGCACATTCCTCTATCCTCTGTCCACAGACTCTACACATATAATAATTCCATAAAAAAATCCTTCCTACTAGCAAAACCAAAGGCTATCAGTTATAAAGCATAACTGACAGCCCTCCTCTTCTTGATCATTTATTCTGCATTTGAAAACTGATCTTTTCCAATTTCTTCATCATATTCCCATCCACAAACATCACATTTATCAATAAACACCTCTTGACCTTTCTTTCTTTCTCTCGTATAATGAGAAAGAAAGAACAAGAAAGGAAGCGTAGCTGATGGTAACATTCGAGAACCAAAATATCGAATTCAAACAAGAATACGTCCCTGACATCCGCAAAGAGGTGATGGGATTTGCAAATGCAGATGGCGGTACCGTTTATGTCGGTATCCGTAAAGATGGAGTGGTTCTGGGTGTTTCTGATCCAGATGGTGTGATGCTTCAAATCGTGAATTCCTTAAAAGACTCCCTGGCACCGGACATCATGCCGTTTGTCAGGGTCACTACGATTGAATTAGAAGAAAAACCAGTCATCGAAATTGATGTAACAACCGGAACAAATCGGCCGTACTATCTACGTGAAAAAGGGTTAAAGCCGAGTGGCGTTT
>OLRX01001853.1_pt1 | contig 14664 bp, 7 predicted proteins | sample 1672991 | NCBI WGS metagenome assembly OLRX01 (sample SAMEA3136744, study PRJEB25190) | human gut metagenome | biome: human gut; feature: human-associated habitat; material: faeces | place: Austria | collected 2013
GGGCCGCGGCCGACGGGTACACCGTCCTGCTGGACGGCACCAACGCCTCCGACGAGGCCGGCGACCGGCCGGGCATGAGGGCTCTGCGGGAGCTGGAGGTGCGCTCCCCCCTGCGGGAGTGCGGCCTGACCAAAGCGGATATACGCCGCCTGTCCAGGGAGGCGGGCCTGTTCACCTGGGACAAACCGGCCTACGCCTGTCTGGCCACCCGGCTTCCCACGGGGGACGCTCTCACGGAGGATCTCCTGGCGCGGGTGGAGGGGGCGGAGGACGCCCTGTTCCGCCTGGGCTACGCCGACTTCCGGGTGCGGGTGTTCCACGGGGCGGCACGGCTCCAGCTTCCGGCCGGACAGCTGGAGCGGGCCGTCCGGGAGCGGGCCGCCCTGCAGACGGCTCTGGCCCCCTATTTCAAGCCGATTCTGCTGGATTTGGAGGAGCGTTGAATGGAACAGAGAGCGATCAAAGCCCTGCTGGAGCAGGTGGCCGCCGGACAGGTGGATGTAAATGACGCCCTGCTCAAGCTGAAAATGGAGCCCTTCGAGGAGCTGGGCTTTGCCAAGCTGGACAGCCACCGTGGCCTCCGCCAGGGGGTGGCCGAGGTGATCTACGGCGCGGGCAAGACCCCGGAGCAGATCGCCCGCATCGTGGACGCCATGCGCTCCGGCGGGCAGGACACCATCCTCATCACCCGGATGTCGGACGAGGCGGCGGCGGCCATTGACCCGGCCCACCCCTTCACCTATTACGAGATGGGCCGCATCGGCATTGTAGGCAGCCTTCCCTCCCCCGACGGCAGCGGGAAGGTGGTGGTGGCCACCGGCGGTACCAGTGACATGCCGGTGGCCGAGGAGGCCGCCCTCACCGCCGAGGCCCTGGGCAACGAGGTGGTGCGCCTGTACGACGTGGGAGTGGCGGGGCTGCACCGTCTGCTCTCCCACCTGGAGGAGCTCATGAGCGCCAACGTCATCATCGCCATTGCGGGGATGGAGGGCGCCCTGGCCAGCGTCATCGGCGGGCTGGCCGACTGCCCGGTAATCGCCGTCCCCACCAGCATCGGCTACGGGGCCTGCTTCCACGGTCTGTCCTCCCTGTTGTCCATGCTCAACTCCTGCGCCAGCGGGGTGAGCGTGGTCAACATCGACAACGGCTTCGGCGCGGGCTATCTGGCCAGCATGATCAACCACATGGGAGGGAAACAGAAATGAGAACACTCTATCTGGACTGCGGTATGGGGGCCGCCGGCGATATGCTCATGGCGGCCCTGCTGGAGCTTGCGGACGACAAGGCGGCCTTTCTGGAGAAGATGAACGGCCTGGGCCTGCCCGGTGTGGCGGTATCCGCCGCCCCGGCCGTCAAATGCGGCATCACCGGCACCCATGTGGCGGTGACGGTACACGGGGAGGAGGAGGTCAGCTGCGACGTATCCCCGGAGGGGCACATCCACCATCACGACCGCAGCCATGAGCATGGTCACGAGCACGAACATGGCCATGAACACGAGCACCACCAGCATGACCACGACCATGGACATCACCACCACACCGGAATGGGGGAGATCCGCCATCTGCTGGGCCATCTGGAGCTGCCCGAGGCGGTACGGGCCGATGCGGAGGCGGTCTACGGCCTGATTGCGGAGGCTGAGAGCCACGCCCACGGCGCGCCGGTGGAGGAGATCCACTTCCATGAGGTGGGCAGCCTGGACGCGGTGGCCGACGTGGTGGGGGTCTGCCTGCTGGTGCACATGCTGGGTGTGGAGCGTATCGTGGCCTCCCCGGTGCACGTGGGAAGCGGCCAGGTGCGCTGCGCCCACGGCATCCTGCCCGTGCCCGCCCCCGCCACGGCCCACATTCTCCGGGATGTTCCCATCTATGGCGGGGCCATTCGGGGAGAGCTGTGCACCCCCACCGGAGCGGCGCTGCTCAAGCACTTTGTCACCGAGTTCGGCGCCATGCCGGTGATGAAGGTGGAAAAAATCGGCTACGGCATGGGGAACAAGGACTTTGAGGCGGCCAACTGCGTCCGCGCCCTGCTGGGAGAGACCGCGGGCGGCGGGGACGAGGTGGCCGAGCTGTGCTGCAATCTGGACGACATGACCGCCGAGGCCCTCGGCTTTGCCCAGGAGGAGCTGCTTGCCGCCGGAGCACTGGACGTGTATACCACGCCCATCGGCATGAAGAAGGGCCGCCCCGCCGTGCTGCTCTCCTGTATGTGCCGCATGGAGGATCGGGAGAGGCTGCTTGGCCTGCTTTTCCGGCACACCACCACTCTGGGCGTGCGGGAGAATGTGTGCCGCCGGTATACCCTGGAGCGGGGTGAGCGCACCGTGGATACCCCCCACGGCCCCGTGCGGCTCAAGACCGCCTCCGGCTGGGGCGTCGTCCGCTCCAAGCCGGAGTACGAGGATGTGGCCCGTATCGCCCGCGGCCAGGGCATCAGCCTGGCTGAGGTGTGTGATTGGCTCAAGTGACCTGTACTGTGTTTTAAGTCTAAGTCTACCAAATGTCTACCAAAAGTGCCCCGGAACCGTTGCGGTTCCGGGCTCTTTTTGTGCTTGGCATGCCCGGCGTGTCTACCAGATGTCTACCAACGCCACTTTTTGCCGCTCTTTTGTGCCATTTGGAACTGCATGTGGGGGGAATCCCTCCTTTTTCATGGCTTGCAAGGGGCGTCATACGCCCCTAGGCTTCAAAATTCAGAAGGAGGAAATCCAAATGAGAAACCTCAAGCGGACTCTCAGCCTGGTAATGGCCATGGCCCTGATTGTGGGCATGATGGTCGTCTCCGCCAGCGCTGTGAGCAGTGATTTCAACGACTCTGCTGAAATCACCAACACTGAGGCGGTTGATGTGATGACCGCCATCGGTGTGTTCGAGGGCACCGACAAGGGCGCCTTCAACCCCACCGGCATCCTGACCCGTGAGCAGGCGGCCAAGATCGTGGCTGTCATGCTCCTGGGCGAGGAGGACGCCAGCAAGCTGACCACCAACTCCACCACCTTCAAGGACGTGGCCGCCAACCGCTGGTCTGCGGGCTACATCGGCTACTGCGTGCAGCAGGGCATCCTGGCGGGCACCGGCAACGGCAACTTCGACCCCGAGGGCGAGCTGACCGGCCTGGCCTTTGCGAAGATGATGCTGGTGGCCCTGGGCTATGACGCGAAGGTTGCCAACTATGTGGGCAACGACTGGGCCATCAACGTGGCCGCCGACGCGGTGAACGCGGGCATCGCCCCCAAGGGCATCGTGCTGGCCGACGCCATGACCCGTGAGCAGGCCGCCCAGATGGCGTTCCAGACCCTGACCGCCGACACTGTGTACTACACCAACAAGGGCACCACTGTCATCGGCTCCGACGGCATGCAGGTTATCGTGGGTGCTTCCGCCCCCGTGAAGGTCGCCAACAGCACGACCGATGATTACCGCACCGTGAAGGGCGACAAGGACGAGGTGCAGCAGTTCTGCGAGAAGTACTTCTCTGACCTGACCCTGAACAGCAATAACCACGACGATTTCGGCCGTCCCTCCGACCAGTGGAAGAACGGCACCAAGGAGATCGGCACCTATGCTTCCACCGCCGATGCCTCTTACTCCGAGAAGGTCAGCTCCAAGACCCTGTACTCCGACCTGGGCCTGGATAAGACCACTACTGTGGATGTGACCGAGGACGGCAAGGCCAATGGCACCTTCACCATCGAAAAGGGCAACAGCGACGACGAGCTCGGCGGCAACGGCGTTCTGGTCGAGGCTTTTGTGGACAACGACGACAACGTGACCCTGGTGGTCATCAACACCTACGTGGGCGAGATCTCCAAGGTTACCGCCGCGAAGGACGGCGATGACCGCTATGTCACCGTGGACGGCAAGAAGTTTGAGACTGAGTCCTTCGAGAAGGACGACGTGGTTCTCTACACCATGGCTGATGGTGAGATCCAGACCATGACCCTGGCCGAGGTGGTTGAGGGCGTCGAGGTCACCAAGACCACCGGCGATTCCAGCTTCGTGGCTGACGGCGAGACCTACAAGTACAGCGCGAAGATGTCCAATAAGGGTGATGTCAAGGTCGACAGCGTGCTGGACCTGTACCTGGATTCCTATGGCTATGTCATTAAGGTCGACGTATCCAAGGCCTCCAGCGACTACGCCTACGTCGTGAACACCGGTGCCGATGAGGGCCGCTATGACGACGAGAGCTCCTACTATGCCAAGCTTCTGCTGGCCGACGGCACCATGGTCGAGGCCGAGCTCGATGAGGACTGTCTGAGCGGCAGTGACTTTAGTGCAAAGGAAACCGCTCTGAAAAACATGCGGGGCTACATCGTAGAGTACAGCAAGAACTCCAAGGACATCTACACCATCAAGGGCGTCAGCGATTCCGGCCTGAACAAGGACGTGAAGGTCGAGATCAACAAGGGCGAGTCCGCTATGACCCTGAACAGCAAGACCGTCTACGCCAACAGCAAGACCGTCTTCCTGGTGCAGACCGGCACCGGCAGCAAGGCCACCTATAAGTCCTACACCGGCTATGCCAATGTTCCCGACCTGAAGGACAACAGCGGCAACTTTGTTTACTACTGCAAGAGCGGTAGCACTGTGGCTACCATGGTCTTCATCTCCGATGTGTCCGCGAGCTCTGACGACATCGTGTATGTCCTCAGCTCCAAGGCCGGCACCAAGGTGAAGGACAGCGACAACACCTACTACGAGTACAAGGCTGTTGTCAACGGCGAGATCACCACTGTCAAGATGGATGAGGAGCTGAGGGACAGCTATCCCAGCGGCAATGTCCTGAAGACCGATATTCTGCTGAACGTTATCGCCTATGCGGATGCTGAGAACGAGATTCTGGATGCCTCTGCCTGCGAGGAGTACAGCAAGAAGGATACTGACGACACCTATCAGCTTCCCGGCGTGGAGGTCAAGGCTGAGGCCGAGGATGGTATCATCGACCTGGGCGGCAAGAGCTACGCTGTTTCCGACGATGTAGAGGTCTATGCCGTCACCAAGGGCAAGAAGATCGAGACTGGCTCTCTGAGTGATGTGGAGAAGGGCATGACGGTTACCGCCATCGTGAAGAACGGCGAGATCGTCACCATCTTCTACGGTTCCACCACCTCCTCTGGCAACGACAAGGCTGAGATCGCCGGCAGCGGTGTAAATACTGCTACCGTTGTTAACGCCTCTGATCTGAGCAGCGAAGCCAATGGTGCCTATGTTCTGACCAAGATGCCTGAGGATAAGAAGGATGACATCGGCGGTGAAATCACCGACAACATGTTCTTCACCTTCCGCATTACTGACAAGGATGCTCAGGATGTTGCTCTGTCCATCAAGAACAGCAAGGGTAATCTGATGTACAAGGAAGATGCCAAAGGTGTGACCACTGGTTTCCATTACTTCTATGTGCAGGTCATTGGTGAAGGCATCAATAATTCCTCCAAGGGCTATGAGATGAGCGATAAGGCGCTTGTCGATGGCACTTATACTTGGACGATTGTCAATACGACCACCGGCGATGAGCTGATTGGCGGTACCTTCACTATCCGCTGAGTTCTGATCACCAAATCCCAAGAAGCAAGGAGGCCCCGGGTATTTCCCGGGGCCTCCTTGCTTTCTTGGTATAGCGCCGCGTAATAATAGGTGGTTCCCTTTTCATTGAGCTGCTGGTAGTCGTGATTGTAAAGTCCTCCCCCCAGCTTCCAGCTCAGGCCGTCTTGCGTCCACTCCACCTCAAGCAGCTCTCCATCGCTGGTGCTGAAATTAACCGCCTGCGTGTTCCCCCTCAGAAAGACAGCGTGGCGTGAACCGCAGCTTACCCAAAGCGCCTTGGCTGGAATCCCCAGTGTAAGTACGGTAGGCTCGGACGGGCCGCAAGTTCCCGTACCCACATAAGAGCCGAACAGAAGGCTGCAATCTCCCCGTCCGGCGAGGCCCGCGTCAATTTTCTGAAAATCCTCGTTGAAGTCTCTCCGTAAAAAGCTGTCCTCCGGTTCCCACTGGTGCAGGTGATAGTGCGCTGTATAGTTTGCCATCTATATTACCCCCTCCGCAGGCAAGGCCACCCCCGCGTCCGGTAGACAGCCGGACGCGGGGTTCCTTTCCCGCAGGGGCCGCGTTTTCCAGTACAGCAAAGGCACTGCCCGGCCCCCCTGCGGGAGGAATGAAAATGGCAGCTTATACGGAACACTATCACCTGCACCAGTGGGAGCCGGAGGACAATTTCCTGCGCACGGATTTCAACGAGGATTTCCGTGTGCTGGATAAAGCACTGGCCTTAAAGCCTGAGATTCTAAGTGGAAGCTATACAGGGGATGACGCCCGAAGCCGGGATATTTCGCTGGGGGTATCGCCCCGGGCAGTCTTTGTGGTAAGGCAGGACGGCGCAATGCAGTCCGACATGTATACCTATGGCGGCCTGGCGCTGCAAGGAGCGCCGGTCACCATGCGGGACGGAAACCTGGTGGAGATCACCAGCAGCGGAATACGGGTGGCCCGCGGCGACCTGATAGAGGGCAGATTCTACGCGGACGCAAACCGATCCGGAATGAGCTACTACTATATAGCCTTCCACTAACAAAAAGAGCCGCCCCCAATCGGGGGCGGCTCTCTTCGTAATAAGCCGATTGCAGTTAGATTACCACTTCACGGTGAGGGTATACACATCGTTAGTAGTAGAGCTCCAATCGCCGTCCTTGTCAATGGTGATAACCTTCTGGCCAGACTGGCTCATATCGATAGCCAGATAAATGTCGCTACGATTGGTCAGCTTGGGGGTAGAGGGCTCGGAACCGTCAAACTTAATCTTAGAGGTGCCGTCAGTCACCGCATCCGCAGGAACGGTAATCTGAACGATAACCTTGCCCTTAACCTGATCGCCGGAGTACAGAGCGCTACCGGAGCCGACATTGCCGGTCACGTCGCCGAGAACCACACCGCCGGACACGGAAACAGTTTCGCTGGTCTTGGTGGACTCAAGCTGAGTGCTGACCTTGCTGGTGTCGCTGATACTGCCAGTCACATTCAGGGTGCCGTTGCCAACGATAGCAGCATTTGCGGTCAGATCACCCTTGACGTTCAGGGTGGCACCAGCGGGGATCTCCAGCTTGCTGGAAATAGTAACATTACCCTCAAAGGTCACATCCGTGTACTGCTTCAGAGCAGTACCGAGATTGCTCTCGTCGGTAACAGTAGTTACGCTGTCAACCGCGGGGATGTTGCCGTAGGTGTCAACCACCAGCAGCTTCACCTCGTCGCCGGCGCCCATCACATAGTAGGCGTTGGCCTGGTAAACACCGGACTTATCAGTCTCGATGGCGATGGTGGGCACCGCGCCCGCAACGCCGGCCTTGTCATCGCTGTTGATGCCGATGATAACGGTATCTTTGGTGATATCAGCGTCGACATTGCTGCCCTTGTCGCTCAGAGAAGCGTCGGTGAAGCGGATATCGCCGTTCTTCTCGTTGTAGGCAATGATGGCGGTACGCAGCAGGTTGTCGACCTCGGTGACAGTGTAGCTGCCGTCCTTGTTCTCCTCGTAGGTGAAGATGTCGCCCTTGGACAGGGAAACCTTCTCGTCGGTCATGATGTCCTTGTGCTCGGTGGCGCCATCCCAGAAGGTGAAGGAAGACACGGTCTCGCCGTCCTTGTTCTTGGTGGTGGACACGGCGCTGGTCACATAGCCGTAGTTGCTGGTGATGGAGTTGACCTTTTGGTTCAGAGTCGCGTAGGCCAGAACCACGCTGTTGTAGCCGGTGGAGTTGTCCTTGTTGGCATAGGCGTTCTTGATCGCCTTCACGGAATCCTTGTCGTACTTGGCAAAGTCGGCGCCGGTCATGGTGGAATACTTATTGTTGTTGTCCATCACAAAGATCACGGCATCGTCCGCGATGCTCTCGCCGCCAATCTTGCCCTTGCCGGACTTGTTCTCATAGGTATTCGCCAGAATGAGGTCAAAGCCGGCCTTATCTTTGTCGGAAGTCTCAGCCTTGGTCAGGACATACTCGCCCTTCTTGACCTCGTAGGTCACCAGATCGCCAATACCGGCGCGGCCGGATTTTCCATCATACGCGACATCAGTGGTAACCACCTTGGTGGTGCCGTCGGCAAAGAGCAGCTTGGCCTGCTCGCCGTTGATATCCTTGGCGGTGTTCACGATCAGAGCGTAATCCTTCAGCTCGTGGCTGGCGGTGACAACCTCGGACTTCACGATGTAGCCGTTGAGCACAGCAGCCTTCACGGTGCTGTCCAGAGCCAGATCCTTGTCGGGAGTGGTGGTAACATAGTTGTACCAGGTACCGTCAATGCGGACGGAGTCGCTCTTGGTGGCCTCGATCTTGCCCTTGACCGTCTCAGCCAGGACATAAGTATCGGTGTCATCCACGGTGTTGGCGGCGTCGCTCTTGATGACATAGTCGTTCTTGGCCATGTCGTCGTAAGCGTTCACGTCCTCAAACTTAACATTGGTGTTAACATCGGTGTTGAAGGACTTCTCGCCCACGTAGGTCACCTTGGCGGCGGTGAAGGGGACGTAAACAACGGTGTCGATCTTGCCGTTGTCGTCGTTGTCGTAAGCCTTCACAGCGGCGGCCTTGTTGCCGCCCACATTCAGGCCGTCAATCAGCTTACCGGTGTAGAGAGCGGTGGTGGTCACATTGCTGTCCACCTTGTAGGTGGTGCCGTCAATCTTGACCTCATTATTGCTGAGAGTACCAACCTTACCAGCAGTGCTCTCCACGATCAGGGAGCTGTCGGTGGAGGCATAGACGCCGTACACATTCTCGCGGTCCTTATACAGAACCTCGACCTTCTGGCCGATCAGGTTGCTGTAGTCACCCTCGACCTTGGTGTACTGGCCCTTGGTGGTGATGCCGTTCATGTACAGGGTGTAAGTGCCCTTGCTGTCCTTCTCCACGTCGGTCAGCACAGCGTCGCCGTCGGTGATCAGGGACAGGTACTTGTGGCCCATGGTCTCGTCGGCGTACTTGGTCACGGTGTTCTCGCCGTAGACATTCTGGGTCTTCTGCTCCAGAGCGTACTTAACTTTGTTGAACTCAGCGCCAGCGACCTCTTTCACGGTCTCGTCAGCGTCGCTGCGGCTGTTGTACACGGAGCCGCTCAGGGCATCAACAGCAGCCTTGATCCCAGAATCAGTGCAGTTGTTCTCCTTGATCGTGAGCACCCACACGCGCTCGGTGCCGGTCACGACGGACTCGGTGCCGGTGTAGCTGTACTGGCTGGTGGTGTAGTTGCCAGCGGCGTTCAGCTCAACCATGTTGGCGTCCAGAGCATTGTAGATCATCTGGGCGGCATTGTCACGGGTCAGCAGGGTGTTGGCGTTCAGATTGGACAGTTTCTTGTAAAGACCGTTCTGGTTGGCCAGCACGTTGGTGTTGATGGCCCAGTCGTTGCCCACCAGGCCGGACTTCTCGGCGCTGTAGCCCAGCACGCCCAGCAGCATCTTGGCGGCCTCGGTGGCGCTCACGGTGCCGGTAGGATCAAACTTGTTGTTGCCGCGGCCAGCGATGATGCCGTTGGCGGCGCAGTACTCAATGTAGGACTCTGCCCAGGTACCCTTGATGTCGGTAAAGGTGGGGGTGTCCTTGACGCCCAGCACGGGATCCACACCGCCGTTGATGGCGACGCAGAGCATCTTGGCCATCTCGGCACGGGTCACGTTGCCGGTGGGGTCAAAGTAGCTGCCGTCTTCCTTACCATTGATGATGCCCAGGGCAGTCATGGTAGAAACGGCGTCCTTGTTTACGATCTCATCCGCATCGGTGAAATCGCTCGCGTTCACCGCGCTGGCGCCAACACTCATCATGCCCACGAGCATGACGGAGGCCAGAGCCAGGCTGAGAGTCCGCTTGAGGTTTCTCATGTTTGGAATTCCTCCTTCTAAATTTTGAGCTTTCGGGGCATCCTACTCACGACTGCGCGTTTCAGTCAAGTATGACGCCCCTTACAAAGGAGAAATAGGTACAAATATCTGCTCGTTTTCACCTAAAAAACTCGGTGACGGCATGAAAAGGTTTACTTGGTAGGCATTTGGTAGACAATCCTGACAGGGAAAAAGGGCTGAGGCCCTGAAACCAGAAGGGTTTCAGGGCCTCAGGTGGTAGACATTTGGTAGACGGAATCTCCAAACACGGCTGTAGACTGTCCGGGTTTGGGCGTGCGGCGGATAGTGGGGTGTCCCTACATGGGGAGGAGATGTAAAAAATATGGCAAATTATACGGAATATTACCACCTGCACCAGTGGGAGCCGGAGGATAGCTTCCTGCGGACGGATTTTAATGAGGACTTCCGAAGGATTGCGGCCGCACTCCAGGAAAAGCTGGGACAGGCCGACCGGGCGGAGTTGGCCGCCGCAGCGGCGGAAAAGGCAAAGCTTTCTTGCGGCGCGTTCCTGGGAAATGGGACGAGTCAGAGCATCCCGCTGGGGTTCCGGCCCTCGGCTGTGCTGCTTCCGGGCCGCTCCGGGCTACTGCTGGCAAGCCGGCAGACGGCGGCAGGTGCAATTGAGATTATCCAGCAGGGGTTTCGGGTAGTCCATGAAGACGGGGCGATCGACCGGATCAACGAGTCGGGAAAGACCTATCCATATCTGGCGTTTCTGGAGGGCCAGATACCATAAAAAGTTCCCCGGGCCAATGGCCCGGGGAGCTTTTTAAAATATGGGGGAATTAGCTTCCGGTCACTGCAAAGGTCAGAACCAGAGTCAGCTCATTATTGCTAACGTTAGCCTTCACACTCTGAGCGTTGGTGACCGTCAGGCCGCTGTAGCTGGCGGTATCGCCAAACACATAGCCCTCATTGGCGGTCAGAACCACGGTGGCACGGTAGTAAGTAGTGGCTGCAAAATTGGCACCAGAGAAGTCGCTCCAGGGATCATTTCCGGTAGCGCTGCTCTCCCAGGTGATGCTCTTTTGGGTGACTCCAGTACCAGTCACCTTAGAGTCAGCAACCGTAGCGTCCTTGGCAGGAGCGGTAATGGTGAGGCTCGCATTACCATTAGTGATGGTGGTCTTGGCGCTCACAGTGCACTCGGTGCTCTTCGTCTGGGCAGTCTTGTCGCCATTCACATCGTCCTTGGTGTTGGTGGCGATAACATAGTACTTCCCAGCCTCAGTGGGGGTGTAGGACTCGCCAGTCTCACCGGAGAGGGGCATGCCGTCCTTATACCACTGGTAGGACACAGTGCCCTTGTCGGTCACGCTGGCCTTGACTGTCAGCTTGTCACCGATATAGCCGGTGGACTTCAGATCAGTGTCAAACGTGGGCTTTGCGGCATCCACCTTGGTGCCAACGTTGCAGGTGGCGCTCTTGGTGGTAGCGGTCAGGCTGTTGCGGGTATTGGTGACGACCACGTAGTACCCACCGGCATCGCTGGCCGTATAGGTGGCGCTGTTGGAGCCAACCACGGAATCGCTGCCGCCGGACACCTTGTGCCACTCGTAGGACAGGGTGCCCTTGTCGGGGGCGTTAGCCACGACCTTCAGCTCCGTGCCGGTGACGGCAGTGGTGGTCAGGTCGGTGGTGATCACAGGGGCCTTGGGGTTGGCAAAGGCGATCTTGTAGTAGACCATGCCCTTGTTGGTGTCGACGCCGACATACATAGCGCTGGTCACAACGGGATAGGGGTTAGTGGCAACCAGCTTGTAGGTGCCGAACACCTCTTCGTAGACGCCCTTCACATTGCCCTGCAGGGCGTTGACCAGAACGTCGGCGGTCAGTTTGTTCTGGGCGGTGGTGACACTGCCGGAGGTGCTGGCAGCCATGTCGTTGGTCAGGGTGATGGTCTGGTTGCTGATGTCGCTGATCATGGTCTCGTTGCTGGTGGAGATCACACCGTCGGACAGGGAGCCGGTACCGTGATCCGGCACCTCAGTGCCGTCCAGGACGCTCTTGATGTACGCGGCGCGGACCGTGTTCTCGTCGGCATCCAGAACCAGGACGGTCTCCTTCGCAACGCCGGTGGAGAAAGCGCCGGCGGGAGCGTTGGTGCCAGCGGACACGTCCTCCACGTTCCAGATATTCTTGTCGTAGGAGTAGCTGTCAACCAGCTTGGTGAGCTTCTTGTCGCTGTAGACAGCCACGGTGCCGTCGTTGAGCTTCACGGCATAGCCGGTCAGAACGTGGGTGCCGCTGCTGCCGGGGGCAGTCAGATCCGCCACGCCCTCGCCGTTCACGGTGTAGGCATAGGCAGTCTCAAAGTCGCTGTTGCCCTTGAACAGGGAGTCGTAGTCGGATTTGGTGAGCTTCAGGGTGGAGGCGGTGCCGTCCATCAGAAGCACGTTCAGGGTCACATAGCCGGAGGAGCTGCTGGTGCGGCCCAGGACATAGGCGTAGTCCTTCTCGGCGGCCACGCCCTCAGCGTCGAACAGAACCACGTCGGTCAGATTGGCCTTGGTGGTCTGGGCCACAAAAGCGGTGTTCTTGTCTACGTTAGACATCTTGTCGTAGCCGATGGCCACGCCGTACTTGTCCTCACCGTTCACGGTCGTGAAGTAGAAGGCCACGGTGTTCTTGTCCACGGCCACCTGACTGCTGGTGCCGTACTTGATGCGGGCAGCGCCGGTATCATAGTCGGCAGCAAGGGTGCTCTTCACGTTGGCGGGGCTGTAGTGGTCATCCGCGTTGGCATGGTTGTCGCCCACGATGGACTTGATGGTCAGAACATCCTTGTCGTTGAGGCTGTACTCAATGACATAGCCGGCAGCGAAACCGGACTGGTGCTGCTTGCTGGAGTAGTGAACGTCACCGCTGAAGGGCAGCGTACCATCGGGCTTGGTGGTGGTGTTGTCCTGAACGGAGGAGCCCAGGAAGCCCTTCAGCTCCTCAATGCCGTTGTCCTTCTGCTGAGAGGAGGTCAGCTTGGGGAAGAGCTGCTCGCCCACGTTCTGCGCGGAGGCATCGAAGTTCAGGGTGTAAAGCTTCTCGGTGCCATCGGCCAGCAGAACCTTCACTTCGCCGGTGGGGTTGGAGTTGGTGCGGCCCGGATCGTAGCCGGAATCCAGGATCAGGGCATAGTCGCCCACGCCCTTGGAGGAGGGACGGTAAGCGATCACGTTGTCATTGGAGTCGAGGATGAAGTCGTAGTCGATGTCAAAGTCCACGCCGTCCTTGGTGCCGCAGTCCAGCACGTTGAACTCGTAGGTGTTGTCGGCCGCATCCGCCGCAAACAGGATGTAAGAGGGGTGGTACTCGGTGCCGCCCACGGTGATGGTCTGCTCCTTGGTCTTGCTGGAGGAGTAGGACTCCATCTGGCCGGTCACAACGTTGGGGGTGGAGACATGGTACTTGCCGCCGTAAGAGGCAACCAGAACCAGATCGCCCTCAGACAGGTTGGCGTCGGTCACGATGTTCTCGTTGTCGATGGCCTTGTTCTTGTTGAAGGCGTTCAGAGTGGTGGTCTCCTTGGAGTCGCTCTTGGCGATGACCTGGGTCAGAGTCTCCTGCAGGTACAGGACGTACTCAACAATACCGTCGCCGTCGTTGTCGATGGCGGTCATCTCCACGCCATAGGCATTGGTCTTGCCGTTGACGTTGGTGAAGCGGCCGGTCTTGGCGTCAAAGCCCAGCGCCTCAGTGGCGTCGGCCTCGCTGTCCATCACACCGTAGTTGACATAGTAGGCGGTGTCCTTGTCGGTGGACAGGCCGGTGCCCTTCAGGAAGTCCTTCATGGTGTCCTGCGTGTCAGCGGTGGTCTTGACCACGTTGCTGGCATCATCGAGGTACACGCCCAGCACGGTGGAGTTGGAGAGAACGGTGGTCTTCTTGGCGTACATGGTCACGGTCTTGCCCAGCATGTCGGCAGTGGTGGACACGTTGAACACGACCTGGCCCTTCACCTCTTCGTACTCGCCGGTGGTGGTGTTGGAGGTAGTGGAGGCGTAGACCTTCACGTTCTCCATGGTGGTCTTGCCCTTGGCGGAGGCAAAGTCGCTGTCGGTGTTGTTCAGCGCGGCCTCCTCGTTGGAGACAACCACGCCCTCAATCTTGTAAACACCGTACTTGGCGCTCAGCAGGGTGCGGTGGTCGGTGAAGGCGATGGCATAGCCGTTCTCGTACTTCTGAATCATCTCGATGTCCAGAGCGTTGTAGATCAGCAGCGCCGCGTTGTCGCGGGTCAGAGGATCGCCGGTGGGAGCGGTCAGGTCATCAAAGATGCCCAGGGTAGAGGCCAGAGAGGCGGTCTTGATGGCCCAGTCGGCACCGGTCAGGCCCTCGAGCTGCGCGTCGTAGCCGGCGGCCACCAGCAGCATCTTGGCGGCCTCGTTGCCGGTAACGGTAGCGGCGGGGTCAAACTTGCCGTTGCCGCGGCCGGCGATGATGCCCAGGCTGTAGCAGTAGTTGATGTAGCTCTCAGCCCAGTGGCCCTTCACGTCGGTCAGGCCGGTGTTCATCCCGACATACAGGCCGTCCACATCGGCGCCCTGATTCAGGACGGTGGCGATCATCTTCGCCATCTCGGCACGGGTCACGTTGCCGGTGGGGTCAAAGTAAGACCCGTCTTCCTTGCCGTTGATCACGCCCAGAGTAGTGAGCATGGAAACGGCATCCTTGTTGACGACTTTGTCCTTGTCGGAAAAGTCGTCGAGGCCCGTAGCGCTGGCGGAGACAACCATCATGCCGATGAGCATGATCGCCGCCAGAGCCAGGCTGAGA
>OLRX01001856.1_pt1 | contig 14660 bp, 11 predicted proteins | sample 1672991 | NCBI WGS metagenome assembly OLRX01 (sample SAMEA3136744, study PRJEB25190) | human gut metagenome | biome: human gut; feature: human-associated habitat; material: faeces | place: Austria | collected 2013
AGAGGCTTCGCCCCTCGTTCACTTGTTGAATGACGGGGCGGCGCCCCTTATTGAAATAAAAAGAGGGAAGGAGCTGAGATCATGAATAAGAGAAACATCGGAAACCTTGAAGTTACACGAATAGGAATGGGGACCATGGCCCTGTCTCACGGATACGGGAAAATTCCAGAGCATGACTACAGTGTGCGCGCCATAAGAACGGCTATTGATTACGGCTGCACTTTTTTTGATACTGCGGAGGCGTACGGTCCGAATCTCAATGAACCGGGGCATAATGAAAAAATTGTCGGCGAAGCTGTCCAAGGGGTTAGAAACAACCTTGTGCTTGCGACTAAATTTAATTTTGCGCCGGAAGATTATGCGGAAGGAGCGGATCTTTATAAATCCGTGAGGAAGCATTTGGAAGCGTCTATGCGAAGGCTCGGGTCAGATTATGTAGATCTTTATTATCTGCATCGCGTGGACGAGCATGTGCCCGTTGAGGCAACGGCAGAGGTTATGGGCAGGCTTATCAAAGACGGACTTATAAGAGGCTGGGGATTGTCTCAGGTTTCGGCAGATACGCTGAGAAAAGCGCATGAGGTTACGCCTGTGACGGCCGTGCAGAACTTGTACAACATACTGGAACGCGACTGCGAGCAGGATATTTTACCGTACTGTATGGATAACAGTATAGGCGTAGTTCCGTTTTCGCCTATTGCCAGCGGTTTTTTGTCCGGGAAAATAACGGTGGATACTGAGTTTGAAAAAGAGGACGATGTGAGAAACTGGGTGCCTCAGCTTACGAGAGAAAATATAGCAGGCAATCAGCCTATATTAGATATTATAAAAGAGTATGCCGCTGAAAAGAACGCTGCGCCCGCGCAGATCTCTCTGGCGTGGATGCTTAGCAAATATCCAAATGTGGTGCCCATACCCGGGTCGAAAAACCGTGAACGTATATTGGAGAATTTGGCTGCCGACGAGGTAGAGCTGAGTGATGAAGAGTTTGCAAATCTGGACAGCGCGCTTAGCAAATGCAAGATATATGGGCACAGGGGACATGTGGAAGAGGCAACGGCAAAAAGGTTTCTTAAATCTAAGCCTGTTCGCTGATTAGAAGAAAAATAATAAAGAAAAGCGCCGAAAAAACTCGGCATTTCTGCATAAAAACAGCTTATGCTGTCAAAGAAAAGCCGCATTATATAAATGTAAATTGAGGAAACAGGTGGAATATGGAGTCGGCAGTAAAGACGTTCGATGAACTTACCTTGGAAGAATTGTATGAGATATTAAAAGTTAGGGCTGAAGTATTTGTCGTGGAGCAAAACTGCGCGTATCAAGATATGGACGAGCTGGACAAATTTGCGCTTCATGTATATATACGGGACGAAAGCGGTATACAGGCGTATTTGCGAGTGATCGAAGCAGGGAGAGCGTATGACGAGACCGCAATAGGGAGAGTGTTGTCTAAAAAAAGGCGCTGCGGACTGGGAACGGAGATAGTGCGGCTCGGAATATCGGCGGCGAAGGAGCGCATGGGAGCGGAGAAGATAAGAATAGCAGCTCAGGTATATGCCCAAGGGCTTTATGAAAAGCTCGGCTTCAGACAGTGCGGAGGAGAATTTTTGGAAGATGGCATTCCGCATATAGAAATGCTGCTGGAGCAGGTCTAACATAAGAGAAATGGATTGTCAAAAACAGGCGGACATGCTTTTAGATTGGAGAGAAATATAGTTTACTCGTGAAACGCGGCTTCGAGTCTCTCCGCCAGCTCGCCCAGGCGCGATGTGTCCAGACCGGAGTAGTTAATTACAAGCGTATGGCGATTTTGGTCGTTCTCATGAGCAAAATCGCTCAGACACCGTATGAGCACGCCCTGATCCGCAGCTCGTTTTTTTAACTCTGCATCCGTCATGTTTGTGTCGATATGAAGAAGAAAATGCAGACCGGAGTTGTGCTCCAGAATGGAGCTGCGCGGAGCGAAGCTGCACTTGGACAGTGCGGAGATGACGGCGTCGCGCTGGACTTTATATCGGGTTTTGAGTCTGGCGAGATGCTTTTCGAAATGTCCTTCGCTCAGAAATTTGGCGAGAGTATACTGCTCGAAGCTGGGGACTGCGCAGGAATAAAAGCCGAGCTTTTCGTTGAATTTGGACGCCAGAAGAGCGGGGAGCACCATGTAGCTTATACGCAGAGAGGGTGCGATAGTTTTTGAGAACGTGTTGAGATATACTGTACGACCGCTGTTGTCTATGCTGAAAAGCGTGCTTATCGGTCTGCCTGTGAAGCGCAGCTCGCTGTCGTAATCATCTTCAATTATGAAGCCGTCCGATTCCCGCGCCCAGCGCAAAAGCTCCTGCCTGCGTGATATGGGCATTACGATGCCTGTAGGATAGTGATGCGAGGGAGATATATGAACGGCGGTTGCGTCTGATTTGCGCAGCTCGCGGACGCTCAGTCCCTTTTCGTCCAAAGGGATATAAACGTGACGAATGCCTCGCAGGCGGAATATGCTCGCGGGCTTTTGATAACCGGGGTCTTCCGAGGCGTATGTTCTGTCCGAGCCGAAAAGCTCCGTGAGCATTCCGAGCAGATATTCTGAGCCGGCTCCGATTATAATTTGATTTGGGCTGGCGTATATCCCGCGAAATCGGTAAAGATGCTCCGCGACGGCTTTTCTCAGAGCGAGCGCGCCGTTGTGCGGCAAGGGGCGGAGCAGCTTCTCTCCGCGCTCGCTCAATACGCTGCGCATAAGCCTGCTCCATGTAGCAAAAGGGAAAAATTCTTCTCGGGTGCTGTTTGTCGCGAGATCAAATTCGTAGTGATGCTCATGCTCGGGCGGCATGGGAAGGGGAGACGGCCTGCGTGCGGTATCGACGCTGCAGACGTAGTAGCCCCTGCGCTCGCGGCTTTCTATATAACCCTCGAGAGATAATTGGGAATACGCATTTTGGACTGTCGTCACGCTGATTTTCAAGTGTTCGGCAAGGGTGCGCTTTGAAGGCAGATTTGAGCCCGAAGGTATGCGCCCTTCGGTTATATCCTGCTTAATACAGCGGTAAAGCTGTTCATAGAGAGGGATATTACTTTTTCGCAGCGAGTATGTAAGCATTGCAGAGCCTCCGGGCTGGTATCGTTAAAAATGCAAAAACTGAGTATTTCAAAAAAACCAAATACATTGTATTATATGCAGAAGAAATTTGCAACTTTTTTGAATTGGAGAGGTGAGCATTTTGAACGGCAAGCTGAAAAAAATGATATTGGCGGCTCTGTTCGCCGCGCTGTGCTGCGTGGCGACGATAGTGGTGCAGATACCGTCCCCGACGAACGGCTATCTGCATTTGGGCGACTGTGTAGTTCTGCTGAGCGGCGTTTTGCTCGGGCCGGCATACGGAGCGGCAGCGGCGGCGATAGGTTCGACTATGGCAGATGTGATAACGGGATACGCTCACTATGCTGTCGCTACATTTATAATAAAAGCTATAATGGCAGCGGCGGCGTGGGCTGTATATTCGGCGCTCGGAAAGGGGAGACTCAGCTCCGCCTTGCGCCTGGGGATAGCCGGCGTCGTTTCCGAGCTTATAATGACTGTAGGGTATTTTGCGTATGACTGCCTGCTGCGCGGTCAAGGTCTGGCGGCCGCGGCGAGCATACCTAACTATGTAATACAGGGGGGTATAGGCATTGTTGCAGCGGTAATTATAATAAAAGCTCTGGAGCGAACGCCCATACTCTCCGCGGGCAAGGCGGGCGTATGACTGAGCTTTTCTGCTGTTTAAGAGATTCTTTAAATTTGAACTGAAGAGGCGCGGGAGATTTTTAATTGACTAAAAGATTAAGCTGTTAATGAAGTAATGCTGCGATGAAAAGCGGATACTTTTTGTGTTTAAACAGTGAATTCCTCGGCAAAACTATTGACAAATCAGGTATCTTCTCTTAAAATATACTATTAGAGCGTACTGTGTTCGTGCTTGCGGGTGTAGCTCAATGGCAGAGCCCTAGCTTCCCAAGCTAGTTACGTGGGTTCGATTCCCATCACCCGCTCCAATCACGGCGCAGGCGTGGAGGCCAAGGAAAGGGCCAATATTCAAATAAGTGTTAAACGCATAGGAGGAATTTTTTACCAATGGCAAAACAAGTCTACAACAGAACTAAGCCTCATGTAAACATCGGCACTATTGGTCACGTTGACCACGGCAAGACCACGCTGACAGCGGCTATCACATCCGTACTGTCCAAGTCCGGCAAGGCAGCTGCAACAAAGTACGATGAAATCGACAAGGCTCCCGAGGAGAAGGAGCGCGGCATCACAATCAACACAGCTCACGTAGAGTATGAGACAGACACACGTCACTACGCTCACGTAGACTGCCCCGGCCACGCGGACTATGTAAAGAACATGATCACAGGCGCAGCGCAGATGGACGGCGCAATCCTGGTAGTATCCGCAGCTGACGGCCCGATGCCTCAGACAAGAGAGCACATCCTGCTCGCTCGCCAGGTAGGCGTACATTACATCATCGTATTCATGAACAAGACAGACCAAGTAGACGATCCCGAGCTGCTGGAGCTGGTAGAGATGGAAGTACGCGAGCTGCTGAACGAGTACGAGTTCCCGGGCGATGACATTCCGATCATCAAGGGTTCCGCGCTGAAGGCTCTGGAATATGCAGCAAACAACGACGACGTAAACGACAATGAGGACTGCAAGTGCATCTTCGAGCTGATGGAAGCAGTAGACTCCTACATACCGACACCTGAGCGTGCATCCGACCTGCCCTTCCTGATGCCCGTAGAGGACGTATTCTCTATCACAGGCCGCGGCACAGTAGCAACAGGCAGAGTAGAGAGAGGTACAGTAAAGGTACAGGATTCCGTAGAGATCGTAGGTTTGACAGATGAGACAAGAACAGTCGTAATCACAGGCGTAGAGATGTTCCGCAAGCTTCTGGATCAGGCAATCGCAGGCGACAACATCGGCGTGCTGCTGCGCGGCGTTCAGAGAACAGAGATCGAGCGTGGTCAGGTACTGGCAAAGCCCGGCACAATCCACCCTCATACACACTTCAACTCTGAGGTATACGTACTGACAAAAGAAGAAGGCGGCAGACACACCCCGTTCTTCAACGGCTATCGTCCTCAGTTCTACTTCAGAACAACAGACGTAACAGGCGTAATCACACTGCCCGAGGGAACAGAGATGGTAATGCCCGGCGATAACATCAAGATGGAGATCAAGCTGATCACACCTATCGCTATCGAGAAGGGACTTCGCTTCGCTATCCGCGAGGGCGGTAGAACAGTAGGTTCCGGCGTTGTTTCCGAGATCATCGAAGACTAATATAAAACTGAGCTAAACAAAGCCCGGCGGACTCCGCCGGGCTTTTTGCTTTAAAAAAGAGGGCTTTTCTGCCCTCTTAAACGTCAGCGCTGTTTTTTAGCGGCTATTCTTGTTCTGCTGAGAACCGTGGCAGTTCTGCTGGGAGTTCTGCTGAGAGTTCTGCGAACGGGGGTACATACCGACGCTGTTTTTCTGCTGGGAATTCTGCTGTGAGCCGTGGCAGTTCTGCTGAGAATTGCGCTGCTGGGAGTTCTGCTGCGAGCCGTGGCAGTTCTGTTGGGAATTCTGCTGAGAATTGCGCTGCTGGGAGTTCTGCTGCGAGCCGTGGCAGTTCTGCTGAGAGTTCTGCTTCTGCGAATTGCGGCAGTTCTGACCGCTCTGCTCGCCGGGCGCGCCGAATGTGGATTGACTATTTTGACTGTTCATATCAAACAATCTCCTTTCTTTTGCTTTACAGCCATAGTATGTGCATCGAGGGTCGAAATATTCCGGATATAGAATGGCAAAAATATATTTGGCATTTTTTATGAAATTTACACTCAAATGCGGTATAATACTCATACGCTGGTGCGTAATACGGGATTTGGAGCATGATTTATGCAATCTAAGAGAAAATACATTTTTTTATCGGCGCTGATATTAGCAATGCTGCTCTGTGCGGCGGGATGCAAATCCAGCGAGACGGACAAAATACAAACGCTGGAGACTGACTTCGCCGTTGCTGTCAGCAATATGAAATTTGACAAAGCATATGAATGTATAGCTGCGTATGGAGATGCGCCGGATAAAGAGCAATTCGTGGAGGATTATCAGTACATAATAGATGCCTTGGAGATCTCGTCTATAAGCATATCTGATATTCATACATCAGTTGTGGCGGGCACAAGTTATTTCGCTTATACCGTTACGTACAAATCGGAAAAAATAGGCGATATAACTTTTGATTGTAATCCGCGCATAGTACTTAACGGAGATAAATATTATCTGCAGTACGATCCGGAAATGATACTGGAGAATTATGAAAGCGGAGACAAAATTAAATACATAACTCTGCCGGGTCAGCGCGGCGAGATATTTACTTCGGATGGAACTCTGATAGCGCAAAATACATATGCAGATACTGTTTGCATATCTCTTGTCGAGGCGGGAGACAATTTGGACATAGATGCGACAGTTTCCAGCCTTGCGTCTATATTAAGCCTGAGCGATACAGAACAGGAGAAAATAAAAACAGCATATGCCTCCGCCGTGGAGAACAATTACGCTGTAGTTTCTGTAAAAGCGTTTTCGCGCGGGAGTATCTCAGACGAGCTTGAAGCTCAGCTTACAGCTATAAAAGGCGTTACTATAGATACTGACAGCGTGACGTATCAGCGATATTACCCATACGGAACTATATATGCTCATGTCACAGGATATACAGGACAGCCCGACGAGGAAACGCTTAAAAAGCTGACGGATGAGGGATACTCTTCTTCCAGCGTAGTTGGGAAAACGGGAATAGAGAGCGCGTATAATGATAAGATGTTGGCGAAAGACGGAATGCGCGTTGTGCTGATAAATTCTGACGGCGGAGTTAAATCCGTGCTTTATGAAAAGGCGGCAGAGGACGGTCAGGATGTCGTTCTGACGATAGATGACGAGCTGCAGCAGCGTGCCTACTATCAGATGGAAACACAGCTCAAAGACACTCAGACAGGCGTGGTGATAGTCATGAATAAAAACACGGGAGAGGTACTCTCTCAGGTCAGCTATCCGTCCTATAATGTAAACGATATGTTTTTCGGCGTGTCGGAAGAAAAGTGGAAGGAACTCTCGGATGAAGACGGAAAGCTTCCGATATACAACCGCGTGACTCAGGGGCTGTACATTCCCGGATCTCTTCTCAAGCCTTTTACGGCTTCTATATGTATAGAGAAAGGTGCGATAACTAAGGACAGTGTTTTTCCATATGAAAGCGAACTGACAAACGACAAGCTTTCGTGGACCAGAGGCGGGACTTGGGCTAATTATCCAATAACACGAAACGAAGTTACTTACGGCGGCATGGATATGATAAACTGTCTTGCGAACTCAGACAATATCTATTTTGCATGGGCTGCGCTGAAGCTTTCGGATGAACAGGGAGCGAGTGTGTTCAAAGACTTTCTGTCCGGCATAGGCACGGGCGAAGCGGTGCCGTATGATTTAAGCACGGCGACGTCTCAGCTGTTGAACGAGGGCACAACTCTTTCTGACAGGCTGCTGGCCGATATGGCATTTGGCCAGGGCGAGCTGCTGTATACTCCGCTTCAGATCATAACTATGTACACAATGTTTTCAAACGACGGAGATATATTACAGCCCCGTCTTGTGGATTCCATCTATCAGGGAGACGCCCAGAATTATGAGCAGACGTACAAATCCCAGAGGACGGTCTGGAAGCAATCGGGTATATCTTTAAGTACGATGGAGGATGTGATGGAAGGCTTGAGAGAGGTGGTGTACGGCTCAGACAACAGCACGGCTAAGGCCCTGCGGATAGACGGACAGAAGATAGCGGCAAAAACAGGCACGGCTCTCAAGGGCAGCGATAAAACAGAGACAAACTCGTGGGTTGTTGCATTCCAGGAGGACGGTGATAAGCTGGTTCTTGTACTCATAGAGGGCCCGAGAGAGACAGGAAACCCTGCTAAATTTGACATTGCGCGCGAGATGCTGCTGGATACATATGAGCAGCAGGATGAAACCTCGGATAATTCTGAGGAAAGCGCGTCTCCGAGCGAGAGCGCGACATCCAGCGCGAGCGCGTCTCCGAGCGAGAGCGCATCGCCGAGCGAGAGTGCAGCGCCTAGCGCAAGCGCATCGCCGAGCGGTAGTGCAGCATCCAGCGCAAGCGCGTCAGCGAGCGCAAGTTCAGTCGCATCTGCCGTTCGCATACAGTAAAAATAAATTAAAATATTTAGCATAATAAAAACCGACCTTATACCTATACAAAAAGGTGTAAGGTCGATTTGTTTTTTATATTTAAGATATAGATGATTTGAGCTTGTCTATGCTTAGGCGAAGTCTGCGGAGTGTTTCATCTTTGCCGAGCAGGGCAGCTGCTTCAAAAGCGCCGCCCGGTGTGACCTTGGTGCCTGTTATGGCGATTCTGAGCGGCCAGAGTATTTTACCGTTTTTCTCACCTGTTGTTTTAATGTAATCCATTACAGCGTCGTGCAGAGCGGCTGCGCTGTAATCCTCCTGCGATTCCATAACGGGGAGAAGACCTTCGAGTATGGGAAGGGAGATTTCAGGATTAGTTTTCATCTTTTTATGAGTATATAGCTCTATGTCGTAGTCCGGCATTTCGCTTAGAAAAGAGATCTTTTCCGGAATTTGCGCGAGAGTTTCCAGCCTGGGCTGGAGCAGCTCAGCGATAAATCTGCGGTCGAACTCTCCTTTTAGAGCTTCGTCAAAATAGGGCTTAGCTCTCTCGAGGAATTCGTCGGTGTCCATTCGGCTGATATACTGTGCGTTCATCCATGTCAGCTTTTCGTTGTCGAATATAGACGGGGATTTGCTTATTCCGTCAAGGTCAAAAGCCTCTGCCAGCTCTGACAGAGAGAATATCTCCTGTTCGCCGCCGGGGCTCCAGCCGAGAAGCGCGATGTAGTTTATTATTGCCTCCTTGAGATAGCCTTTTTTTATGAAGTCCTCATAGGAGGCGTCTCCGTTTCTCTTGGAGAGCTTGTGCTGCTTGTCCTTCATAACGGGGGGGAGGGGTATGTACTTGGGTCTCTCCCATCCGAATGCGTCGTATAGGAGATTGTATTTGGGAGTAGAGCTGAGATACTCTATTCCGCGTATGACGTGTGTTATACCCATCAGATGGTCGTCTATTACGTTGGCGAGATTGTATGTGGGCCAGCCGTCGCTTTTTATTAGTATGTTGTCCTCCATATCGCTCATGGGTACGGAGATAGTGCCGTAAACCATGTCGTCATAGCTGCTTTCGCCATCTGTCGGGATATTCTGACGTATGACGTAGCTTTCTCCGGCGGCGACTCGGCGTTTAGCCTCCTCGAGCGGGATATGAGAGCAATGCTTGTCGTATTTTGCTACTTCGCCCTTTTTGCCGGCCTCGTCCTTAAGCTCCTGCAGACGTTCCTTGGTGCAGAAGCAATAGTATGCGTCGCCCTGCTCGACGAGCTGCTCGGCATATTTTAGGTATATGTCCTTGCGGTCGCTCTGTATATAAGGGCCGAAATCTCCGCCGACGTCCGGACCTTCGTCATATGTGAGACCGCAGTCCTTGAGCGTGGAGTATATTATGTCGCATGCGCTCTCGACGAGTCTTTCTCTGTCTGTATCTTCTATGCGAAGTATGAAATCCCCGCCGTTTTTCTTGGCGTAGAGCCATGCGTAAAGCGCTGTGCGCACGCCGCCGATGTGCAGGTATCCTGTCGGGCTGGGTGCGAATCTTGTTCTTACTTTCATTCTCTTCTGTTTCCTCTGTTTACTAATTATATATGTCTACATGTCAAGTTTCGCGAAAAGCGGAGTTGATTATTTCTTCATCGCTTTAGCGAAGCTGTCTTTGAGCGAGACGATTTTATTGAAGGTGGGCTGCTCTGCGGAATGCTCTTTGGAGTCGGCGCAAAAATAGCCCATGCGCATGAACTGGAAGCGATCCCCCGGATTTGCGCTGAGAAGGTGAGGTTCAATTTTGGCGCTGAGCACCTCTATCGAGTTGGGGTTCAGCCTCTCCATGAAGTCGCCCTCTGTTTCCTCTGTGAGCAGATAATCGTACATCCGAACGGTGGCGTCCGCTGCCTTGGAAGCGTCTACCCAGTGCAGCGTGCCTTTTATCTTGCGCTTGGAGTTTACGTCTCCCGTCTTGGACAAGGGATCGTATGTGCAGTATACGGCGGTTATATTGCCGTTTTCATCCTTATCGACGCGCTCGCCTTTTATGATATAGGCGTTTTTCAGGCGGACTTCCTTGCCCAGAGCCAGGCGGAAATATTTGCTGTTGGGAGCCTGCTCCATGAAGTCCTCCTGCTCGATATACAGCTCGCGGGAGAAGGGCATATCGTGCGAGGTATCGCTGCCGGGGAGATCCTCGCAGCTCATGTATTCCGTCTTGCCTTCGGGGTAGTTTTCGATTATGAGCTTGAGCGGGCGCAGGACTGCCATGACGCGCGGAGCGGTGTTGCCGAGGTCTTCGCGGACGCAGTGCTCGAGAAGCTTCGCGTCCACCTCGCTGTTTGCTTTTGCCACGCCTATGCGCTCGCAGAAGTCGCGGATAGACTCCGGCGTGTAGCCTCTGCGGCGCAGGCCGCTTATGGTAGGCATTCTCGGATCGTCCCAGCCGTCTACAATGCCTTCGTCAACGAGCTTTCTGAGGTAACGCTTGCTCATTATCGTGCGTGTGAGATTCAGGCGTGCAAACTCGTACTGATGAGGAACATTTTCACATTCGCAATTTTCTATTACCCAGTCATATATGGGGCGATGATCCTCAAATTCCATAGTGCAGATGGAGTGAGTTATGCCTTCGTATGCGTCCTCGAGAGGGTGGGCGAAGTCGTACATGGGGTAGATGCACCAGTCGTCGCCTGTGCGATGGTGAGCTGAATGTACGATGCGGTATATTACGGGATCGCGCATATTCATGTTGGGGCTGGACATATCCACCTTGGCGCGGAGGACTCTTTCGCCGTCCTTAAATTCACCGGCGCGCATGCGTGCGAAAAGGTCGAGGTTTTCTTCTATCGGACGGTTGCGATAGGGGCTTTCCTTTCCCGGCTCGGTTAGAGTGCCGCGGTATTCACGTATCTCGTCTGCGGAGAGTTCGCATACGTATGCGAGACCTTTCTTTATGAGTATTACGGCGCGTTCGTACATGTATTCGAAATAGTCGGAGGCGTAGAGCTTGTCCTTCCATTCGAAACCCAGCCATTTTATGTCCTGCTCGATGGAGCGGACGTATTCCTCGTCCTCTTTGGCGGGGTTTGTGTCATCGTAGCGGAGGTTACATGCGCCGCCGTATTGCTGCGCCAGTCCAAAGTTTAAGCATATCGACTTTGCGTGTCCGATGTGCAGATAGCCGTTTGGCTCCGGAGGGAAGCGAGTGAGCACGGAGGTATGCAGACCGCTTTCCAAGTCTCTGTCGATGATTTCCTGTAAGAAGTTGCGTGATTTGCTTTCGTTAGACATGGCGAGATCCTTTCGTGTTGCCGGCCAGAAGCCGAGCCTGAGTAGTATCAAAAAAATAAAAGAGCTTCGACTGCTGATGCCTTAATTATTTATGATAAGTTTTGTTATTTATAATAGTCAGAGAGCGATAAATCTGCTCAAGCAGGACTATTCGTGCCAATCTGTGCGGCAGAGTGAGCAGAGAGAGGGACATGAGCTCGTCGGCGCGCGCTTTGACCTCGGGAGAGAGGCCGAGAGACCCGCCGATGACAAAGCAGAGTTTTTGCGAAGAAAGAGCCGAGGAGCGGATTTTCTTCGATAGCGCAATTGTGTCGGGCTGCTTTCCTTCTATTGCGAGAGCGATAACTCTTTCGTCGGGCCTGATAGCGGCGAGAATGCGCTCGCCCTCTTTTTTCATGACCTGAATTTCTTCTGCCGCGGAGAGAGACTCCGAGGCGCGCTCGTCCTTCAGCTCTGTCAGCTCCAGATCTGCGTAGCGCTTTATGCGTTTGGCGTATTCCGATTCCAGAGGCTGCTCCTCCCGCTTGCTCTTCCCGACGTATATTATGCGTATTTTCTGCATGTTTTCAAACCCCGAATACTCCTGTCACTGCGAGTTTCTGAGTGAGCGCGAGGGCTATATCCACGCCGACGCGCACGCCCTCCTCCGCCAGACCGTCGCAGACAGTCCTGTACGCCAGCGGCTCGGTGTTGTTGTGCTCGGAGAGATGCGCGAGGAGAACTCCGCGCACTCCGCGTTCTGCCAAAGCCTTTGCTGCCCGGCATGAGGCTATGTTGGACAGATGACCGTGAGCGGAGAGTATACGTTGCTTCAGGCTGTACGGGTACGGCCCGTTTTTGAGCATTGTCTCATCGTGGTTGGATTCCAGCAGGACTATGCTGGAGTCTGCGAGAGTATCCAGCATATCGCGCGTTACTTTTCCGGTGTCCGTGAGTATTCCGACCTGCTTTCCTCCGGCGCAGAGCGCGTATCCGGTAGGATCGGCGGCGTCGTGCATCAGAGGGATAGGCCGGGCGCATATATCGCCGATGTAAAATTCTCCGCGGTCTATTACGCATTCGTTTTTAGCCTTGATGCGCCCTATGTCGCTTTGCATGGCTTCCCATGTCAAGGCGTTGGCGAAGATGGGAATGTCGTATCTGCGGGAGAGCACGCCCACGCCGCGGATATGGTCTGTATGCTCATGCGTGACGAGAATTCCGGAGAGCTCGGCGGGCGAGGCTTCTATCTGCGCCAGAGCTTTTTCAATTGCGCTGCCTGACATCCCCGCATCTACGAGCAGAGAGGTCTTGTCCGTGCTTATATATGTGCTGTTTCCCTTAGAACCGCTGAAGAGCGGCGCGATAGTCAGTTTCACCTGCGTCCTCCATTTCCTGATACTTTATTATAGGCGTATTTTTGCAAGTTTGCAAGTATTCTTGCGGCTGTTGCGGTGTTTTTGAGTATAATTGAGCCGAAAAAAGGCGATGTACAACAAGATAAAGTACATCGCACAAAGAGTTGTTCAGGACGCCCCCAGCAGGAGACCTATACTTCTTACTATGAAAGCGACTATCCACGCCACGGCGCATTGCCCGACGGCGACGCCCGCGGCCCATTTGCCGCCCAGCTCGCGCTTTACAGACGCGACGGCTGCGACGCAGGGAGTATACAGCAGACAGAACACGAGCAGGCTCAGAGCTGAGAGAGGAGTCATAGCTGCGGAGATACTCGCTGCGCTGCCGTACAGCACGGTAAAGGTCGAGACTACGCTCTCTTTTGCCATAAAGCCGGATATGAGAGCCGTGGAGGCGCGCCAGTCTGCAAAGCCGAGAGGGGCGAATATCGGAGCGATAACGCCGGCGACGAGCGCCAGTATGCTGTTACGAGAATCGCTGACTATGTTGAGATGTGTGTCGAAGGTTTGCAGGAACCATATGACTATAGTCGCGATGAAAATCACAGTGAAGGCTCTTTGCAGAAAATCCTTGGCCTTTTCCCAGAGGAGCTGACCCACGTTTTTAGCTCCCGGCATTCTGTAGTTGGGCAGCTCCATCACGAACGGAACGGCCTCGCCTTTGAAAACGGCCTTGCGCATGAGCATCGCCATGAGGATTCCCGTGACTATGCCGAGGGCATAAAGTCCTATCATGACGATTGCGCCTCTCCCCGGGAAAAAAGCCGCTATGAAGAAGCTGTATACGGGAAGCTTGGCGGAGCAGCTCATGAAGGGTGTGAGCAGTATAGTCATTTTTCTGTCGCGTTCGGAGGGAAGCGTTCGGCTCGCCATAACTCCGGGCACTGTGCAGCCGAAGCCGACCAGCATGGGTACGATGCTGCGTCCCGAGAGCCCTATCTTGCGCAGGAGCTTATCCATTACAAAAGCGACTCGCGCCATATAGCCGCTGTCCTCCAGCAGAGACAGGAAGAAAAACAGAGTGACTACGACAGGCAAAAAGCTGAGAACGCTGCCTATGCCGGTGAATATGCCGTCTATGACGAGAGAGTGCAGCGTTTCGTTTACATTCCATGCGGAGAGAGCGGCGTCTGCCGTGTCGGTCAGCCATGCTATGGCTATTTCCAGCAGATCGGAAAGCCATTTGCCTATTACGTTGAACGTGAGGAAAAATACCAGACCCATTATGCCGATGAACGCGGGGATTGCGGTATATTTGCCGGTCAGTATTCTGTCGATTTTTGTGCTTCTGATATGCTCCTTGCTTTCTCTTGGCTTTGTCACTGTTTCCGAGCATATTTTTTCTATAAAGCTGAAGCGCATGTCTGCTATCGCGGCGGCTCTGTCCATGCCTCGCTCTTTTTCCATCTGCTGTATTATGTGTTCGAGGGCTTCTTTTTCGTTGTCGTCCAGATCCAGTTTATCCAGTATGAGAGTGTCGCCCTCGGCTAACTTGCTCGCGGCGAATCTTACCGGGATTTCTGCGCGCTCGGCGTGATCTTCTATAAGGTGCATTATGCTGTGCAGACATCGGTGCACTGCGCCGCCGTGAAGCTGAGGGTCGCAAAAATCCTGCCGCCCGGGGCGCTCCTGATATTTCGCGACGTGCATGGCATGGCTGATAAGCTCGTCGATGCCTTCGTTTTTTGCTGCTGCGATTGGTATGACGGGGATTCCGAGCATGGCTTCCATTTCGTTTACGCGAAGGGAGCCGCCGT
>OLRX01001857.1_pt1 | contig 14655 bp, 13 predicted proteins | sample 1672991 | NCBI WGS metagenome assembly OLRX01 (sample SAMEA3136744, study PRJEB25190) | human gut metagenome | biome: human gut; feature: human-associated habitat; material: faeces | place: Austria | collected 2013
AAACGGCGGCACACGATCTTTTGAGGGAAGCGGCGCCTGACGGTCCCGTTGACTTTGCGGCGCGTTTTGTTGTATGCTAAACTGATTTAATTCATCCCGAAACACTATGAGAAGAAGGGCGGCGGTGTGCATGGAAAAGCGCCTTCCGTTTCGCGCGTTTGACGGCGCGTTCGGCACCTATTATTTTCAGCTGACGGGCGACGGCGGCCCGTGCGAGCGGGCCAATGTGGACAACCCCGGCCTGGTGCGGCGCATCCACCGCCAATACCTCGAGGCCGGGGCCGAGGCGGTCAAGACCAACACGTTTGCGCTCAATGCCCAGGTTTTCCCGGATGAGCGGGAGCGCGCCCGGCTGCTCAGAGAGGGGTACGGCCTGGCGGCGGAGGAAGCGGCGCGGTACGGGGCCAAGGTGTTTTGCGACATCGGCCCGGTGCAGGAAAGCGAAACGGGGCAGGCCGAGGATGCGTACCTGGAGGCGGCGCGGGCGTTTTTACAGCTGGGCGGCACGCATTTTCTCTTTGAGACGCAGGCGGACTTTGCGCCGCTAAAGCCCGCGGTTGAGGAGATTGCCGAAACATGCCCGAATGCGTTTGTGGCGGTGTCGTTTGCCGTTTCGCAGGACGGGTATTCGCAAAAGGGATTGTTTTACCGAACGCTGATAGAGCAGGCGCTTGGCTGCCCGGAGGTGCACATGGCGGGGCTCAACTGCGTATGCGGGCCGGTACACATGGCGGAATTGATGCTGCGCCTGCCCGAAACGGACAAGCCGCTGATGGCCCTGCCCAACGCGGGGTACCCGTCGCAGGCCGGGGGGCGGACATTTTTCCAGGACAACGCCGCGTACTTTGGGGAAAAGCTGGCGCAGCTTTCGGCGGCGCGCCCGGTGGTGGTGGGCGGCTGCTGCGGAACCACGCCGGAGCATATCCGCCGGACGCTGGCCTGCATGGCGCAGGCAAAACCGGCGCGCATCCAGGGCGCCCCGGCGCAAGAAGGGCGCAAAAAGGCACAGCCCGGCGCTTCTGTGTTTGACGGGGCCTGGACGAAAAAGCGGGTGGCTGTGGAGCTGGACCCGCCGATGGACGCAGACTTTGCCCCGCTTTTGGAAGGGGCTAGGGCGGTGCAGGCGGCGGGCGTGGACCTATTGACGATCGCGGATTCGCCGCTGGCCAGGACCCGTGCCAACAGCATTTTGTCCGCGGCCATTGTGAAGCGGGAGACGGGGATGGAGGTGCTGCCCCATCTTTCCTGCCGGGACAAAAACCACATTGCCATCAAGGGCGAGCTTTTGGGCGCATGCTACGAGGGCATCCGCCAGGTGCTGGCGGTGACGGGCGACCCCATCATGCAGGAGGTGTTTGCCAGGCGGCCGGCGGTATTCAGCTTTAACTCGTATGAGCTGATCTCCTTTATCCAATCGCTGAACGGGGACGTGTTCCGAGACAGCCCGTTTGCCGTGGGCGGGGCGCTCAACGTAAACGCGCCGAAATTTGAAAACGAGCTCAAGCGCGCGTGCAAAAAGGAGGCGTGCGGCGCGTCGTTTTTCCTGACCCAGCCCATTTACACCGAACAGGCGCTGGACAACCTGGCGCGGGCCAGGCAGGCGCTGCGCGGCAAGATCATGGCGGGCTTTATGCCGGTGGCAAGCTACAAAAATGCGCTGTTTTTAAACCACGAGGTATCGGGCGTAGAGATCCCGCAGGAGATTGTAAAGCGGCTGGAGGGCGCCAGCCAGCAGCAGGCGTGGGACATCACGGCGCCGTATGCGGCGGGGCTGATGAAGCAGGCGGCCCCGCACTGCGACGGGTATTACCTGATGACGCCGCTGAGAAAGACGGCGCTGGTGATCCGTTTGATGCAGGAGGGGTTAGCATGACGGCGCTGAGGCCACAGATGGAAGAGGTGCTGCGCTACCTGGGGCACCATGGGCAGGCGATGACGGAGGAATTTTTGGCGATAGCGGAGCGCTGCATCGACCGGGTATGCCAGGCGGCTGTGCCGCGGCACTGCGCGGGCTCGTTTGTATTGGAAAAAACGGCGGAGGGGCTGAAGGCGGGCGGCACGACGCTGACGCTGACCGGGCGCGACATTGCCCGGCTTTTGCAGAACAGCCGCCGCTGCTATTTGCTGGCGGCGACGCTGGGGCCGGGGGTGGATGCGCTGATCCGCCAAAGGCAGGCGCAGTCGATGGCGGAGGCAGTTGTGTGCGATGCGGCGGCCACGGCGCTGATCGAATGTGTATGCGACGAGGCGGAGAAAGCGCTGGCAGCCGGGCTGGCAAAGGGCGAAAGGCTGACCCGGCGGTATTCCTGCGGGTATGGGGACCTGCCGCTGTCTTTGCAGCCGGACTTTGTGCGCGTGCTGGATACGCCGCGCAAAATAGGGCTGGCATGCACGCCGTCGCTGCTGCTGACGCCGCAAAAATCCGTAACCGCGGTGCTGGGCGTGGCAAAAGACCCGCCCGCACCCAGGCAGGCGCGCTGCGAAACGTGCGCGTTTGCCGCTTCATGCCAGCTGAGAAAGGCAGGGACACACTGTGGACGTTAACGCTTTATTACAACAAGGCCCGATTGTGCTCGACGGCGCGATGGGCACCATGCTGCAAAACGCGGGGCTGCCGCTGGGGCAGCTGCCGGAGACGTATAACCTTTTACACCCGGAGATCGTGACGGACATCCACCGGCAATATTTGCAGGCGGGCGCCAGGGTGGTATTTGCCAACACCTTTGGCGCCAACGCGCACAAGCTGGCGGGCAGCGGCGTTACGCCGGAGCAGGCAATCACGGCGGGGGTGCGCTGCGCCAAGCAAGCGGCTGCGGCGTTTGACGGCGCGTATGTGGGGCTGGACATCGGGCCGATCGGCGAATTGCTGTTTCCGATGGGGCAGCTATCGTTTGACGAGGCGTACGCATTGTTTGCCGAGCAGGTAGAGGCGGGGGTCAAGGCGGGCGCGGACGCGATTTTCATCGAGACGATGACAGACCTTTACGAGGCCAAGGCGGCGGTGCTGGCGGCCAAGGAGCACAGCAGCCTGCCGGTATTCTGCACGATGAGCTTTGAAAAGGACCACAGGACGTTTACCGGGTGCCCGCTGTCCGCCATGGCGCTGACGCTTTCGGGGCTGGGGGTAGACGGGCTGGGGATGAACTGCTCGGTGGGCCCGGTGGAGATGCTGGAGATGGCGGAGGAGATCCAGCGCTATACCGACCTGCCGCTGATCATCAAGCCCAACGCCGGGCTGCCGGAGATTGTGGACGGCAAGACACAGTATTCCATCACGCGGGAAGAATTTACCGAGGCGATGAAAACGCTGGTGCGGCGCGGGGCCGCGATGGTGGGCGGCTGCTGCGGGACGGACCCGGGTTACATCCGGGCGTTATCTGAGGCGGTGCGCGGCGTTGTGCCGAAAAAGCCGGCGTATGCGCCGGCAGCGGCGGTCTGCTCGCACGCCGAGACGGTGGTGATCGACCGGGTGCGGCCGATTGGCGAGAGGATCAACCCGACGGGGAAAAAGCGCATGAAGCAGGCGCTGCTGGCCCATGAGATGGAGTACCTGGTAAGCCAGGGGATAGAGCAGGTGGAGGCGGGCGCCGAAATTTTGGATGTGAACGTCGGCCTGCCTGGGCTGGATGAGGCGGCGATGATGGTGGAGGCGGTGCAGACGCTGCAAAGCGTGCTGACCGCGCCGCTGCAGATCGATTCCTCGCACCCGGAGGTGCTGGAAAAGGCGCTGAGGGCGTACAACGGGGTGCCGATTGTCAACTCTGTCAACGGCGAACAGGCGGTGCTGGACCGCATTTTGCCGCTGGTGAAAAAATACGGCGCGTGCGTGGTGGGCTTAACGCTGGACGAGACCGGCATTCCGAGAAAGGCTGAGGACCGGCTCAAGATTGCGCGGCGCATTTTGGCGGCGGCGCAGCGCTATGACATCCCGAAGGAAAAGGTATTCATCGACTGCCTGGTGCTAACGGCCTCGGCGGAGCAGGAGGCGGCATACGAGACGCTGGACGCGGTGCGGCTGGTGCACGAGGAGCTGGGGCTAAAGACGGTGCTGGGTGTTTCCAACATTTCCTTTGGCCTGCCGCAAAGGGGGGTGCTGAACCAGACGTTTTTGGCGCTGGCGCTGGCAAACGGGCTGGACCTGCCGATCTTAAACCCCAACGTAAGTGCGATGATGGATACGATTTTCTGCTATCATCAGCTGAAAAACCTGGACAGCGGCAGCAGGGCGTACATCGAGCGGTTTGCTGGCCGCGCAGACGACAAGCCCGCCCCTAGGCCGGAGCGCGGCGGCGGGACGGAGGACATTGCGTACTGTATCCTGAAGGGCCTAAAGGAGCCGGCTGCGCGGTGCGCTGAGGCGCTGCTGGCAAAGACGGAGCCGCTGGCGCTGGTGCAGGATACGCTGATCCCGGCGCTGGACGAGGTGGGGCGGCAGTATGAACAGGGCGTCCTGTTTTTGCCGCAGCTATTGCAGAGCGCGGACGCGGCCAAGGCATGCTTTGAGCGGGTGCGCGCGCATTTGCAGGCTTCGGGCGCGGACAAGGGGCCGAGCCGGGGGCGCATTGTGATGGCAACGGTCAAGGGCGACATCCACGACATCGGCAAGAACATCGTGAAGGTGGTGCTGGAAAACTACGGCTACGAGGTGATCGACCTGGGACGCGATGTGCCGGTGCAGACGGTGGTAGAGGCGGCGCGGGAGACCAAGGCGCCGCTGGTGGGGTTGTCGGCGCTGATGACGACGACGGTGGCGTCGATGAAACAGACCATCGAGGCGCTGAAAGCCGCCGGCCTCGGCTGCAAGACGATGGTGGGCGGCGCGGTGCTGACCCAGGAGTATGCCGACGAGATGGGCGCGGATTATTATGCGGCGGACGTACAGGCGTCGGTGGCGATTGCGCGCGAGGTATTCGGCGCATAGGGCCGGGGCGTTTGCCTGCAAGCGGATAAGCAAGAGAGCTGCCAGCGCCGGCGCTGCCATCGCAGAGGCGGCAAAGCAGCGCGGAGAACAAGGAACAGCCTAAAAAGAAAAAGGGCCTGCGGGCTCTTTTTTTGTTTGGCGGGGAAAGGATGGTAAATTGGGACGGCTTGGGCGCATAAACCAGGAGCGGACCGTGAGCGCAAGCAGAAGGTGGGCAGGGCGAGAGCAGGAAGCTGAGACAGGGCGAGAGAAGAAAGCAAAAACCTAGGATGGGGCGAGAGCAAATGCAAGCCACGGCATTTATTCAGACAACAGCGCATAGGGGAACGGAGAACCTTCCTTTTTTTGCCAAAAGGAAGCGAGCAGGCGAGCGCCTACAGGCAGTTCCGGCCAGGGAGAAGATAAAAGGCAGGGGAAGTGCCCCGGGGCATGGTAGAATGAGCAGCACAGAAAGATTGACCGGACAAGGAAGCGGGCACAGCCCAAAGCCAAGGGCCGTTGTTGTCTACGGCCCCTCCCCGGGGCACCTTTTCCTGCAACGCAGGGCTTACAGGCCGGACAAGGAAGCGGGCACTGCCCGCCCCGGACTCCTCCGAGGGGGAAAGGGGCTTTACGTTTCTAGCGTGATTATGCTGCTTGGCCCGCCCGGCCCTATACCGCGCCGGGCTTGTTGTGGCAGATGCGTAGGCCGGGCGGCCTGTGCAGCGGCGAGCTGGGGTTCATCGGAGAGCGGTGCTTAGGGTATACGATAAAACCCCGTTGCTCTGACTGGCTCGGGGTTGACGAAAGACACGCCTTTCGGACGTTGAGGAGGCATTTTGCAAGCCCCCGCGTTTTTGGTATTTTTGCCTTACAAAAGTAGATAAAGAAAATGCTTACTGTGAGTAGGGCAGCGGATTCTCCGTTTTTTCAAGGATATAATCAACGCTGACCCCATATAAATTGGAGAGTGCCAAGAGATGCTCAACCGGGATCGTACGAATTCCGTTTTCATAATTGCTATATGCACTACGGCTAATCGCTAAAACGGCAGCAACCTGATCTTGTGTGTAGTTGTTGCGATCCCTTAGCTCCCGTATTCTTTTATATATTTTTGCCATGCAATCATCTCCTGATGAACATTATATATGACTCAGAACAAAACGCTGACTTTCGCCACAAATCGTGTCAAAATATTTTTAAATGGCACAAATCGTGTCAAACAAGGAGGGAGCGGCATGGTCGTAGAAAGGTTATCGACGATATTTGGCAAGAAGCAGGGGGAAACGCCGGAGGCGGAGCGGCTGCATGAACAGCTTTTGCGGATGTTGACAAAAGAGCAGCGCTGCCTTTTGCTGCACTTGATCGACGAAAAGGACATGGAGCGGGGGCTGGCACAGGAACAGAACTTTGCGGCAGGGATGAGGCTAGGGCTTCGGCTGGGGCTGGAGGTATTTCGCTGCGACGAGGAGGAAAGCTGCCGGTAGAAAGCGGCCTGCCTGATGGAAAAAAGAAAAGAGCCACACGGCTCTTTTTTTTAGAAAAATAGAAGGATTGCTTTTGCCGAGCGGCTTAGAGCAGGGCGTTGAGCGCATCCAAAAACGCTTTGGCGTCGTTTGCTGCGCGGCCTTTGTATTGCACGATATTTTCATGCGTGGTATGCCCCAGCAGGATATCGCCGCCGGCCGGGCATCCCGGATAGAGAAACTTGATCATACCGGTGCCATGGCCATAGCCGAAATCCTGAAACTTATGCTCCGCCTTTTCCAGGGTGGATACGGGCAAAACAGTTTCGGCCGGCAGGGCCATGAGTACGTTGGGATCGCGCTGGATGGTAACGGTTTGCTGATCGGTATCCAGCGTGAGCTTGGCGCCGACGCAGGAAACGGAATAGGTTGCCATGGGAAATGCCTCCAATTCAAAATGGGATTTTCCTGCATTGTATCACTTTTTGCTATGTTTCACAAGACGGTTCCGGCGGCACGGCTACCGGCAAACGGGGCGTTGGTTAGCATAAAAAGCGGATACCCCATGATACTTTTCCCTCCTCTACAATACAGACGAACAGACGGACAAGGAGGAGATGGCGGCATGGATTGGAGCGATGCGCTGCTGTTTTTTGCGGTGCTGCTGGCGCTGTTTGCATCGGCGTGGGCCGCGGGTCTGGCCCAGGGAACGGCCCGGCGGAACAGGCGGGAGACCGGAGTGCGCCTTGCCCCGGAACGAAAGAAAGGGCAAAGCGCAGGGCCGGAGGCGGACGGCGCGGACAAAGCGGAGGGAAAGCCGCTGTACACGGCGCTGGATAACCTGACGGCCTACGGCACGAACCGACAGCAGACAGAGGTGGAGGACAGGCATGAAATTTGGGAGGAATGAATGCGGCCGATAGCCGGAAACGGGGCGTAGAAACGCTTTGCGGCGGAGGGGCGAAGCGGAGAATAAGGCAAATAGAAACAAGCCGAGGACAGCGGCCGATCCCCGGGGCAGAGGACAGAGCAAAGCACAAAGGACAGGCCGGAAAAGGAACCGCCCACTGGGCGGGAGGAGGGACAGATGTTTACACGGAACGGAACGGGAAAGCGTACCGAGAGCGACGCGACAACGGAGACATGGCAGCGGTACGAACGCGGAGTATCGTACCACGAACGCAACAACCTATACGCGCAGACCGACAAAAACCACCGGTATTTTGCGGGCGACCAATGGCGCGGCGCGTATTTGGGCAGCATTTCGCCGGTGCGGTTCAACTTTATCAAGCCGACGGTGCTGTATAAGGTATCCACCGTAGCGCAGAACACGATGAGCCTGCACTACGAGCCCAACGCATTTTCCATGCTGGCAGGGCAGGAAAAACAGGAGGGCGCTCAGCTGTTTTTGCAGGCGGCGGAGAAGATCTGCCAGAAGCTGAACGGGCACGCCTCCCGCATGTGGGAAAAAAACAAGATGGACACGGTGCTGTGGGACTGTGTGCTGGAGGCTGCGATTGCCGGCGACGCATTTTTGTACTTTTACGAAAAGGACGGCGAGGTGGTGTGTGAGCAGGTGGACACCACCAACGTGTATTTCGGCAACGAGAACGAACGCGACCTGCAAAAGCAGCCGTATATCTTGATTGCATTTCGCCAGACGGTAGAGCAGGTGCGGCGCGAGGCCAAGCAAAACGGCGTGCCGGAGGACCTGCTGCGCCAGATCGTGCCGGACAGCGACACGGCCACCCAGGCCGGCGACAGCGCCAAGACAGAGGTGGAAACCGACGAGGACGGCGGTAAGTGCATGGTGGTGCTGGAGCTTTCCAGAAAGACGCATAAGGATGGGCGCAGCTGTGTGGTTTCGCGCAAGAGCACGCGGTATGTGGAAATACAGCCCGAACGCGACCAGGGGCACGCGATGTACCCGATGGCGCACATGGCATGGGAGCCCATCAAGGGGTGCTGCCGCGGATACGGCGAGGTGCGCTTTTTGATCGACAACCAGATCGAGGAAAACAAAAACCTGGCCAGGCGCGCGGTGGCGGTGATGCAGAGCGCGTACCCCAAGATGATCTACCGCACCGACGCCATCGGCGACCCGGAGGCGCTGTATAAGACGGGCGCGTCCATCGGGGTAAACGACATGAACGCCCAGGACGTGCAGAACTATGTGCGGTATTTGAGCCCGGCCAGCACATCGCCGGACGCATACACGCTGACAGAGGAGCTGCGGGAGGTAACGCGCAACCTGGCGGGCGCCAGCGAGGCGGCGCTGGGCGACATCAACCCGGAAAACGCCAGCGGCAAGGCCATTTTGGCGGTGCGCGACGCAGCGGCGGCCCCGCTGAGCCGGCAAATCGCGGCATACCGGCAGTTTGTAGAGGACATCGGGCGCGTTTGGTTTGATATGTGGGCGGCGTACAGCCCGGAGGGCAAGGCGGTGCTGGTGACTGTGACGGACGCGATGGGGCGCGAGGTACAGGCGGTGGAGATCATCCCGTATGAGGCGATGCAAAGGCTGAAGGTGCATGTGAACGTGGATGTTTCGCCCAGCGACGCATACAGCAAATACGCCGTGGAGCAGAGCCTGGAAAACTGCCTGGCCAACGGCTGGATTACATTTGAGGAATATGTAGAGGCGCTGCCGGCGGACAGCGCGGCCCCCAAGGGCAAGCTGACCGAGATCTTGCAAAAGCGGGCGATGGCAGCGCAGCCGGCCCTATCCGGAACGGAGGACAGGCTATGATATGCAGGCATTGCCAGCTGGTGGAAATGGAACGGGTGCGCAGAGAAGGGGAGACGAACCTGTACCGCTGCCCCAAATGCGGCGCAACACAGAGGATGACGGCACAGCAAACAGCGGCGGCCAGAGCGCGAACACAAATGCAAAAAGCGCGCACGAAGGACGCATAGCCGGCGGCGCCTACTAGGCGAAGGTTTAGGCAGGACGAAAGCGAAATAAGGCCCCGGGGCTGTGCAGAGTGCAAGGCACGGGAGAGGGGCCGGACGAGGCGGCGCCTACTAGGCGGAAGCAAAAGAAAGTATAGATGAAAATGCTTCCCCGGGGCAGAAAGCATGGCTAGGCACGGAAGAGGAGCCGGACGAGGAAGCGGGCACTGCCCGCCCCCCGACGGGGGTAAAACGGGCCCGACAGGGCAAGGAGGAGCATCATGATGCAAGAAAAGACAGAACAGAACTGGACACAGACAGACAGCGCGCCCGGCGCAAGCCAAGACCAGGCGGCCTTTGGCGGAGACAAAGGGACGGATGCGGCCCATGAGGCCGCCGGGCCGAGGGGATACGGGGCCCATGGAGGCCCCCATCCCCAGGGAAGAGGGAACGGCGGAGCACAAAACGCAGGGCCGGGCATGGAGCCATCCACTGGACATGGGACGCCTAGGCAAAACGCGGCGGCCTATCCCCGGGGCAGAGAGCCGGGCCGAGTGCAAAATGCAGGGCCGGGCATGGAGCCGTCCACTGGACGGACGATGTACAGCCGGGCCGAGCTGCAAAGGGAGCTGGACCGCGTAGCGAAAAAAGAACGCGAACGCGGACGGCGGCAGGCGCAAAGAGAACAGCAGGCCGCTGAGCACGTGCAAGGCGAAACGGAGGGCGCGGCAGAGACGCTCTTCCAAGAGGGCCAGGCGCCGCAGGACAGCGGGGACGCCCGGCTTGGCCGCCCCCAGCCTGATGGTACGGAGCCGGGCGGCCCGGCAGCGGAAGAGCAAAGCGCTGAGGCAGACCCGGCCGACCTTTTGGATGCCGAGCAGCAGCGCATGCTGGGGCACGCCATGGCGGACAAGGCCATTTCGGAGGGCGATGAGGCGGTGCAAAGGGGCATAGAACAGCTTTTGCTCAAAGAAGAACCGCTGACGGCCCGCGAGGACGAGACGCTGTTTTGGCTATTCAACCATGCTTCGCTGAAGGCCTGCGCCGAGGAGCTGACCAAGCGCGGCGTGGACGGGGAAGGCATTGTCAAAGACAAGGACTTTATCGCCTTTGCGGAGATGATGCGCAGCGACGTGCCGCTGCTAAAGGTTTACGAGCAATACGCCCGCACCCGGGGGCACAAGGCAAAGCCGGCCTCCACAGGCTCGGTACAGGGGCAGGGGCCTGCGGGCGCGCCGTACTTTAGCCAGGAACAGGTACGGCACATGACAAGAAAGCAAGTAAGAGCACACTACGACGAAATCGAAAAGAGCCGCCGCTTTTGGAGATAGCGGACGGCCCAGAACAAAAGGAGAGAAAGCATTATGGCATATACCAACTTTATTCCGGAGCTATGGGCGGAGAAGATCCAGCGCGAAAACGAAAAGATGCTGGTGCTGGCAAAGCTTTGCAACCGCCAGTGGGAAGGCGAGCTGAAGAAAAAGGGCGATACGGTGCATATCTTGGGCATCGGCGCCCCCACCATCGGGGATTATGACGGCACAGCCATCGAGGCGCCGGAAACGCTGAAAGATACTTCCATTCCGCTGGTGATCGACAAGGCGAAATACTTCAACGTGCTGGTGGACGATGTGGACCGCCGCCAGGCCGCGGGCGATATTATGGAATACATTTTGCAGGAGGCCAGCGAGGCCTTGGCTGTGCAGGAGGACAGCGACATAGCCGCCTGCATTTCCGCCGGCGTGAAGAGCGAGAACAAGATCGCGGCCGCCAGCGTGACGGCTACCGGCGATACCAGCGCCCGCCGCTATCTGCAAAAGGCCAAGACCATGCTGTATAACAACGGCGTGAAGAAAAACAGCGAGATCGTGGCGGTGGTAAGCCCGGACTTTTTAGAGCGCGTGGAGATCGAGGTGGAAAACCTGGAGACGGACAACACCAAGACCGCGACCAACGGCTTTGTGGGCAAGACCAGCGGCATTTCTCTGTATCTTTCCAACAACATCCACACCGAGAGCGAAAAAGAGCACATCTATGTGATGACGCGGCGCGCGGTGGCGCATGCCAGCCAGATCAACGAGGTGAAGGCCTATTCGCCGGAGGACCTGTTTGCAGACGCCGTAAAGGGCCTGAACACCTACGGCACCAAGGTGGTGCGCCAGGGCGAGCTGGTGGTGCTGGAAGTAACGGCCTACGCATAACCGGGCCAAGGGCCAGGGGGGCAAGGCCCCCCGAACGGCCCGAAACGCAAGGAAAAGGAGGGGAAACACATGACGCTGGGACAGGCCAAATCGGCGGCGATGATGCTGATCGACCAATACACGCCGGACAGCCCGCCGACAGACGACGAGGAAACGCTTTCTAAGCTCAACTGCCTGGTGGAGCTGGCGCAGGTGCAGCTTTGCCAGATCAAAAAGACAGAACGGCGCTGCGCGCTTTTGGAAAGCCAGGGCACGGTGGACCCGGAGACGGGGATGCTGACATTTGCCCTGCCAAAGGATTTTTACCAGCTAAGGCGGGTGACGATGGCCGATACCGGGCAGGAGGCCTGGGCAGAGATCTACGGCGATACGCTGGAAACGCAGGCCGGGCACGGCACGATGATCTTGCAATACTACGCCTACCCGCCGGAGATCACCGACGATACGCCGGACGAGACAGAGCTGGCGTTGGACAGGGACACGGCCCAGGTATTGCCGTACACGGTGGCGGCGGATCTATTGAAAGCCGACCCATCGGCGGACTATGCCTCGTTTGAGGCCAAGTATATGGGGCTTTTGGCCAATTTGGACCCGAGGATGAGCGCGGGGCGGCTGGTGGTCTCCGCGCCGGAGCAAAGGGGGCTGTGATGGCAAATTTTGTAAGCTACAACATCCCGGCCAGGCGCACGAAAAGCGCGCGGGTGCGCACCTACCAGCGCCTAAAGGGCGTGGATTTTTCCTCGGACGAGGCGCAGGTGGCGCTGCAGCGCAGCCCCAACAGCCTGAACATGTACAAAAACTACAGCGTGGAGCTGGGGCAGTGCGTGGAGACGCGGCCGGGGTTTCGGCGGCAGGTGGTTTTTCCTGAAAAGGAGGACAACACGGTATACGGGCAGCTGTTTTTTGAAAACAGAACCAAGGCCGTGACCAAGATACAGCCGCTGTTTCATGTGGGGGATACGCTGTATCTTTGGGAGAGCTACCCGCAAAAGGCGGACACACTGGACGAAACCGGACAGAACCCCGGGCTATCGGCGCTGTATACCGGCCTTTGCTGCCAGGACAGCGCGATGACGGTGTTTGACGGCAAGGTGTACATTCTGGACGGCGCGCATTATCTTTGCTTTGACGGCGAAACGGTGCAGGAGGTAAAGAGCCTGGCGCTGGTGCCCACGACGTATATCGGCCGCGACCCGCTGGGCGGCGGCACGCAGTATCAGCAGAGAAACCTATTGCAGGATGCGTTTATCAACACGTTTTTGTCTGACGGGAAGAGCAAGGAGTATTACCTATCCATGACGGACATTGACGAGGTGGTGCGCGTGGAGGTGGACGGCAAAACGCTGAGCACGGATGAGTACACGGTGGACGCGGAAGAGGGCAAGGTGACGTTTACAAACGTGCCGCCCGCGCCGCAGACCCCGGGGCAGGATACCGTTTTGATCGAGGCGAAAAAGCACACCGACGGCTATGCGGCGCGCATTGAAACCTGCCGCGTGATGGCGGTATTTGACAACCGCCTGTTTTGTGCAGGCAATCCGGAAACGCCGAATGTGGTGTACTTTTCCCAGCGCAACGACCCCACGTACTTTGGCGAGATCACCTACGAGACGGACGGCAAGGAGCCGACGGCGGTGGTGGGGTTCATGCGCATCGGCAGCCAGCTGGCCGCCATCAAGGAGGAAAGCCAGCAGGAGGCCACGGTATTTTTGCACCAGCCGGTGGAAACAAACATAGAGCTGAGCCCCAAAAGCTACCCGGCGGACCAGGGGCTTTCCGGCCTGGGGGCCGCAGGGCGGCGGATGTGCTTGAATTTTCTGGATGATCCGGTGTTTTTGACGACGATGGGGCTAAAGGCCATCGGCAAGCTGAGCATTGCCTCGGAGCGCAGCATAGAGCACCGCTCTTCGCTGGTGGATGGGCGGCTGGTCAACGAAAAGGGGCTGGCAAACGCCCAGCTTTGTGCTTGGCGGGGGTATTTGATCTGCCTGGTAGATGGGCGGATGTACCTGGCGGACAGCCGGCAGACCTATATACAGGCCGCAACGGGGCACACCGAGTATGAATGGTATTTTTGGGACAACATCGGCGTGTATGACGGCAGCGGCGCATTTTGCCCGGCGGTCAGCGTTGTGGCGTATAAGGATCAGCTGTATATCGGCACGGACAACGGCGTGGTGCTCACCTTTAACACGGACAGGATCAAGGACGACAGCGGGGAATTGTCCGCCGAGGCGTACACCGACGACGGACGGCCCATCTTTTGGTGCTGGACAACGCCGTTTGACGCGCTGGGCCAGCCCAACCGCGTAAAGCGCGACAACAAGCGCGGCGGCGTGCTGGAACTGAAGAGCATGAGCCACGGGCAGGTCAAGGGCAAGGTGCGCACCAACCGCGCGCCGTGGAAGGAGTTTGTGCGGGTGGACGGCGGGTATTTCGATTTTACCGACCTGAACTTTGCCGATTTGAGCTTTGCCACCGAGGAAAAGTCGCTGGTGTCGTTCCAGAGCAAGCAAAAGCGCTGGGTGAAAAAGCAGCTGATGTTTTACGGCGACGAAGCGGGGCGCCCCGGCGGCCTGTACGCCATCACCATGGAGGCGTTTTTGGCAGGCTATTACAGATAGGAGGAGACCATGGCGTTTACAAAACTGACAACGGATGTGGAAAACATCCAAAAGCTGGCGGATCGGCCGCAGCTTTCGGCCCAGCAGCTAAAGGCTGCGTTTGACGGCGCGGGGGCGGACATCAAGCAGTATCTGACGGAGACGCTGGTGCCGGAGCTGGAGGCGGAGACAGCAGCGGGCAACGTGGGCGCGGCGCATATCGGCGACGGCGACCCGCACCTGGAAAACAGCCGCAACGTGCAGGCCAAGCTGAACTATCTCTATGAGCAGATCAAGCAGGCGCAGATGGGGCAGATCCCGGACCGCAGCATTGAGAGCATAAAGATCGCCAGCGGCACGCTGACGCAAAACGAGCTGGCAGATGGGGCGGTGACAACGGCCAAGATCCTGGATGCAGCCATCACGCTGGCAAAGCTATCGGAAAACCCGATGGAGATGCTGCCGGTGGGGTTTGGGATGGTATGGTGGAGCGATACGCTGCCGAGCGACAAATGGATGCTGTCCGGCGGCACGCTGACGCCTGGGACGCATGACGCGGCCATCGCGTTTTTTGGCGGCACGGCGCTGCCGGA
>OLRX01001858.1_pt1 | contig 14654 bp, 10 predicted proteins | sample 1672991 | NCBI WGS metagenome assembly OLRX01 (sample SAMEA3136744, study PRJEB25190) | human gut metagenome | biome: human gut; feature: human-associated habitat; material: faeces | place: Austria | collected 2013
GGAAAATCGAGAAAATGAGTGAACCTGTACAGGTTTACACTGCTTGCCAATTTGTAAAACACCCGCAAGCATGAAATGCAAAACGAAATTGAGTTTTTCAATCTCGAATTGACTTTTCGGCAATTTAGGAGTATAATATTGTCGTAATTTTGCGTACTTTGTTTTCTTCATGGGGTGACTTATATGGCTATGAATTATAACAAACTTTGGAAACTGCTTATTGATCGGAATATGATGAAAAAGGATTTAATCCAGTTGGCTGGAATATCCACAAATGCCATGGCTAAAATGGGAAAAGGTGGCGATGTCTCGACACAGGTTTTGAGAAAAATCTGTATTGCATTGGATTGTAAAATTGAGGACATCGTTGAAATTATTCCAGATGAGTCCGTTTTTTTGGACATCTAACATGGTATTTTTAGAAAGGAAGGTGTAGAAGTATGTGGTGCAAAAATTGTAACATGGAAACAAACGAAAAAACCTGCCACATTTGCGGTGAAGATACAATCGAAGACCTTCCTGTTGAGATTTATTGGTGCAGCCATTGTCGAACTCCGATTATCCAAGTTGCTAAACAAGCAGACAAAGGGATTTGTCCGCTGTGCAAATCCAAAACAAAATATATGACAGCAGACCTTCGTCCTGTATTTCCCCAGGAACGATTATTGCTTGAAATCTTGCTGGAGAAAAAACCGCATGAATTTCGGGAAAAATCAGTGTGGGCATCTGATAGCAGATATTACATAGATGGTAAATCCATTTCGATTGCCAGCAAGACATTTCAGGATGCTGATACTGATGCGATAGCAGAGATTTTGAAAGTCGAAGAACCGAACAACACCTACGACTTCTTCAATTCCCATATCGCAACTTTCATTGAGGCTAATGAAAATAGACTTCATTATCTCATTGATGAAGCGCATCGGTTTGTAAAACACGCTGCGTCTAAGTTTGATGAGGAACACATTGTTGTGTCCTTCTCAGGAGGTAAAGACTCAACAGTTACTGCCGATGTTGTAACTAAGGCGTTGAGCAATCCTGAGTTGACGCACATTTTTGGGAACACAACGCTTGAGTTCCCATACACAATCCAGTATGCACAGAGATTCAATGAAGCACATGAGCAATGCTTCTGGATCGCAAAGAACAACGAACAAGATTTTTATGATGTATGCGAGGATATAGGCCCTCCCGCACGAATGATGCGTTGGTGTTGTTCAATGTTCAAGACCGGCCCGATTACTCGTATCATCAATAAACTATATAGAGATTCGAGGATTTTAACTTTTTACGGTATCCGCAAATCCGAATCTGTGAGCAGAAGCAAATATAACCGTATCGAAGATGATGCAGAATCTGTAAAGATTCAGCAGCAGACGGTTGCTTCTCCGATTTTCTTCTGGAAGGATCTCGATATTTGGCTCTACATTTTGGCGGAGGAAATTGATTTTAATGATGCCTATCGCCTTGGCTATGACCGAGTTGGATGCTGGTGCTGCCCTAATAACAATCAGAGAGCGCAGTTCCTTTCCAGAATCTATATGCCGGAGCAATCGAAAAAGTGGCGAGACTTTCTTATATCTTTTGCAGAAAAGATTGGAAAGCCTGATCCAGAAGTTTATGTTGACACCGGGAAATGGAAAGCTCGCCAGGGAGGTAACGGCCTTGCTTCTGCGGGCGATGTAAAAATTCGCTTTACGAATTGTACAACAGAGGAACACGCAAAGATATATCGTTTGGTTCGCCCCTTTGATGATGAACTTGTCGGTATGTTCACACCGTTTGGTCGTGTTGCTCCTGAGCTTGGTCAGAAACTTCTTAACGAAGTTCTTGTCCTTGATAATAGAACCAATGTCCCAATTTTGTCTATTCAGCCTTTCGGTCAGCAGGGATACGACTATGCTGTAAAAATCCGAACCATGAACGTTGCAGACCATGACGATTTGCAGCGCATGGTTGGATATCAAATTCGTAAATTCAATGCTTGCCGTAAATGCTTGAAATGCGAGTCGTTATGTAGAGCAGGAGCCATTTCAATCGTAGGAGACAGCTACTACATTAACCCAGACAAGTGCGTCCATTGCAAGATGTGCGTGACACCGAAATATCTTGATGGCGGCTGCATGATGGACAAGTATTTAAGAACAAAGTAATTAGAACTGAGGTAGCACTATGGCTATGAAATTTAGAGCCCATGATACTTTCTTCATTCGTAAAGGATGGTTAAGTAAGGGCATGAAGTATGTCTGCAACAAGCCAGATGTTTTTGTTGATAAAAATGATAATCCCATGGATGTGCTGGGCATTGGCTCTAACATGGTCAAAGCATTGAGGTATTGGCTTCAGGCCGTTGGACTCACAACAGAGCCTAACTCTGGTCGTCGAACACAGAGCTTTACTGAATTAGGCAAGTCCATTTTTGAGCATGACCGCTTTATTGAAGAAACAGGAACCTTATTCCTATTGCAGTATAAACTTGCATCCAATATAGAGGATGCAACTGCGTGGTATTACTTCTTCAATGAATTTACGATGTCTGAGTTCACAAAAGAAGATTTTGTTGCAAGCATTCAAAACTATGTATTGATGAATGACGCAACAGCTTCGGTTGCGATTCGTTCCTTGAATGACGATTTCACTTGCATCATCAATACTTATTTGCCGAAGCATAAGGCTGGAACACCGAAAGCAAGTCCCGAAAACAATATTGACTGCCCGTTTGGTGACCTGGGACTTGTTGATGTGTTGAGCAAAACCCGCCGTACATACAAGAAAACAATTCCGGCAGTATCTTCTATCAACCCGTGGGTTGCTCTGGCTGTAATCTTGGATCAGTCTCAAGGTCGGAAAGAAATCAGCTTAAATGAACTGCTGACAGCACCGTGTAACATCGGCAAGGTGTTCAATTTGGATGCGATTTCCATGCTGGACTTACTGCGTGGAGTTGAGCGGTTGGGTGAGATTAAAATTATCCGAACCGCTGGTTTGGATGTCGTCAGAATCCTTTCGGATAGGGATTTCCAATCTTGTGTTGAGATGTACTATTCCAGTTTTGACGAGCAGAATTGAGGAGAATTGGACTATGAGTAAAATGATCTCTGTTGCATCAGGGTTTCAGTATTCGGTAAATATCGGATATGACCTGAACAACGACGATAAACTTAAAAACTTTATACCGACGAGATCTGCACTTGAACTCCTGGAGGATATTCTGCTTAGTACAAGAAATACCTCGACAGATAGAGCAAGAGTGCTGATTGGTGCTTACGGCAAGGGCAAGTCTCACATCGTCCTTACCATTATGGCCATGCTGATGAAGCGTGACCTTTCCCTGTTTGAAAAAACGTTACCTAAGATATATGAAAATCCGCAACTTCATAGCTGCGTTAAAAACTACTATGAAAGCGACAACAGAATTCTTCCGATTATCATTACCGGTAGCAACACAAGCTTAACTCAGGCGTTCCTGCTTGCACTTCAGCGCACATTGGCTGAAAATGACTTGCTGGATATTATGCCTGAAACAAATTATAAGGCTGCTATCTATGCTATTGAGCGTTGGAAAAAGGAGTTCCCGAGTACATACGAGAAATTCAAGGAATCATTAGATATTCCTGTCTCGAAGTTCATTGCTGAACTCGAAGATTATAGCATTACTGCGTATGAGAAATTTGAGCGCATATACCCAACTCTTACTGCGGGTAGCGTGTTCAACCCATTCTTGGGTTTTGATGTCGTCGAATTATATGAGGGAGTTGTTAAAAGTCTGAAAGCCAAAGGCTTCACAGGTGTGTATGTTATTTACGACGAGTTCAGTAAATTCCTTGAAGCCAATATATCCGAAGCATCTGTTAGCGACACAAAAATGCTTCAGGACTTTGCTGAAAAGTGTAACCGAAGTGGTAATCTGCAAATGCACCTGATGCTTATCTCCCACAAGGAAATATCCAACTACATCGACACACTTCCTAAACAGAAGGTAGATGGATGGAGAGGTGTTTCTGAGCGATTCACTCATGTGCATCTGAACAATAACTTTACTCAGACATACGAAATTATAGCTTCCGTTATTCAGAAAAATTCTGAGCTGTGGGAGCAGTTTTGTCATACCTATGGAGAGAACTTTGAAAGTGTTACTCAAAGATATACTGGTCATTCCTTGTTCTCTGAGATGGCAACATCTGAGCTTGGCGCAATGATTAAAGCCTGCTATCCCCTCCACCCCGTGTCTACATTTATTCTTCCTCGTCTTTCCGAGTGTGTAGCACAGAATGAACGAACCCTGTTTACTTTTTTGTCTGCGAATGGTGCTGCAACATTGCCCAGCTTCTTAGAAAAGTTCCATGATGATTGTTTTGGTGTTATTACACCGGATATGATTTATGACTATTTTGAGCCGCTGTTCAAAAAGGAAGTTTATACGAGCGATCTTTACAAGACTTATCAGTTGACTGCACTTATTCTTGCAAAGCTGGATGAGCAGTCCCTTGAAAGCAAGATTGTTAAGACGCTTTCTCTGATTTATACTCTGGAACAGTTTGAAAAACTGGCTCCGACCCGTGATGAGTTGGTTGGCATTTATTCCGTTGGATATACAGTGCCAGAGGTCGAAAAGGCAATCGACAATCTAATTGGCAGAGAATTTGTTGTATATTTGAAGCGAAGCAACAATTATCTTCGCCTTAAACAGACTTCAGGTGTAGATATTCGGCAGAAAATCAGTGATACGATTGCCGCACAGAGAGGGAAAGTCTCTGTCAAGGACACATTGAACAAAGCGAACTTTGACAGCTTTGTTTATCCGTCCAGATATAATGATGAACGAGAAATGACTCGCTATTTCTCCTTTGTGTTTATTGATGCCGCAGAAATAACCGCAGAGACAAACTGGAACATCAAGAGCGAAGGTATTCCTGGCGATGGTGTTGTATATGGTATTATTCCAAGTCGAAAGGTTGACCTTAACGAAGTCAAAACTCGACTGCTGAACACAAGTACCCAGGCAAAACAGGCTGTGTTTGTGCTGCCAAAAAACTATTCCGATATTTCTGAGGTTGTTGCTGAGTTCAATGCGGTATCCATTCTCCGAGAAGCCGCAAGCGATGATAAGGTTCTTTTTGATGAATACGAAGTGATTTATGAAGATCTCCGTGAGGTAATCAATGCCAATATCAAAGCCTATACCCGGCCTGAGAATTTCATGGCTCGCTACATCCACTATGGCGAAGAACGCTATATTGGTCGTAAAGCAGCATTGACCGGATTACTTTCTGATATTTGTGATGAGATGTTCTCTCAGACGCCTATTATCAATAACGAAGCAATAAACAAGGAAGATATTACATCTATCGCCTATAACAGCCGCAGTAAAATCATTTCTGGCCTGTTGCGAAATGAACTTGAGAAAGGATTAGGGCTGACGGGTTCTGGACAGGAAGTATCTATCATGCGAAGCACATTGATTCGCACGGGGGTACTCGTTGAAGAATCTGGCTGTACAAAAATCAACCTTTGTCCTGATGATCCGTATCTCGAAAACGCTTTAGCAACGATTGTTGACTTCATTCGTGAAGCTCGCCAGAATGGACAGATGAATTTTGGAGAGTTGTATCGTCGTCTTACCGGTGCAGAATATCACATCGGTATACGAAAGGGACTCATCCCTATTTACCTGGCTGCGGTTCTCCACGAGTTTAAGCAGAGCGTTCTACTTACCGACCGCTTTGGTCACGTGGCAACCTCTACCGATGTTTTATTACAGATTAATGCAGAGCCCTCCGCATTTTCTGTGACCTATCTGGATTGGAACCCAGAAAAAGAGCTCTTTGTCACAAACCTGGCAGGGATTTTCCATGACTATGTTCTTGAAGCAGAAAAAGCAAACAATGAACATGACTATGTTGTACTCGCAATGCGTCGTTGGTATATGTCTTTGCCGAAGTACGCCAAGGAGATTAAGCGAACTATCTCTGGCGAAAAGGTTGATAAGAGATACACCGCATTCACACGCTTGCTAAGACAAAACATCGGCTCGCACGAGTTCCTGTTCCAGCGACTGCCCGAAGCATTCGGATATGCGGCGGAGTTTGAACCTGGTGTAGTAGAGAATGTTGCAGCGGCTAAAAACTATTTCGACAATGCAATCATCGTGTTGAAGAAAAGCCTTATTCGAGAGGTAAAGGAGCTGTTTGCTGCTCCTCATACAAAGCGTTTTGGAATGACATCCCTCTCGTCTGTGATTAAGGACTGGTGTGAATCGCTGGATGCAACAGTTTACGAGCAGTTATTTGCAGATGGAACAGAGAAATGCCTTGCTCTGTTCCGCTCAATCACCAATGATGAGGATACTTTCATCGCACGACTCGCCAAGATTGCGACAGATTTGAGGTTGGAAGATTGGGACGACAACACCCACAATCGCTTTTCCAAAAATCTGACCAAGTATAAGGTAACTGCAGAACAGTATCATTCCAAGACTGAACAAAAGAACGATAGCCACTCTGATAGCAACTACCAAGTAACTTTTGTAGATGAGAGTGGGACAACTAATACAAAACGATTTGACAGAGTTGAGATAACCAAGCGAGGGAAATTGCTACTCAACGCAATTACCTCTGATATTGAATCTATGGGACACTCTATCTCTGAACAAGAAAAGCGTCAGATCCTGATGGAGGTTCTGAAGAAGATGTGCTAAGGAGGGATAAATATGGCTTACTTTGATAATGCATCTACCACATTTCCAAAACCAGAAGCTGTATATACATTTATGAGCGACTTTTACAGAAGCAACGGTGCCAGTGCTGGTCGTGGAAATTATGGCGCATCTCTTTCCGCAGGAGCGTTAATTGCGGAAACCAGACAGCTTTTACAAGAGCTGCTGCATTGTCAAGCAAAGCAGGTCGTGTTCACCCCTACCGCTACAATAGCTTTGAACATTGTTCTTCAGGGTTTAGTAAAGATGGGTGTGAAAGAGGTCTACATCAGCCCATTTGAACACAATGCCGTGACTCGCACCCTACACGCATTTGAGGTGAGCGGTCAGATCAATGTTCACAAGCTCGTAGTATCAGAGAGTATGGTCTATGACCTTGAGCGAATCCGTTATCAGTTTGAAGCGAAACGCCCGGATTTAATTGTAGTGAGCCATGCAAGCAATGTTTTTGGCCTGATTTCCCCGGTTGAGGAGATATTCAGGTTGGGCAAACAATTTGATGCCTATACCGTTGTAGATATGGCTCAGACCGCAGGTTTGGTAGATTGCAATGTAGGCTCTAATGTGATTGATTTCGCCGTGTTTGCCGGACATAAGACGCTTTACGGCCCGACCGGTATCTCCGGATTTATTATGAAGCCAGAGATAAAGTTGCCGGCAGTTATCTTTGGTGGCACAGGCTACGAATCAGCGAACCAAGATATGCCCCTTTCCCTCCCGGAAAGATATGAGATGGGAACAATGAATCTGATCGGGGTCGCCGGACTTCATGCTGCACTTAAATGGATCAACGACATATCCATTTCGTCCTTGAGAGAAAAAGAAGCTCAGAATAGACAGCGTTTGCTTGAGATTCTGGATGACTACTGGTTTATCAAGGTTGTAGGTAACTTTCCTAAAAACGAATATGTGGGGATTGTTTCCTGCCTGATTGATGGAATCAGTAGCGATAGCGCTGGAAAGATCTTTGATGAAGTGGGTATTGCAGTCCGAACCGGCTTACAATGCGCTCCGCTGGCACATGAATTTGCTGGAACCTACCCGGCAGGAACCATACGCTTCAGCGTGAGCTATTTCACAACGGAGCAGGATTTCCAGGAGCTTATTAGTGCTCTTGACCATATCGAAGAAAATATATAAACAGGGGGTGATCGCATGAGTTTTACAGATATTGATATAAAGCCGGAATACCGTTCTCGTTTGGATAATGTCATTAAAGATTTCTATATTCCTGTTTTGAAAGAAGCAGTTCTTTATAAAAGAGCAGTTGGTTTCTTTTCCTCTACTGCCTTAGTTGAAATGTCTGCTGGAATATGCGGTCTTGTAAAGAATGGTGGAAAAATCCAGTTGATAGCATCACCTCGCTTATCTGCTGAAGATATTGACGCTATTAACGATGGTCTGAGGCGTAGGGATGATGTGATTGAAGAAGCTCTAATTCGTGCGTTGTCAGAACCGATGGGAGCACAGGAAACTGCAAGGCTGAATCTCCTGTCAAATTTGATTGCATCAGGCGTTTTGGAAATCAAGATTGCTTTTCTTGAGACTGAAAACTCGGTTGGTATGTTCCATGAAAAAATGGGGCTTATGTATGACCGAGAAAATAATATTATCGCTTTTTCTGGTTCTATGAACGAGAGCTTCAATGCTTTCAGACAGAACTATGAAGCCGTAGATGTATTCAAATCCTGGACAACTGACGAAGAAAGGGTTTTGACAAAGCAATCCGCATTCAATGCCATGTGGAATGACTATGAACCGAGTATTCGTGTCCGTGATTTCCCACAGGTATCTGAATTGATTATTCAAAAATATCAGGTATCTAAGGGTACGGATTTAACTCTTGACGATGGTTTTTTAGGCGAAGATCCCGAGTCCTTTGGCAGCAGCGACAGAAAAGATACTATCAATGGACCGCACATTCCTGCAAAGGTTAAAATGCGTCCGTATCAGATCGATGCAATTAACAGTTGGGCTGCTAACAATTACTGTGGCATTTTCGATATGGCCACCGGTACAGGCAAGACATATACGGCTTTGGCTGCTGTTGCTACTCTCTATAAAGCAACCAAGCAGAATTTGGCTGTCTTTATTGTCTGTCCATATCAGCACCTTGTTGAGCAATGGAAAGATGATATTGTTGCGTTTGGTATGAAGCCCATCGTATGTTATTCGGCTTCGGCGCAGAAAAACTGGAAAGAACGCCTAAAAACCGCAGCGACAAGTTTCAATCTTGGAGTTCAAAACCATTTTTGTGTAGTAACGACAAACGCAACTTTCTCTGGAGATTACGTCCAGAGTATCGTCAAAAAGATGCGTGGCAATGTAGTTCTGGTGGTTGATGAAGCCCATAACTTTGGTGCGGAAAACCTTAGCACTACACTTATGGACAATATGAAATATAGGTTGGCACTTTCTGCAACTATCGACCGTCATGGTGATCCTGAAGGAACCAGGAAGCTGTATGATTACTTTGGAGAGAAGTGTATTGAGTACACTCTTAAAGATGCGATTGATAATAAGATGCTTACCCCATACTATTACCACCCTGTCGTTGTTTCTCTCAGCGAGACAGAACTTGAGGAGTACCTTGATATAAGCGCAAAAATCAGAAAGAATGTTCACGCTGATAAAAACGGAAAGGTCATTCTTAGCGAATATGCGAAAACGCTTCTTATCAAACGAGCACGACTGGTATCTGGTGCTGTCGAAAAAATAGATGTCCTGCGTGACCTTATGCAGAACTATAAAGACGACAATCATATGTTGGTTTACTGTGGTGCCACTACCATGCATGATGTGGATTACAAAGAAGGCAAAGCGCATATCGAGGATATTCGACAGATTGATTTAGTTGCGGATATGCTTGGAAACGATTTTGGTATGCGTGTTTCTAAATTCACATCTGAGGAAGATGCGGCAGAAAGAGAGCGTATCAAAGCTGATTTTGATGCCGGAGACCATTTGCAAGCGGTGGTTGCTATTCGATGCTTAGACGAGGGTGTAAATATTCCAAGCATTAAGACTGCTTTCATTATGGCAAGTAGTACAAATCCTAAAGAGTATGTTCAAAGACGAGGACGAGTTCTCAGACTCTTTAGGGGAAAAAACTTTGCAGTTATCTACGATTTCATTACCCTCCCATTCGCTCTTGACTGCATGGATCAGATAGATGCCGAGACGCTGGAAAGCGGCAAGGCTCTGGCAAAACGAGAGATTTTACGAATGAAGGATTTTGCGTCTATTGCTGAAAATCCTTTTGACTCTGATGAATTGATTTCTCAGATTCAGAGTGCATACGAAATTGAGATTGACGACGAAAATCAGGAGGACGATGACTATGTCTAATGAAAAAGGTATCGACCCTAAAAAATTAAATGCCATGAAAATGAAAATTCTCAAGGCAGAACAGGAAAATTTAAGAACCAAAGACAAAACGACCGATCAGATGGTGGATCATATCAGAAAGATTATCACCACCGAAGCAAAAAAAGGGTTTTAAGGAGGTGTTTCAATGTTAATTAAGTCACTTAAGATGGAGAACTTCCGACAGTTCAAAGGAACAACGGCAGTTACATTCTCTTGCGACCCGGATAAAAATGTCACCATTATTTTGGGTGACAACACCTTTGGTAAGACCACATTGCTTCAGGCATTTAACTGGTGTTTCTATGAAACCGTAATGTTCGATAACAACCCGGACTTCCTTCTGAATTTGGAAGTTGCCAACGGGCTGAACAACGGTGACTCTGCAACGGTTTCCGTGGAAATCTGTGTAATTCACAATGGTGTTGAATATGTGATTACACGCTCTCAGCAGTATATGTGCTCTAACAAGAAAGTATCGGGAGCACAAAAAAGCCAGGTAAAGGTTTCATACAAGCAGCCTGATGGTCAAACTGAATCCGTTCGTGCCACCGAGGTTAAGAATGTCATTGAGAATATTTTACCAAAAGACCTTTCTACATATTTCTTCTTTGACACCGAGCGTGTTCGCAGCATCAGTACAAGAAAAGATGTTTCCGATGCCGTAAAGGGGTTGCTTGGCCTTTCTATCATGGATAGTGCAATCAAGCATATTGGCACAAAAGGAAACAAAAAGACTGTTCTTGGTAAACTCTATGGTGCAATGGACACCGATGGGGATAAAAGGGCTCGTGATGCTCTGGACATGATTCAAAGCTCTGAAGCCAAGCGTGAAGCAATCAAGGAGCAGTTGGAAACCTGTGCTTCTCAAATCAAGCAGTATGAAGTTCGCAAAGGCCAGTTAGATGACATTCTGCGTGACAACCAGACTACGGCAACTCTCCAGAAAAAGAAAGAAGATCTGGAACGTCGCCTTTCCGCAGAACGGAGTTCTTTGGAAAGCACTATGGGACTGTTCTTTAAGGAATTTAGCAAAGGCTCTCTGCAAATGTTTGCGCAGCCACTTCTTGGCAGAGCAAAAGACTTCCTTGCTGCCACAAAGATTGATGATAAAGGTATCCGTGACTTGACTGCACCTACCATTCGTGAACTTATCAAGCGTGGGAGATGTATCTGTGGTGCCGAAATCTGTGATGGCAATGACGCCTATAAGCACTTGATGGAGGAACTGAACTATGTTCCACCTGAATCAATCGGCAATACGGTTCGTCATTATCGAGAGAAACTTAATTCGTTCTCCAGAAATGCCGACCATACATATGACAGCCTGACTTCTCGATACCAGGAGATTTATCGTTCTAAGGCTCGCATTCAGGAATGGGATGATGAACTGACTGATATTAGCGTTCAGATCAAGGGCAAGGAAAACATGAAGCAGTACGAGGTCGAACTGACGGATGTTAAAAAGCGCCTTAGAGAATTGAATGATAAAAAAGAGCGCCTGATTCGTGACGATGCAACCTTGAAAAATGACATTGAACGCTATAAGAAAGTATATGACAGCTTAGTGGCTGTGTCTGGCAAGAACAAAGAAACCATGCTGTTCATCCAGTATGCTGAAGAAATCTTGGATTGGCTTTCTACTACATACAAGGAAAAAGAGGCATTCATTCGAGATGCTCTCGAAACCAAGGTTAATCATATCTTCGAGCAGATGTATCACGGACACCGAAGGGTCTCTATTGACCAGAGGTATCAAGTTACTCTGCTTACCACCATTGAGGACAAGGAAGTGGCAGCAGGTGAATCTGAGGGTTCTAACCGAGTAAAGAGCTTTGCATTTATTGCTGGTTTAGTTGCTCTGGCGAAAGAGAAACTCATTGCAAATGCTGGTGAAGAAGGATTTAACCTTTCCTCTGAACCATATCCTCTGGTAATGGACGCTCCGTTCTCCAATGCCGACGAAACACATACCGCAAATATTTCTAAGGTGTTGCCGGAAATTGCAGAACAGGTCATCATGTTTGTTATGCAGAAGGACTGGCGCTATGCCGAGCCTGTTATGGCTTCTCGTGTGGGCAAACAGTACACTCTGAAGAAGCAGAGTGAAACTCATACTATTCTGGAATAAGGAGGGAACAGGAATGTTTGAGAATGATTATAATATCACTGGCAAACACGCTTCATATCTGAAGTTTCTTGCCGCTAAGAATTCGGGAGCTAAGGGCGCAGATGATTCCTCTCCTACTTCGGCCAGAATTTTTGAGAGGTACATTGATGTCTATATGAATGCCGCTATCTGGGGGCTGCTGTATGAAAGAACTGCACCTCGTGATACCGCATCAGATGACAGAGCAAGAATATATGCCGATGCCTATGCTACGGAAAGAGAAAACTGCGTATTCCTGTATCGAATGGTGATGTTGCTTGACAAGACAACCACATTGGAACCGACCGTTCGTGTAGATCGAGCTTTTCGCTATGATGTTCAAGAAGATAAAAAAGAAGAATTTGCAGCTAACATGGACTTGTTCCACTCCTATGTTCGTGGCGGCATAGAAGAAATGTATGAGCAATTCACTGATGGATGCTCTACAAGAGATGACTATATGAATAAGGTCTATGAGGTTCTTACTACATTTAGACAAGAAATAGCTGGCCTTTCTTATGAGGATGAGCTTGCTAAATTAATCGGATGATAGAGATGAGCAAAACGCAAGTTTTGCAAAGACGAGGCACAATATATAGATTTCAAGCAAATCAGACGGAACTATTTATTGTATTCCCTCTTGAGCAAATCGGAGTTTTGCTCATCCCTGTTGGATGAGATTAAGGAGGTGATTATATGGACAACATAAATTTCTATGAGTATGCGTTTACGATACTCTCTGAAGCGGGCCATGTAACCACCTCCTCTCCTATTTATGTCAATCATTCTTCTGGCGAGACCTTATATATCGACTCTTCGAAAGATGTGGTAACAAATCGATTCGAGCGTGACTTGCTTTCGCTAATCGACAATGTATCGCTTCTTGTAGATGTGCGTTGGCCAGGTGTTGTCCCTGAACTTGACGAGAATGTTCAAATTTACTCTGCAACAGTCGATTTTTCCGAGCGATGCCGCAGTCAGAATATTGCCGATATTCATCATCTGCTACAAAAATACTGGAACTGTACACACAGCATTGTTTTCTTCAAAAACAAGGAGAGCTATCTCCTCTCGTTTGCTGATAAAGATCGTTCACATATCTTGTCAGATTGGTTTTCTATCACATACGAATGGGATAAGATTGTTGAACGAGTAGGTATAGAAAACATCGCCATTGATACCTGTGAAAATTATTTTCTGGATTTCCTTTATGCGACAGCTCGTGAGTATTGTATCCGCCCGGTATCCTTTGAAGAAGCGTCCTATGGCTTAATACCCCTTGACTATATATCAAAGAGTCTTTCTTCTGATATTCCTCTGTCCAGGGATGAACTCAAGAATATGATAAGGGATAACCTATTGTTCTTTGAGTTGATGTATGGTGACGACTATGTCGAACCTCAATACACCGGCATGGAGGAGCGAACCTACTATCACAATATTTCGGATGAAATCGACCGGATTAGTTTCGAACTTGAACTCGAAGATACAGATGACGAGGAGCAGCTTAGCTTTGAAGATGATCTGGATGACAACGATAATGATGACATCCTCGATGATTACGACGAAGATATTGATCCTGCAATATTCGATGATCCTACTCTAATGGTTAAATGGCTTGAGCAGCAGGAAAAGCAAAACGCTGTATTCGTCGAGGGTGCTCAACGCTATAAGCAGGAACATCTTGAAGCAGAGCGTCGTGAGCAGGAGCGTCTGGAAGCGATACGCCGAGAGCAGGAACGCTTAGAAGCAGAGCATCGTGAACAGGAGCGTATCGAGAAGGAACGCCAGGACCTATTTAATCGACTTGAACAAGAACACCTACAAAAGTTAAAAAAACTGGAGGAACAGCATCGTTCCAAGAAACAATCGCTTGGTAAACAGCTTTCACAACTTGAAGGATTGCAAAAGGAAAAAGAAGCTCGATTGACCAAGCTAACTTTCCTCCAATTCTTAGAAAAACGAACTATCGCTGCTGAGTTGATGGACTTGGATAAGAAAAAGCAGGAATTGCTTGCTCTTATACAGACAGCCGAGTCTGATTATGTAACCATGCGTGACCAAGAGCGTATGAACTTTAATCTCCTGCTGGTTGAAAAAGGATTATAAAGCCCATGTTCAGGATAAATCTCATTATCCCCGCTGCAAACCACACCGACCTTTACGATCAGATGGACATCATTCCGTTTGAAAAGCTGAAAGCGTTCTTTGAGGAATATCTGAAATAAGCGTCTTGTGCTTCTGCCTGTTGGCGGACATGATATTTTTGCTTGATCCGAACAATTTCCTGATGACAACTAAAAAGTCCACCAGTTATGATGCACTGCACATCATACTGGTGGACTTTTTCTGTAAAAAAATAAAAAACTGATATTCATATATCGCCATAACCAATGTCGTTATCGTAGGCATGAAGATCTTCTT
>OLRX01001863.1_pt1 | contig 14613 bp, 15 predicted proteins | sample 1672991 | NCBI WGS metagenome assembly OLRX01 (sample SAMEA3136744, study PRJEB25190) | human gut metagenome | biome: human gut; feature: human-associated habitat; material: faeces | place: Austria | collected 2013
TTGCTTCACGTCAGGCTCTGCCGGTACAATAGGCTGCGGAGATTATCTGAAAGAAGTCTATCCTCAAATGAAATTAGCGGTCGGAGAGGCTATCCAATGCTCTACGATATTGGATAACGGATTCGGCGGACATAGAATAGAAGGTATCGGCGATAAACATATCCCCTGGATACACAACGTCAAGAATACAGATATGGCCATAGCGATAGACGATGAAGATTCGCAGCGCTTAATCCGTCTGCTCAATGACGAGGCAGGCAAAAAGTATTTGACAGAAGAAGTCGGTCTGGATTCTGAGCTGGTTGAAAAGCTCAGCTGGCTTGGCATATCAGGTATTGCAAATGTTCTTTGCTGCATCAAGATGGCTAAGTATTATGAAATGACTGAAAATGACGTAATAATGACTGTGCTGACAGATTCTGCCGTGATGTATCAATCCCGCATACAAGAACTAAACGAGATGTATGGCGAATATACAGAGCGCGATGCTGCTGTGGATCACGCTGTACACATGCTTGGTCTGCGCACAGACAGTATGCTGGAGCTGGGATACAGAGATCGCAAAAGAATCCACAATCTGAAATACTATACTTGGGTTGAGCAGCAGGGACGCACGGTGGAAGAGTTGAATGACTTGTGGTATAACGAAGATAAAACATGGAAAGAGGTTCACTCGCAGGCGAATATGCTGGATGAATTGATACTCGAATTTAACGACGCTGTAGGTTTGGAAAAAAATCTTTGAGGTTTTACTATGAAAAACGTAACAGGCGCAAAATGTGTCAAATGCGGAAAAATTTACCCTGCTGAACCTGACATAAATACATGCTCTTGCGGCGGAATATTAGACATAGAGTATGATTATGACTATATTAAGAACAGTTTTTCTAAAGATATTCTGTCAGCACGCACGGAGCGCTCTCTTTTTCGATACAGAGAGCTGCTCCCGATCGAAACTGGTACATCATCTACTCCTCTCCGAGCGGGCGGTTCGCCTCTTTATAATGCGGCAAGTTTGGCAAAAAAACTTGGCGTTAGAGAACTGTACATAAAAGACGACGGATTTAATCCTACATCCAGCCTAAAGGACAGAGCGTCTGCTATAGCCGTAGCAAAAGCCTTGGAAGCCGGAGCTGATACCATAGCATGCTCCTCTACCGGAAATGCAGCTTCGTCATTGGCCGGAGCTGCCGCCGCTGCGGGACTTAGGTCGTTTATATTTGTGCCGGAACGGGCGCCAATCGGAAAGCTTACTCAGCTTATGATTTTTGGTGCATATGTTGTAAAAGTAAAAGGCGACTATGCCGACACCTTTAACCTCTCAAGGCTTGCTATAGAAAAATACGGCTGGTACAATCGAAACGCCGCAATTAATCCATACCTGAGCGAAGGAAAAAAGACAGTTTCTTTTGAAATAGCAGAGCAGCTAAACTGGAAAATACCTGACTATGTTGCACTTTCCGTAGGAGACGGATGCACAATAGCCGGCGTGTGGAAAGGGTTCAAAGATCTTTATTCAATAGGATTTATAGATCGTCTGCCTCGTCTTATAAGTGTTCAAGCAGAGGGGTGCTGCCCTATTAACACAGCCGTTGCCGAAAACAAAGCCCTAATCCCGTGCGCAGAGAATACTATTGCAGATTCTATCGCAGTAGGAGTTCCGCGGAATTCTGACAAAGCTATAGCTGCAATACGCGAATCCAAAGGCACTACGGTGAATGTAACGGATGAAGAAATACTGTCGGCTATACTCTTGCTCGGGCAAACTTGCGGAGTGTTTGCGGAACCTGCCGGAGCAGCAGGTACGGCGGGAGTAAAAAAGGCGCTTGAACAAGGGCTTATAGAACGCGATGCCTCCGTTTGCTCAATAGTGACAGGCAATGGGCTGAAAGACATCGCAAATGGTCAAAAGGCCGCAGGCCAACCTATGCATCTTCCTCCTAATTTGGCAGCTTTTGACAGAGCTCTTATTGATAAAAATATACAGCCATAAAAAAGAATCAAGCAAGAGTTGACCGCGCTTCGAAAGATTCTCGTACCGTATAACGGCGTTCCTCGCCGATATATTATATTTTGTTTTGTCCTCTACCGACGCTATAAAAGCCTGCACAAGTGCCGATACAGCAGCGCATACAATGTCTTTGCCCGGCTCTGCGTATCCTGCATGACCTGCTATTATAAATCCGTCTTTGTGGCGGTTTATTACAATCAATGCTCGTCGCCTCCTTTGCACAAAAAAAGCACGGTGAGGGTGTATCGCGCCTTGCCAACGTCATTGTAAGGGCAAATCACATAAGTTCGTCGGTCTCCGGGTCTTCCTCACAAATCACAGCAGAACTGCAGTCTACTGCAGGCTTCTCTTGCATAAAGAATCCGTTTTTGGGGTCTCGCAGGTAGGCTTCCGGGGTGTACTCATAATCAACGCTGATTATCGGGATGGCCCGCTGCTCAAGGTCAAGGGAAATGCGAATGTCCAGACACAGAGGAGCGTAAAAATTGCCTGCAATCTGTTCAGCATCCTTGATAAGCTGTTCCCCGCAGTTCCGAATACTGCGCACGATCTGTTCTGTTGAAGCGATCATAAATGTTACCTCCATTGCTTTTCTCAAATGGGCATAAAAAAAGCACCTTTTCAAAGTGCTTTGTGTTCATTTCGATAATGCCGCGGAAATCACGCTTTCCAGCAAAATCTCAAACGCTCTCCCTGCGAACTCTGCGGCTTTCTTCATTCGGCTGTTTTCGTTCAGGAAGCTCACGCCGTCCAGCGTTATCCGTGCATCATCTGCAAAGGTGATAATTGCCCCGCCTTTTGTTTTCCGAAAAATACACCCGGCTATGTAGTTCTTGTCTGCCATTTCTTCTAAAATCTGGCCGAGATAACTCTGTGAAACCCCGGAAAGCTCCAGTGTGTTGAACATATCCGAGAAAGTCGGAATCTTGCCTTCTTTGTTGCACGCGTACAAATACCGCAAAATTTTGTAGACAATCACTTCCATGTCGTTTTGTGCCATATTATCGCCCCTTTCTGTGGAAAACCGCCTTGCTTGTGCTTGGCGGTTTTAGTTGCAATGTTGCAACTTATTTACTTTTACTCGTCAGTGTCGGTCGCTTTTTTTCGTACGAAGTCGAATTGTTCATAATTTCCACTTCCTCCTTCTTCCTCCGGTTCAAATGAAAAATCTTCTGAGCAAAGCATACCCTTGGGTGATCGCATAATCTCTAAGGGAACGCCATCCGGGTAAGCCTTGCAGCGTTGTCTCTCATCAACGGCGCAAGGATAGGCGTTTTTACATTCCCAACATTTGAAGAAAACAATCATTTTTTCCACCTCAGTACATAAACTCGTACAAGTTCTTCAATATCAGAGGACAATGTCTCCCCATTTACCATAGCAACAAACCCATCTGCAATTGTTTCGGCGCCATCTTCAAGCGCTGTGTTGTACCGCGATACACCCGGGACAAACTGCTGTCTAACAACCCGCTCTTTCTCAAGAAACTCCGCCCAACTGTTACAATCCTGAAAGGTCATAAAGTGAGCTAGTTCATGTCGTACAAGATCGGCAGTATTCCGGCTGGCCAACGTCCCCTTAAGATAGTTTTTATTATAGATTCTTTCGTTCAGCGCGTCAAGTGATTCGTTCCAGTCGTAGCCGCTGTTAATAATCATCTGGCTACGGAATCCTCCGTTCTCACTTCTCAGGGGATTAAACTGCATTGGGATTTTGCCTTGCGAAGAAATATCAACATAGGCTATTTCGTCAATACGAACCTCGAATTGTTCTTGAATTTGTTCAATCGTTTGCTTAATTTCTGCCTGAATATCTGGGGCAATCGTTTTTGAAGCTATCATTTCAGCGGGGAGCTCGACATTCTTGTGCAGCTGTAAACCTGTGGTTTTCTTCCTCCACGCCGCTCTCCCACTCCTATTCCACTCCGCCGTCGTGCCGCCCTTGTCCAGATAGTCCAGCCATGCTTCGTACTCTTCGCTGTCTTCCCATGCAGCCACACTACAGCGGCAATTTGGATGAAGCGGAGCTGCGTTCTCTCCCGGCGCCATGTCCTTAACCTTGAAATGCTTTCCGTTCAGCCGTTGGCAAGCGTCGCAGCAGCCGGAGTTTGCTATGAACTCGTATTCCTCAAAGCCGTTCCGCTCGAAGCTCTGCTTCTGCGCCTCCGTCTGCACCCTTGCAAGCTCCGTGCGCATGAGGCGCTCGGCATTGTACCTGCTCGTGTCAAACGCCTTTTTCAATTCTCTCGCAAGCACACGGGGATTTTTGCCTTGTATCATGCCGCTTTGCAAAAGCCCGGAAAGCTGATTTTTAAGCAAGTCTTGGTGCATCCAAATTCTATCGGAAAACGTCGCGTTTTTGAAAGAACCGTTTACGACAGAATCCACCAGCTTCGCATTGTTCTTTATGGTCTCGCCCAGTATGCCCGCCTGCCGCTTTAACTCGTCCTCCGTCCGGCCTTTGAGTATTTCCGACATGTACTTTTCCAGCTCGTCATGCCCGGAGATTAGCTCAAGCCCGATGTTAGCTTTTAGCATTTCCAGCCGGTTCACCTTCATTGTGAGGTTGTACAGCCGCATTTCCTCGTTCGCCTTGTCAGAGAAGTCCTTTTCCTCGACGTACTTCTTCGCCTTTCGCTCATAGGCTGCTATATCCAGCTTTGAGACGCGCTTTTTGGCTTCTGCAATAGTTATCCCCTCGGCCTTTGCATACTTGCCGTAGAAAGCGTCTATCTCCTTCTGGATAGCGTCTAACTGATTATGATATATTCTTTTGACGTGCTTGTCGTATTCCTTTTCGTCTCGGATATAATGCTTTAGGGCTTCTTCCTCGCGCCTGCGCCAATATTCACTGCTGCTCGCCATCTTCTTCCTCTGTCAACATGTCGGAATTTCCGACACGTTCATGGCTCCCGAACGTCACCTGTTCGACAACACTCTGCTCCTGCGCCGCGTTTTCTTCGTCGATGGCGTCCAGCTCGCCCTGCACGCTGTCCACTATGCTCAGCACCTTGAGCTGCGTAGCGTGCGAAGTGATTCCTTCCATCTGCGCCGCAATTTGCGCCTCTTCCAGCCATAAACATATTTAAATGGGGTTTGCCGCAAGCAGATTCATTTTTCTTCTTTACTTTAATTTGATGATATGTTAAACTATTAGCGCAGGGTTTCTGCATAAATTTTTTACATTTTTACATTATGGTGTACTATTCATGAGTACATTGAGAAAATCAGGAGGAAAACATGAAAAAGACAATCGCACTTGTTATGGCGTTGCTGATGTCTCTTGCGGTTTTTGCAGCTTGCTCCAGCAATTCCACAGCTACTGAATCTGCTTCCGCTGAGAATACAGAATCTGCCGCAACCGATTCTGCAGCACCTGAAGCGAGTACAGATGTTGAGTCTACAGGCACATATGGTGAAGGATATGTGTTTAAACTTGGATTTGACGCTGAATATCCGCCCTATGGTTACAAGGCTGAAGATGGCACTTACACAGGCTTTGACATTGAACTGGCTCAGGCTGTTTGCGACAAGCTCGGCTGGACTCTCGAACCCGTACCGGTAGAATGGGCAGCTAAAGACATGGAACTGGAATCCGGCTCCATAGATTGCATCTGGAACGGCTTTACTTATACAGGTCGTGAAGATGAGTATACATGGTCGATCCCCTATGCAGACAACGATCAGGTTGTTATCGTTCCTGCGGACAGCGACATAAAGTCTATAGCTGATCTCTCCGGCAAAATAGTTGGAACACAGGCGGGATCTTCTACACTTATTCTTTTCCAAGAGGGACAGTCCTGCTATGACATAGCACAGACATTTAAAGAAGTAAAAGAATTCCCTGATTTTAACACTGCATTTGTAGAGTTGCAGAGCGGCTCTATTGAAGCTCTTGCCATTGATATTGCAGTAGCTAAGGATAATCTCGCTAAGCGCGGAGACGGTTATGTAATGCTTGATGAAATTCTGGGCAAGGAGCAGTATGCTATCGGTTTCAAAAAGGGCAACGAGGAACTCAAGAACATAGTTGAAGCTGCGCTTCTTGAAACTGTAAATGATGGTACATACATGACTTTGGCAGAAAAGTATGAAATCGCCAACCAAATGTGCTTGCAGCCCGAAGGTGCAGAAACAGTTGAATCCCCCAGCGCAGATGCTTCTGTTGAAGCAACTCCCTCCGCTGCATAATTCAAATGCAATTGGTATAACAAAATAAGATTATATCACAAGGGTTATTAGGCTTCTGATAACCCTTGGATTTTATGGAGGTATTATGTCTTTTTTAAATATAGCCGGTCAATTAGTTGAGGGCTTGGGCGGCACATGTCTTATATTCTTTCTGACATTGATTTTTTCAATGCCTCTGGGACTTTTAGTTTGTTTTGGCCGCATGTCCAAAAATATTGTCGTGCGTTCAATTATGAAAGTATATATATCTATCATGCGCGGCACCCCTCTTATGCTTCAGCTTTTAGTAGTTTATTTTGGACCGTTTTTTATTGCCGGCGCGAACATATCCGGTTTTAGATTTTATGCGGTTATTATAGGGTTTTCTTTAAACTACGCTGCTTATTTTGCAGAAATATATCGTTCCGGTATCGAATCCATGCCCGTAGGTCAATATGAAGCCGCTACTGTTTTAGGTTACAGCAAATCTCAGACGTTTATTAGGATTATACTCCCCCAGGTAATAAAACGCATACTTCCCGCCGTAACGAACGAAATAATTACTCTCGTAAAAGATACGTCGCTTGCATTTGCTATAGCTTATCAAGAGATGTTCACTATTGCTAAACAAATAACAGCAAGTAACGGAAACTTTACAGCCTTGTTTGTGGCAGGTCTCTTCTACTACATTTTCAATTTTATTGTTGCTTTTGTTATGGAGCGATTCGAGAAAAAACTTTCATATTATCGTTAAACAGAAAGGTTACACGCTATGAATGTATTAGAAATTAATAACTACATAAACGGATCAGAAACTAATAACTGCATGAACGTATTAGAAATAAATAATTGCAAAAAAAGCTTCGGCAGCAATGAGGTTCTCAGGGATATTTCTGTTAGCGTAAAAGCCGGACAGGTTGTATCTATAATCGGTCCGTCCGGTTCAGGCAAATCTACATTATTGCGCTGTGCTACACTTTTGGAGACAATGGATGGCGGAGATCTCAAATATATGGATAAATATGCCGCTCGCAATGTAAACGGCAAATCAATATATGCTTCTGAACAAGATCTGAGGACTGTAAAGTCATACTTTGGCCTTGTTTTTCAGAATTTTAATCTTTTTCCTCATTACAATGTAATGAAAGCTATCACAGAGGCGCCTATATTAGTTCAAAAGCGCGACAAAGATGAAGTATACCAAGAAGCCAAAATTTTACTTGACAAAATGGGACTTGCTAACAAAGCCGATTATTACCCGTATCAGCTTTCCGGCGGTCAGCAGCAGCGAGTATCTATTGCGCGTGCTCTTGCAATGAATCCGAAAATACTCTTTTTCGACGAGCCGACAAGCGCTCGATCCGGAGCTCACGGGCGAAATACTAAAAGTAATAAAAGATCTTGCAAAAGAACATATGACAATGGTTATAGTCACACATGAAATGAGCTTCGCGCGTGACGTATCTGATCATGTCATCTTTATGGATGGCGGAGTCATTGTTGAACAAGGCAACCCCAATGACATAATAAATAATCCTCAGCAGGAACGCACCAAACTCTTCCTTTCCCGTTTATCAACCTGATTATGAAAACTCTTGATTTTGTTAAATTAAGCCCTGCTCAAAATATGACAGTTCTTGTTCTCAGCGAAGTTAATCGAGCAGAACAACCTTCGACAGCATCAAATCTCATGCGCAGCGATAGAATAGGTGCAGAGCAGGTTGGTTTTGTAGAATTGTCCGATATTGCAGAATCCCGCCTTCAAATGATGGGAGGAGAATTCTGCGGCAATGCAACAGCATCTCTGGCTGCATACCTTTGTGCCACTACGGACAGAACAGATTTTAACCTTGAAGTTTCAGGAGCTGGCTCGCCTGTAAAGTGTCATGTGGAGAATAGAAATGGTGAATACATTGTTACGGTTGATATGCCATTGCCTCTCAATGTAGATGAAATTATGCTGCCTGAACTAAGTTCAGAAAACTTAACTATCGTCAGCTTTCCTGGAATTACTCATATCATCATGGAAAATAAACCTTCTGAATTAACCCGCAGCGTATTTTCCAAGCTATGCCGACGATTAAACCAGATTGCAATAGGCGTTATTGTATTGAACGAGTCAAAAATGTTTATCTCCCCGGCCATATATGTTTCAGACACTGATCAGATAGTTTATGAACGCGGCTGCGGAAGCGGAAGCGCTGCTGTCGGAGCTTATTTAGCGAATAAATATGGCAAGTCTGTAAGCGTAGACGTATCTCAACAGGGCGGGACAATTAATGTTTGCGCAGAGCTTGGATCAGACAATAAGCTCAAGCAGCTTGCGATAACTGTACCGGTCTTTATTTGCGCCAGAGGCACAGCTTATCTATAACATTTTTGCATAAACTAAGCCGTTATTTTCAGAGAGATTATGGTATAATAATTAATAATGTTTTTAAGAAAGGTAATCTCAGCGATGGCTAATAGCAATACTTCACACAGACGCAAACGCAAACGTCAGGCATTAAGCGTTTATATGCGCCGTCATAAAGGCTCGTTTATAGTTTATTGTATTCTGAGAGCATTTATAATCATGGCTATTGTTTTAGCGGTTTTGCAGGGGAAATACGAGACCGTCTTTATGAGCTGCCTTGCGCTGCTTTTGTTTATGCTACCGGCATTTGTAGAACGTACTTTTAGCATTCAGCTGCCCTCTGCTTTGGAAATCGTAGTCTTTTGTTTCATATATGCTGCTATAATGCTGGGCGAATTGCAAAGCTATTATGTCAAATACCCATTTTGGGATGGAATGCTGCATACAGTGAATGGTTTTATGTGCGCTGCAATTGGATTTGCGATGGTAGACATACTAAACAGGAACAGCCGATTTAAAATCGAACTCTCACCATTTTTTCTGGCTTTAGTCGCGTTTTGTTTTTCAATGACCGTTGGCGTTCTCTGGGAATTTTACGAGTTCGGTATGGATCGGATATTTCACACTGACATGCAAAAAGATGCAATAGTAAACTATATATCCAGCGTGATGCTGGACCCTACAATGAGTAATACTGCTGTGGAAATAAATGGTATTAATGAAGTTTATATAAACGGTCAGCCTTTAGGACTTGGTGGATATTTGGACATCGGTTTGATAGACACTATGAAAGACTTGTTTGTAAACTTTATAGGTGCGGTTGTATTTTCTACTATAGGGTATTTTCACGCCAAGAGTCACGGAAAAAATAAGCTTGCCAGTATGTTTATACCCACGACGGATGATTCTGACAAAGTTAAGCTCTTAGAAGAATCAAACGAAAAAGATAATAAGTAAGTTGGTTTTTATATCTTTTAAAATAATTATGATTTTATATCTTATAGCGCTTGCCTGCTTGATATTCAGTATACAGCGGTATGCTAAATATCATACGCGCAGATACATACTCCTAATTGCAATTTTTGCAGGCGCGGTTGTACTGCTATTCGTATATATGATGTGCAAATATGCTCTTGTGTAAAAAAGCCATCGGTTTGTTTCACGCCGATGGCTTTTAGCTATTCTGGTTTTTTCTTTCGTATCAATAATGAGCACAACGCCTTTCCGTTGAATGGAATCAAGGGGTATAGATAGCCGGTTTCACTCAAAGTTCTATTTGTAGCTAATAATACGAGCATAAGCAGCACACCCGCCGCAAACCCCCATACATTGAATATTGCTGTCAGTATTAAAATTGAAATCCTCATGAGTTTAAAAGCATATCCCAATTCAAAGCTGGTCTGTGTGAAGTTGCCTATTGCTACAAATCCCATGTACAGTATGACTTCAGGGACAAACCAACCGGCAGAAACTGCGAATTCTCCTAATAGCAGGGCTCCAACAACGCTGAATGAGTTCGACAGGGAACTTGGCGTGTTGAGCGATGCCAACTTAAGACCGTCAATACTCAGCTCGAACAGCAGTATTTGAAATATTACGGGCACGGCATTTGGTTCGTCTATTTTTATAAATTCAAGCCACCCGGGGATCCAGTTCGGGTTTTGTACAAGTAAATACCAGACCGGCATTAGAAAAATTGTGATAAGAAATATTATTCCGCGCACCATTCTAAGATAACTTCCTACAAGAGGCGGAAAATAAAAATCATTACTTTCCTGTACAAAGTCAAATATACCAACAGGCAGCAACATAGCGCTCGGGGCGTTATCGCAAAGTATTGCAATTTTTCCTTCCATAATACTGGCGGCTGTAGTGTCAGGCCGTTCTGTATAACGTACTTTCGGAAAAGGATTATACCACCCTTTTTTAACTAACATCTCAGCCAGACTTTCCTGAGCCATATTTAATGAACAGGTTTTTATTCCCGAGAGCTTGCTTCGCAGTGTCTCAAGCACTTTATTATCTGCAACGCCATTCATATATGCCAGAACTACGTCTGTTTTTGTACTGCTGCCTATAGTAAACAGTTCCATAGTGAGCCTTGGATCGCGTATCCTGCGCCTTATCAGCGTTACATTGAAAAGCAGTGTTTCAACAAATCCGTCATGAGATCCGCGCAAAACTTTGTCATCTTCAGGTTCGTCAACACTGCGAACAGGATAAGTTCTTGCGTCAATTATTATAAGTTCATCTATGCCGTCTACAGCAAGACATACGGCACCTGAGAGAACCATTGTCACAGCTTGATTTAAATCAGCAGTAGTAGATATGTCTGTATAGCTTATAAAATTATCTGCAAAAGCCTTACCCGACGTTATGCCTGAAAGAGTGTTTTCGTCTGCTTTTATTAAAAACTCCAGCATTTTTTCGAGTACTTCGTCTTTTACAAACCCGTCAAGCATGTACATAACCGAATTTCTGCCGCCAATTTTTACCGTCCTGCGAATTAGATCAAAGCTTTCGCCAACATTAAGAACATTGTCTAATTCTTTTGTGAATTTTGAAAATTTATTCGACATGCAGACCTCCGTAATTAAATTTCAAATTTATTTTCGCCAAACTAAAAAAATAAAATGTGCGCATATTTTCCATGCAAACTGGAAAAAACAAGGGTAGAAAATCAATTGCAAAAAGGAGCAAAAAACATGGATCTGAAGAATACAAAAACTCTGGCGAATCTTTACGCTGCATGGGCGGGAGAAACTCAGGCTCGAGGCAAGTACACCTACTTCGCAAAAAAGGCGCGCGAAGAGGGTTTCATGCAAATTGCCGACATATTTGAGGAGACGGCGCACAATGAAAATGCGCACGGTAAACTCTGGTATGAATACATTGTCGGCGGAATAAAGAGCACTACTGAGAACCTGCAAAACGCAATGGAAGGCGAAAACTACGAATGGACTCAAATGTATGCAAAGTTTGCAAAAGAGGCTCACGAAGAAGGATTCAAAGAAATCGCCAGAAAGTTTGAAATGGTGGCGGATATAGAAAAGACGCATGATGAACGCTACAAAAAGCTTCTTGAAAACATGAAAGAAGGAAAGGTATTCTCAAGAGAAAACGGAGGCGTTTGGGTCTGCCAAAACTGCGGCTATGTACACAATGGCGATACCGCACCCGCTGTCTGCCCTGTATGCAAGCATCCTCAAAGCTATTTTGAAATAAGAGCCGACAATTACTGAGATTAAAACATAAAGATTTTGTATACCTTTAAAAGCAGTTATGTTATAATAAATTATCAGACTTAAACACAATTTATTATAATTAGCTGCTTTTTTTATGCAGAAAGGTCATACAATGCAAGACGTTCAAAATAATCCTCTGGGCACCGAAAAAATAAGTAAACTCCTGCTTAAATTTTCCGTACCAACCTTTGTTACACTTTTCATCAATTCGCTTTATAACATAGTGGATCAGATGTTTATAGGCAATAAGTTAGGCGTAAACGGTATATCAGCCACCAACGTCGCTTTTCCTTTGCTTACTTTGACGTCTGCGTTGGCTCTGCTCATAGGAGATGGCTGCGCTGCAAATATAAGCCTGTGTCTCGGAAAAAAAGAACATGACAAAGCTAATCAGTATTTTGGTTCTGCGCTTATTATGCTCATTATTTCAGGCTGCATGCTTGCGGTTTTGGGCAGTATATTCTTGGAGCCTCTGATGTATGCTTTCGGCGCAGATACAAGAGTCATGCCTTACGCAATGGAATACACAAGGATTATATTAATCGGTCTCCCCTTCTCTGCTGTTAACATAGCTTTCACAACGATTATAAGAGCGGATGGAAATCCTGCGTATACTATGCGCAGCATGATAATAGGCACTATAATAAACATTATATTGGATCCTTTATTTATTTTTACATTGGACATGGGAATGACAGGCGCAGCCTTAGCGACTATTATGGGGCAGATAACTACCGCAGTGCTATGCTTGTCATACATCCCCAAGCTGCAGCACTTCAAATTATCTAAGAGTGATTTGCGTATCAGATCTGATATTTGTAAAAGCATACTTTCTCTGGGACTGCCCAGTTTTGCAATGCACATATCGAATACAGCAACTCAGATAATAATGAACAACCTCATGCGAACGTATGGCGGAGCTTCTATCTATGGCTCTACTATCCCATTATCATGTTACGGCACATTAATGAAGCTTTATCAAATTGCTCATTCAATGTTTGTCGGGGTTTGCTCAGGTACGCAGCCTATAAACGGCTTTAACTTCGGCGCTAAAAAATATTCTCGTGTGCTTAAAACATACAAATACGCTATAGTAATAGGTTTTATTATAGCATCTCTGTGGTATATTGTATTTCAGCTTCTTCCTAAAGAGGTATTTTCTTTGTTTGTAAATGGAGATACTGATCCCATTTATTATCAATTTGCGGTTATTTGCTCCCGAACTTATATGATGGCTTTTTTTATATATAGTCTGCCCATGATCACCTCCAGCATGTTCCAAGCTATAGGAGCTTCGGGCAAGTCTTTGATTATTACTCTCTCTCGTCAAGTATTTTTTTTGATACCGCTCTCTTTGGCGCTTTCGCATTTTTTAGGGTTAAACGGCGCGCTCTATTCTGCTCCATTGGCAGACGTTTTTTGTTTTATATTTGCAATTATTTTGGCAGTTCCAACTGTCAAAAAGCTGAAATCACTCTCTTTGGAATTTGAATAGCAAAATAAAAAACTCGGTATCCAACGGATTTATTGGACCGAGTTTTTTGTCAATAGTGAGTTAATATTTTAGAACAAGCCGGATATATTTCCGTCGTTGTCTATATCAATATTAAGCGCAGCCGGAACAGAAGATAAACCGGGAAGCGTCAGTATATTCCCTGTATGAGCTACAACAAATCCCGCACCGGCAGAAGGCGTGAGTTTTCGTATAGTAACTTTGAAATTTTTAGGACGCCCGCGGAGTTTTGCGTCATCACTCAAAGAAGCGGGAGTCTTTGCCATACATACAGGCGCATCTCCAAGACCTGCGCGTTTCATAGCTTCTGCGTCGGCTTTGGCCTGCTCTGTAAATTCTACATCGTCTGCACCGTATATGCGTTTAGCGATTTTAACTATTTTTTCTTCTATGCTGTCATCCGGGTTATACGCCATCTTCATTTCCGATTCCGGCTCTAGGCAAAGCGCGAGAACTTCTCTGGCTAATTCCTGAGTACCTGCTCCGCCCTGCCCCCATCCGCGAGAAAGAACAGCCTTAGCGCCATATTTTGCGCATGCCATGCGGACTTCTTCAAGTTCAGCTTTTGTATCTGTTTCAAAAGCATTTATCGCTACAACTACCTTTTTGCCGAATACCTCTGTCATGTTTTCCAGATGCTTTTCCAGATTTACCAGACCTCTTTTTAGAGCTTCGATATTTTCTTTATTAATATTAATTTTGTTGTTTTCGCTTTCGCCGTGGTATTTCAGAGCTTTAATAGTAACTACAACTACTACGCACTTCGGACTAAAACCCGCCTCAGGGCAAACTATATCCAAATATTTCTCAGCTCCTAAGTCTGCTCCAAAACCAGCCTCTGTAATAACATAATCAGAAAGACGCAGCGCTAGCTTAGTAGCTAATATGCTGTTCGTACCGTGAGCTATATTTGCAAAAGGCCCCCCGTGAACAAATGCCGGAGTGTGCTCAATAGTTTGAACTAAATTAGGCTTGTACGCATCTTTTAAAAGTGAAGCAACGCTTCCCGCCGCGCCTATATCAGCTGCTCTGACCGGCTCCCCTTCTTTCGTATAGCCTACTATAATATTGCCTATGCGGCGCTTTAAATCTGCTCTGTCCTCCGCCATGCATAGCACTGCCATTATTTCGCTGGCGGCCGTTATTACAAATCCAGCCTTGTGCTCAATTCCGTTTTTTTCTCCTATTCCCACAACAATCTCTCTCAAGGCTCTGTCGTTCATATCCAAGCAGCGCTTGAAAGTTATATTGTCAGGATCTATTTTTGCTTTATTCCCATGAAAAATATGCGCGTCTATCAATGCCGCCAGAAGATTATT
>OLRX01001864.1_pt1 | contig 14605 bp, 14 predicted proteins | sample 1672991 | NCBI WGS metagenome assembly OLRX01 (sample SAMEA3136744, study PRJEB25190) | human gut metagenome | biome: human gut; feature: human-associated habitat; material: faeces | place: Austria | collected 2013
CTGCTGTTGCTGCTTCTGCTTATATGAGCTGTAGCCGCATGTACAATGATTATGATGGCATTCAGCATGACTATACCAGAAAGCAGGGTCTGATCTATCATGAAGTGATGCTTCCTCCAATGGCTCCATCGAAATGGAATGACCGGGAACAACTCTGGAATGCTGTGGAAGAAAACGAAAAGACCAAAGACAGCCGACTTGCAAGAGAATTTGTTGTCGCACTCCCCGTTGAGTTGGATAAAGACAGCAATATTTCTCTTCTTCAAGATTTTATTAAAAAAATTTTGTAGATATGGGGATGTGTGCTGATTTTGCCATTCACGATACAGATGGTCACAATCCCCATGCACACATTCTTCTTACTGTCCGACCATTAAATGAAAATGGAACATGGCAGTATAAAACAGAAAAAGAATATCTCTGTATCAAAGATGGGGAAGAAAAAGGGTTTACTGCTTCTGAATTTAAAACTGCTCAGAAACAGGGATGGGAAAAGCAATATCGCTATAAAGTTGGGAAAAAGAAAGAATATCTGACTTCTTCTGTTGCACAGGAAAAAGGATATGAACGAATTGATAAACACCCCAAGAGCAGCCGATATGGCAGACAGAATCCTATTTCCCAACAATGGAACAGTGATGAACAACTTTGTATCTGGCGGGCAAACTGGGCAGATGCCGTAAATAAAATGCTTGCACGTAATCAGATAAATGCTACCATTGATCACCGCAGCTTTGCAGATCAGGGAATCACCGAACAGCCAACTATCCATGAAGGCTACATTGCCCAGAATATGGAAAAGAAAGGCATGATAGCAGACCGCTGTGAAATCAACCGTCAGATTCGTGCGGATAACAAAATGCTCCGAGAATTAAAAGCTAAGGTAGCAAAACTGGCTGAAGCTGTAGAAAAGTCTGTTCCGATAATTGCAGAAACACTGGAAGCAATCCGAAATCACATGATTTTTACACAATATCATTTGCTCCACAATGAGATGCAAAAAGAAGTGATCCATGACTGGATGAATCATTTTAATCCAATACTGAATAAATACAACACCGTTAAAAAGAAACTCAAAGCTAAAGTTACAGAACGGAAAGAGCAGCTAATCTTCCAGGCACAATGCTCTACCGATAAAGATATGACAAATCTATCCAAGAAATATGACCAGATGAATAACAATCTTGATATCCTGGATTCTCAGGACATCTCGCTCCAAAAACAGCTTGAAAAAGACGCCGCCGCTTTCCGGGAAGAAAAATTTTACAGAAAAGAAATGTGATCGGATCTTCCATTATTATGCAACCGGATGGAACAGGGATGGTCTTGCCCTCAGGGAGGCGGCAGAGCTTTTGCAGCTTCTACCATCTCCTGCAGACAAACATCTCCTTCTCATCCTGACAGATGCAGCACCTAATGACAGCCAGCGTATTCTTCCTTCAGAAAATGCTCCTTTCGGATCTGCTTACGAAGAACATGCTGCCATCAAAGATACTGCAGCAGAGGTAAGAGCGCTTCGCAAAAACGGAATTCATGTATCCGCCGTCTTTATGGGAAACGATGACAAAGTGACAAATGCTAAACAGATTTACGGAAAAGAATTTACCAGGATCCGCCAGATTGATCAGCTTTCAAAAGCAACTGGACGTCTGATTCAAAAAGAGATCCGGGAGTTATATAGTTAGTTACTTGTGGTTTTCCAGCTCCAGAACAAACACTTCACAGCTCCGTAAATTCAATGAATCCTTTTCACAATCTACCGTTCCATCTATACGGTTCGATAACCATACTTTTTCGATTTCGCTCTTCAGTTTGATTGTTGCAGCATCCTTTCCGAAATTAGCAGCCACAAGAATGCACTTGGATTCATCTTTACGGTAAAATGCCATGACTCCGTCCACATTTTCATATTCCGGAAGAAATTCTCCATAGGTAAATACTTCTTTCAGTTCATCCGATTTACGCAGTGCAACCAGTTTGCGGTAATAATTCAAAACTGAATCCGGATCCTGTTCCTGAGCTTCCACATTCACGTCTTTAAATAAAGGATTTACCTTTAACCATGGAGTTCCTTTTGTAAAACCGCCATTTTCCCCGCTCGTCCATTGCATCGGTGTTCTTGCATTGTCACGGCTCATACGGCTGCATACTTCCAAGGCTTCCTGATCCGATAATCCCACTTCACGGGCAGTATGATACTGGTCTTTTGTACTGATATCATCAAATTCCTCCATGCTGTTCCATTTGGCATTTCTCATACCGATTTCCTGCCCCTGGTAAATGAAAGGAATTCCTCTGAGGAGAAGGCTTATGGTACCAAGCATCTTGATTCCGTCCGGTGTCTGAGCGTAAGATGGCAAAAATCTGGATGCCCCTCTTGGCTCATCGTGATTTTCAATGATATTCGCCTTAAAGCCATACTTCTGTGTTTCTAATTGTGCCTGAATGATCGTAGCTCTCCATTTCGCAAATTCCAGCTTCGGAGCATCATACCATCCATGTTCTCCATCAGTGAGCGTATGGGCGCTAAAATCAAATATCGTTGAAAAATGACCGTTTTCTCCAATAAATTCCGGTAATTCATCCGGTTTCATGTTAAATACTTCTCCGACTGTAAAGGCATCATACTTTTCAAAAGTTGATTTTTTCAGATCTTCCAACAGCTTCCCTACTCCGTCTACACTTTCAACCATCTTCCAGCAGCTTGCCAGACCATCTTTCCCATCCGGTGCAAAATCAGGAAAGTTCAGATCCTTCTTAATGTTTATGATCGCATCGATTCGAAAACCTGAGAGACCTTTTTCCAGCCACCAGTTGATCATTTTGTACAGTTCCTGCCGTAACTTCGGATTTTCCCAATTCAGATCCGGCTGTTCCTTTGCAAACATGTGAAAATAATATTTGTCCGTTCCCGCTACCTTTTCCCAACAGCTTCCTCCAAAATAGGAACGGTAATTGCTCGGTGGATTGCCGTTTTTTCCCTTGCGGAAATAAAAATAATCCGCAAACGCTCCATCTGGATCAGCAAGTGCTTTCTGAAACCACTCATGTTTATCGGAGCAATGATTAATAACCAGATCCATAATAATATGCATGTCTCGTTTTTTTGCTTCTGCCAGCAGTTCATCAAATTCTTCCATTGTTCCGAATTCTTCTGCAATTGCATAGTAATCCGCAATATCATATCCCTGGTCTACAAATGGTGATTTATAAATAGGTGATAACCAAATAATATCGATTCCTAATTTTTTCAGATAATCCAGTTTAGAAATAATTCCTCTCAGATCTCCGATTCCGTCTCCATTTGTATCCAGAAAACTCTTTGGGTAAATCTGATACGCCACTTTGTCATGCCACCACTTTTTTTCCATTTTTATCAACCTCTTTCATATATAATCATAGTATTTGTTCGCCATTGCGTTATTGCTTTAGCTGTATTATACTGCTATTATAAGATCCTATTTTTGACAAATCTTGCATTATTTTTTCATTATATAACACAATACTGCTATTATAGAGAGGGTAAAAAATGAAAACGCCACATTCACTTATACCGGAGCAAAAAGAAAATATCAAACATGGAGAAGTTTATTTTCCAATCCAGAAGTATATTACAAATCTGACAAAAGAAGCACCTGTCATAACAATGCACTGGCACGAAGAAGCAGAGCTTACCCTTATAACAAAAGGTTCCTGTGTCTACCAGATCGATTTAATTGAATATGAGGCAAGTACCGGGGATATTCTGTTTATTCCTCCCCTGCTGCTGCATTCCATTATCCTGAAAAGCAGTCAGGACTTCTGTTCGGAAACCTATGTATTCCATATGAATCTTTTGGGAGGAAATACTGCAGACATCTGTTCTACCCGCTACCTTACGCCTATGGTAAACCACGAATTATCTTTACCCTGTCTCATTACCGCGGATCATCCTGCATATGATTCTCTTTGCAAGTCTTTTGCACAGCTTGCCTCCCTTTACGATACCCGGATGTTTGGATATGAACTCGCCATAAAATCTTATCTGCTACAGACACTTTTTCTTCTGCTCCAGTACAGTAGCACAAGATTCTCCACGGAATCAGACTCTTCCGACAAATTAAAAATTGTACTTGATCATATTGATCTGCATTATGCAGAAGCTCTGTCGGTTTCTGAACTTGCAAAGCTATGTTATTTCAGCGAGTATCATTTCATGCGCTTTTTCAAAAAACACATGAATATGACCTGCATTCAGTATATTAACAATATCAGACTGGAAAAAGCGGTAGCGTTATTTGAACATGGAAACACCTCCATATTAGAGGTATCTTTATCTGTTGGCTTTCATAATCTTTCTTATTTTTACAGAGCATTCAAAGCAAAATACCATATGACACCGCTGGCTTTTATAAAAAGATTAGAACTGGATTCTGTATAAGCTCATTCCCTGAGCGATTTTATATTTTCTTTAAATCCTGTTATTTTTTACGATAAATCCGAATCATCAAAGGCGTTTCTACCAAAAGCATGGCAACCCAGCCTGCCAGATAGGAATATGGCAACGCTTCAATTCCAAAATTCCACAACAAAATCATAGGTGCTGCTGCAATGACTCGGACTGCCATATTGGTAAAACTGCTCATCAGTGTCACCTTCAGGTCTCCGATTCCACGAAAGAATCCTTGAATTGCATTCGTAACGGCCGGAAGAATATACATCGCAGCAATCAGATGCAGATAAATGACACCATGTCCTATTACTTCCTCATCTTTTACGAAAAGTGCCATTAGTTCTCCGGCAAATACCTGGCAGATCACCATAACAGCTTCAGGACTGCACTGATAATTAAGAAATACAAAGGCGATGCACTGTCTCCCAAAGCTCTTAAGGTACTGGAAAAAAAGTTATACAAAAAGGTGAACATTAATCCCAGAAAAATAATCCGTAAATACTGTCGCCAGCGCTTCTTTCCCCACAAAATGCCCTACGATGATGCTGTCCACCGCATTATAAGTCAGCTGAAACAGATTTCCCCAAACAAGCGGCACAGTGAAATTCACAAGAATCGGCATGATTTTCCCGGTTGTCAGATCTTTTGTCATCTCATTCCTCTCCTTCGGTAAAATTTAAAATTAATTCTCTTCCGTTTTCTTTCTTTTCCTTTCAGAAACCCTTGGCACTGACTGAAGAGTAATAGATGGAATTTTTAAACCCATTATTCCCTTCAGAATCCAGGTAAATGATAACATGACCAGAACCGGAATGGCACAGGTTGTCACAAGCAGCACTGCCACGCCCTCTATAATTCTGTTTAATCCATCCTCAAAAACAGAGAGTTTTTCTGTAGCGACTTCACCTACCGCATCAATCGCATCATCAACCTTATCCTTCGCATTATTAAGAAATTCACTGAAAGAAAACTTTTTATCTTTCGTTTCTTGTGCTTCATCCTTTTTGTCTGCGTTTGCAGAGGTATCTCCCTCATCTAATAATTCTTCCGTATCTTCCAGTGTAAAATCAGCTTCATAGGACTTTGCATAGGTTTCATTTACCATATTCGTCACCCATGCACTGGTAGGAACCAGTCCCCACAAAAGAACACCCAGAATGATACTTTTGATTCCGATTCTGTAGATAAATTCTTTCCATCCGTTTTTCAAAAAGTTGCCTGCTGCCAGAAGCACGCATCCGATAGGAAATAAGATTTTAAATGCAATATACCCGGTGATAGTCAGTAAGTATTTTTCAACAATGATCACTGCATAAACGATCACCATATAGCCTGCGACATCTGCCAGCTTATTGGCGATCGGAGTTGCGGCTTCTCCCGGTATTGCAGCAGCACCTGTTGCAAGAGCGGTTGCTGTTCCGGAAAGTACAAGTGCTTTTTTCTGCAATCCATTCAGCGTTTTGATAACCCAATGGTACGATTCGACAGAAGTTGCCCATTTGGAAACAACAAAAAATGATGTAAGAGCAATCCCAATGCAGATCAGCATCATGATCAGACGATTTCGCATCGGTTGCTTATAGTTTCTAACTGTGATTTCATGGCTGTCTGCCATCATAGGTTCTTTCATACTTATTTTCCTTTCATGCTATCTATTCTCGGATAAAGAAAGGATCGGATACACGCTCCCGATCCTTTCCACCTTTTCAGTTTTCTATTTGTCCAAAACCGCAACCTGAATTGTCTTTACTGCTTCCTCCATACATTTAATGTCCTCGGCACGCAACCTAATATCCAGACACTTTACAGTATCTTCCACACTGGAAGCTTTTCGCATTCCAACCAGAAGACTCATCCGGTCGTACTGAGATAATGCCCAGGATTCTACCAGCGTTGCAAAACTGCAATGATATTCCTCACAAAGCGGTTTCCAGATTTCAAAAGCCCTGCGAAGTCCTTCTTTTTTTTCTGGATCTGTCCAAGGTATTCTGGATCGGATATCGGTTTTTGCAAATTCACGTTCCATAAAGGCAGGAGAAGTTAAAAATCCTTCCTCCAGCACACCATAGGTCTGAAATACCGTGTTATACTTTTTACACAGATCAAAATATTCTCTGCCATGGAAAGGAGAGAGAATACTGAAAAATTCCTGTACAACGGATACTTTTCCGCCGGCTTCCTGATATGCAGCCAAATCTGCGGGTTGACTGTTAGAAAGTCCATAGGTACGGATCTTTCCTTCGCGAACCAGATTTTCCAATGCTCCTACAGTTTCTTCCACCGGAAAGCTGCCGCAGACATAATGTACGATAACAGAATCCAGATAATCGGTTCCCATTCTTCGCAGAGAGTCTTCCACGTCCTTTTTCACTGCTGATGCGCGGGTGTCATTGTTAACGGTATAACCGTCTCGTTCATAATGAAAATTACCGCCCTCATTTCTCCAGTTCAAAGAGCATTTGGTCTGTAAAACAAAATCATTTCTTCTGCCTTTCAGTGCCTTACCAAGCAATTCCTCACTTACTCCTGTGCCATACACCGGTGCGGTATCGATGTAATTCACGCCATGTTCATGACAAATATCAAGCAGGTGCTTCGCGTCCTCAACTGTAGAATCTCCGTCTGTCCAGACACTTCCGCCGCCAAGCCCCCAAGTACCTAATGCAACCACAGAAACATCGATGTCCGTGTTGCCAAGCTTTTGAAATTTCATTTTAATTCCTCCGTTTTTCGTTGCTCTTTCCTGCTTTTTATGCAGTATCCTAACCGTACAGCGTTCCCCTGACAAAGCTGTCTATATTTAAAAAGACAATTTTGTCACATCTGTGCGTTACTTACTCTACCTATTAATATATACCACGCTCCGGAATAAGTAAAATAAAATCACTTTACCATTTCAAAAGCCACATGAATTCATCAAACCGGAATCGATTAATAACCCCAACTGATTATTTCCCAATTCTTTTTATCTTTTGTTTTCACTAAATGCCACTGCCAGTTGGTATATGTAGCATTAGGATTGACCCCACCATCTCCACCTTTTTCGTCTGTATCAAAGGTTAATAATACTACAATAAGTTCTTGATTATTTTCTTTCCAATCCATTACTTCTTAGTTATAAAATGTGAACGCATGCGTTCACTATTCCACCTCCTAGTGAGCTGTCTGTATTCTCTTATTTGTATCCAACTCCAAACCAACCTGCCAAAATCCCATATCAATCATCTTCATCTGTGGATACGGCATACCTTCAACTTCCATTTTCTCTCTAACTGGTTCAAATCGAGCAAAATTTTTTTCGTAAAAATCGACAAGCTGCATAATGGATTTCAAGTTGTAATTACCGGTTGCGACCTTCTGATTCTTTATTCCTGCAATAAAATATCTATCATATGCTGGAACACAGCCAAGTGTTCCCATAAGTATTTTCGTGATGAGTGTAAAAGATAACTGATTTTTCAGTTCTTGTTCTTTTACTTTGTGCCTGATTTTATCGTAATACTGCTCTAAAAACGAATTTATATCCTGCAGTAACTTTTGGTTGCTATCGTCTTTGAAACCGATACAGTCAATTCCAGCTAAAACATCATATTTTTCATTTAACAGTTCTTTTACTACTGGAATATGTACTTTATAATCCTTTTGTAGCAAAAATGATGAGCCACGATACATTCCCCAACTTGCTAAATAGAAAGCTAGTTGTAAACTTGTTTAGTTTGAAAAACTGGACTTCTAAGGCTGTGCCGCTGAGCCAAGCTTTTGCCGTGCTAAGTGATATGATGGACGACGAAAATAATACTACTAACAAAAAGTTCGATGCATAATTACTGTCGATATTGATAGAGAAAGAACCGAAAGGAGGTGCGCTATGCTGAATGATTTTACATGGAATATGACCGGATACATACCAAAACACCAAGTCAATCCGCACGGTGACGGCATCATTCCCTATGTGGCAGAGCGCATCTTCCAACTGGAACCGGAGCCGCCATCAGTGGGCAATCTGAACGAATATATCCTGTCTGCTTTGCATGAAAAGAATTTGCTACATTTTTCGTTCTTTCTACATCACTACGAGCCGCAGCTTAATAAGCGCATCAAGAGCTTTCTTGGTGTAGATGGCGGCGATTTGTACGATACAGACCGTTTTCTGGATATAAAACTGTCCTGCCGGGAGCAAATGCTCCAAAAGCTGATGGACTATGATCCTGCCAAGGGTGCGGAGTATGCTACATACATTTTTCCGTTCATCCGGGATGCTATGCTCCGTTTCCGCATGGGCGAAGAAAAATGGTCGGTATCCTCTCTGACTAATTACAAAATGGTGCGGTCAATGGCTTGGCTGTACCACAATACCAAGGATGCGGTCAACGAGTTTTCCAAGAAATACAACTGTGATCTTGCTCTTGCCGAAGAATATCTGAAAGTTGTCCGAGGTATCCGCAATCAGCAGCCATTCTATGTGACAGACGAGGACGGCGAGGAAACTGGCGAAGATGTCGCCCTTGACGATAGTTGGAACTATACCGACATCCTCTGGAACGGCATACAGGCAGAAAAGGTGCAACGGGCATTTGAGAAACTGAATTACCGGGAGCAGACCTTGCTCGAAAAACGGTTAGCAATTTGCATGACCTGTGGGCGTGTTGGCTCATGGAAGAACCGCCCCACCTTTGAAGACCTGGCGGTTATGTTTGAGGGAAGCACAGCCAGCGGTGCAGAGCGGGCTTACCGGAAAGCGATGGATAAGCTGACAGAGCTTCTGGTTGCCGAGGGTGCTATCCATGCAGTCCGGCTGAAACAGAAATCCAAAACCAAGCGCAAAAAGAAAATCACCGCCGCAATCTACGAATACCAGGCAGACTGCGACGGCGAATGGGGCGAAATATCAGTTGATTTTGAGAACGGCACAGCAGAAATCATTCGGCTTGCTGATTGGGATACAATTAAAACGAACTGGTTTGCCAATGAGGCGATCCGGTATATTTTATCATTGTCGCCTGATGCTCTTAAAAAATATATGCTCGTCCCCCTTGAGCCGCCACTTATATCCTGAATCCTTACAACAACTGTAAGTGGTATTTGCTGTGTTCCCATGCTATCATTTTATTACAAATGATAGGAGGTATTCACATGAAACCCATTTTGAATATTGAAAATTTAACAAAAATCTATGGCAATGTGCCAAGTCAAACAAAGGCACTGAATGGGATCACCTTCCAGGTGATGCCGGGAGAGTTTCTCGGCATTATGGGAAGCAGTGGTTCCGGTAAATCCACGCTTCTCAACTGTATTGCAACTGTGATTCAGCCCACCGGTGGAAGCATTCAGGTGGAAGGCGATACTCTGCAATCCCTCAAGGGAAAGGCTCTTGCAGAGTACCGTGGCAAAAAAGTTGGTTATCTATTCCAGAACTTTGAATTGCTGAACAACCTGACTGGCAGGGAAAACATCCTGCTCCCGACTTCCTTGCATGGGGTATCCGAAGCAGAAAGCAGCCAGCGGCTGAAGCAGTTGGCTGACTATCTGGAAATCACTGATGTTCTGGATAAGTTTCCGTCCAAGATGTCCGGCGGCCAGCGTCAGCGTGTTGCGGCAGCAAGGGCTCTGATCTTACATCCCCAAATGATCCTTGCCGATGAACCGACGGGTGCGCTGGATTCTAAGAACGCAAGAAGTCTTATGGAGAAGCTGTCCGGCCTGAATCGTGACGAACAAGCTACGATCCTGATGGTAACCCATGATTCCAATGCCGCCAGCTTCTGTAAGCGCATCCTGTTCATCCAGGATGGCGTGATCTTTCATGAGCTTCGGCGTGGAGACGAAAGCCAGCAGGAGTTCTACGGGCGCATCCTGAAGGTGATGGCGCAACTGGGAGGGGGCAGCGCAAATGTTCTCTAATCTCATTCTTCGGAACAGCCGCCGCAGCCGAAAGGAAAACGGTCTGTTTTTCAGCTCCCTGGTGATTTCTATTGTTGCCTTTTACATGATTCTTTCCATCTCCACTCAAGATGTGATGCTCTTTTTGCAGAAAATGGAGAGTGGCGCAGTTGACAAACTCCTGCTTCTGATTCCTGCGTTTTATGGGATGACCCTCGGTATTCTGTTCTTTTTGATCTATTTTGCCTGCAAGTATCAGTTCGAGCGCAGACGGCATGAGTTTGGTGTTTATCTAATGTTGGGGATGCGTAGAAGTAAACTGTTTGGTATGCTTCTAGCGGAAGATTTCCTGACCAGTATTCTTGCCATGCTCATAGGCTTACCTGTGGCTGTGGTGCTTTCAGAAATTGTCAGTCTTGTCACCGCCAAGCTGGTAGGCATGGGGATCATCGGTCATCAGTTTTCTTTATCCTGGTCTGCGATTGAATGGACGCTGGCAGGATTTCTGGCAATTAAGCTGACGGCACTTCTGATTTTGAGTGGACGAATCAGCCGCCAGGAGATCGGTACTTTGCTATCCCAGCCAACGAACCGCCCCAAAAAGCAAATGCCATCTGTTATCTATGGACTGGCTGCTATATGCGGAAGTGTGATGTTGGCAGTGGCTTACTACATGGCGATTCAGGGAATTGCATGGACAAAGGTAAGTATGATGGGACTGACTTTGCTGTTGGGCATAGTTGGTACGATGCTGCTTTTCTATGGGATGCGTGCGCTGATTGCTTTGATTGTTAAGAAAGGAAAAGGAAATAAGCAGCTTCATGTATTTACCTTCCGGCAGATTCAGGAGAATGTCATTCATCAGTCAAACTCCATGGCCATCAGCTCCCTGCTGATTCTGGCGGCGCTGTGTTGTTTTGGTGCGGGCGTAGGAATTGCAGGAACGAATAACCTGTCTTCTGGCCATGTAATCGACTATACTTTTGAAGATCATACTGCAGAAGATTCATCGCAGGTTCTTCCGAATATAAAGGCAGTCCTGAAAGAAAACAGTTTGGAAAATCAATTTTCAGAGCTTTTTGAAATGAGGGTTGGGCGTATTCGCACCACAGAAGATTATGATAATGCCTACAGCATGGACGCTGTTATGGACTCTCTTCGGAGCCTGCCCCAGTCGGAAGACCGGGATGTCCTTCTGAACAATCTTGGTTATGCCACATACCCATATTTGATTTGTTTATCGGACTATAATCGTTTGTTGGAATTGTCCGGCAATCCGGCTCTCCAATTAGGCGAAAAGGAGGCCACTGTCTATATTGATACAGAGTTTACTACGGCAAGCCGTACCGCAATGCTGAACCAAGTATTGGCCGGGCAGCCCAAGGTGGAACTGGATGGTAGTCCGATTCATCTTACAGGAGAGGTTCAGTCTGTGAATTTAGTCACGGACCGTTCTATAACCTTGTCCTTTGCATTGATTCTTCCGGATGAAGCATTCCTATATTATAGTCAGGGAATGTATGATACCTATGTCAATGCGGTACTCAGTGAGCAAGCTCTGAATGGAAATAGCCTTATGACTGCATATTTGGATTTGAACGAGAAGCTGGACGAAACTGACATTGAATATGAAAGCTATCTTCAGAATATGGGTCGTCAGCTTTTCTACACCATAGCATCCAGTTATATTACCCTCTATCTTGCGATTGTTTTCCTGGTAGTTGCCAACACCATCGTGGGTGTTCAGTTCCTGATGAGTCAGCAGAAAACCGGGCGCAGATACCAGACTCTGATCCGCCTGGGAGCTACTTACGAAACCCTTTGCCAGTCTGCTGGAAAGCAAATTACCTGGTTTATGGGACTTCCTGTATTGGTTGCGGCTGTCAGCAGTTTGTTTGGAGTCAGGGCGTTATTTACAGGGATACTCTCGTCCCGAACCCGTGGGACAGTGGCTGAAATGATGTTTGTATCTGCTGCTATGATTTTGCTGCTTTGCGTGATAGAATATATTTATATGAGAGTGGTCAAGCACTCCAGTGATCGGTATTTGCTGACACTGATGCAGCCGCAGAGAGAAGAATAATTTGGAAGGAGGTGCTGTCGTGAAAAGAATTGCTGTTGTGGAAGATGAAGTCTATATGCGGGAAGAACTCTGCAATATGCTCCAAAAGGACGGGTATCTTGTGAAGGCAATCACCGAGTTTGAAGATGCCGCTCGGCTCTTGGCAGCCCTCCGTCCTGACCTCGTGATCTTAGACCTGAATTTACCGGAAATCAGTGGCTTTCAAATCTGCCAGGAGCTAAAGAATAAAACTGCTATCCCCGTCCTGGTGCTGACTTCCAGAGATCAGGTAAAGGATGAACTGCAAGCGTTCCAGTTGGGTGCCGATGAATATTTGACGAAGCCGTGCAGAAAAGATCGACTTCTTGCCAGGGTATCCAATATTCTCAAAAGGTATGAAGGCCGTACCAATCTCATAGAGGGAGCAGATTTCCTGTTAGACCAGCAGACTTATACGCTTTATATTCATAATACCTCTGTGGTGCTTCCCAAAAATCAGGGGAAACTTTTGGCTGCTCTTTTGTCCGGCGGCAATGCTCTGGTTACAACGGAGCAGCTTTGCATGGCACTATGGGGAACCACGGAATACATCGATGAAAATGCCTTGCAGGTGAATCTGACCAGGCTGAAAAAGACGATGTCCGGTCTTGATATGAAGCAGCGAATCGTTGCGGTTCGTGGGGTGGGCTATCGTCTGGAAACGGGGGTGGATCCATGAAGCAGCTTTGGCGCATAACAGAGAGATACTACCCCTGGCTATTATTGCTGTTGGGTGTGGATTGCTTTTGTGCTATCATTCTTTGGATTTCTGACATTCAGGCATTTCAAATCTTGATTGGGTTAGTAGTTCTGACAAGCATCCTTCTGTTTTCAGCGATTCTGTTTGTACTAAACAAGCGGGAGACCACCCGCCGAGAGCTGTTCCGGGATTTCCTCAGTGATCCTACCATCTGCAACGAGGAACGGCTGCTCAGTGCCATCAGCCGGGAAGAAGGAGAATCTATCCGGCTTCTGGCATCAGTTTTACAGGAACACAAAACTGAGAGCAACAGTATGGCAGATGCCCTACAGGACTATGAAGAATATGTGGAGGGCTGGGCACATGAAGCGAAAACGCCCCTATCGTTGCTGACCATGCTCCTGGATAATCGGAGCGACGAAATATCTCCTCTCCTGCAAGCAAAGCTGGATTATGTCCGCAGTCAGCTTCAGGAGGATGTCACTCAGATGTTATACTATGCCCGGTTAAAAAGCAGTACAAAGGATTATCAGTTTGAGGATATCGATTTGAATGACTGCTTGGGGGAAGTTCTGGAGGACTATGCCCCACTTCTGGAAGAAAAGCAGTTTGTAATTCTCAATAAACTGCAATCTGAAACAGTCTATACAGACCGTAGAGGGCTTCAGTTTATGTTGGGACAGATCGTGAGCAATGCCATAAAATATAGCAGCGATAGTCCCATGCTAACGATCTCTATGATACATTCGGAGACCGCAGATGTCCTTTCAGTTGAGGATAACGGCATCGGTGTAAAAAAATATGATCTGCCGTATATTTTTCAAAAGGGCTTTACCGGGGATTCTACTGACAGCAGAAAGAAGGCTACTGGTATGGGGCTTTACCTGGTTAAGAAGATTGCTGATGATCTAAACCTTTATCTGGAAGCAACATCCCAGTGGGGAAAGGTGATTATTCCGGGGCTCTTTGAGCCACCTGTCCGGACTTTGAGAGCCACCATTCTGGAGAATGAGAGCCATATATTCCGGTAATTCAGAGCCACCTTATTGGGCTCTATTACATATATTTCCTTTATACTGTAAATACACACCTTTGGTGTGAATACAGATAAAGGAGGTCGTAAGTTATGACCAAGTATCGTGAAATCCTACGCTTGAAAAGCTTAGGATTCAGTGAGAGGAACATCGCACAGAGTTGCGGTGTATCCAGAAACACAGTCGCTAAGGTTTTAAAAAAGGCAGCGGAAATCAAGCTTTCATGGCCGCTGGATTTCGACATGACCGACAGCGCACTAGAGGAGCTGATGTTTCCTAAGGATAAGTCGGCAACGAATAAACGCATGCCAAACTTTGACTACATTCGCAAAGAACTTCTGCGAAATGGTGTAAACAAAAAGCTTCTCTGGGTAGAATACTGTGAGGAGTGCCGCATGAGCAGCGAAGAGCCTCTAATGTATTCTCAGTTCTGCTACTACATCCAGAAGGATGAAGAA
>OLRX01001869.1_pt1 | contig 14575 bp, 16 predicted proteins | sample 1672991 | NCBI WGS metagenome assembly OLRX01 (sample SAMEA3136744, study PRJEB25190) | human gut metagenome | biome: human gut; feature: human-associated habitat; material: faeces | place: Austria | collected 2013
TCCTCTGGCTCTTGCATATGCACAGGCAAGTGGAGAAAGTTCTCCCAAATCATCTGTCCAGAATGGTGGTAACGGTGCTCCAATTGAGCCCCGCGTCGGTGATAACACCCACCAGATAGCCGTACTGGTCCACCACGCACTCGCCCTTTTCCACGCCCAGGCTGGTGCCCTTGTTCAGGGTCAGGGTCCGGGACCAATTGGAGGTGCTGCGCTCGATCACGTGGGCCGCCTCAAAGGTAAAATCCCGACGCTGCTGGCGCAGACCGTTCAGGTCCCGCAGACGCTGGTTTTCCTCGCTGTCGGTCTTGGCCTGACGCAGGTCCTCCGTCAGCTGTGCATTTTCCTTGCGCAGGTCCTCGTTTTCCTTGCGCAGACTCTCCACCGTCTGGAACCGTTCTCCAATACTCTGGAACCATCCGGTCACGGCGGAGCCCGCCGCCCGGAAGGGGTAGGTCACCACTCCGGCGGCGTTCTGCAAAAACCCCGTCTGGTTGCTGACGGCGCTGGCGATACATAATCCCACCGCCACCACTACCACAGCGGCCAGCATCATAATGCCGTTTTTCTGAAAAAATCGTTTCATAGCTTGTTCCCTTTTTCACAGCAGCGTTACGCCAAACTCTGCCAGCATCCGGCTCAGCAGCAGCACCGGCAGACCCATGACGTTGAAAAAGTCTCCGTCAATGCGCTCTACCAGCAGGGCTCCCTGGCCCTGGACGCCGTAGGCTCCGGCCTTGTCCATGGGCTCACCGCCCCGGATATAGGCCCGCAGCTCCGACTCGGACGCCGGACGGAAATATACGTCCGTGGACTGGGCCCGGGTCAGGGACCGCTGCCCCTGCCGCACGGTAACGCCGGTACAAACCGTGTGCCGCCGCCCGGAAAGCTCCGTCAGCATCCGCAGGGCGTCTGCCTCGTCCCGGGGCTTGCCTAACCGCTGCTGGTCCAGAAATACCATGGTGTCGGCGGTGATGACGATCTCGTCGTCCTCCGACGGCACTGCCTGGGATTTTTCCCGGCTGATGTAGGATACGATCTCCGGCGGCGTCAGCCCCTGAGGGTACCATTCCTCCACCTGGGGGACCCGGACGGTGAAGTCCCGGATGCCGATCCGGCCCAAAAGCTCCTGCCGCCGGGGAGACCCGGAGGCCAATACGATCCTTGCCATAGGCTTACCTCCCGGTGGAGCCGAAGCCGCCTGCGCCCCGGTCCGTCTCGTCCAGCTCCTCCGCCTGCACCAGAACGGGCCGCACTACCGGCGTCACCATCAGCTGGGCGATGCGGTCCCCGGGCTGAATGGTATAGCTGTCCTGGGACAGGTTCACCAGTCCCACGGAGATCTCGCCCCGATAGTCGCTGTCGATAACGCCCACGCCGTTGGACAGGGCGATGCCGTGCCTGAAGCCCATGCCGCTGCGCACGAACACCAGGGCCACATAATCAGGGGAGGGCAGGGCAATGGCAATGCCCGTAGGGATGCCCCGGCGCTGGCCCGGGGCCAGCGTTACGGCCTCGTCCACGCAGGCGCACAGGTCCATGGCTGCGGCTCCCGCCGTCTGATAGCGGGGCAGGGGAATCTCCCGGCCCATTTTCGGCGACACCGCCTTGATTTTAAGCTCCATTGTATCACTTGCTCCCATTGTATATAAAAACAATCTGTAAAAAAATCATGAATCCTGAAAAGGACTTATTCCACGCCCCGGTAGAACAGCCCCCGGGTCAGCTCCTGGGGCCGGTAGTCGCTGCGGCCCTGATAGGCCCGCAGCACCCGGACGCACTCCTCCGGCGACTCCGTGGTAAACCGCAGCCGCGCCCGGGTAAGGCCCAGCTGCCGCCACTCCGGCTTATCCGCCAGAAACAGCACCCGGCTGTTCTCAATTTCGCACCGGTGGCCCCACTGTCCCACCAGGGGAAACCGCGCCCCGGTGCGGTCGATCAGATCATTGTCCTGGCCGCAGCGGCAGGCAGGGGAGCGGTCCGCATAGTCCCGCCCCGCGTCCCGGCAGCCCAGGCTGTTGCGGATGACGCAGTTTTCCATGATCATCAGCGGCAGGCGGCCGTATACCACCGCCTCGCAGGGCAGAACCTTCCGCAGATCCCGGATCTGCTGCCACCGCAGCTCCATGGACACGGCGGCGGCTTCCAGCCCCAACTCCTTCCAGAACAGCAGGGACTCACTGTTGAAAATATTCAGCCCCAGATCCCCCCATAGGGGAAGGCCCAGCCCATCGGCAATGGGCAGGTGTCCCAGATTGCCGATGGCCACGGCGGACAGGTGCTCCCGGTGCCGCTGCAAAAGCAGCCGCAGAGGCTTCTCGTCCTCTGTCCGGAAGATCCGGGGAAGCACCGCGCAGATCTGGGTCATGCCCGCCCAGCGGGCCAGGTCCATGCCGTCCAGCAGCTCTGCCGGGACATATACCGTCCCGCACTGGGCCAGCTCCTCCGTCAGCTGCTCCGCCCGGGTGACGGAGCAGGTCAGCTGCGGCGTCTCCGGCCCCGGCAGGGCCGGGGGCAGGGGAGAGGGGGTGCCCGTCCGCCGCACCGGCGGCTGGGCCAGGGCGGCTTCCAGGCCCTCCAGGGCCTGCCGCCGCAGGGCATTCACGGCGCTGGCCGGCAGCATCAGACCGTCCGCCAGCTCCACTTGGGTCTCCTTGGGCTCAAACACCGTGCCGCCGGTTTTTTCCAGCCGGATGCGCAGGTCCTCCGCCGTCAGGGCCCGGTTCCGGGCCGCCTCCGGTACGGGACCTTCTGCCCGGACAGTGTGTCCTTTGGCGGAGGCCGTCAGCTGAGCGGGCACACCGGCCCGCAGGGTGCAGGACATGGTCACCGGTATCCGGCGGCGATCCTCCTTTTCATAGGCGGCCTTGGCCCGGGCAAACAGCTCCTTGGGCTCCGGCGCATTCTCCGGCCGGGTGCCGAACATCTCCGGGCCCGTGCGGCCCCGGTAATAGCCGTCGGTGAAGCCGCTGCGGGAAAAGGCAGCCTCCAGCTGCCGGGATTCCTCCTGGGTGGGGGCGCGTTTTTCGTCCAGCAGGCGGCGATAGATGCCGGTAATCACCGCCACATATTCCGGCCGCTTCATGCGGCCCTCCAGCTTCAGGCACGCCACGCCCATATCGTCCAGCTCCTGCAGATACGCCGACAGATTGGCATCCTTCAGGCTCAGAGGGTGGCCGCCGGAGGCCTTTTCATTAACGCCGTAGGGCAGGCGGCAGGGCTGGGCGCAGGCCCCCCGGTTGCCGCTTCGTCCGCCGATAACGGCGCTCATCCCGCACTGGCCGGAGTAGCACATGCACAGGGCCCCGTGGACAAACACCTCGATCTCTGCGGGACAGTCCCGGGTGATGGCCGCGATGTCCCGGCGGCTCAGCTCCCGGGCCAGTACCACCCGCTCCAGACCCAGCTCCGCCGCGCGGCAGGCGCCGCCCAAGGTGTGCAGGCTCATCTGGGTGCTGGCGTGGAGGGGAACATCGGGCGCAATTTCCCGGGCCAGCCGCCAGATGCCCCAGTCCTGGATGAGGATGGCGTCCACCCCCATGTCCGAGGCTTTTTTCAGGGCCTCGGCGGCGGCAGGCAGCTCCCGGTCCGTCACCAGGGTGTTCAGGGTCAGATACACCTTCACCCCCCGCAGATGGCAATATGCCACGGCGGCACGGAATTCCTCGTCCGTGAAATTCCGGGCGCTGCGCCGGGCGTTGAGCCCGCCGAAGCCCATATACACCGCGTCGGCCCCATTCTGCACGGCGGCTACCATGGCCTCCCAGCCTCCGGCGGGACTCAGCAGCTCGGTCATTGGCCCCGGCCCTGCTGGGCCTTGAACAGCTGACGGCGCAGCTCCGACGCCTCATTTTTGGCCTGAGTGGCCTCATCCAGATAGTTTTTCACTTGCCGGCGCAGATTCTCTGCCGCTGCCTGGTTTTTCAGCAGCTCGTCCGCCAGGTTCACCGCCGCCAGAACTGCCGCATCCGCCTGGCTCACATGCAGGGTCTCCTGGATCCGGTCCATTCGCTGGTCCACCAGGGCGCCTACCTTTTTCATATACTCCGCGCTTTCGTCCGCCACCAGGGTATACTCCTGGCCGCAGATGCTCATCGTCACTTTATTCGCCATGTTGCCCTCCCATTTATGTAAACCAAAAAGTTAGTCACACCAATACAGAATCCATTATACCACAAAATCCCGCCGGGAAAAGCTTTTTCTGGCGAAAAGGAGAATTTTGTGAAAAACCCGCTGCGGCGGCTTTACGAACCGGGGGTTTTCGTGTAAAATAAAGTAATTAAACCATGGAAAGAGGGGAGGCGCGGCATGAGCGGCTATATTCTGCGGGACAGTGAGCCCAGCATCGTCCTGACGGCGGATCAGGTGGATCGCCTGGTGAAAAACGGCGACGGCGACGCCGCGCTTTTGTATCTGCTGCTGATGCGGGCAGACCGCGGGGTCACGGAGCAGGAGCTTCAGTCCCGGCTGCGGTGGAGCCAGCTGCGGCTGAATGCGGCGGAGGGAGCCTTGCAGCGGCTGGGGCTGATCCAGCGTCCGGCGGAGACACCGGCCCCTGTGCCGGCGGAGGAGCGCCCGGTATACAGCGCTCAGGACCTGGCCCAGCTGTTGGAGGACGACCGGTCCTTCCGGATGCTGATTCCCCAGGTGGAGGAAAAGCTGGGCCGCAGGCTGAAAACGGCGGATCTGCAGATTCTGGCGGGCCTGTATGACGATATGGGCATGCCGGCGGATGTGATCTATCTGCTGGTGAACCACTGTATTGCCCGGTCTGAGGAACGATACGGCCCCGGCCGCCGGCCCACCCTGCGCCAGATCGAGAAGGAGGGCTACTATTGGGCCCGGCAGGGCCTGTTTGACCAGGACAGCGCCGCCCGTTATCTGAAAACCTGGCGGGAAAAGCAGCAGGGGCAGGCCGCGTATATGCAGGTGCTGGGCTTGGGCCAGCGCCGTCCGGTGGCCAGTGAAGAAAAATACATCTCCGACTGGATGGACAAGGGCTTTCCGCCGGAAACGGTGGCCCTGGCCTATGACAAGACGGTGTTCTATAAAAAGCAGCTGGAGTGGCGGTATCTCAATGGGATCCTCCGCCGCTGGCACGAAAACGGCTGGCATACGCCGGAGGAGGTCCAGCAGGGCGACGCCAAAAAGTCCGCCGCGCCTCCGGACCAGAAGCCGGATAAAAACGATTCCCGCATGGGAAAGTATATGAAGTGGTAAAGGAGGGGACCCTATGCCCTATGACGGTAAAATTCTCAGTCGGGCCATGGCCCGCTTTGATGAGGACAAGCAGCGCCGGACCCAGCAGTTCCGGGAGCGGCAGCAGCGTCTGTTTTGCCGGGAGCCGGAGCTGGCGGATATCGACCGCCGCCTGCGCGGCACCATGAGCCAGATCATCTCCCGGGCTCTGCGGCAGGGGAAGGATCCCGTTCCCGCCATCCACGCCATCCGGGATGAGAATCTGGCCCTCCAGCGCCGCCGGGGGGAGCTTCTGGAGGCTATGGGCTATCCTGCCGACTATCTGGAGGAAAAGCCCCGGTGCGCCCGGTGCGGCGACGCAGGCTTCCGGTCCGACGGGACCATGTGCCCCTGTCTGCGCAGCTACTACGCCCGGGAGCAGATCGCCGAGCTGTCCCACCTGCTGGATATCGGCTCTCAGAGCTTTGATACCTTCCAGCTGAGCTGGTACTCCACCGACCGAAACGGTCTGCCGCGCTCTCCCCGGGAGACGGCGGAGCGGAATCTGGAGATCTGCCGCCGGTTTGCCCGAGACTTCCGTCCCGGTGCACAGAACCTGCTGCTGTTCGGCGACCCGGGCCTGGGCAAGACCTTTCTGTCTGCCTGCATTGCCCGGGTGGTCAGCGAGGACGGCTTCTCCGTGGTGTATGACACGGCGGGTCACATTTTTGCCCAGTTCGAGGCATCAAAATTCCGCCGGGATGACGTGGACGAGCCGGATGAGAGCGTGGAGCGCTGCATGGCCTGCGATCTGCTGATCCTGGACGACCTGGGCACGGAGATGACCACAGCCTTTGTTCAGAGTGCCCTGTACCAGCTGCTCAACAGCCGCCTTCTGGCAGGAAGGAGCACCATCATCAGCACCAATCTGGACCCCGATCAGATCGGCAGGCGATACTCCGCCCAGATCATGTCCCGGCTGGAGGGGGAGTTTGAACTGCTGCCCTTTATCGGGCAGGACATCCGCCGCCTGAAACGGGAACAGCAGCGCTGACCGGCCATATCCTGCTCCCGTGCGGGATTTTTCGCATGGAAACGGGTTTAACGACCGAAAACATTACCAATGGGGGAAACAAAACGGTTTGCCAATACTCAAAAACACTGCATGAGACCAGACGACGGACAGCACATAATTTCATCAGAATAAAGAAAACGCGAATAATCTGCAAATATCGTAACGGAATTGTAAAGATTTTTTGTGCAAAGTGGGGATTGACTTTTTCTGTAAAAAAATTATCATATTGGACGGAAAGCAAAAGGATTCGTACCCTTTTGCTTCAAATCGTTACATTGTATGTATGAAGGAGGAGAAAAAATGGTAAGCTTTCTGATTTGCCTGGCCTTGCTGATCGGCGGTTATTTCGTCTATGGCAAGGTGGTGGAAAACACCTTCGGGCCGGACGACCGCGAGACCCCCGCTGTGAAGATCAACGATGGTGTGGACTATGTGGTTCTGCCTCAGTGGAAGCTGTTCATGATCCAACTGCTGAACATCGCGGGCCTTGGCCCCATCTTCGGCGCAATGCAGGGTGCTCTGTGGGGCCCCATCGTGTTCCTGTGGATCACCTTTGGTACGATCTTTGCCGGTGCTGTGCATGACTATTTCTCCGGCATGATGAGCGAACGCAACAACGGCGCTTCCATTTCCGAGATCTCCGGTATCTACCTGGGTGGGTTCATGAAGAACGTCATGCGCGTGTTCAGCGTGGTGCTGCTGATCATGGTGGGCACCGTGTTCGCCGTGGGTCCTGCGGGCCTGATCGTGACCCTGTTCAAGAACGGCGGCTCCACCGGCGTTGTTACCACCACCCTGTTCTGGCTGGTCATCGTTCTGGTGTATTATTTCATCGCCACCTTTATTTCCATCGACAAGATCATCGGCAAGATCTATCCTCTGTTCGGCATTTGCCTGATCATCATGGCCGTGGGCGTTGCCGTCGGCATCTTTGTCAAGCCTGAGTACACCATCCCCGAGATCTGGGATCACTTCGGTTCCATGCATCCCAAGGGAACTCCCGTGTGGAGCTTCATGTTCATCACCGTGGCCTGCGGCGCTATCTCCGGCTTCCACTCCACCCAGAGCCCCCTGATGGCTCGCTGCATGAAGAGTGAGAAGCAGGGCCGCTTCGTGTTCTACGGCGCCATGGTTTCCGAGGGCGTTATCGCCCTGGTGTGGGCCGCTGCCGGCTGCGCTCTGTATGAGGTCACCGGCGGTCTGAACACCGGTCTGGCCGAGATCCTGGCCAACGGCCAGTCTGCCGCCATCTACGATGTGTGCATCAAGACCATGGGCAAGATCGGCGTGGCTCTGGCCATGCTGGGCGTCATCGCCTGCCCCATTACCTCCGGCGATACTGCGTTCCGCAGCGCTCGTCTGGTGCTGGCCGACTGGTTCAAGATCGACCAGAAGAAGTGGAAGAACCGTCTGCTGCTGTGCGTGCCCGTCCTGGGCGTCGGCGCTGTCCTGGGCGTGGGCAATGCTCTGGGCTTCATCGACTACTCCGTGATTTGGCGTTACTTCAGCTGGACCAACCAGACCCTGGCCATGATCGTTCTGTGGGCCGCCTCCATGTATCTGTTCTATGAAAAGAAGAACTACTGGATCACCGCTGTGCCTGCTACCTTCATGAGCGCCGTCTCCGCTACCTACTTCCTGCTGGGCAACGAGTGCCTGGGCCAGTTCATCAACCACAAGACCGCCGAGGGCGTTGCCGTTTACAACACCGCCGTGGCTTATCCCATCGGCATTGCTGTGGCCGTTCTGTTCCTGGGTATCTTCCTGTATACCATCAAGAAGCGGCACACCCAGCCTCACTATGAGACTCTGGGCAAGTAATCTGACCCTTTAACTATTTCGCAAAGCGGCAGGCATCTCCTGCCGCTTTGCCCCTATGGGAGGACATGCTATGATCTTTGCACCTGCGCGCCTTGGCAGCGTCACGTTGGACAACGAGACGCTGGCGGCGGACAAAAAGGGCTGCCGCCGCTTCGGCCCCTGCGGCGTGGGCGAAAAGGCCCTGTATCTCAACAGCTTTTTCATTGACCGGCACTACTATGTGGCGCTGGAGTCGGTGCGCCGTGTGTTCAAGCGGGTGGCTATGAGCAAGGGCGGCTTTACCGGTAAGGGCGCCTTCGGCTCCATCCCCTATCTGGTGGTGGAGTATGACGACGGCGCGCAGAAGCAGTGCAACTTCAAGCACGAGGCGGATGTGGACAATCTGCTGGCCTATCTGGCCAAGATCTGCCCGGATCTGCCTCTCCAGAGCCAGAAGGTGGAGCGCCATATGGCCCAGCAGCAGGCTCAGGAGGCCCGCCGCTATCTCAAGGAGCTGACGCCCCAGGCCCAGAGCGAAAAGGAACGTCTGGAGCAGGCCCGCGCCTTCCTGGAGGACCACACCAATCTGACCCGCCGCCTGTCTCAGGCGGCCAAGGCCAAGCGGGTCAATGACCGTTCCAACCCCAGCTACAAATGGGTGGCCCTGGCCATCGTTATCGCCGGTGTTGCCGCTTTGGTGTATGGCATCGTCACCATGGTCCGGGGAACCAGCAGCCTGGGCATCTACTTTGCCCTATTTGGCTTTGCGGCAGTGTTTCTGTTCTCCGGTGCGCATGTGCTGCCCACCGCCCGCAACAACAAGACGGCCCTGTCCCGGGAGTGGGAACAGGCCCAGGCGGATCTGGCGGCGGTGCTGCCCAAGGACTTTCCTCTGCCTGCCCGCTATGCCCATCCGGTGGTGCTGACCCGGATGATCCGCGTCCTGCGGGAGGGCCGGGCCCAGACTGCCGATCAGGCGCTGGAGGTGGTGAAGCAGGACCTGAAGGCCCTGACCGCCGACGTTCAGGTGGAGCAGTGGGAGTATGACGAGGTAGTGGCCATAAAGCCCATGTTTCTGCTGTCCGACTATCAGTAAATATGTTTCAAACAAGAAATGCGGCTGATCATGGTCAGCCGCATTTCTTGTTTGTTATTTCAGGAATGACCCGTAGTCGGGATCACCCGTGCATGGGGCAGCCGTGGGGGGTGGGCCCCCGGCGCTGCGCCCGGACCTGGATCATCTCTCCGGCGATGCTGACGGCGATCTCCTCCGGCGTCACCGCCAGGATGGGGGTGCCGATGGGGGTGTGCACCAGGGCGATGGCCTCCTCCGGAATGCCCGCCTCCCGAAGCCGCTGGTTCACCGACGCGGTTTTGCGACGGGAGCCGATGACTCCCACATAGGCAAAGGCCCCCCGCAGCACCTGATCCTCCACCTGGAAGTCCCGCATATGGCCGCTGGTCATGATGACCACAAAGTCCTCCTCCGTCACAGTGAGATAGTCGCTGATGCGGGTGAAATCCCCGCAAATCACCTGCTCCGCCGTGGGGAACAGGGAGGTGTTGGCCAGCTCCGGCCGGTCGTCGAATACCACCGGGCGGAAGTCCACCGTGGTCAGCAGAGGGCACAGGGCCTGAGAAATGTGTCCCGCGCCGAACAGCAGCGCCCGCTGACCGATAGGCAGAGGCAGGGAGATGTATCCCGCTGCCATGGAAAAGCCCGGGGTCCGCAGGGCCTGGGCAATATCCTCCGGCAGACTGCCGGCAGCGACGGTTTCCTTATCCAGCAGCGCCGGAGCGGAGCCGTCCTCCGCCAGCACCAGCCACCCGGCGGTGTGCTGCTCCAGCAGAGCCAGGGCCCGGCTGGCGGTGTCGTTCCACAGGGGGTCCTCCGCCGGAATGAACTGGAAATGGGCTGTGACGTCGCCGCCGCAGACCATGCCGATATCCTGCTCCGGGGCCTGGTGCAGGGGAAACTCCCGGATGCAGGAGCGGCGCTGGTCCAGCAGCTCCCGGCACAGTTGGATGCTGCGCCCCTCCACCGCGCCGCCGCCGATGGTACCCACCAGGCGGCCTTCGGCTCCCACCAGCATCTGTGCTCCGGCCTTCCGGGGGGCGCTGCCCTGGTCGGCGATCAGTGTCACCAGCACCGTGTCCCGGCCCTTCTCCACCTCGTAAAACAGTTGGGAAAAAATCTGCTTCATGACGTTATCCTTTTTTCCAGGCTTCCGTCTCCTCCAGCAGCCACTGACGCCAGGCATCCACACCCAGGCCGGACTTGGCGGAGATGGGGAAAATCTTCAGGTTGGGATTGCGCCGGTGAGCGTACTCCACCACCTTGTCCATGTCAAAGTCGAAATACGGCAGCACGTCGATCTTGTTGATAATCAGTGCGTCGCACACTGTGAAGATCAGGGGGTACTTCAGGGGCTTGTCGTGGCCCTCGGGCACGGAAAGGATCATGGCGTTTTTCACCGCGCCGGTGTCGAACTCCGCGGGGCACACCAGGTTGCCTACGTTCTCCAGCACCACCAGGTCCAGGTCATCGGTGCCCAGCTCCCGCAGTCCCTGCTGGGTCATCCCTGCGTCCAGGTGGCACATGCCGCCGGTGTGCAGCTGGATGGACCGGACCCCGGCGTTGGCCATGGCGGCGGCGTCCACGTCGGAGTCGATGTCCGCCTCCATAACGCCCATGCGCAGCTGATCCTTCAGGCCCTCCACGGTCCGCAGCAGGGTGGTGGTCTTGCCGCTGCCCGGAGAGGACATCAGATTCAGCAGGAAGGTGCCCTGCTTTTTCAGCTGCTGCCGGACCCGGTCCGCCTCCCGGTCGTTGTCGGCGAAAACGCTCTCCTTCACCTGGATGATCTTATATTTGTCCATAGGTACGCCTCGTTTCTGTGGATTTTTCAGCAGTATACCATATTTGTCATGAATATGCAAACGACGCGACAAAAAATACCGGAATATGCCAAAAATTATTTGCGTTACCCACCGGACTGGGGGTATAATGAGGAGACAAGAAGGAGGCAGATAGCATGATCTCGACAAAAGGACGGTACTCCATCCGGATCCTTTTGGACCTGGCAGAGCACCGCAGCGGCGGCTACATCCCTATGAAGGAGGTGGCAGCGCGGCAGAATATCTCGCTGAAATACATCGAGAAGCTGATGCCTGCGCTGAAGACTGCCGGATTCATTGAGAGCGTCCACGGCATCGGCGGCGGCTACCGCCTGGCCCGGGAGCCGGAAACGTGCACCCTGTGGGACATCCTGCAGTGCTCCGAGGGGAACCTGGCCCCGGTAAGCTGCCTGAAGGACGGGGCTGGTCTCTGCGCCCGGTCCGCCGAGTGCCGTACCCTCCCGGTGTGGGAGGGATACTACCGGATGACCCGGGACTATTTTTCCGGTGTCACTCTGGCGGACCTGATGGACACCCCCCAGGGGGACAACTACGTCATTTGAATATACGCCGCCCGGACCGGAACTGCCCATCCCGGCCTGGGCGGCGCATATATATTTTCCGGGTTCGACGAAAAAAGCGGTTGCAAAACGGCAGGGAGTTTGATATAATCAGCGGGTAACAGATGCGCAGGGTTAGTACATCGGTAGTACATCGGCTTCCCAAGCCGAGGAGGCGGGTTCGATTCCCGTACCCTGCTCCATAAAACAAAAGACCGCCAAGGGCGGTCTTTTGTCTTATGGTATGCTCTACTGATGAAAAATTACTGTATTGAGGACACTGTTATGAATCACTATGCATATACGCCCATTCCAACCGACCCTGTTTTTCTGAGCTTGAACGGCTGCAAGAACTGGGGTACATTACACCAGCGCATCCGCAAGACATTTGGGTTTCCGGATTACTACGGAGAAAACTGGGATGCCATGTGGGATTGCCTGACGGACGTATTCTTGCGGCCGGTGCAGAGACACATCGTTGTGGAAGGCTTTGCTTCTATGCCCCAAGAGCTGCAGGAGTATGCCGCACCGATGCAGGAGATTTTCAGCGACCTTCAGGAGAAATATCCTTGGGTATCGATCACATACCGCTGATTGCAGACACAACAAAACCTGTGGGCAATCACAAAGCGAGGGCTTTAAGAGAAATCTTGAAGTCCTCGCTTTGTTGTGTCCGGAATCCATTGCGGCATATGGACTTTCAGGCGTTACGCCCTCAAAAAAGCCTATTATCCATGCGGCGAACCGGCTTCTCAATGCGTTTGTTTACAAATAATTCAAAGCCTTCCACTTGACAAGGGCGGCGGGGGGTGGTAAACTGCGTTTAGCACTCAGGAAGTTGGAGTGCTAACGGAGAAACGATATGGAAATGACCGATCGAAAAAAGCAAATACTGAAGATCGTCGTGGAAGAATATGTGGCGGCGGCGGAGCCGGTGGGCTCCAAGGCCATTGCCCAGCGGATGCCCGGAAAGATCAGCTCTGCCACCATTCGCAATGAGCTGGCGGATCTGACGGAAATGGGCTATCTGGAGCAGCCGCACACCTCCGCCGGTCGGGTCCCCTCCGCCAAGGGCTATCGGCTGTACGTCAACGAGCTGATGGAGCATCGCGCCCTGAGCCGGGAGGAGGAGGATAAGCTCAACGCCTCTCTGGCGGAGAAGCTGGCGGGGACGGATCAGCTCATGGCCCGGGCAGGCCAGATGGTGTCCTCCTTTGTGGGTTATCCGGCCTATACCGTGGCGGATCACAAGACGGCCGCCACCGTGCGGCGGTTCGAGCTGATTCCGGTGGACGCCAACAGCTTCATTGCCGTGGTGATGCTGTCGGACAGCCAGGTGAAAAGCCAGCTGCTGCCGCTGCAATTGCCAGTGGCCGACGGCGGCCTGCCGGACATGAGCCACCTGCTGAACACCCACTTCACGGGGATCGGCCCGGAGGATATGAACGGACGGCTCATGAGCCTGTCCGAGCAGGTGCCCGGCCAGTGGTTCCTGCCGCTGAACCAGGTGGTGGAATACGCCGGGCGGCTATTGAAGGAAGCAAACAGCCAGGAGGTCTTTCCCAGCGGGGCCAAGGAATTCCTGCGGTTCCCGGAATACCGGGACGCGGACAAGGCCCACGACCTGATGACCTTTATGGTGGACAATAAAGAGCAGCTGCCGGCGCCCACGGAGGGCGGCCCCGTGCAGATCCTCATCGGCCCGGAAAATCTCAGCGAGGCCCTGCGGGACAGCAGCGTGGTGGTGGCCAGCTATGACATCGGAGACAATATGCGGGGCCTGGTGGGTGTGGTCGGACCCACCCGGATGGACTACGCCACCGTGGCGGCGCGCCTGAGCTACTTTGCAGAGAGCCTGGGCCGCATGTTCGGGAAGAACCAGCTGCCCCCCAAGGAGGACCAGGAAACATGAGCGAGAATGTGAATCAGGAAAACAAGCAGGAACAGGAAAATACGGACACCCCGGAGACCCAGCCCCAGCAGGAGCCGTCTCCGGAAACGGCGGAGGAGACCTTCACCGTTACCCGGGATCAGATGGAAAAAATGGAGCAGCTGGCCAAGATGGTGTCCGACGCCAGCGACAAATATCTGCGTTTGGCGGCGGAATACGACAACTACCGCAAACGCACCGCCAAGGAAAAGGAGAGCCTGTACGGCGACGCCAAGGCCGACACCGTGAAGCCCTTCCTGGAGGTGCTGGATAATCTGGAGCGGGGCCTTTCCCAGTTTGAAGAGGGCGACCCCCACCGCCAGGGTATGGAAATGATCTGCAGGCAGTTCATGACCGTGCTGGAAAAGCTGGGGGTGCAGCAAATTGAAGCGCTGGGCCAGCCCTTTGACCCTGCCCGCCACAACGCCGTGATGCATGTGGAGGATGAGAGCGCCGGAGAAAACACCGTGGTGGAGGTATTCCAGCAGGGATATGCCATGGACGACAAGGTCCTGCGGTTCGCCATGGTGAAGGTAGCCAACTGAAAGGAGCTTGTGCTATGAACGGAAAGAGACTGTATAAGAGCCGCGACAACCGGATGATCTCCGGCGTGTGCGCGGGAATCGCGGAATATTTCGGCATTGACCCCACGCTGGTCCGTCTGGCCTGGGTGGTGTTCAGCCTGCTGGGCGGCAGCGGACTGCTGGCGTATATCATCGCCGCCATCATCGTGCCGGAGAATCCGGCGGACTGATGACGGAGATCATCCTGCTTTTTTGACAGACTAAAATTTTATTTCATATATTCAGGAGGCAATCATTATGTCTAAAGTTATCGGTATCGACCTTGGCACCACCAATTCCTGCGTAGCCGTCATGGAGGGCGGCGAGGCAGTTGTTATCCCCAACGCAGAGGGCAACCGCACCACCCCGTCCGTGGTGGCATTTTCCAAGACCGGCGAGCGCATGGTTGGCCAGGTGGCCAAGCGCCAGGCCATCACCAACCCCGACCGCACCATCTCCTCCATCAAGCGCGAGATGGGCTCCGATCACCGGGTGAGCATCGACGGGAAGGCCTACACGCCCCAGGAGATCAGCGCCATGATCCTGCAGAAGCTCAAGAGCGACGCCGAGGCCT